>Ga0335070_10000703_pt1 | contig 37969 bp, 35 predicted proteins | sample Lox_Sample_13_FD_206722 | JGI IMG/M metagenome (GOLD analysis project Ga0335070, IMG submission 206722) | Soil microbial communities from Loxahatchee National Wildlife Refuge, Florida, United States - Lox_Sample_1.3 | ecosystem: Environmental > Terrestrial > Soil > Wetlands | place: USA... | reverse complement strand
CGATGCCTACTGCTCCTGTTCCGGCATAGAGGTCGAGGAAGGAGGAACCGGTAAGGTTACTCTGCAAGATGTCGCCAATCGCCTCTCTCACCTTCGATGATGTTGGTCTCAGTTCATCATCGCCGGTTTTACGAGAAAAAGCCTTTCTCGCTCCGACCTTTCTTCCCTTTGCCGACCCACCGGAAATCCTCATGGCAGCGCCCTCTCCTCCTCTTGACAAGTCTCTTCTGAGAGCAGATAGTAATAGTATACTTTACCGTGCAAACAGCTGTCAGGCAGGCACGTATTGGAAGCCCGGTATATGCGATGAGATTCCTGTAATGAGGTACATGGAGGACTTTGCCGAGAATGCCCTCGCGCGTCGAGCAAACAGCGGCAGTCCGCAACCATCAACAGTATCGCAATACAAGGCTTCTCACCACGCCTGCCTTCCAGGACTCAATAGTTTACGCGATTGGAAATGAATAGTATGAAAAGGATACCCCAAATATGCCCGCGAAAGCAAATTTGAAGGTACTGTTTTTATGCACAGCCAACTCCTGCAGGAGCCAGATGGCCGAGGGGCTTGCCAGAGAACTCGGGAAAGGGCTTTTGGAACCTTACAGCGCCGGCCTCATCGCCGCAGGTGTGCATCCGAGGGCCGTTGCAGCAATGAAGGAGATCGGAATAGATATATCGGGGCAGAGTTCCAAAGGAGTCGATTATAATCTCCTCAACGCCGTGGATGTCGTCGTTACCCTCTGCACTCAGGCTGAAGAAGTCTGCCCTCCGTTGCCACCCCATATAAGGCGTCTGCATTGGCCCATAAAAGACCCTGTGGGTACGATGGGCCCAGAAGAAAGGATTATGAAGGAGTTCAGACGTGCAAGGGATGAGATAAAGAAAAGAGTGCTTCAGCTGTTGAAAGAGATCAGAGGAACGCTCACTTCTTAAGAAGCGTCGTCAAGGTGTGAACGAGTCCCTCACAGAGAAAGACGAGAGATTCCACATCGATAAACTGACCGGTAATGCCGTCGAAGAGGATGTTCAGGGATGAAGGGAATTCCTCATCTGCCGAACGATAGATTATGAGACACCTCACCCTGGGCAGCAGATCGATGCTCCATGCATGATCCGCCGGGTAGCCGGCAACGGGACGTGCCTTTAGACCTTCGAGGGCCGCAACCACCCCTTCAGAATTCCCGTCCATAAGTTCCCTTAACGGCTCTTCGCACTCTCTAATGAAGGAGGCCGCCTTGACAAACCCTCCCTTCAGTTCAGAAAAAGATATCCATTTGCCGGTAAAGTCGCCCTTTCCCATGTTTCTTATATAATTGAGGAGGAGTATCGTGATCCATTTATTTCCCCCGTCAGGCACGATTGTGCCGTCCTTCTCCATGGCATAATCAACGCCGATGCACCGGATGATAATTCTCTTATCCCTGATATTCCCTCCGATATCTTTCGCGATCTCCTCAAGGTCAAGACCGGATATCTCTCTTCTCAGGGAGCCAATGAGCTCGTCACGCCAGTCGCTCTGTACAAGCGTAGACTGCAACTTGCCGAGATTCGCTGGTTCGACGTACCTGCACTGGTCGATGGCCTCGGGGTTGGTCTTGAGAAAAAGGGCGAAGGACATGCAGGTCTTCGAGACACACTCCCCGCAGTTTTTCTTCGGCAGGAGCTTATAAATTTCGAGGGAGTTCATGACAATAAGAGTTGATTCTCCTTTGACCTCGACTCGCCGACGCTCGTTACGTATATCGCGGGCCGATCGATTACAGGACATTTTGCCTCACATATTCCACACCCGATGCAGAGTTCCAGATCTACCTTCGGCTGCTTCACTGCTATCTCTTGCCCTGCTCTGTCCTTTACGGTAGCGTTCTCAAGCCATATGGCCTTCTTCGGCGTCGGACATACCTCTTCACAGACAATGCACGGTCTTGCGTGGGCGTAAGGAAGGCATCGCCCCTTGTCGATCATGGCAAGGCCGATCTTTGTCCTGGCCTTCTCCTCCAGACTCAATCTCTTTATTGCGCCCGTGGGGCAGACCTGGCCGCAGAGAGTGCAGCGGTACTCACAATACCCCATCCTCGGTACGAGGAGAGGAGACCATATTCCCTCAAGGCCTGCCTCAAAAAGCGCGGGTTGTAATCCGTTCGTGATGCAGACCTTCATGCACTCGCCGCATTTTACGCATCTCTTGAGGAACTCCTTTTCACTGAGAGACCCTGGAGGCCTTACAAGCGTGGGATTGGAATAGGCTGTTTTCGAGAAGGGGTTCGACCGTATGAAAGGCACCGCCACAATTCCTGAAAGCATCGATGTGATCACCCTCCTTCTCCCGAGATCCATACCTGCCGTCTTCCGTCTCACAAACCCAAAACCAACTGCCTTCTGTGGACAGATGTCGTCACAGTTCCAGCAGTAAAGACATTCAGACATCCTCCACTTCTCCTTCCTGTCAGGCATTGCATTGCCTTGACAGACTGTGGCGCATACGCCGCATGAATTGCACCCCTCACTCACGGAACGCTTGAGAAGGGAGGACCGCGAGAGGATGCCGAGAAATGCTCCCAGCGGGCAGAGGTATCTGCACCAGAATCTCTTTTCGATGAGATTGAGACCGAGGATTGCAAGAAAAATAACGCCGATAAAGAGGTTCTGCTTATAGAAGGGCTGCTGGAAAGAAAGGACTGTTTTTTTTATAAGGGAATAGGCCGATTCAGAGACCCTCACTAGGCCCTTGACGTCTGAGTTATAGACCCCATCAAAAAAAGCCCTTGTGCCGTAATTAAACAAGGGATAAACGCTTATCGAAAAAGATCTGATGAGAAGTGAGAGGGGGTCCATGATGCCGACCAGCTGCATGGTAAGGAGGGAGGATGCAAGAAGAAAGATGAGGATAAGATACTTCAGCCTGTACCAGTCCCTGCCGAATGGTCGGGATCGCCTTGTTTTCAAAGAAGCGACAAGGTTGTTCAATGTTCCCAGGGGGCATACCCATCCGCAGAAGACCCTTCCGAGAAGGAGCGTGGCAGCTATCATAGTAACGGAAAGATAAAAGGCCTTTGCAACGGCATGAGCTGAGAGGATTGTCGTCGAGAAGATGAGGGGATCGAAATCAAGAAAGAACCTAACCGGATAACCCAGTTCGTCATTTCCCTTCGCCTCGGTCTGGACGAAAAGGAAGAGGAAAAAAAGCAGGAATGCTGCCTGCGTAACTCTCCTGAGGTTCTGCATGATCGCCCTAAAGGTTAATCTTCCTGATCTTCAGCTTCCCAAGGTCCATGGTGCCGAGACCGCGCTTGTCGGCAATTCTCACATATCCCAAATCGCTCCCCTTCATGCCGAAGAGCGTTGCCCCATACGAATCGATCGCCACCTGATCAACGCCGACAACTACGGTATCGAGCCTTTTTACGTCCGTAAGGTCTCCGCCCTGCGGACCATTTGCCGTGAGTATCCTCACCGCATCGAGGACCGTAAGCGTGGGCTTGATAACCAGGGTAAGGTCTGCAAGGCTCTCATCGAGCCTCTGGTGTATGGATCTCCGCAGTCCACCCATAACGCCCATCCAGTTCTTCATTGACATCGTAAGATTTGCAAGGCTGTGATGCTTTGCGATCGGGATATTGATGATTTTATCGGCTTCAAAAATGTCCGCATAGAGAGGCCAGGACTTGATCGCCTCACCTCCTATCTTCATCTCCCTGAATTTCCTGTCGTCTGTGTATTCGACCTCGGCCCCAAAAGCTTTGACGGCCTCAGGAATGCCGCTCTGAACATAGCTTCTCCTCGGGTCATTGACAGGTCTGTCGAAGAGCTTCACCTTCTTTGCTCCTGCCTCGTAACAGAGGGCCACAACCGTCGCCACAACCTCAGGGTTCGTATTCGCCGCCTGCTCGGGCAGCCTGTCCCAGGCCATGTTCGGCTTCACAACGACGATGTCCCCTCTCGAAACAAACCTCTTCATTCCTCCCACCGCATCAAGAGCGGCCCTCGTAATCCTTGCGGGAGATGTACCGTGAGCAACTACAAGGTCCGTATTCATGGCAGCCTCTGTGGTATCGTACAAGGTGTCGAGACCGAGGGGAAGGGAAAGACCGATACCGCTCGCTGCAGCCAGCTTCAAAAACTCCCGCCTGTTCACAGATGCTCCTTTCAGGTGCAGGTTCTTTTTGTTCGTTCCTTGTGTTAACGATATCTTCCCTATGATACACCCTGCAGTTCTCGTAAGACAATCGTAAGGGACCGTGCCCATTCGGTTACAAGCCTGCCTGTCGAAAGGCTAATGTTGCATATGATGAGTCTTTTCCGTCATTCCGGGCTTGACCCGGAATCCAGCGACGTTCTTCTATTCCGGGGAAAGTCACTGGATACCGACCTTCGCCGGTATGACTGCAAAGGCCCAAACAGGACTTCACATTTGGTGCATTCCTCCACTGATGCAAATCTGAAAGCAAATGGGCAATGTTCAAGGGTTCTTGAGTTTTCATACAAAAATCATATGCAACTATAGAGAAAAGGCTAACCATTAATCTTCCTCCGGCTTGATTTGAAGACCTCTCCCCCGACCCGTCTCTTTGTCGCGACCCTCTCAGAAGTGACGCCGCCAAAGCACTTCCCGAAGCGGAGAGTGACGGACCACGTCAGGCTGCCCATCGTCGAGAAAGGCGGTGTGTCCTTTGTTGACCCTGAGACGGTCTGCTTCATCGGCTGCGAGGGCAACTACTGCAGGATCTCTACCGATGAAAAGACATTCCACATCCGGGGCGTTCTTAAAGAGATTATCAAGAAGTACGCAGGAGCAAGTCTCCTTAGGGTCCACCGAAGTTATGCCCTGAATCCGGACCGCGTAGCTCTGCTGAGAAAGGAAGCGAATGGGACAGGGACAGCCTTCTTCGACAGCAAGAAGCTTGGCCCTGTTCCCGTTTCAAAGAGGGCTATGGGTCTCCTTAGGGAGCGTTGGAAGGGGAAGGGTTAGGACTTACTTATGAGAGCCAGAAACTTTGACAGGGAGATGACGGTAATGCGGCGGTTCCAAGAGGAGCTACCAAGGCGGAAACCCAAATGTTTGTGTCTACGACAGCCTTAACAGGCACGTCTTCTTCTGCGAACTTCTTTTACAGCTTCTTCGACATCCGCTTCGATTTTCTCTGTCGAAAATCCTGCGGTCTTGGCGCGTATGGCCTTGAGCGCTTTGTCAAACCTTATAAGCCAGTCCTTATCATCCCCTCACCCTTGGAGGGGATGTGCGGGTAGCAAGGGGATAACGTTCGAACAGAGTTTGGAGCTAAAGAAGTTCTTTGAATTCCTCGTCGGTCAGCCCGGCATCTTTGATGATAGCTTTGAGGGTATAGGGATTCAGTCTTTTATGGTCAGGAATCGTTATACGGTGAGTCCCGTCGGACATGCCGATGTGCTTGCCGCGAGTGACTGTTCTGAATCCAACCTTGCTGAATGCTCTTACTGCCCGCTCAGCAGAGACATCAGTGAAAATCACGCTATGCGGGTACCTCTACATGATACACAGTGGAGTCCTTTGTCTCCTCTTCAATCATGTGAAGGTACGTCGTGATGGCATCTTTGATATTCTCGATGGCTTCTTCAAGCGTTTCACCTTGGCTGTGGCATCCGGGCAACGCCGGACAGTGTACATCATATCCGTATTCGGTCTTGTTAACGACTACTGTGTATTTCATAGTAGAAATTTAGCACATCAAGAATCTCCCTGTCAAAACGCAGGAACAGGTTCTCAGCAAACTGGAGCAAGAGACAGGAATAAAGGATTATCTCCGGGTCTTCGTGTGAATTCATTCGTTTAATAGAAGGTAGGGAGACACCATTAAAGATGACCGATGCGGACAGGGACGAGAAGGGAACCCTCGTCAAGTCCGTTCGTCACCGAAAACCGCCCGTTCGTCACAAGAAAGTTGCGAGAAGAGTTGATATTGAGTAAGCTGATCTTAAATGGGGAGAAGTCACTGGTCGTATAGCCAGCGCTCTCAGACGCCGCCGGTGGAAGACCTTAAGCTCAGCGTCGTGAGATATCCTCAGGGGGAGTGAAAGACCTGACTAAGCACAACTTCTGAACATGATTGTTGTGAGCGAAGCCACAGCAAACTTCAGCTACACCGGTCTTTGCGAAGGGACAGTTTTGAACATCAAGGTCAAAAGAGAGAGATAGGAGATGAGAAGAAAAGCATTCATTAGGCCGACTTTCTGTTTTCCAACTGAGGAGGGGGCGGAAAGCAGCGGATCTTTTTAAAAAGATGGCCGAGCTGCCGAAGGGGTAACCTGAGGTATGCTCGGTTTTTTTGTTTCTCTTGATGTGAAGGGGGAGCCAAGCGTTGATCAAGAGTAGCCCGAAAACTGATGGAAAGATGGCGTTCAAAATTCATCGGGAATTCCTAACTTCTTGTTGTTTCACCATCATCAGCAACATGGGCACTTTGCGATGTCAGCGATGCACTGAGTGACACTTATAGCCAATATAGAACGATGCAAGGGGGATGAAGACATGAAAAGGGGAAAAGAGGAAATGGGAGGAAGTGTTCTTTACAGTAATCTATGCCCGGCGACATCAGCCAGAGCAAAAACCGCTATTCCAGGGAAGAAGGAAGCTCTCACAGGCCCCACCATGCGAGGGAGAAAGATCTGGCGCAGATTTCTGTCATTAAACACAGCTCGTAGGCTTACGTTTTCGTCACTTGTATCTTACTGTGGAGTGGCTTTATTCAAGGCGGTTTTCTTGCGCATGGCAGAAGCAATTCTCCTTGCTTTATTCATCAGTGGAATAATGAATGCGGATGTATCGGCCACGTCGATTCAGTATGTCAGCACCCTTGGGGAGAGTGGTATTTCCGGTTCTGACAACAGCCATTTTAATCTTCCATCAGGAGTGGCGGTGGACAACTCGGGCAATCTCTATGTTGCCGATACAAATAACCATCGCATCCAGAAATTCAATTCGGCTGGGGTCTATGTCAGCACCCTTGGGGAGAGTGGTATTTCCGGTTCTGACAACAGCCATTTTAATCTTCCGTCAGGAGTGGCGGTGGACAACTCCGGCAATCTCTATGTTGCGGATACGTATAACTGGCGCATCCAGAAATTCAATTCGGCTGGGGTCTATGTCAGCACCTTGGGTTTCTTTAATGATCCACTGGGAGTGGCGGTGGATAACTCCGGCAATCTCTATGTCGCCGATACAATTAACGATAGAATCGAGAAATTCAATTCCACAGGGGTTTATCTCAGCACGCTTGGTATTTCCGGTTCTGACGACAGCCATTTTAATCTTCCATCAGGAGTGGCGGTGGACAACTCGGGCAATCTCTATGTTGCCGACACGTGGAACCAGCGAATCCAGAAGTTTAACTCTGTGGGGGCCTATCTCGGCACCCTTGGGGTGACTGGTGCTGCCGGTTATGACAACTGCCATTTTTATTATCCGTCGGGAGTGGCGGTGGACAACTCCGGCAATCTCTATGTTGCCGATACGTTTAACCATCGCATCCAGAAGTTCGATGGGGCCTTCGGCATTTTGAAAACTGGGACGCCGCCAATCATTGACGGGGACTTATCAGAGTACCAGGATGCAAATACCATGGCGCTCTCTTTTCCCACAGGTGGGAATACCGCTACCGTCAGAGCCCTTTGGGATGATCAGGCGCTCTATCTCGCTTATGAGGTAACCGACACGCAATTAAATGCTTCGGTTACGACGAGAGACGGTGGTGTCTGGAATGACGACTCGGTAGAATGGTTCATAGACACCCTCGGTGACGGTGGAGGATCAGGCAATCCTAATGTGCCTTACATGCTTCCTGATGATTATCATGGCATCGTGAACATCTTGAATACCCAATATGATTCTCGGGGCACCGCTTCGGGGACGCCCACTTCATCATGGAACGGCACCTGGCAGTCAGCGGTCAAAGTATACGGGACGATCAACAACAATACGGACACTGATACAAAGTATACTGTTGAGATAAGAATCCCTTGGACTTCTATCGGACTTTCCAATGCGCCGGCAGCTGATTCAGCCCTACGAATGAGTTTTGCTGTCAATGATAAAAATGCCGACTCTTACACATCTGTTATGTGGCCGAACATTACTACAGGCGCTTTTGAGAATGCGTCTCTCTGGCAGACCGTTAAACTTTCAAGCGTTCTTGCGAGTGGAGGCATTACAGGGCGAGTGACTGATGCGAACGGCATAGGTATACAAGACGTGTATGTTGATATATACGATGGCGTCTCGACGTATTACGGTGCTTGGACAGATGCGAATGGCTATTACAGTGCAGTTCTTCCGAATGGAAGCTATATAGTCAGGTTTGATAAACTGGGATATTTAACAGAATGGTACAATGACAAGGCAGATCAAAGTAGTGCCGACTTGATCACTGTAACTGCGCCATATGCAACAACAGGGATAGATGCCGTATTAAGAAGGCTCGGCAGTATATCTGGAAGGGTCACAAATGCCGACGGCCTTGGCATCCCTGTTCAGATATCCGCTTATAACGGTACAGCATGGTATTCGACTAAAGCTGACGAGCAGGGCTATTACACAATCTTGGGGATACCGACGGGAAGCTATAAGGTCTTTTTTCAAGAAGGTCATGGATTCAATCCTTATACCCCCCCCCCACAATACAAATATAAGGGCCAATGGTACAACAACAAGACGAATTTCCCAGACGCCGACCTTGTGACAGTTACTGAGCCATATGATAAAGGAGGAATCAATGCTGTACTGGAATCCTTGACGAAGACATCGGCTGCAACCCTGTTTGTAGCGCCACAGGGTTCGTGTGGCGGGAACACGCCATGTTTTTCCTCGATTCAGACTGCACTTGACAGCATTGATTGGTCCGTCTCTGGGTCAAGAACAATTAAGGTTGCTCAAGGGATATACTATGAATATATACAGTTGGGCGGAATAGGTGCGACTCTTGAAGGCGGTTGGGATTCTACATTTACATCAAGGTCTCAAGACCCCTCTCTAACTATTATCGATGGCCTTAAAGACACAGTCTTTGATATTTTCGACGTCACCGTTAGTGTCAGTGGTTTTACAATCCGAAATGGAAGTATCGGAATACTTTGTAACAATGCTGGCCTTTCACTAACTAATAGTATTATTACCGGCCATACCAATTACGGTATAGTCATCTCTTCATTTTTTGAGCCTGCGATAGGACCCAAAACCGCGCTTGGAACCCTCACTAACAGCGTCATATATGGAAACGGTGTAGGGATATATGTCACATCGTACAGGGGAGGCGACTCTTATACGGGCGTGACTTTGGTGAACAACACAATTGTTAAGAACTCCTCCAATGGGGTTGAAACATTGGGTTGGTTTGATGAACACGGTCATTACGGTCTGCGAGAGGGGCTCGAAATGACCGCCGTTAATAGCATAATATGGGGCAATAGCGCGCATAACTTATTCATAAATGATGTTTGCCAACCGTGGTCAACTTGTCCGCCAAGTATAACCATCTCATACTCCGACATAGGAGATATCACAGGAGCAACCTATACTGACTCAGGAGGCAATATCAGTGCAGATCCACTCTTTGTAAACGCTGCTGCAGGCGACTTCCGATTGACCGCGGGCTCACCCTGCATCGATACTGGGACAAATGATGGTGCTCCCACATCTGATATTATGGGATACCCCAGACCATCGGATGGAAACGGTGATGGTATGGCCATAACAGATATGGGTGCCTACGAGTACCCTACAATTCTTCCGTTCACTATAACCACTGCTCCTTCCGGAATCCTGATCACTGTGGATGGCACTACCTATACAGCCCCTAAGACCTTCTACTGGCCAGAAGGCTCTAACCACGCGCTCAGTGTAACCTCTCCCAAAGATGGTGGGCCAGGAACACAATATGCATTTTCTTCATGGAGTGACAATGGTCCACAAACGCATACGATTATAACGCCAGCATCGGCGATGACGTACACTGCCAATTTTACGACTCAATATGAACTTACCACCTCAGTAAGCCCGTCGGGGGCTGGTAGTATTAGCCCCAGCAGCGGCTTTTATGATTCAAGTGCGGCGCTTAGCCTGAGCGCTGCGTCCAACACCGGCTATGTCTTCAGTTCTTGGAGCGGAGACTGTTCCGGTACAAGCAATTCAACAATGGTAACTATGACCGCTCCCAAGACATGCACCGCCACCTTTACCCTCAGGACCTCTACGTATAGCATCTGGAGTAACACAGTGACACCGACCTACACATCGGTCAATGACCTCAATGCCGTGGAAGTGGGGGTGAAATTCCGGTCTGATACGAACGGCTATATCACAGGAATACGCTTTTACAAGGGAGCGGGGAACACCGGCACCCATATCGGCAATCTCTGGACGAGCACGGGAACACTCCTTGGGAGCGTGACCTTCACCAATGAGACAACCTCAGGCTGGCAGCAGGCTACCTTGACGAACCCTGTTGCGATCACGGCGAACACGACGTATGTTGCATCCTATCATACGAATACCGGGCATTATGCCTGGGACGGTACGTCATTCGCCACTTCCAGCGTTTACAATCCACCCCTTCGGGCCTTGCAGGACGGGACGGATGGCTACAACGGTGTCTATAAATACAGTTCAAGCAGCAGTTTCCCGAATCAGCCGACGGCCGGTAAAGGTGGAGCCAACTACTGGGTGGATGTCGTGTTTACGCCTTAGGTGAAAAATGTGAAGAGCTTCGAGTCTGACAGTGGCAGAGAAATGATGGATCACGGACTCCTCGTGAAGCGATTACAGAACTTACCAGCAAGAAGGGTTGAAAATCTTCTCGATAGTACTGTTACAGTGCGTGTTTGTGGTTTCTTTGGTATTGGTGCTTCTACCATAGTCAGCAGCCCAGGCGTCGAGAGAGCCCAGTTTGAAGCCGACGACCAAGGGGACTATGTATCCTGTCGCTTTACACGCCTGTTTAAGAAATTCACGCCTCGATGTGCAAGAAGCACAAACCGGATCATTCATGTCGCCCTCCATGGCCAATGTTGTTCAATGAATCCTCACCTTCTCCTTCAATCCAAAGTCGTCAACCATCAACCCATACACACCTTATCATTTACAATTGCATCTTGTCAAGACTTTTCTTTATTCACTATGGATTAGCCTGCCAGGCTTAACCCATCGCTTTCATCTCTTGTCTCAAGCAGGTAGGAAGCCGGCTTTTTTAACTGTTTCGTATGTGCGATTACACGAAGATTCCACCCCTGACGTGGATGTGCGATCTCCATATGGTCAAAAATGTGACGCTCAATCCGCGAGTTTGAAGGGAGAGGGCATGAAGGTGATGACGAAGATGATCAGTGTGAGAACGCCGATCAGCCTCCTCCTGTGGTCCAGGGGGACCTCCCAGTAAATCACCGGAGGGTGTTTCAATCCGAGGACGAGCATAATAGCCCCCCAGATAAGCCATCCCTCCCAGAAAAAGAATCCGACGAGGAGAAGGGTCACAACGAGCGTTACTGACAGAAGCCTCTGCCTTTCGCCAAGAAAGGCATACGCTATATGCCCTCCGTCGAGCTGACCTATAGGAATGAGATTGAGTGAGGTAACGAAGAGACCGATCCAGCCAGCAAAGGCGACAGGATGGAGGAGTATCTCATGGGTCTCCGGAGGAACGCCGAGCACAGCACGCGAAATGAGAGAAAAGAGCAGAGAGTCTCCGAGACCGAGAACAGCCTCTTTCGTTTCTGTGAGAGGGACCACCGTAGAGTAGTTCAGTCCGATGATTGCGGCAATGACGGAGAGGACAAAGCCGGCAATCGGGCCTGAAGCGCCTATGTCTATCAACGCCTTTCTTGTAACGATCGGAGACTTCATCTTGATAAAAGCGCCGAAGGTTCCTATGAATGAAGGGGCAGGAATAAAATAGGGCAGCGTGGCCTTCGTATGGTGTCTCCTCGAGGCGAAGTAGTGGGAGAGTTCATGACTGAGGAGAATGGTCATGAGGGTCAGAGAAAAAGGGAGTCCCTCGAATACCCGCAAGGGTTCTTTCAGGATATCGATCCCCTTCTGAAGAAGTGCACCTGCCACCATCGTCGAGATGAAGGTCAGAATGAAAAGGAGCATGTGAAGGTAGGGAAATTTTTTCATCTCTGGTCCGTGATTTCAGATTGACGGTTTCCCTCTTCGTATTTCATGGGACCATCAAGCAAAACCCCCTTCAGGTCATAATCAAAGGCATTCACAATTTCTACAGCCCTGAAATCGCCAGGTTTCAGACGGTACGTCTTGGATTGTGAAGGGTCATCCGGCCCGCCATCTCCAAGAAAGACGACGCCGTCTATTTCAGGGGCCTGGGAAGAGAGTCTTCCGATGGTTATCCCTCCCTCAACATCATCGACGAGGGCCCTGAACCTCTTCCCCACAAGGGCCTTATTCTTCTCGAGTGATATAACGGACTGGATACGCATAATCTCGTCGCGCCTTCTCTCTCTGATCTTCTTCGGGACATTGCCCTTCATCCCGTATGCCGCTGACCCTTCTTCTCTCGAGTACGTGAAGACCCCGAGCCTCTCGAACCTAACCTCTTCGACAAAATCCTTCAGGCCATCAAAATCCTCTTCAGTCTCTCCGGGGAAGCCAACGATCAGAGTTGTTCTGAGAGTAATATCAGGGATCGATTCCCTTATCTTCTCGATTTCGGCCTTATGCCATTTCCTCGTTCCGCCTCTTCCCATGGCCCTTAGAATCCTGTCTTCCGAGTGTTGTAGAGGAATGTCGAGGTACTTGCAGATCTTCGGCTCATAAGCGACGACAGACAAGAGCTCATCACTGATGGCCGTTGGATAAAGATAGAGGAGGCGAATCCAGAAATCTCCGCTTATAGACGAGATATCTTTCAAAAGAGACGGCAGCGTGTACCCTCCGAACTCCCTTCCGTAATTTCCTATGTCCTGTGCAACGAGAACAAGCTCCCTGACGCCTGAGAGGATAAAACTCTCAGCCCTTCTCAGGATATCATCGGGTCTCATGCTCCTGAAGGGGCCCCTTATGGACGGTATGACGCAGAAGGTACAGCCCCGATTGCAGCCGTCAGCTATCTTGAGATAGGCAAAGGAAGATACGCCAGAAGATGAGGCAGCAGGACGGGACATGGCCTTCGCGCAGCCGGACTCGAACCCTTCATCTCTCCCCTTTATGTTTCTGCAATACTCGAGGATCTTCCCTTCCTCACCCACGCCCCACAGGCCATCAATTTCAGGGATCTCTGTCAAAAGGTCGTCCCTGTATCTTTGGGCAAGACAGCCAAAGACGAGGAGTTGTTTCCCTTTTTCCTTGAGTGCCTTCAGCTTAAGGATCTCCTCAATTGACTCCCTCTTCGCATCCTCGATAAAGCCGCAGGTATTCACGAAGACAAGATCAGCATCCTCAGGTTCCGGGGTATGAATGAAACCCTCTTCCCTGAGATGTTTGAGAAGGTCCTCAGAATCTACGCGGTTTTTTGGACATCCCAGGCTGACGATCGATATCTTATCCATCTGTCCTCTTTGCTATCCTGAAGATAATGATATATCCCAAAACCGAAGAGATCGCCCCTATGAGAAGAGTCCCTGTAACAAAAGGCTTAAGGAGGGGGCGAAGATCTCCCAACAAGAGGCTGAAGGTCATATGGCTCCAGTCAACATCGGGGAGTATTCTGTTCATGCCGAGACACTTTGCCCCGACCCATGTGCTGAAAGTATATATGGGGACGATCGTCCAGGGGTTCGTTACGTAGACACCCACGATAGTCGCAATCCTGTTCAGCCTGAAGATCCAAGCGATCAGAATCCCCATAACGGTGTGAACCCCGAGGAGGGGGGACATGCCGATGAAAACGCCGAGGGCGAAGGCCAGGGCCAACCTGTGTGGGGTGTCCTTGATGCTGAAGAGTAACTTGAGCCTGTCACCTAATGCCAATGTTCGTATCCCTCCGGAGTCAACGGTTTCTCAGTACCATCGATGTCGATAACAATTCGCTCCGACTCGGTGATCTCTCCAATGCAGCAGGCATTTATCTTCTTCTCAGGACGTGCCGTGAAGAGGAGCTCATAGTCTTCTCCCCCTGACGAAGCGAGGCCGTAAGGCTCCAGACCCAAAGCTGAAGCAGCCTTCCTCATCTCGGGCGAAAGCGGAATCTCCTTCAGACAGACCAAGGCCCCGACCCTGCTCTCATCACAGAGCCTCGAAAGATCTATGAACAGCCCATCGCTGACGTCTATCATTGCCGTAGCATGTCTCGAGAAGGGGCCGGGATTTCTGGCTTCCGGCAAGAGATGTCTTGCCAGGAGAGGTTTCATCGTCCTCCATTTCATCGGCCTGTCTATCCTAGCGCCCGACTCTACAGGGACAGGCCTCTTTATGCTTTTCAGGAGGTGAAGACCGCATGCCGAGTCACCGAGGTTGCCGGAAACATATATCCGGTCACCCGGTCGGGCGCCGGAACGCAGAATGGGTCTCTTCGAGTATCCAAGAAGCGTCCCTGCTGTCACGATGCCTCTCCTGGATGCGGAAAGGTCGCCGCCCACAAGTTTCACTCCATACCGTGCCATAGCATCCCCGACACCGTCAAGAAAGTCTTCGAGAAATCTCTTGTCCATATCGCTACCCATAGCTACGTCGAGGAGGAGAAACCTCGGCCTGCCTCCCGTCGCGTAAATGTCGCTGACATTGACAGATACGATCTTGAAGCCCAGCTGATAGGGAGTGATGAGCCGGCGGTCGAAATGGACCCCTTCGACCATCATATCGGTAGTCAGGAGAAGGTTCCCATAGGAAGGACGCAAAACAGCACAGTCATCGCCGATACCGGCGATAATACCCCGTGATGGCGCCCCGAATTTCTCCCGTATCCCTCTAAGAAGGGACACTTCCCCTATTTCAGCGATCTTCATTGTCACATGACGTACAGCAACGAGGCCAGGGGGAAGCGAGGGAATCCCTTCATTGCCAACTGCCTGCCACGGACTATCGATCTTTCCCCTTTCTGTTCACCTTCAGGGAAACCTTCAGGACGTCCTCCATGGTATCAGCAAAGATAAATTCCATATCTTTCTTTATGTATTTCGGGATGTCTTCAAGGTCCTTCCTGTTCCTCGAAGGTATGACAACTCTCTTGATCCCCATCCTCTTTGCAGCCAGTGTCTTCTCCTTGAGTCCGCCGATAGGCAGAACCCTCCCTCGGAGTGTCACCTCACCGGTCATGGCGATGTGTTTGCTCACGGGTTTTCCCGTGAAGGCCGAGGCAATGGCTGTTGCCATGGTTATCCCGGCAGAAGGTCCGTCCTTCGGAATCGCGCCGGCAGGCACATGGATGTGTATATCTGTTTTTGAAAAGACATCATCGCTGATACCGAGGCTTTTGGCGCGGGAACGCACATAACTGAGTGCTGCCTGCGCAGACTCCTTCATCACATCTCCCAACTGTCCAGTCAGCGTCAGACTGCCTTTGCCCTTCATTGTTGTCGCCTCGATGTAGATAATGTCACCCCCCGTTTCTGTCCAGGCAAGGCCTGTGGACACGCCCACCTCATCCTTTTCCATCTCTTCTTCAGGAAGATATTTCGGTACCCCCAAAAACCTGTGAAGGTTCTTCGTCGTCACCACAAACTTCTTGGACTGTCCTTCTGCTATCCTCTTTGCAACCTTTCTGCATAGGTTTGCTATCTCCCGCTCGAGGTTCCGAACGCCCGCTTCCCTTGTATACTGCGAGATCACCTGAAGGATCGCCTTGTCGCTGAGCTTCAGGATCTTCCTGGTGATCCCGTGTTCCTCCAACTGTTTTGGCACAAGATAATTCTCGGCGATACCGAGTTTCTCCTCGGCAGTATATCCCGACAGATAGATGATCTCCATCCTGTCACGGAGCGGCCCCGGTATGGTGTCAACGAGATTGCCTGTCGTGATAAACATCACGTTTGACAGGTCGAACGGCACGGCAAGGTAATGATCAACAAAGGAAAAGTTCTGCTCGGGATCGAGGACTTCAAGGAGGGCCGATGAAGGGTCTCCCCTAAAATCCATGCCGATCTTGTCTATTTCATCGAGCATAAAGACGGGGTTATTCGTGCCGGCCTGTTTCATGCCCTGTATAATCCTTCCCGGCAGCGCTCCAACGTAGGTCCTCCTGTGACCCCTTATCTCTGCCTCGTCCCTTACACCTCCCAGGGACATCCTCACGAACTCCCTGCCGAGGGAGCGCGCTATGGACTTGCCGAGCGACGTCTTTCCAACTCCGGGAGGACCGATGAAGCAGAGAATCGGCCCTTTCATCTTCTCCTTCAGCTTTCTGACGCTAAGATATTCGAGGATCCTCTCCTTCACCTTTTCGAGGTCGTAGTGGTCCTTGTTCAGGACCTTCTCAGCAGCCTTTATGTTGAGGTTGTCCTTTGTCGTCTTCGACCAGGGAATCTCGACGATCCACTCAAGATAGGTCCTCACCGTCGCGGCCTCGGCACTGTCAGGGTGCATTTTTTCGAGACGCCTCAGCTGCTTCTCAGCCTCCTTCATGACTTTCTCAGGTATCTTGGCTTCTTCGATCTTCTTCTTGAACTCCCGTATCTCTTCCGCCCTTTCGTCTATCTCGCCCAACTCCTTCTGTATCGCCTTCAGCTGCTCCCTGAGGAAGTATTCCCTCTGGGTCTTGTCGATCTCTCCTCTCGCCTCTGTCTGGATCTTTTGCTGGACCATGAGCAATTCAATCTCTCTGTTGAGGATCTCGCTCACGCGTTTCAGCCTCTGAATTGGATCGGTGATCTCCAGGACTTCCTGGGCCTGCTCGGTCTTCAATCCGAGGTTCGACGCAACAAGATCTGCCAGCCTTCCGGGATCTTCCAGGTTCTCGACGACGACCATAATATCAGGCAGGATTGTCTTGCCAAGGGACACGGCCTTGTCGAGCTGTTCTTTTACGGTCCGTATAATCGCCTCAACCTCGATGGTCATCTCTTCCACCTTCTGGTCCGTCATCCTCTCGATTGTAACCGTGCTAAAGGGCTCTGTCTGCGTAAACTCCAGCACCCTGGCCTTGCTGAGACCCTGAACGAGTATCTTCACCCTTCCGTCAGGAAGCTTGAGCATCCTCATAATGATACCGACAGTCCCTGTGGTATAGAGTTCTTCCGGTGTGGGGTTCTCGACATTCAGGTCCCTCTGCGTGAGAAGCATGACCATCCTGTTTGTACTCAGTGCATGGTCAATGGCCTTGATAGACATCTCCCGGCCCACAAACAACGGCAGGATCATGTAAGGGAAGACCACAATATCTCGTACCGGGAGCACCGGCAAGGTATCAGGAATCTCGACTTCTTGCTCATCTTTCTGTTCTAGTTCAGCCATGTCCCTCACTCTCGTTTCCGTGGTCAACGACCAAGAAACCCTCCTTGGTTAGGTTCTATTCGTATCTTGATGACCTTGTTCCTAATCTTGGGAAACCGTAAGATCACAACTCCTTCGCTGTAAGACGCCTTTCCCGCCACGGTGTTCACCGGTGTCGGGATCTTGAGCATCCTCCTGAAACTCGAAAACTTTCTTTCCATGCACAGGTAATTTGTCCTCATTCCTTCGCGCCGCTCTCTTTTGACACCCTCGATGATGACAAAATCGTCGAGAACCTTGATGAGAACATCTTCAGGGTTGATTCCCGGTAATTCTATTTCGAAGACGAGATTGTCATCTGCCTCATAGACGTCTACAAACGGCTGGTAACGGGCCGTTTCATTCTCAAAATAGACGACACTTCTCAGTGACATATTCGCAACACCTTCTTGATCACGCCGGAAACATCACAGAACTACCGGTCATAAGGCCCTGCCTCTCACAGCCCTTTCCCTGACCTTCCCTGATGATAGCCCTTCAGCCACTTCTTTGATGTAAGCCGTGAAAGGACCGGAGACTTCAGGGTTCTTTAAGGCAAAATCGACGGTGGCCTTTAAGAAACCGACCTTATCTCCGGCGTCATATCTCCTGCCCTTGATCGGGTAGCCGAAGATGGACCGTTTCTTGAGGAGCTCTTTTAAGGCATCAGTGAGCTGAATCTCCCCGCCGGCGCCGGCCCTCTGTCTCTCGAGGATCCTGAAGATGTCGGGGGTGAGGATATACCGCCCTATGATAGCGAGATTGGAAGGAGCCTCTTCTTTTTTCGGTTTTTCGACAAGACTTGAAATCCTGTAAACATCGCCTTCCGGAACGCCGTCAATGATGCCGTAGCGCGAGACATCGGAATCGGGCACCTCCTCCAGCGCGATGACAGGACAGTCTACTTCCTCATAGACCCTGATCATGTCCTTCAGGAGGTGGTAATCAGGTTCGATGACATCATCGCTCAGGATCACGGCAAAGGGTTCGTCGCGGACAAAGGGTTTTGCACAGAGTATCGCATGGCCAAGGCCGAGGGCAACGCCCTGACGGATATAGGCGAGATTAATATGGCTCAGCTTTTTGACCTCATCGAGGAGTTTCTTCTTCCCGTCGACCTTGAGCTTCTCTTCAAGTTCGTAGGCAGAGTCAAAGTGGTCCTCTATGGCGCGCTTGTGCTTACCGGTTATAACGATGATTTCCTCGATACCGCAGTATATCGCCTCCTCCACGGCGTACTGGATCATGGGCTTGTCCACAATGGGCAGCATCTCCTTCGGCGAAGCCTTTGTAGCCGGTAAAAACCTTGTGCCCAGTCCGGCAGCTGGAAATATCGCCTTTTTCACTCGGTATTCCATGGTCTTTCTCTTGCCCTTTCTTTCATTACTGACACCCCTGATCCTGGCCGGATGGCTGCACTATCCGGGCCCTGCATGTCTCCCTGTATTTTACGCAAAAATCCTTGATAAATCAAGGAGACTGGATGTGACTTTACCCTTCTCCTGAAATCTGCTAAGATTTCCCTGTCATCTATCGAGAAGGGGGAAAGCAATGGAAGGAACAGCGGCATTATTCGGAATCTTCACAGGTTTCACGGTTCTTCTTGCGGCTCTCAGCATAGCGATCTATAACAAAATGGCCTTTCTGAGAAATGCTGCAAAATCCTCATGGATCGATCTCAACGTCCTGTTGCAAGTAAGGTATGACCTTGTGCCCGATCTTGGCGAAGTGGTCAAAAGTCATGCCCCACATGAGATGGCAGCTATCGAGAACCTATCGAAAGCTCGGTCAGCAGCGATGAAGGCATCATCGCCTGCCGAGAAAGGGACAACCGAAAAAATCTTTGCGGAGACCCTGAAGACTCTTTTTTCTCTTGCTGAGGCATATCCAGAACTTGCGGCATATACCGGCTTCCTCCGGATCCGGCGTCAATGGGAAGAGACTGGTAAGAAGATAGAAAAGGCGGGAAGAGTTTACAATGCCATTGTTAGGGATCTGAATGCTATCATCGAATCTTTCCCTTCAAGCATGATCGCAACGCTGTTCAGATTTCACAAGGCCGAGTCCTTTGGACCTGAGACGCAAGCAATAAAGGCGGAGCCACGATGAAGCTGGTAAGACCTCGGCGGTCAGCTGTTCGTCATGAGAGCCGTCACGGTCTTATCGAGGCTGCTGACATTTTCGACGTTGTAGATTTTGGCCGAAGAAGTTATCCGTTTAATTAACCCGGACAGGACCTTGCCCGGACCAACTTCCACAAAGGTGTCTGTCCCTGAGTCAACGATGGCCAGTACCGAATCCTCCCACAAGAGGGGGCTGTCGAGCTGCCGCACGAGGGAAGCCCTGATGCTATCGGCGGTAGTGAGCACGGCAGCCTCCGCATTATTAACGAGGGGAATCGACGGACTCTTTAATTCTATCCCCTTCAAATATTCCTCCAGCCTTCTTGATGCCTCTGCCATTAAGGTGCAGTGAGATGGGACGCTTACCGCAAGGGCCACGACCCTCTTCGCCCCTTCGTCCTTTGCACGATTCATCGCCTCCTCAACGGCCATCTTCTCTCCGGCGATAACGATCTGACCGGGACAATTGTAGTTGGCCGGTGACGCGTATCCTGATCGGAGCGAAAGACATATCTCGTTGACCGTGCTTCTCGGAAGTCCCATAACAGCAGCCATGAGACCCTTGCCTTCGGGAACAGCCTCCTGCATGAAATGGCCCCTCTTCTCGGTAAGAACCACAGCGTCTCTGAACGGGAGTACTCCGGCAGCGACAAGGGCCGAATACTCGCCGAGGCTATGGCCTGCGACTACCGATGGTCGTATTCCCCTTGAAGAGAGTACCTTGAAAAGCGATGTACTCACGGTCAAGAGGGAGGGCTGCGTCCTGTACGTCTTATTCAACTCTCCAGAAGGACCGTCGAAGCATAGACGGGCAATGTCATATCCGAGGGCATCGCCGGCTTCCTCAAATAGGCTCCGGACTTCCCCGTAATTCTCATAAATCTCTTTGCCCATCCCGACATGCTGCGACCCCTGACCGGGAAAGACGAAACAGATTCCCATCTCCTCTACCGCCCTTTCATTTCGTTTATCTTCCTGATCATCATCGGCACAATCTCATAGACATCACCGACGATACCGTAAGTTGCCACAGTGAAGATAGGGGCATCGGGGTTTTTATTGATGGCGATTATGATGTCTGAGGACTGCATTCCGACGAGGTGCTGGACAGCACCGGAGATGCCGCAGGCGATGTAGATCTTGGGGCATACCGTCTTCCCCGTCTGGCCAACCTGGTGGCTGTATGGTATCCAGCCTTCGTCGACAGCGGCCCTCGAAGCGCCGAGAGTTCCCCCGAGAGCCTCGGCCAGTTCTCCGAGGATCTTGAAGCCCTTCGGGTCTCCCAATCCCCTTCCGCCGGATACGATAATATCGGCCTCCTGCAGGTTGACCGCTGTTTCCGACACTTCTTTAACGGTGTCGACGACCTTTGTGCGTGAAAAAAGGCCTTCAGCATCGATGTGGATAATATCTCCAGTCTTATTCTGATCATACCGCCCTCGCTTCATCACGCGGGGCCTCACCGTGGCCATTTGCGGTCTGTTGTAAGGGCAGAGTATCGTTGCCATGATATTTCCGCCAAAGGCAGGCCGCACCTGGAGGAGGTTCCCGGTGTCCCTGTCGATCTCGAGGGACGTGCAATCAGCGGTAAGGCCGGTCCGGAGCTTTGCAGCCACCCTCGGGAAGAAAGAGCGGCCGATTGGAGTCGCCCCGGCAAGTACAATCTCGGGACGATGCTCTTTTATGAGGAGGCCGAGGAGATCTGCATGGGGCTCATCATTGTAGCTTTCGAAGATTGGGTCCGTGCAGAGATATACCCTGTCCGCTTCCCATCGGATGAGTTCCTGGGCCTCAGCATCGGAGGCGCCAAAGAGCAGAGCCGAAAGCTGAGCGTTGCGCTCGTCCGCAAGTCTTCTGCCAGCTCCCAGAAGTTCATACGCCACTGAGGCCACTTTTCCGCCCCTCCGCTCAGCGAAGACCCACACGCCGGTGTACTCATGAAGGGGTAAGTTCTGAGCAGCAGGCTGCTGACCTTCTTCGAGGACCTCCTTGATGACACCCTCAGGACATACACTGAGGCATGCCCTGCAAAGCTGGCAATATTCCGTGATAACAGCCTTGCCCTCCTTCATGACAATGGAAGAGAAGGGACACGATTCGATGCAGGTCTCACAACCGGTGCATTTATCCTGCGACACAACTATACGCACTTCAGACTCCTCAACTCATGGACGAGGGTATCAATCTGCTCTTCCATGCTCCCTTCAAGGATTTTGCGGTCCTTCCTCGCTTCCGGCGCGAAGATCTTTAGAACCTGAGTCGGTGAACCTTTCAGACCTATTTTTTCGGCATCAGCCTCAAGGTCGACTGCCGACAGCTTCCTGATCTCCACCTTCTTTGCCGCCATCTTTCCCTTGAGTGACGGCAGCCTCGGTTCATTCAGTTCTCTCACAACAGTGAAGAGGACCGGCAGGGATGATTCGACGATATCATAACCGTCGTCCATTAACCTCTGGAGGCGGATCGAACCTTCACTCACATCCTCAATCCTCCTGACGTAGGAAACGTGGGGGATATTAAGAAATTCAGCCATCTCAGGACCGACCTGCGCCGTGTCGCCGTCGATGGCCTGTTTGCCACATATGATTATGTGTGCGTCGAGCTTCTCCACGGCCTTGAAAAGGGTATAGGAGGTGGCCCATGTGTCGGATCCTGCAAAGGCCTTGTCGGTGAGAAGAACAGCCTCATCGGCGCCCATGGCCACGGCATCCCTCAGCGCAGACTCTGCCTGGGGAGGTCCCATGGTAATCACGATAACTTTGCCGCCAGCCTTCTCCCTTATCTGGAGCGCTGCTTCTATGGCATGCATGTCATAGGGGTTGATGATGCTCGGTACGCCTTCCCGAATGAGTGTGTTTGTCTCGGGATTGATCCTCACCTCGGAGGTGTCAGGAACCTGCTTGATACAGACCACGATGTTCACTCTTTCGTCCTCCCTTGATTCTCAAAGAGACGCAGCGCCATCTCTGTTCATTCGGGTTGATATTATACGATGTCGGACCTCAGCATGTAAAGAAAATGGCCCTTCAAGAGACAATGCTGGATGAGGCCTCGATGAAACAAAAGCAGTCCACCATGACAGAGCGAAATGATCGAAGGGGTTGTCAGGAGGTCTCTTCTTTGTCACCTTTTCGAGAAGGTGAAGAACGACGCATCATTGTCTTCACGCTGCTACTTCTTGAGGCAGATTCAAGAATTGCGCGATCACTCTTCAAAGAGATCCCTGGGTAAACACGTTGATCCATAACCTCACTTACCCGCCTTTTTCGGATACCCGTCAATCGCGGACAGTATGCCCTTCAGCAAGGCGATAGGCGTAGGAGGACACCCGGGTATCCGGACGTCAACGGGTATGACTCTATCAACGCCTCCGAGCGATGCATAACTCTGTCCGAAGATACCGCCGTGGCACCCACAGTCGCCGGCCGCAACAACAATTTTGGGAGTGGGTGTGGCGTCGTACGTCCTGCGAAGCGCAACTTCCATGTTCCGCGATACCGGTCCTGTAACGAGAAGCATGTCGGCAAATCTCGGGGAGGCAGTAAAATGGATACCGAATCTCTCGCAATTGTAAAAAGGGTTGTTGAGTGCGTGGATCTCAAGTTCGCACCCGTTGCATGACCCCGCGTCAACTTCCCTTATGGTCAGACTTCTGCTGAAATGGTCTCTGATAGCCTTTTCCAGCCTTGTCGCCACCAGCGTTGCTTCCTCTTCAGCAAGAGGCGGAAGGGGCTCAGTAACGATACCGGTTCGAAAAATCTGGCGAAGGATGCGTATCATAAATCGTGTCCCGAGTACGATTGATTAAAGCTCTTATTGCAGAGGGGAAAGTCAGGGACGATGTCCCCCGGGATCGCCTGTTCGAGTCCAAGCCAGTTGACACTGGACGGGTCCCTTACCATACACCTGTTTATCTCGCCCCTGGGGCCTGCCTGAATCCAGCAGACGATCTCGCCGCGCCATCCCTCAACCGTCGCAAAACCTGCGCTATCCGGCGAAGGCATAACTATATCTGTGCTTGTCGAACCGTCAGGGATATTCTCAAGAATATATCGTATAAGGCGGATTGATTCCCGTATCTCCTCTACTCTTACCCATACCCTCGCATGGACGTCTCCGGATATGAGGACCGGAACATTCAGCTCGATCCGGTCATAAGGCGGAAAAGGGTTCTGCAACCTGCAGTCGAGGTTCAAGCCGCTTGCGCGTGCAACGATACCCACTGCACATAACTCCCTTGCCTTTTCAGGAGCGAGGACCCCCGTGTCTCTCACCCTGTCTTCGAGCGACGAGTTTTCGTCGTAGATGACGACGAGCCGTTCAAATTCCCTGGAGACCGTGTCAAGCTCAAACAGTATCTCTCTCTTTCCGTCGTTGTCAATATCGGCTGTCACGCCTCCTGGGAAGACCCTGTCCATGATGAATCTGTGGCCGAACAACCTGTGGTTGGTACGGAGCATCAGCTCCCTGAGTCGCGCAAGCTGGTATAGCATGAAGGCGAAGGCGGCATCATTGCAAATGGCGCCTATATCGCCGAAATGGTTTGCTATGCGTTCCCGTTCAAGGAAAAGCGCTCTGAGCCAATGCGCTCTTTCGGGGACGGTACCGCCGGCCATGGACTCCACGGCCATGGAATAGGCAATGCTGTGCGCGACGGTTGTGTCGCCCGATATCCGGCCTGCCAGCCTCCCCCCCTCCTTCCATGGAAGTGATTCAAACAGCTTTTCTATACCTTTATGGACATATCCTAACCGTTCCTCAAGGTTCACGACCATCTCTCCCACTGCCTGGAAACGGAAATGGCCCGGCTCGATTACCCCGGCGTGCACAGGTCCGACCGGAATTTCATATATACCTTCGCCGTCGGCCCTCGCCCATTGATACTCACCCTTGACCCTCGGAAGGGGTTTTGATGCCTCAAAGGTCTTTCTGAGGGGAAATGCGTCCTGAGGCCAGTCTTCGAACTTTATCCATGGCCGCATATCCGGATGGCCTGACGGTTTGACACCCATGAGACTATGGATTTGTCTCTCGAACCTGTAGGCAGGAACATACTTCTTTGTGAGGCTCGGGAACCGGGGATCGTCCGAAGAGAGTTCAGCCCGCACAATCAGGTATTCACTGCCCCATCTGTAGCAGGCAAAGACGCCGAAGCCCCTTCCAAAGGGTATTTCGTCAGTAGTCCATTCCGCCGCGAGTAAGGCATATGCTTTTTTCAATACCTTCGCCGCTTCCGCGAACCGTTCCACCGGAACAGTGCAGCAAACTACTGAGGACGGATGCTGCCAGTTTTCAAACCGCACATCGTTTTCCAGCGAAGCCGTCAGGGCGTCGGTCAACATGCTCATTTCAGCAAACCCACCGCTGTGTAAAACCACCGGTTAAGGAACTCGGGGAGATAAAGCCCTATTCCCAAGACAATCGCCATATGAAGCACGACAGGCACATGGGCCACTTTCATCGGGTGCTGATACGTCGGCACTTCTCCTGCCACCATCGGCTGGACCCTCCTGAAAAGTGCGGCAAAGGCCACACCCACTCCTAAAAGGAGGAATGGCGTCAGCAGAGGCGCATCCTTTATGGTCGCAGTGAGGATGAGAAACTCGCTCGTAAAGATGCCGAAGGGCGGCATGCCGACGATCGCCATGACTCCGAACATCATCCCCCAGCCGACAAGAGGGTTGCCTTTAAAAAGGCCTTTTATCTTGTCCATCTCCTGTGTCCAGTGCATCTGCGAGGCATGGCCCACGGTAAAGAATATCGCAGACTTTGCCAGGCTATGGACGAGCATGTGAAGGAGCGCGCCGAATGTCGCTATCGGGCCGCCGAGGCCGAAGGCAAAGGTCGCGATCCCCATGTGCTCTATGGATGAATAGGAGAACATGCGCTTGATGTCCTTCTGTCGCAGGAGGGAGAAGGAGGCGACAAGGATCGAGAGAAGACCGAATCCCATCATGATATTCCCCGCGTGGTGAGTGTGCGTAGAACCGTCAACAAGCACCTTACACCTCACGAGGGCATAGAGCGCGATATTCAAGAGAAGGCCCGACAGTACGGCGGAGATCGGTGTGGGACCCTCGCTGTGGGCGTCAGGAAGCCAGTTGTGGAGCGGCACGAGCCCAACCTTTGTCCCATACCCTACCATGAGAAAGACAAAGGCAAGGGAGAGAACGGTCGGTTCAAGCTTGTCGCTCACCTGGCTCAGGTTTGTCCAGAGGAGTGCATCGCCGCCTTCGCCGAGAATCTTTTCAGCGGCAAAATACAGGAGGACTGTCCCAAAGAGGGCCTGTGCAATGCCGACGCCACAGAGGATGAAATATTTCCATGCCGCCTCGATGGCGGTAGGCGTCCGGTAGAGAGAGACAAGGAGGACCGTTGACAGGGTTGCCAGTTCCATTGCTATCCAGAGGATGCCGATATTATTCGTCAGAAGGCATAGGAGCATGGCGAAGATGAAGAGCTGGAACATCGCGTGATAGAAGCGCATTCCGACGTGTCCTACCCGTCCATGCTCCCTCTCCCTCCTCATATATCTCCGGCTGAAGATCGCCGTTGTCATCGATACAAACGAGGTCAGAACAGCGAGATAGACATTGAAGGCATCGACAAAAAAGAATTTCCCCCCCGCCATCATCGGTCCCTGCTCATAAACCTGCAGTGCCAGGCCGAGACCTGCGGCACACGTTGCTGCCGATCCGAGAATGTTTATTTCGGGCGCAATTTTCCGGTCACCGATAAAGGCGAGGACAGTCGCTGCAACAACCGGGACACAAAGCAAAATGAGGAGTATCATAACGTATCTTCTCCGTCTCTTCTGATGGGCCCACGGATCAACGGCATCTCACTCCTCCTCCTTCAGTCTCGCCATCTGTTCGACGTCGAGAGTGTCAAAGGTCGTATGGATATGAAAGAAGAAAATCCCAAAAATAAACGCTGCAATCAGCACGTCAAGGGCTACGCCCAGTTCTACTACGAGCGGCATGCCATAGGTCGCACTTGTTGCAGCAAGAAACAGGCCGTTTTCCATGGCAAGGAATCCGATGATCTGCGTGACTGCGTGCCTCCTCGTAATCATCATCAGGAGTCCGATCATGACCGTTGCGAGGGCAACAGCGAGCGTTGATCGCGTTATCAGCGTCGAAAGCTCCCTTACGGGAGACATGAGATGGTAAGACAATATTACAAGAGCTATACCAATAAGCATCGTAAGGGGAATGTTCATGACCGTCTCCACTTCCTTGCGGATCTTGAGACGGGCGATGAGGACATGAAGGATATAGGGCAGGAGGAACACCTTCAATGAGAGCGTCAGGATTGACGATATGTACAGATGATGCTTGCTTGCGACAAAACCGACGAGGGCGGTATTGATCGACAGGAAAAGCCCCTGCCACGCAAAGAGATTAATAAGGCCATACAGCCTCTTCTGCACAAGCATGGCAAAGGCGGCGAGAAGCACGAAGGCAGCGAGAAAACTGTTTATTTGAGCAGCAGCCTGCAGATTCATGTCACTCCAGGATATAGAAGGCCAACATCCCCAGCGTTGCCATCAGAAAAGCGACGCCGAGGAATTCGGTTAATCTGAACAGCCTCATTTTTGCAAGGCCTGTCTCTATCAGGATCAGGGCAATACCAACAATGCCCAACTTCAACACCATCACAAAGAAAGCACCAATTATTTCCACAAAACCTTCGGTCCCTGCAATTCCCCACGGAGCAAAAGAGGCTATGCCGAGCATGACGAAGAGAAAGAGCTTCATCATACCCGCCCATTCGATCAGTGCGAGGTGTCTGCCGGAATACTCGAGGATCATCGCTTCATGTATCATGGTTAGTTCGAGGTGCGTGGCAGGGTTGTCAACGGGAATCCTTCCGGTTTCCGTTAGGGCGATCAGAATAAAGGCGAGGAATGCAAAGGCAAGGGACGGTCTCACGACCGACTGGCCGCTGAAGATAACCTGCACGATATGGGAAAGAGATGTAGACCTGTTCGCGAGTGACACGGTAAAAATGGACATGAGCATGGCCGGCTCCGCCAGTGAGGCGATCGTCATTTCGCGGCTCGATCCCATGCCTCCAAAGGCGGTCCCTATGTCCATCCCTGCCAGGGCAGTGAAAAAGCGGGAGATTGCAAAAAGTCCCACGAGCACGATAACATCGGCAGTCGGCGCCAGGGGCAGGTCAACGGAGAGTATGGGTATGATCCCTCCGGCCAGGACAGCCGTGCCGAAGACGAGGTAAGGCGTAAAGCGGAATATCCACGATGCATTTTCAGCGATGATCATGTCCTTGGAGAAGAGCTTCGCAAGGTCCCAGTAGGGCTGAAATATGCTCGCGGAAGATCTGCCCTGAGACCAGCATTTCAGCATCCTCACCCATCCGATAAAAAGGGGAGCGAGGCCGAGGAGCGTGACCACCTGCATGACCTCTACAAAGAACGAGTGGAGAGTCATCCTACGAACACCAGCAGGATAATGATTGTGATGAATGAGTAAATCAGGTATGCCTGTATGCGGCCTCGCTGGAGACCGCCAACCCTGCGGGACGCCCAGAAGCTCACCTCAACGATCGGTCGGTAAATCCAGTTCCAGAAACGGTCTTTGACACGAAGACGGTAGTGCAACCTCCTCGGAAATGCTCCATGCGCGCTCTGGGGCGCAAGCGTGACCTCCTCCTTCACCCTAAAGAGGAAGCCGAATATCCTCCGGATGGGCATCGAAAAGGATGTGGCGTTGTACTGCATCCGCTCGTTAATCTTTTCGAACCCGCAGTCCCAGATCGGCCCTCGGCGTATCTTTCCAGCCTTTACATGGAGGATGAGATAGGCTGCCGCGAAAATCAGAATAAAGCCGCAGAACACGACAGGCCCTGAATATGACGCGCGCTCCTCCGAAAGAGGGGTCAGCCACATCCATCCGAAGGCTCCGGCAGAAGTGCTGAGCTTGTAGCCGATGAGTTGCTCAGGGACGATATCCATCCATTCAATGAAAAGCGTGGGTAATATCCCGAGGAGAAGACATACAATTGCACCCATCAACATGCCTGACCGCATAAGCCAGTCTGCCTCTTGAACCCTGGGACGAGGATGCCCCCTCCAGTGACCGAGGAAGGTAACGCCAAAGGCCTTGACAAAGCAGGCAGCGGCAAGGGCACCCGTTAGGGCAAGAAGAGCAGCGCCAAGAGGCATGAGTAATTTCACGAGCGGTATGGGAAGGGATGGCGAAAGCAGGAAGGCCTGAAAGATAAGCCATTCGGATACGAAGCCGTTGAAAGGAGGAAGCGCAGAAATGGAGACACAACCCACAAGGAAGAGCGCCGCTGTCCAGGGCATCCGGTGAATGAGCCCGCCCATTTCCTCCATATTCCTCTCGTGTGTTGCGTGAAGTACCGCTCCTGCGCCCATGAACAGCAGGCCCTTAAACATCGCATGGTTCATGGTATGATAAAGCCCTGCGATGAGCGCAAGGGATGCCAGTACCGTGAGATGAGAAGACGTGAATATCATGGCCAGGCCGATCCCGATGAGAATGATTCCGATATTCTCAACAGAGTGATATGCGAGAAGCCTCTTTAAGTCATGCTGCATCAGGGCATAGAGAACGCCCATAACCGCTGAAACCAGTCCCAGAACAAGTACGATAGCCCCCCACCACCAGGGGAATACCTTGAGAAGATCAAAGGTGATGCGCACGATACCGTATATGGCAGTCTTAAGCATAACTCCGCTCATCAAGGCAGAAACATTGGAGGGGGCAACAGGATGCGCCTCAGGAAGCCAGACATGAAGCGGCACAACGCCTGCCTTTGCAGCAAAACCGAAGAACGCAAGGAGGAATGCAACCGTTGCCCATTCAAGGGGAATTTTTGCCTGCCGCATTGCGTCAAAGGTATATCCGCCGAAACTCTCAAATCCCGTGGCGATGCCTGCCATAACTCCGAAGGAGAGGAGAATCGCCATCGCGCCGACGTGAGCAATTACGAGATAAAGGAAAGCGGCCCTGCGGTTCTCCTGACTTTCGTCCTCGAACATCACCAGAAAATAGGAGGCTGCTGCCATCGCTTCCCATGAGATGAGGAAAAACAGCGCGTCATCCGCAAGCACCACCATGAACATCCCTGCTATGAAAAGGTTGTAGAATACCACGAGCCTCGTCACCGGTCTGTGTCCAAGAAAACCCCTGAGATAGCCTGCCGAATAAATCGACACGAAGAGCGAAAGTAAACCGATGACCGTCAGGAAAAACCCCGCGAGAGGATCGAGCCTGAGATGAAAGGGAAGACTTGGAAGTCCGAGCAAGAGAACGACGCGTTCGACCGAGGCGCTTCCAACCGCCATGACACCGGCAACAGTCCCCATGAACGAAGCAGCGGATGCAAATACGGAACAGATTGCGATCAGCAGGCGCTGATTGCGTCCGAGCAGCGCAGCCGCCGGCACAAGCAGCATGAGCAGCACAACGGACGAAGAGGCGATCTCAATGGGTGAGACAATCACTGCAAGGTCCGCCCGAATGTCTCGGCCTCTTTCTGCAAGAAGACTTCACCGGCCAGCCGTCCCGAAAGAGGCATAGTCTTATTCTGAATCCTCCGGTAAATCGTCTTTCCCGGCATGTTCAACATCCCTGCCACGTCCTTTTTCACATTCATTTTCTTGGCGCCAGAGGCCGGACTCGAACCGGCACGGAGTAGAACTCTGAGAGATTTAAGACCTCGGAGAGGTATTGCTCCTTCATCGGCAGTCCGTTGATTTTACTCGCAGACATGGCTCACTGTCAAGGCTCCGACAATGGCTCAGCCTAGCTGAACTTCAGGCGGAGTGACCTACTCAAACGGGGAGTGACAGGGCTTGCAGGTGCAGAAGTGTATTCCGGAAAGGACCTTTCAGCAGCAGAGGAGCCTTCGATTAAGGACCGAGAGCTCCCCCGCCTGAATGATCTCCTACGACACTCCTTTACTGATCAGAAAGGGGCCGTATTTCTGATCAGTGCCTTTTATGTGTTTCGCGAGCCAATCCTTCAGGAATCTCATGATCTCCACGGAAACAACTGATTTCCCTGACTTGAAATCCTCATGAAAGCTCAGCACCTCTTTTGTTAGTCCGTCATGCTCTTTCTTGTGCGTCAGGTATCCGGGATAGGTGTGGGCCGTCATCAGCCGCTCTTCAGTCGCAAAGTGGGTCTTTGTGTATTCGATGAGTTCATCAAGGATTTTTCCCATGATTTCCTTTCCTTTGCCTGAACTCATGGCATCATGAAGGCTGTTGACCAGGGAGACGAGTCTCTTGTGCTGCTCGTCGATGGACCCGATGTTAACGCTCAAATCATTCGACCAGGTAATGAGTGACATAATTCCTCCTTTTCGAAACGTTTTTGTAGTTCCTTTGCTGCGAAAGGATCTTAACCATTCATATCGGCAAGAGTCCGAAAAACTTTAGTAAGGACCTTGGGTTTGTAGCCGGCCTTATCCTGTGATAGAATTGACTATGGAATAAGAAGGAGAATAAAGCTCCCTCTCAAAGGGTAGCAATGATCATGACTGAGGTGACGAGATGAACAGTTTGAAAGGGACAAAGACAGAGAAGAACCTCCTTACCGCCTTTGCCGGTGAGTCGCAGGCGAGGAACCGCTATACATACTTTGCTTCACAGGCAAAGAAAGAGGGGTACGAACAGATTGCAGGATTCTTTGTCGAGACGGCGGACAACGAAAAGGAGCACGCCAAGAGGCTCTTCAAGTTCCTAGAAGGAGGCGATGCTGAGGTGACGGCGACCTTTCCCGCAGGCATAATCGGTAACACGAGCGTCAACCTCAAGGCTGCAGCTGCAGGGGAAAACTACGAGCACAGCGTTATGTACCCTGGATTCGCAGCGATAGCCGCTGAAGAAGGCTTCCCCATCATTGCTGCCGCTTTCAGGGCAATAGCCGTCGCGGAGAAGCAGCACGAAAAGCGCTATCTCGGTCTCTTGGAAAACATCGAAAAGAGCCGTGTCTTCAGGCGGGAAGAGCCGAAGAAATGGAAATGCCGGAATTGCGGCTACATCCACGAGGGAACGGACACACCGGCCAAATGCCCTGCATGCGACCATGCCCAGGCGCACTTTGAGCTTCTGGAGGAGAACTGGTAGGAGAGAAGTTTTTGATCCGCGCGATCTTCGAAGGTCTGCCTGGTGACGACCCTTGAAGACAGAGGGCCACTCTTGGCCATATTGACATAGCTCTGCTTTAGTGATAGCTTAGGAGTTATGGATAAAAAAGTTTTTGCCCAGATAGCCATTCTGTTTCTCGTTCTTCTTGCGATCCCGTCTTTCGGTCGGGCTCAGGAAGATCCATGCAGTCAACAGGGCATCATCGTCAGAAATGCGACCATGGTTGACCTCTGGTATAAGGAAGATGGTGGGGAATGTATCATCTGGACTCATGAGCATCTCTTGACGGTAAGGCCGGGAGTCAGCATCGATATATTCTCGGATCGAGACTGTCAGATACCGTATTGCAAGGATAATCCTGCTTACAAAAACTATAAGTCTGTTGACTCCAATGGAAATTGCCGGGTCAGGATGCTTCCCCTTTGCAATCTTTCAGATATGTGATCAGGGATCGCTTTCTATAGCCTTAGGAACTACTCCACTTTTAATTGCAGCCTCAAATATTCTCTGCTAAACTGAAACTGGGAAGGGACACCACACTGCTTGAATCGTCGGCAACGAAGAGAATGACATAGTTATTAACGGTCTCAAGATAATATTTACAGATGTGCTCCCTATTATTGGTCATGCCCGAGATCCTTAGTCGGGCATCCATTCTGTTCAAAGTGGATTCCCGCCTTCGCGGGAATGACGGCCAAGAATGTGCAGACTATTATGAGACCATTAATAACTCCAGACGGACAAGGCCGGCCAAGAGAGAGTTATGACGAAAAGTAAGAAATCTTCCATAAGGCCAACTGAAAGGCGCATAACCCTCGTGCTCCAGGGTGGAGGCGCCCTGGGCGCCTATCAGGCAGGCGTATATCAGGCACTGGCCGAGTATGGCTACACTCCTCACTGGATCGCAGGCACATCCATAGGGGCAATCAACGGTGGGATCATTGCGGGCAACACCTCACAGAATCGCCTTGCGCGGCTTGAGGAATTCTGGCGAACTGTTTGTGAGAGGGACTTTTGGAACGCCGCCCTCATTTCCGACTCGGCACACAGCTTCTACAGTTTTTGGAGTGCCGTAGAGGCTATATTTGCAGGAAGACCCGGCTTTTTCACGCCGCGGCCCTTTAATCCTCTTGCAGTATTCCCCGTCGGCTCTGCCGAAACAGCGAGTTATTACGATACTGCCCCGTTGCGCACCATGCTTGACCGCTTGATCGATTTCGAGCGAATCAATGACCAAACGATCCGGCTCAGCCTCGGCGCCGTTCATATCACAACCGGCAAACTCCGCTATTTCGACAGCAAGAAAGAACGGATCTGTGCAGAGCACATTATGGCCAGCGGCGCCCTACCGCCGGGGTTTCCGGCCGTGCGGGTTGAAGGGGAACTCTATTGGGATGGGGGAATTTACTCGAACACCCCGCTCGACGTCGTTCTCGACGACCTGCCCCGCGTCGATAATCTCTGTTTTATGGTCGCCCTTTTTAATCCTGCAGGACCGGAGCCTAGGTCCATCCCCCAAGTAGAGAGCCGGCTCAAAGACATTACTTATGGAACTCGCGCGAAAGAACACATCCAGGCTTACAGGAGAACGCACAACCTGCGGCGTGCACTTCACGCCCTCTTCAATAGGCTGCCGGAAGACCTGCGCAGGGACTCTGAACTTCGGGCGCTGGTTGAACAGGCATGCCACACGACCATGCACATCGTCGAGCTCATCTACCCGGCGAGGGATTGGGAACTCGCCTTAAAGGATGTCGATTTCTCGTGGGCAGCGATTGAAGACCGATGGGCGCGGGGATATCGCGACGTTTCCCGCATGATCGAGTGGTGCCCATGGGATAAGGAGGTGCCCGCTCATACTGGAGTGGTAGTGCATAGTCTGCCTCCGGAGCCCCAATGATCAAGGAGCAATAGGATGAACGAATCTGAAGTGAAGGTCAGAGCGTTCGCGATGCCACTTACGAGTCCCGCGTTTCCCAAAGGGCCGTATCGTTTTACGGACCGCGAGTTCTTTATTATTACTTATCGGACCGATCCTGACGCACTGCGGGAGGTTATTCCTGCACCTCTGGAATTTACTGATCCTCTTGTCAAATACGAATTTATTCGGATGCCCGATTCAACGGGCTTCGGTGACTATACCGAATCCGGCCAGGTAATTCCCGTCAGCTTCAGGGGTGAGCGCGGCGGCTACGTCCATGCGATGTACCTTGACTCTGAGCCGCCCATTGCCGGAGGGCGCGAATTATGGGGCTTTCCGAAAAAACTTGCCTCACCCAGCCTCCAGGTAGAAAAGGATACTCTCCTTGGCGTGCCGAGGTTTGGCTCAGTGCCGGTCGCCGACGCCACCATGGGGTTCAAACATCGCACGCTACCGCTCGAAAAGGTCCAGGAATCGCTGGCAGCGCCGAAGTACCTCGCTTCGTGAAAGGAGACCCACTATGATACTTAAAGGCAAATCAGCAATCATCACAGGTGCCGCCAGCGGCATCGGCATGGAAATGGCCCTCGTATTCGCCCGCGAGGGCGCCAAGGTTGTGATCGCGGACCTCAAGAAAGAGGCCGCCGATGCTACGGCAAAAGAAATCGTCGCGGCGGGAGGCACTGCGATGGGTGTCGTCATGGACGTCAGCAACGAACAATCTGTTAACGATGGCGTCGAGGAGGTGGTCGCAAAGTTTGGCGGTGTCGACATTCTCGTGAGCAACGCAGGCATTCAGCATATTGACCCCGTCGTCGATCTATCGTTCGAGAACTGGCGCCGACTCATGGCGATTCATGTAGATGGGGCCTTTCTCACCACACGGGCCTGCCTCCGCTTTATGTACAAGTCGGGCCGCGGGGGAACCGTTATCTACATGGGCTCCGTCCATTCCAAAGAGGCGTCGCCTCTGAAGGCGCCCTATGTGACCGCCAAACATGGGCTTCTCGGCCTCTGCAAGGTTGTTGCGATAGAGGGTGCAAAATATGGAGTCAGAGCCAATATTATCTGCCCCGGCTTTGTACGTACACCACTCGTCGAAAAACAGATCCCCGAACAGGCAGCAGAACTGGGAATCAGCGAGGAAGAAGTAATAAAGAAAGTCATGCTGAAAGAGACTGTCGACGGCGAGTTCACGACAACGGCAGACGTCGCCCATGTGGCTCTGTTCCTGGCGTCTTTCCCATCGAATGCCCTTACCGGACAGTCCGTCGTTGTGAGTCACGGCTGGCACATGGAGTAGTAGCCCTCTTGCCGTGATGAACGGCATGAGTTCAGCGTACCTGTGATGACGATGGTGACATATCTTCCACTCTGAAGATATGTTGAGAAGATCTTATCCGTTGAGGAATAAAACATGAAGAGCTATCGCAAGGAACTCTGGTTCAATGTCCCCTCGAGGAGGGCCTTTATCAATGTAACCCCGCAGATCGAAGAATGTCTCACCGAGAGCGGGATCAAAGAGGGTCTCATACTCGTAAACGCCATGCATATCACCTCCTCCGTCTTTATCAATGACGACGAGTCCGGGCTCCATCGCGACTTTGACCGGTGGCTTGAGAAACTCGCTCCCCACGAGCCCGTGAGTCAATATGACCACAATAATGGTGAGGACAATGCCGACGCCCACCTCAAGCGGCAGGTCATGGGGAGAGAGGTCGTCGTAGCGGTTACGAACGGTGAACTGGATTTCGGACCGTGGGAGCAGATATTTTATGGGGAGTTCGACGGCCAAAGGAAGAAGAGAGTCCTCGTAAAGATAATCGGTGAGTAATTTGGTGTCGTCGGACTTGCCTCTCTATACAAATAAGAATAATCGCCTTTGACGCCGGAGAGTTTCGGCCCCTGAGTCATCTTCTGATCATATTTCTTCTGACGCATAGCGAGCAATTCAATAGGTTGAACCGCAAAATAGGAGTCCGCTGCTCTTAGTATCCCAAGAAGAAAGGTCGACGCTAGGGCTCAGGAGCTGCTTCGAAGGTATAGGTGTAGGGAGGATAGTAGTTATAAGGGTAGTAAAACCGGTATGGCGCAGTCATGTTGCTCGAGTAAAAGAAACTGTAAGGATAATCGAGATGGTAATCTCCATAAGGAAGATAGTAATAATCGTCGTAGGGGCGATAATAGACGCAAGAAGAGAGCGTGACGCACAATACGATGACCATGATGAACAATATCAAAGACTTCTTCATTGTATATCCACTCTCTATTCTCATTTGAGCACGTTTTGGGAGCGTTGTCAACTCCACCTTCGGCACTCCTCCAAGTGCATGCCAAAACGCTGTTGCAGGTTCCGCCGATACTGGCTGAATCCGGTTTTCCTTCTGCCTCAGGACAACAACGGTGTCATAGTGCAGCTTCCGGACATACCGCTGGGCGGGGTACCATCCGTAAACGGTTCCCTTCTCCTGGGGGGTCGGCACACGGCCTAACAACGCCCTCTCTTCGGTAACCGTATTTCCAGTCGACCAACACGGGGAGATTATTTATTACTCAGTTTAACGGCATCCAATATGCCGGTCTTCTCGATACGGGAACATCACTTTTTGCCTTCACCGCTCAACCCTCAAACAACCTTCCGATGTGTTCACCTGGCTCGGAGTATTTCTGCCCCTCATCAACCGTAACACTTTCTGCAATCAATGAAGGCTCATCCGGTACGCCGAGCGAAACGGTTTCATTTCAGATAGGTTACACCGCTAAACTTTTCAACACTACGAACCAGTAGTGTCCGGTAAATATTTATAAAGATACGGTCTGTTCTTTATACTTGTTGGGAATAGTAGTCGCCAAACCCTATACCAACAAGGAGGAACAGACCATGAACAAAGTATACACAATATTCTCGGAGTTATTGAAGCTTTGTCCGAGATATCATTTTGACAAAGCGGTAGAGCAGTATCAAGGAGACCGATACGTGAAGACTTTTACGACATGGCAGCAATTCATGGCAATACTGTATTCGCAGATCACGCAGAAGGATAGTCTGCGGGATATTGTGACAGGGTTATCGGCCCATGCTTCCCGATGGTATCATCTTGGACTTAGTGGGATATACAAGAGCACACTGTCTGATGCCAATGCCAAACGTGACTATCGCATGTATGAAGGATTGTTTTATCATCTGTTGGCTCGTTGTAAGACCCTGACACCGAAGCAGAAGTTCCGCTTCAAGAATCCTTTGTATACGATTGATGCCTCGACCATAGATCTGTGTCTGTCTGTTTTCCCCTGGGCAAAGTTCCGGGCGACCAAAGGGGCAATTAAACTGCACTGTCTGTATGATCACTCCGGAGCACTGCCGACATTTCTGACCGTTACTGACGGCAAGAAGCATGATGTGCGGCTGGTAAAAGACGATACTTTTCCCCTGTCACCGGACAGCATTGTTGCAGATCGAATTGTTTTTCAAATGGATCAAGCAGAACCTGAAGATCAAGTCCTTTCTCGGCACCAGCAAAAACGCCGTGCTGACTCAAATATGGGTGGCAATGTGCTATTACCTGCTCCTGACCTACATTAAGTATCAGACAAAATACGGCTTCTCCTTGCTGCATCTTAGTCGAGTCATTCGAGAAATGCTCTTTGAGAGGAAGGCCCTTATCGATATACTGACCTTAAAACCCGATAGACTCAAAATAAGAGGAGAAGAGCCCCTTCAGGGTGCTCTATTTTAACCGGACAGTAGTGGCACAACTCCTGTCATAATTGCCGTCTTCCTTCGCAACTATTGTCCCTGGTGCCGCAGCGATTATCGATACCTCGTGCTCGTCCATCTTGCGCCATGGAAACGGAGACAAAAAGAAATCGGTACCTCTATGGCCGCTATAAGTCCTATTCCCGCAATTATAATCAATCGGATTATTCGGATTAGCTGGATTGCGATCGACAAAATTACTTATTCCGTAGAATTGCTCTGGATAATTATCGAGACTTATATTTGCGTACTTCAATGGGAACGAGAAGGTGGTCGTATTTTCCTGTTCAAGCCTTGGCAGTTTGCCGAGCTTTCTAAGTTGTGCAACATTATTTTTTATTTCAGATTCGATTCTTGCCCGCTGTTCATCTTTCAATTCCTGAACATCTTCAAACTTTTTAAAGCCACCAAAATGGACTCCGTTCTCATCTGCCGCTCTTGCCGGGACATATGCAGAAAAATACAAGAAGAGCGAAGCGAACAAAAGGGCTGCAGCCTTACTTAATACGAGCGTGTCCCTATAGGTTGTTGAAGTAAGAAGCGACCCCCGATTAAAATTGATTGCCAAAACAAAATCAAAAGGAGGTCGCTCTTTATGAAGAAAAGATACCGTAAGATGGAGAGAAAAGTAAACGGGAAA
>Ga0335070_10000700_pt1 | contig 37999 bp, 27 predicted proteins | sample Lox_Sample_13_FD_206722 | JGI IMG/M metagenome (GOLD analysis project Ga0335070, IMG submission 206722) | Soil microbial communities from Loxahatchee National Wildlife Refuge, Florida, United States - Lox_Sample_1.3 | ecosystem: Environmental > Terrestrial > Soil > Wetlands | place: USA... | reverse complement strand
AATTCGGGAATGAAGCCGAACTTGATCAGGTCGGTGGGTTGCACCTGCTCGAGCAGGTCGATGTCGCGCTGCCCGCCCACGGTCATGGGCTTGATGTGGTTCTTGTCCTGCTCGGCCAGGAAGCCCATGGACTTCTTGCCCACGCGCTTACCGATGACCTTTTCGAGCCCCACGAAAGCTCCGCCGCAGATGAACAGGATGTTCGTTGTATCCACCGGCGTGAACTCCTGGTGCGGATGCTTGCGGCCGCCCTGTGGCGGCACATTGGCCACAGTACCTTCCAGGATTTTGAGCAGCGCCTGCTGAACGCCTTCACCCGAAACGTCGCGCGTGATGGACGGGTTCTCGTCCTTGCGGCAAATCTTATCGATCTCGTCGATGTAGATGATGCCTTGCTGGCACTTGGTAACATCTCCATCGGCGGCCTGGAGCAGCTTGAGGATGATGTTCTCGACGTCCTCGCCAACATAACCGGCTTCGGTCAGGGTGGTGGCATCGACGATGGCGAAAGGCACATCCAGAATGCGCGCCAGCGTCTGCGCCATCAGCGTCTTGCCGGTGCCGGTGGGACCGATCAGCAGGATGTTGGATTTCGAGAGCTCGACTTCGGTGTTGCGCATGCGGTTCATGTGGATGCGCTTGCAGTGGTTGTACACCGCCACGGCGAGCTTCTTCTTAGTGGCTTCCTGCCCGATCACGTATTGATCGAGAAATTCCTTGACCTCGAGCGGCTTGGGCAGTTTGTTGGGACTGGTAGCCGGCTGCTCGGCTTTGTCGTCTTCAAGAATGGAGTTGCAAACAGCAATGCACTCGTCACAAATGTACGCACGGGGATAATCGCTGGGGGAGGAGATCAGCTTCCCGACTACATCCTGGCTCTTATGGCAAAAGGAACACCGCAGGGCTTCATCCGATCCGGGACGCTTCACGCATTCTTCTCCTAAAATCGCCTCTGCGCCCCCGGGGGAGTGGATGCTTTTGGGCGCTGTTTACTTTCCGGTATACCATTCTCATTATCGCTTGAACTCGGGTGAGACGCAATTAAACATTCGATAGCATTAATCCTGTTGCATACTTCGGCTTACAGGGATTTCCGGACCCCGGCAACGCCTATTCCTGGGCAGTCTTCTGAGCATGTTCGAAAAGAAAACTCAGGGTTTTCTCAGTCTGGATGTGGGAGGCGATGCGGCCCAGGGTTCCGTCTTTTTCAAACCGGAGGCGGACGGCGGCAAAGGGTTCCCGCTGGCGGCGGGCGATTACTTCGACCTCCTTGTCCACCTCGTCGCGGGTGGCGTTGATGCTTTCCCGCTCCGCAATTTTCGAAAGCAGGAGCGAAGCCTTCACCTCGCGTAGGGCTTTATCCCGCTGAGAGGACTTGAGCTTCTGCCAGTCTAACTGGATCTTGCTGGCGTCGATCCCTTCCTGGGCCAACGATTGCAGGGTCTGCTCAATCCGATTGCGCACCTGGCGGTCAATGAAGGCTTCGGGCACGGGGAAGTCGTGGGCATCCACCAGTTTTTCGACGAGCTTGTCCTTGGTGGCCCTCTGCGCTTCCTGCTGCCGCTGGGCGAGCATGCTTTTGCGCAGCGCATCGCGCAACTCGTCGACGGTGCGAAAATCACCCAGGTCCTTGGCGAATTCGTCGTTGACTTCGGGGAGTTCCTTTTTGCGAACTCCCTTAACCACAACATGAAATCGGATGGTGTGGCCGGCGAGCTTGCGTTGCCCGTAATCCTCCGGGTAGGCGACGTCGAAGTCCTTTTCATCGCCGGGCGACATGCCACGAAGGTTTTCGGTAAAGGCCGGCAGCGTGTCCTCGGCCCCGACGTGCAGCATCATCTCGTCCTGTTTGACAGGCTGCTCAGCTCCGGAGAGACTCTCGATGGAGATCACGGCGTGGTCGCCATCCTGAATGGGACGGGGATCGACGTTGCTGTAATCCGCTTTCTGATCGCGAATTTCTTCGAGGCGCTTGGCGACGTCTTCATCGGTGACCTGGGGATCCTGGTACGGCACTTCGACATTTTGATAGTCTTTCAGCTCGATTTCGGGAAAAACCTCGAATTCGGCCTTGAAGCGCAGCGGTTCGCCGCGGTGGAAATGCACATCGGAGATGTCCGGCGAGCCGACGATGTGGAGATCCTGCTTCTGCAATTCCTGGTCGAGAAACTTCGGGACCAGATTTTCGAGCACCTGCTGGCGGATATCGCCCTCAAAATGCTTGCGGACGAGTCCTGCCGGCGCCTTACCGGGACGGAAACCCGGAAGTTTGGCGCGCTGCTGGAACGAGCTGACGACGCGCTCCGTCTCGCCTTCCACGGTCTCCACCGGGACCGAGATTTCCAGCGAATGCTTGCAACCTTCTAGCAATGCCAATAGGGATTCACCTCTGGGGAGTAACTTTTATTGTAGCATTTCGTCGAGAATCGTCCACGAGGAGCCGGGTTGTTTATGAAGGGCCTGATGTTGACATTGATTTCCGCGGGATTTCTGTGCCTCATTCCGGGAGCGTTGTGGTTGAGGGATCGCAACTTAAGCGAGGACGATGCGGCGGCCGCTGTCCGTCCCCTCGCGCGGATTCCACTGCATCAGTTTGAAGAGTCGGGTTCGTCTGCCGTGATCTTTACGATTCCCAACGACGCCCAGTGGAAGCGTATCCGAAGTGCTTGGGGTGAGCCGGCTTATCTTGTTGCCGCTGTCGAACAACCGGAAGGTCACCGCATGATCCTGTGCCTTGATCAACTGGGAATGAGAGTCGAAGCGACACGTCAATCAGGTCCAGTCGAATTGAGAACGGCGAAGGGGTGCTGTCCCTACGGTTTTTTCGCTGCTTGCCCCGACTCCGGTCTGGAGTTTCGTGCGACGCCCGGTAATGACATAACGCTACATGCGGCGTCAACCGCGCACTCACTGCCTAAGGGTGAACTGATTGTCATTTGTAATTGGAACGATTTGAAGGACAAAATCGTGGGCATCATGCTTGCTGAGGATTTGTGGCGGATCTCTAAGTTCGCGACGCCCGCAGGCTTGATCCTGATGCTTTCGGGTGTGTCGCTTCTCGTGCGGCGCAGGGTGCAGCGCCGTCGCTAAAGGGAATTGGACACGCATCGGCTCCGTCTGTAACATGAATTCGTGGCCGGGAAGGAAAAACTGCGCGAACTGCCGGCGGTGCATGAAGTGCTGTCGCGACTGGATGCGGCGCTGGCACGGTATCCGCGAGCCCTGGTGGTAGAGGAAGTGCGGCGGGTGCTGGAGGCGAGGCGCTCTGGCATCATGGCTGGGAACGGTGCGGCGGAGGGTTCAATTGAGGCTGAGGTGGAGAAGGCGCTGGCAGCGCTGGCGCGGCCGTCGTTGCGGCGGGTGATCAATGCCACCGGTGTGGTGCTGCACACCAACCTCGGGCGGGCGCCACTGGGTCCGCAGCAGCCGATCGCCGGGTACTCGAACCTGGAGTATGACCTGGATGCGGGCAGACGTGGCAAGCGGGACGTCCACGCCGGGGTGCTGTTCGAAAAGCTGTTGGGTTGCCCGGCGATTGCCGTCAACAACAACGCTGCGGCGATTTATCTGGCGCTGAATGAGCTGGCCGTGGGCTACGAAGTGATTGTTTCGCGCGGCGAGCTGATTGAGATCGGCGATGGTTTTCGCATTCCGGACATCATGCAGCGGTCGGGCGCGGTGCTTCGGGAAGTGGGCACGACGAACCGCACGTCGATTCAGGATTACCGCAACGCCATCAATGAGCGCACGCGGCTGCTGCTGCGGGTGCATCCGAGCAATTTTCGAATCGAAGGTTTCACGGCGCGGCCGGAATTGAGCGAACTGGTGGCGTTGGGCAAAGAACGCGGCATTCCGGTTTATGAAGACCTGGGCAGCGGGTGCGTGGTGGATCTGCGGCCGTTCGGCATTAATGAGCCGCTGGTTTCGGACAGCCTGCGCGCGGGAGTGGACCTGGTTTCATTCAGCGGCGACAAGCTGCTGGGCGGGCCGCAGGCGGGGATACTGGCAGGGAAGGCGGAAATCGTCGCGCGGTTAAGGCGGAATCCCATGTTCCGCGCGTTGCGACTGGACAAGCTCATTTACCAGACGCTCGAAAACACGCTGCGCGCGTTGCTGTTCGAGCAATGGGAACGCATCCCGGCGCTGGCGATGATTCGCATGAGCGCCGAGCAGATACGTGAGCGAGCCGAGCGCCTGGTGGCGGCGCTGCCGTCAATTCACGCGCGGATTGAGCCGGGGGAATCGGTGATCGGCGGCGGCTCGACGCCGGCCCAGTCGATTCCGACGTGGCTGATCGTGATGGAGCCGAAGGATGTGATTGGGGCGGAGAAGCTGCTTCGAGCGGGCGATCCGCCGGTCATCGCGCGGATTGAGGACGACCGCATTCTGGTGGACCTGCGAACGGTGTTTGCGGAAGAGGAAGAAGAGCTCGGGCGGGCTCTTCAGGCTCTTTCCTGATACGTGCCTTCCGCTGTGCTGACGCGGATCTTTTCGCCTTCGGTGATGAAGGGTGGCACCTGCACCACCAGGCCGGTTTCCATCTTGGCGGGTTTGGTGACGTTGGAGACGCTGGCGCCTTTGATGCCGGGTTCGGTCTCGACCACGGTCATATCGACGGTCGGCGGGAGCTCGACGCTGATCGGTTTGCCCTCGTAAAACTCGACGGTGACGTGGAGCTGCGGGATCAGGTAACTGACGGCATCGCCGAGGATGTCTTTGGTCAGGTGCATCTGCTCGTAGTTTTCGGTGTTCATGAAGTAGTAGTATTCGCCGTCGTCGTACAGGTACTCCATTTCGTGCTCGTCGAGGGTGGCGCGCTCCACACGGTCTTCCGATGAGAAGCGATGCTCAATCATGGATCCGCTGCGGAGGTTGCGCATCTTGGCTTGCACGAATCCGCGGAGGTTTCCAGGAGTGCGGTGATTGACGCTAAAGATGGAAAACAACTCGTTATTGAACTTAATCACCATACCTGGGCGCATTTGTGTTGAGGCAATCATGAAAGCAGCACTCCAAATGGAAAGAGATTAGTCGAGCAGGACTAAGTACTGAGTATAGCATCTAAGGGCTTTGTCAGTGCGCCGGGACGGCACCCGGCGCCGTCTTTTAAACATTCCCGCCGTCCTGCCGATAAGCCCGATACGTGTGGATCACAGCCTGTCGACCCCAATCCCGATGTGGCTCAGCTCCCACACCACAAACTCAGGAGCCGCGCCATGCGTCCTAGACTCGCTGTTACGGGAATACTCGCCGTTTGTCTACCGCTGATTACGACTGCTCAGCCTGTGCATCCGCTGTATGTCTCCACCGCAGGCAGTGATTCGAACCCGGGCCAGCGGTTAGCGCCATTTCGCACCATTCAACACGCCATTGATGCCGCCACGCCTGGAAGTACGGTTATTGTCCTGGAAGGGCGGTACACCGGACCGGGGAACATGAACCTGGATTTCCGGGGGAAGGCGATTACGGTACAGAGCCGCGCGCCTCAGAATGCTGCGTGCGTGCACGCCACCATTCTCGAAGCTGAAGGGCAAGGGGTGATCGCGCGGTTTATGCACGACGAAGGTCCCGGGACCGTGTTTGCGGGCTTCACGATCGTCCCCGGCGACCGGGCCGGCGTGGCGGGGGGAGTCGCGGGATTCATGGAACAATCCCGCAACGCACGGCCGACCACGCGGAACCTGCGGGTGGAGCGGCGGGGCTTGCTGTCGACGGCTTCGGGAGTTGTCGCGCAGACCGTTGGAATGGGCAACGGGTCTCCAGTTGGCGGAAGAGCGTGGGACGGCAACAATCCGTTTGTCCAGCCCGCGGCCACGACGAACTACTGGGGAAGCGGCGATGTGGATGGGGACGGCGTGGTCACAGCCGCCGATCTCGCACGGGCGCAGGAGATGGTGAATGGGACACTGGCGCCGTTGCCCACCGCGGATGTTGACGGCAGTGGCGTGGTGGACGCCGCTGACGTGGCGCTGATCAATAGCGCAGTAGCCGGGACCGCGCTTCCTGCCTGGTGGAACCAGCTCACCACGCGCGAGCAACGCAATCATTGGCTGGACAAGGTCATGGCGCTGGAGCCGACGAAGAACTATCCCTTATGGTCATGGTGGTTTGTATGCGTGCAGCATTCGATTCAGGCCCATCTCCACGGGGCGTTCTATCGAAACGACCTGTTCGGGACCTTCTTCGGCGGGGGGCCGACGTGGTTCAACATCCCGATGTACTCGGTCAGCCTGTCGTACGGGCACGCCATCAATGCGGTTCTGGTGGGTGACGACCCGCTCCATATCGATGATTGGAGGTTCTTCGACCCCGAATCGGATCACGAGACCTGGCCCAGCGAGTGGAATATGTCCGGGTGGCCCGTGGACATTTTCGTGCCGGATCTGATTCAAGTCGGTGGCATGAGCTACATGGGGCACCAGGCGGCGGTCTCCTTCCTGATGGGCGACAACGGCATTCCGGCGACCGTCACACACAGCCCGAGCCTGGCGCTTTCGCGTCCCGCTCAGCCGCCGGCCGTTGTGCCGGATAACCGCCCGGATCTGTGGAATCCGCGTGTTCTTCCTGTGGGCGACGGAATGCTTCTGTTCGGACGGCAGCGCGCCGACATGGCGCTGGCGGACGACATCCACCTGGCGGATCTGCCCTACGTCGACCCGCCCGCGGGCACGCCTCTGGTGCTGGACGACCAATATGCCCGGTTGCTGGATTTCGCCAAAGGCCCCGACGGAGCTATCCATCTTTTGTGGGCGGGAGGTGCCGACTACATCCCGGGCCTGTTCCACGGAATTCTGGACACGGGCACGAAGACCCTCTCGAACGTCAGCCGGATCACCACGGGCATGCGCGAAATACACGGCGGGCGCATGATCGTAACCCAGGGCGGAGACGTTCACGTGTTTTGGTCCGCACGCAGCAGCACCCCGGATGTCTCGGGCGTCTACTGGAGCACATGGAACGGCTCGTCATGGAACCCGGAGCAGCGCGTAGGGCCCTCGGGCTATTTCTCGGACGTGGCGGGCGACTGGAATGAGCCCGATGCGTCGCGCTACTTTTTTGACGTGGTGACCGAACAAAGCGGGAGCATTCTGCTGGTCTGGGCGGCCTTCGACGATAATATGAACGTCACCGTGCGGTACAGCCGGTACAGCGGCGCGTGGTCGGCGGCCAGCGATATCGAGGCCACCGGCATCGCCGGCGGCGTAGCGCTGGCGCGCGACTCCAGCGGAACCGTGCACCTGGCCTACTGGCGCGACGGGCGTTACCCTGCCTACGCGTCTCTAGGCAACCTGCTGCACCGCACCTATGATGGATCTGCCTGGTCGAGTTCGGACGTGGTGGACGGCGGTGGCAACGCCTCCACCCCCCGCATGGTGGCAACCGCCGGCGGATTGTATCTAGTGTGGCAGCGCGGCGCTTTTGGCCAGCGATTTCCCGTGTGGAAAAGATGGGCGAATTCCGCGTGGGGAGCCGATCACGTGCTGGCTGTGCCGGCCGGAGCCGATGCTTACTATCCGTCGATGGAACTGCTAGCCGACGGAAGGCTGGCCATTGCCTGGTCTTCCCGGTCCGCCGACCGCGCCGCTATCGAGATGGCCTATGTGCAGGAACTGAACCTCGCGATCGCCGTGTCCCATGCGGGCAGCTTCACGCAAGGCGATACCGGCCATACATACAGCATCACGGTGAGCAATGCAGGCAACACGGCGGCGACCGGAACCATCACGGTGACGGATGCGTTGCCGGCAGGACTTTCGGCGACCGCCATCTCCGGTTCGGGATGGTCCTGCAGCCTGTCCCCACTCAGTTGCACGCGCCCGGACTCGCTCGCGCCGTCAGCCGCATATCCTACGATCACGGTTACCGTCGATGTCGCGGCGGACGCACCCGGCAGTGTGACCAACACCGTCACTCTTTCGAGCAGTGACGAGGCGATCGCAGGCAATAGTTCCGCTTCGGACGTGACCAACATCGCGGCAAAAGCCATTCCGGTGACGATCGCGCTTGCGCCGGCGACCGCCATACTCTACGCGAGCCAGTCGCAGCAGTTCACGGCAACCGTAAACAACACGGGGAACACCGCGGTGACCTGGTCACTGAGTCCGGCGAATGTGGGCTCGGTGAACGCATTGGGTGTGTACACGGCGCCATCCTCGATCACTGCGCAGAAGGTAGTGACCCTTACGGCCACCAGCCAGGCGGATCCATCCAAGTACAGTTCGTCCACGGTGACACTTTATCCTCCCGTGACCGTGAGCGCGGCGCCCACGGCTGCCACACTCTATGCCGGCCAGGTGCAGCAGTTCACTGCCACAGTCGGCAATGCAGCGACCACGGCGGTGACCTGGTCGCTCAGCCCGTCGGGTGTGGGCTCGGTGAGCGCTTCGGGGCTGTACACCGCGCCGTCGTCAATCACCGCGCAGAAGGTAGTGACCCTCACGGCGACCAGCCAGGCGGACCCATCCAAGCATAGTTCGTCTACGGTAACACTTTATCCCCCGGTTACCGTGAGCGTGACGCCCGCCACCACCACGCTGTACACATCCCAGGCGCAGCAGTTCACGGCAACCGTCGGTAATACGGCGAACACCAGTGTGACCTGGTCGCTCAGCCCGTCGGGTGTGGGCTCGGTGAACGCTTCGGGTCTGTACACGGCGCCGTCATCGATCACTGCGCAGAAGGTGGTGATCCTCACTGCCACGAGTCAGGCGGACCCGTCCAAACAGAGTTCGTCCACGGTGACGGTTTATCCTCTGGTTACCGTCAGTGTGACGCCCGCCACCAGCGCACTTTACGCCAGCAAGGTCCAGCAGTTCACGGCAACTGTGGGAAATACGGCGAACTCTGCGGTGACCTGGTCGCTCAGCCCGTCGGGTGTGGGCTCGGTGAACGCTTCGGGTCTGTACACGGCGCCCTCGTCAATCACCGCGCAGAAGGTAGTGACGCTCACAGCGACCAGCCAGGCGGACCCATCCAAGCATAGTTCGTCTACAGTGACGCTGTATCCTCCGGTTACCGTGAGCGTCGCGCCCGCGACCCTGACGCTGTACCCATCCCGGACGCAGCAGTTCACGGCAACCGTCGGCAATGCCGTGGACGGCTCGGTAAGCTGGTCCATCAGTCCGCAAGGCGTTGGGACAGTAAACAGCTCAGGCCTGTACACGGCTCCTGCGACCATTGCCAGCCGGCGCGTGATTTCGGTAGTTGCGACCAGCAGAGTGGATCCCACCAAGTCTGGTGCCGCGAGCATCACACTGAGCCCGCCGGTGACCGTGAGTCTGGCGCCGGCAACCGTGTCGCTGGGTCCTTCGCAGACCCAACAGTTCAACGCCACCGTCACCAACTCCACCAACACCGCCGTCGTTTGGTCGATCAGCCCGGTTGTGGGCAAGATCAGCACGACGGGACTCTACACCGCGCCTTCATCCATAAGCGCCACGCAAGCCGTTACTGCCACGGGCACGAGCGCGGCCGATAGTACCAAGACGGCATCGGCGAAGATCACGCTTTTGCCCGACTTGGCCGTTGGCAGAACGGCCACGCAGTCGAGTGTGGGTTCCGGTCCGGCCCGTTATGCGGTGGATGGTAATACCGATGGCAATTTCAATGATCACTCAGTTTCCTGCACGGGCTACGATGCCAATGCCTGGTGGCAGGTGGATCTGGGCGCCTCGGCCTCCATCAGCGCCATCACCATCTGGAATCGCACGGATAGCTACCAGAGCCGGCTGAACGATTACTGGGTGTTCGTTTCCAATACGCCGTTCGGTCCGGCCGATAAGCCCGCCACCCTTTCGAAGCGCGCCGCCACCTGGAGTAGCCACCAGACCACCATTCCGAGTCCTTTTGTCACCATCAACGCCGGAGTCCAGGGGCGATATGTACGGGTCCAACTGACCGGTACCAACTACTTGCACATGGCGGAGGTGCAGATCATGGGGCACTGACCGCGTCCGTGCCGCGGAGGTTGCTGTTACGCACTAGAACGGCAGAATTTCTTCGCGCAGCGGGTCGAAGTCAATGCGGCGCTTTTCCACGTAAGCGATGTTGCCGAGGTGCGAGGCTTGGGCGGAGCGGTGGCCAATGAGCACGTCGCCATTCGGCAGTTTGCGCGAACGGACACAATCTAGAAAATTGTTGACGTGGTCGAGCGTCATGTCGTGCGGCTCGGCCTGAACCACGACGGGTTGCGCGCCTCTGCCCACGGGATGAAACTCGTAGTGCTGCCGGTCGATGTAGAGACGGCCTTCAGTGCCGCACATTTCGACAGCCTCCCCAGTGATTCCGGGCGCCAGGGTGGCCTCGAAGGTGGCCGTGTACTCGGCCGGATATTCCAACAGCACGTTGATGGTGTCGGGCGCGGTGCGGCCATCCTTGTAGTTGTACACGCCGCCCGCGGCGACGGCCGATTTGGGAACGTCGTGCCCCATGAACAGGTGGACCACGTCGATCCAATGAGTGAACAGGTCGGTCACTTGGCCACCGCCGAAATCGAGGTACGCGCGGAAGTTCCAATATTGTTGGGGATCGTAATCACGCCACTTGACAGGGCCCAGATAACGCGCCCAATCCAGGTTTGAAGGCTTTTGTTGCAGCGACGCGGGGGCGCGGCGCAGATGGTAGGTATTGCCGTGCCACCAGGTACGGGCGAGCGTGATTTTGCCCAAACGGCCGGTGTCGAAGTATTCGCGCTTGGCGCGGAGGTAGTGAATGCCGGACCGTTGTTGCATACCCACCTGGCAAATGCGCTCGTTGACGCGCGCGGCTTTGACGATGGGAGGACCTTCTTCAATTTTGAGCGTGAGCGGTTTTTCGACATAGACATCGCGGCCGGAATTGAGGGCGTCGATGGCGATAGGCGCGTGCCAGTGATCGGGCGTGGCAATCAACACCGCGTCGATTTCTTTTATGTCGAGAAGCTTGCGGTGGTCGGTGAAATTTCGGGCGTGGGTGGCCTTCTGGCGGGCTTTGTCGATCTGCTCGCCGTAAATGTCGCACACCGCCGTCACGTCGATTGACGGATTTTCCTGGAACTGCGCCAAATCGTAGCGGCCACGCTCACCGCACCCGATAACGCCGAGCTGAATCTTGTCATTCGCGCCAAGAACGCGCGAGTAGGAAAGAGCGGTGAGGGCGCCTGCACTGCGCAGCAGATCGCGCCGCTTTAGATCAGTTGACATGCTGAGATTATACGTCGGCGCTGCGCGCCGAGCGATGCTGCGCATCAGGGACGCGGGGAGGGGCGACGCGGCGAGCTCCTTGTCAGGTGCTGGTCGTGAGATCAACGGTGTGTAGGAAGCGCGGAGGCTTGCGGAATTTCGTGGCTTGCTCGTAGGCGTAGGCCAGGCGGATCAACACTGGCTCGCTAAAGGCTTTGCCGACGAAGGAAATGCCGATGGGCAGACCGAACACTTGGCCGGCAGGAACGGTGATGTGCGGGTAACCGGCGACGGCCGCGGGACCCGTGAAGCCTCCGCCTCCGGAAGGATCTCCGTTGGCGAGATCGGTCGGCCAGGCGGGTGGAGCTGTAGGCGCGACAAGTGCATCGAGCTTATATTTCGCCATGACCGCGTCGATGCCCTGCCTGCGCGAGAGTTCGTGGTTCTTCTTCAGGGCCCTGACATATGCGGGCGTCGTGAGCGGTCCTTTCTCCTGGGCTTTGATCATCATGTCCTGGCCGAAGAAGGGCATCTCTTTGTCCGCGTTCTTGTCGTTGAAGTCGATGATGTCCTTCATCGTGCGGACGGGAGCTTTGGGCCCCAGGCGCTCCAGGTACGCGTTGAGATCGGCCTTGAATTCATACAGCATCACTTCCAGTTCTGAATCGCCGAACTTGCCCATGGTGGGAAGGTCGGCGGGATCGATGACCTCGGCGCCGAGGCGTTTCATCGCGTCGAGCGCGGCGGCCATGAGCTTGTCGACCTTCTCGCTGAAGCCGAAGAATTTGCGAGCCACGCCGATGCGGGCGCCGCGCAGGCCGTTGGGGTCGAGAAACTTCGTGTAGTCCGTCTGCGCTTTGCCGTGGCTTTGGTTTGTGATGGCGTCGTTGGCATCGATGCCTGCCAGCACGCCGAGCAAGGTGGCAGCGTCGGCGACGGTGCGAGCCATCGGCCCGGCCGTATCCTGGCTGTGGGCAATCGGAATAATGCCGGAACGGCTGACGAGTCCGAGGGTCGGTTTAATGCCCACGAGTCCGTTGATGGACGACGGGCAGGTGACGGAACCATCGGTTTCGGTGCCGACAGCGAGCGCGCAGAGGCTGGCGGCAGCGGCCGCGCCTGAGCCGGAGCTCGAGCCGCAGGGATTGCGATCGAGCGCGTAAGGATTGCGTGTCTGCCCGCCACGGCCGCTCCAGCCGCTGGTGGAATGGCTTGACCGGAAATTCGCCCACTCGCTCAGATTCGTCTTGCCGAGAATCACGGCTCCGGCCTCACGCAGCCTTTGGGCGACGAACGAGTCACGCGGCGCGATAGAGCCCGAAAGCGCAAGCGACCCGGCTGTGGTCATCATGCGGTCGGCGGTGTCGATGTTGTCCTTGATCAGAACCGGAATGCCGTGCAGCGGACCGCGCGGGCCTTTCTCGCGGCGCTCTTTGTCGAGGGTCTCAGCGATTGCCAGCGCGTCGGGATTCAATTCGATGACCGAGTTGATCGCAGGCCCGCGCTTGTCGATGTCTCCGATCCGCTCGAGATATTTCTGGGCGATCGAGACCGCGGTATACTTGCCCGATTTCATGGCGGCTTGCAAGTCCGAGACGGTAGCTTCATCGAGTTCGAACGACTGAACAGGCGACGGGGATTCGGTTTGAGGGCGGGCAAGCGCCGTACCGCCCGCGAGCAAACCGGCGTGCAGGAATTTTCTGCGATTCATGAGCAATGGTCAGTACGCCAGCAGCCGTTCGATTTCTCGCGCCAGGTCGTCGACCTGCGGCAGGATGGCGTTCTCCAACTGGGGATGATAACCCACCCAGGTATCGAGCGCAGCTACCCGGCGAACCGGTGCGTCCAGCTTGTCGAAGAGTTCGTCTGCAATACGCGCGGCAATCTCCGCGCCGTAGCCGAACGAGAGACAATCCTCATGCGCGACCACAACACGGTTGGTCTTTTCGACAGAAGCGCGGATGGCCGCCCAATCATAAGGCGCCAGACTGCGCAGGTCGATGACCTCGATGCTGGCGTCGGCGTTCGTACGCTCTACCTGCATGGCGGCTTGCAGGGCTTTTTGGACCACCGCGCCGTAAGTAATGACGGTGAGGCTCTGGCCGGTCTTGACGACCTTACCTCGGCCGAAGGGGATGGTGAAATCCGGGCCCGGATAAGGCGATCGATTGTACGGTTCGCGATAGAGGCGTTTGTGCTCGAGGAAGAGAACGGGATCATCGCAACGAATCGCGGTGCGGAGAAGGCCGCAGGCATCGAGCGCCGTGGATGGCATGACGACGCGCAGGCCGGGGATGTGGGTAAACTCCACCTCGCCGCACTGGCTGTGATAGATGGCGCCGCCGTTCAAATATCCGCCGATGGGCACGCGCAGCACCACGGGAGCGGCAAATCCGTTGTTGGAGCGCCAGCGGATGGTGGCCAGCTCGTCGCGAATCTGCATCATCGCCGGCCACAGGTAATCGAAAAACTGCACCTCGGCGATGGGCTTCATGCCCCGCGTGGCCATGCCGGTGGCCCGGCCGACGATGGAGGCTTCGGCCAGCGGAGTATTGAAGGCTCGACGCGCGCCAAATTGGATTTGTAACCCGGCCGTGACCTTGAAGACGCCGCCCTTGCCCTTGACCTCCGAAAGATTTTCCTCGCGCGAGCAGTCCGCCACGTCTTCACCGAAAACGACAGTCTGAGGATTGCGGCGCATCTCCTCGGCCAGCGTGGCATTCAGGAGGTCGACCATGGTCTTTGGTTCGCCAGTGAAATTCGGAACGGCCGCGAAAGCGCCGGAGGTTGGATCGACGCGGTCCGAATACAGGTGGTTTAACGCGGATGAGCGGGAAGGCGGTTCCTGGCGCAGCGCGTCCTGGGTGGCCAAGTGGATCTCTTCGTCGATTTCGTGAACGATAAGTTGTAGACGGTGGCGGTCGAGAATGCCTTCATCGACGAGGAACTTCGGGAAGTTCAGCACGGGGTCGCGCTCAGCTTCGGCCTTTCGCTCCGCAGCCGTCTTGTACATGCGTTCGTCGTCGGAGAGCGAGTGCGAATACAGGCGCACGACGCGCGCGCGCACGAGAGCGGGACCACGTCCTGTACGGCAGTATTCTGCCGCCTGGCGAAGGGTCCGGTAAGAGGCAAGGAAGTCGGTCCCATCCACCTCCTGGCCAAACAGGCCGGGAAAACCTGAAACCAATGTGCTGATGTTTCCACCGGCGGTTTGACATTCGAGCGGGACGGAGATGGCGTAGCCGTTGTCCTCGATGAGAAATACAAGGGGGAGGCGCTCCAAACACGCAACGTTCAAGGCCTCCCAGAATTCGCCTTCGCTGGTTGAGCCATCGCCGCCGGTAACCAGGGTCACTTGGTCTGAATCGGGATGGAGGAAGCGGCTGGCTTCCGCGCAACCCACGGCCTGCACGTACTGCGTGCCTGTGGGCGAGGACGAGGTGACAATGTTCAGTTTCGGTGCGGACCAATGCGAAGGCATCTGGCGGCCGCCTGAAGCGGGATCAGCGGCGGCTCCCACCGCGGCCAGCAACATTTCGTACGAGGTCACACCCAACGTGAGGCACAGCGCGCGATCGCGATAGTACGGATACACCCAGTCGTGCCCGGAGCGCAGGGCCATGCCGGCGGCCACCTGGACGGCCTCGTGGCCCGCGCCGCTGATCTGGAAATAGATGCGGTTTTGGCGTTTGAGGGTGACCTCGCGGTCATCAAGACGTCGCGAGGTGTGCATTAGCCGGAAAGCCTGGATCAGAGACTCCGCGTCGAGACCTTCGTATTGGCCGGCGCTGCGGCGTTCCGTGCTGGTCGGCGTGGTGGCGATCAGAGGCTCCTGACGAGCGAGATGCTAACTCAAGTGTAAAGGAGTTTGCCTCAATCTTGCCGGATCGCGCGCCACAATCGCCAGGGCGATAACGTACAGGACTCCGCCCAGTAGCAGCGTCTGAACTAACCCGAAATAAATCGCAAACACCAGGGCGGTAACCGAACCCAGCACGCTAGCGGCGGCATTGAGCGACCACGCCCAGCGCACTGACACGCTTTGCCACTGCTCCAGGCGCGCGAGACCGGTGGGGAAAGGCATGCCCATCAGAAATCCGGCGGGGAAGATGAGCACGATCGTTGCGAGAACCTTCCAGGCAAGGGGCAGGGTGATGGCCTTGGGAAGCAGCGCCGCAACATCCACTGCCAGAAGCGCGATGAGGACGGCGACACCGGCCAGCACCGCTTTCCAGCGGATCGCGGAAGACGCCACGACAACCTTGCTCGCATAACTGCCCAGGCCGCTCGAAACAAGAAGCGAAAAGATCACCACGGTCAACGCGTACGTCGGATGGCCGAGGAAGAGAACAAATTTCTGAATGAGAGCGACTTCGATCAAGATGTACCCGGCGCCGATGGCGAGGAAGTAGAGCAGAAAACCGAGAACCGGTTTCTCGCGCGGCAAACGCGTGCCCAGCACCATCAGCGGGAGCACCAGGATGATGAGAGTGGCGAGCAGGCTCACGCCGAGAAGTTCGAACAGCAGCGGCACGGCCCGGTTGATCTTGTAATCGGCGGTGCGCGTGGAGGCGTGCATCACGAAGCTCCACACATCGCGCGGCTGGACCGAGTAGAAAAAGAACGGCCGGTTGTCAGTGACGGGGGAGATGTCGAAAGGGTAGCGGTGCTGGTAGGCAACGGGGTCCGCACTGTGCAGGAGCTCAGTGAACTGATTGGGAATCATTTCATCCGGCAGATAAACGGCTTGCATGCGGCCCTCCGCGAGTGCGGCGCGCATGCGGTTGATATCCTCCCCACGAAACGGGCGGCGCGAGATGAACACGGTGTCCTGCGCCCCCCAGGCCGCCAGCTCTGCGCGCGAACCGGCGCGTGCGACCATGACATGGCGCGCGGGTCCCACTTCGCCCAGTCCGCGCAGCGCCTCCATGGCGAGCGAGACCAACCGCAGGGATTCGCGCGGCGGATCGAAGCCCCAGCGCGTGAACACGAGGATGCCGTCGTCGGTCAGATGCGTGAGGTAATCGCGAAAAGCTTCCGTGGTGTAGAGATTGTTCTCCGAAAGCGCGAAGGCGCCGGCAGCGGTGGAGGCCCAGGTGTCGACGAGAGTGGCCTGCAACACCTGATATTTTTCCGAGCTGCGCCGCACGAAGGCGCGGCCGTCTTCTACAAAAATATGTACGTCCGGTCGCAAGTAGAGACCCCGGCTCAGCTCCGGAAACCTGCGACGCATGATGGTGGTGGCGATGATGGGATTGATCTCAACGCCAGTGATGTCGTGGCTTCCGGAAGCCAGCGCGCGCGCCACATCCCAACCGCCTCCAGGACCGATGATCAGCGTTTTGGCCGCGGGCCGGAGCACATAAGGTAAGCCTGGCCCCTGGTAGAGCAGATCGTGCAGATCATGGGTGGACAAGCGATCAAAATCGAAATTAGCGATGGCGGTTTCGGCGTCGGCATCAATGAAGACAGCAGGGATACCAGAGCTTTTGTCCGGAGCGATGGCGATGCGCGAAAAGCTGTTCCATTTGACGAACGTTTCATGCTCCAGCTTCTGACCCTTGGCGTAGACCACTCCGATGAGTCCCTTCTGGCCGTTGAAGAAGAGCAGGATGAAGAGCCCGAGCGCCAGCGCGACGCTGATGACGCGTGCCGTGACCGATGCGCCGATGCCGTGCCAGATCGCGGCCGCCGCCGCGAACATGACCGCGGCCACGATGGTGGTGTTAGGGCCGCCGAACGCATTCAGCAGGGGAACCAGCAACAGGCAGCCGCCCGCCGCACCGGCGAGGTCGAAGAAGTAAATTTTGTTTACGCGATCGATGGTTTCCGAGACAGCCAGTGAAATGATGGTGCCTGAGACAAAGAACGGCAACGCCGAAGCGAAATAGATCAAGGCCAGATAGCCGCTTGAAGGATCCTTTCCCTGCGCCAGCACGACCAGCACGGCCAAGATCACGAGAATGCTGTTGATCGCGCTGAGGAGTCCGAGCTTTGAAAAGAAATTACCTTTCCACCCGGCTACGACATATGAAAAGACTCCGCCCGCGCCGAGGCCAAAGAGAGCGATCGAGATCGCCAGGAAAGCGAAATGGTAGTAAAAGACGACAGAGAAGATGCGCGTCAGAGAGAGCTCGAGCAGCAGAGTGGCCAGCGTGGTGAGGGCCACGGACAAATAAACCAACGACCAGTGAAAGCCGGGTGATTGTGTGGAATCGGTGGAGGTGGACAACTTACTATGTTACGGGATTCGGCCGCGACAGGTCACAACGAAAACACCAGCGGCTTGCCGTGCTCCATTTCCTGATACGCCGTGTCCGGAGCGTACAGCTTGAGAGAAGCCCGGAACTGGCGCGGGTCCACAGCGTTGTCCGGGAACATGTCGTAGTGGCACGGAATGGCGGCTTTGGGCTTGATCTTCCCCACCATTTGAGCGGCCTCGAAGTGCGAAAGATTGTTGAAGCCGCCATTGATGCAAGTGATGACGATGTCGGGCGCGAATTTTGCCGCAGAGAAGAGCAGCTCGCTGAAGTCGGTGTCGCCTGTTACGTAGATCTTAGGACCGCCGGCAAAAGTGAAAATGTAGCCCATGTGGTTGAGGTCGGTATCGTCGGTGGGGAGGGCGAAGGCACCGCGAATGTGAATGTCTCGCAGCTCGAGCTCACACGACGGCCAGGCGGGCACGATACGCCCGCTCTCAATGCCCTCAGTTCGATAAACGTCGCAACTGGGGTGCGGGCCCACGAAGTGCGTGGTGTCTTTATGGCGCAATCCGCGGATGGTTTCCGGATCGGTGTGGTCCATGTGGTTATGGGTGCAGGTGTAGATGTCCACATCCAGCTCTTCCGGCGGGATGAGAATGGGAACGCGGCGACTGAGATCCACGCCAACATCCGCGTAGGCAGCAGCGCAGCTATTGGTCAGGTACATGTCGGTGGTCGCGAGTGTGCCTTCGGGCGTTTTGAAAATGTAGCCGGTCTGACCCAGCCACCAGATGGCCACAGACTTCTTGGGAACGGGGAAGCCCCGAATTTCCGCCATCAAGTTCATCGGAGATATTGTACCGAGCAAGCCGCGCGGGCGTTTACTTCTTCCGCGCCAGGACGCGGTGCACGGCGGCGATGACGTCGCGTGACATGAGCCCGTATTTATCGAGCAACTGCTCGGGCGAGCCAGATTCCGCGTACGTCTGGAGGCCGACAAACTCCATGACACAAGGATGCGTCTCAGCCACCACCTGGGCGACGCGCACGCCGAGGCCGCCATCCACCAGGTGCTCTTCCGCGACGACGATGGCGCGGGTTTCGGCGGCAGCCCGGGCGATCGTCTCGCGGTCGAGCGGCTTGACCGTGTGGAAGTCGATCACACGCACGGAAATACCCTGGGCTTCGAGGGCTTCCTGAGCGCGAATGGCCTCCGCCACGAGCAGGCCGGTGGCGATGACCGTCACGTCCGAACCATCGATCAACTCCACCGCCTTGCCGATCTCGAATTTCTGCTCCGCGGGATAGACCACCGGAGCTTTCATACGTCCGGTGCGAATGAACACGGGTCCGACATGGTGGATGGCGGCATGCACCAGCGCGGTGGTGGAGACCTCATCGGCCGGAGAGAGCACGACGAAGCCGGGCAGGGAACAGGCCAGAGCCGTCTCTTCCACGCTCATCTGCGAGGGGCCGTCCTCGCCGATCGAAATGCCGCTATGGGTTCCAACGATCTTCACATTCAGGTTGGGATACGCCACGGTAACGCGCAACTGCTCGAAACCCTTGTTGACGACAAAACACGAGAAGCTGGCTGCGACCGGGATTTTGCCCGCGTAAGCGAAGCCCGCGGCGATGGCCACCATGTTGGCTTCCGCGATCCCGCACGAAAAGAAACGATCCGGGAATTCGTGATGAAACAGCGACGTGTAGGTGGACTTCGAAAGGTCCGCGTCCAAAACCACGACGTCCTTGTTGCGGCGGCCGGCTTCCACCAGCGCTTTGCCGAACGCCTCGCGCGTGGCCATGCCGAGTTTGGGGTCGAATTTCGTATTGGCAGGGATCATTGCAGCTCCTGTAACGCCAGTTTTAATTCATCCGGAGTGGGCGCGGTGCCATGAAACTTCGGATTGTTTTCCATGAAAGAAACACCCTTGCCCTTGACGGTATGAGCGATGACGGCCGTGGGCACGCCTTTGGTGCGGGCGGCTTCCTGGAACGCGGCCTGAATGGACGGGATGTCATGCCCGTCTATCTCAATGGCGTGCCACCCGAATGCCCGCCATTTGTCCGCCAGGGGTTTGACTTCCATGATGTCTTTGACGAAACCGTCGAGCTGAATGCCGTTGTAGTCCACGATGGCCACGACGTTGTCGACCTTGTGATACGCACCGAACATGGCGCCTTCCCAGACCTGTCCTTCCTGAATTTCGCCATCGCCCAGCATGACGTAGGTGCGCGAGGGGCTTCCATTCAGTCGTGCGGCCAGTGCCATGCCCAGCGCGAGCGATACTCCTTCTCCGAGCGAACCGGTGGAGGCTTCGAGCGCAGGGAGGAAACGCACATCCGGATGTCCCTGGTACATCGAACCGAGCTTGCGCAGCGTGTTTAGCTGGTCGCGCGGCGTGTACCCTGCTTCGGCCATCGCCGTATACAAGACCGGCGCCGCATGTCCCTTGGAGAGGATGAAGCGATCACGGTCTGGCCATTTCGGATTGGCGGGATCATGGCGCATTACGTCGAAGTACAGGGTGACCACCAATTCGACAGCGGAAAGCGATCCACCCGGATGGCCAGACTTGGCGGCTCCGATCATCTCGACGATCTCTCGCCGCATTCTCTTGGCTAGGGCCTGCATCTCAGGTACAGTTTTCTTCTGCAGCATGGGAACTTTCAATTCTACACGAGGCGGAGGAGCCGCTTGGATAGCCGGTCGTGTGATATCACACGACCGCTTCTACTGGAGCAACCTCGCCGCAGGCTTGGCGAAATACGTAAGCACGAAATCAGCGCCGGCGCGGCGGATGGAAGTCAGGCTTTCCATCATGGCGCGCTCGCAGTCGATCCAGCCGTTGCGCGCCGCGGCCATGATCATGGAAAACTCGCCGCTCACCTGATACGCGCCCAGCGGAACATCGAAGCGTTGGCGCGCCTGATAGATCAGGTCAAGATACGGCATGGCCGGCTTGACCATGATCATGTCCGCGCCCTCTTCCAGATCAAGCTCAATCTCGCGCATGGCCTCGCGCCCGTTGGCGGGATCCATCTGATAACTGCGGCGGTCGCCGAACTGGGGAGCGGATTCCGCCGCCTCGCGAAATGGGCCATAGAACACCGAGGCGAACTTGGCGGCGTAGGAAAGGATCGGCGTGTTCGGGAAGCTGCTCGAATCCAGAGCCGTTCGGATGGCGGCCACTCGGCCGTCCATCATATCGGAAGGAGCTACGATGTCCGCACCGGCGCGGGCATGGGAGACGGCCGTCGCCGCCAGCCACTTGAGCGTCTCGTCATTATCGACGTCGCCATCGACGACCTTTCCACAATGCCCATGGCTGGTGTATTCGCAGTTACAAACGTCGGTCATTACAAGGAACCCGCTGACCTCCTGCTTGATGGCGCGCAGCGCGCGCTGCACGATGCCGTCGTCGGCATATGCGCCCGAGGCCATTTCGTCTTTCAGTTCCGGGAGTCCGAAGAGAATGACGCCGCCAATGCCTAGAGATTTTGCCTCCGCGCATTCATGCACCACTTCGTCCACCGACAATTGAAAATGGCCGGGCATGGAGCTGATCTCATGCCGGACGCCCTTGCCCGGACAGACAAACAGCGGGAGGATGAACTGCGCCGGATCCAGCCGGGTTTCGCGCACGAGCCGGCGCAAAGGATCGCTGGCTCGCAGCCTTCGCATACGTTGGATGGGGAAGGGCATCGTTTAGGATCGATTGTAACCTGAGAGGGAGCTTCGACGGGCGCCGGTCTGGCGTGCAGCGAGCACGGTGTTGTTACTCAATTGATGCAGCGGCCGGCAGTACGCGCGCGCTCGCGCAGCGGCGTATAATTGGATGGAAACACAGTTCAACCTAAGGGCGCCTCAGCCCCTCGGAGAAGGACCTCTTACATAGATGTCAACGATTGAGTTTTCGCCGGCCGCGTCGCGGTCCGGCGAATATCACCACGCCGTCGTCAACGATTTCAGCATTCAGGTGGCAACGATCAACGGTTCCGGCAGCCAGACCGCCAACAGCGTGCTGATGCGCGCCATTTTTCAGATGGGTGTTCCGGTTTCGGGGAAGAACATGTTCCCGTCGAACATTCAGGGGCTGCCCACATGGTTCACCATCCGCGCCAGTAAGCACGGGTACATCGGCCGCAAGAAGGAAGTCGACTTTCTGGTGGCCATGAATCCCGAAACGGCTCGCGAGGACGTCATGAAGCTGGACAGCGGCGCCGTAGTAGTGTACGACGAGCCGCTGAAGCTGGATGCGCTCCGTTCAGATCTGCACTTCTATCCCGTGCCTTTCGACAAACTCGTGGGCCCCGTTTGCCCGGAGGCGAAGTTGCGCAAGCTGGTGCGCAACATGATCTACGACGGCATCGTGGCCCAGCTTCTCTCCATCGATATGGAAGAGATCCACAAGGCGCTGTTCAAGCAGTTTGGAAAGAAGAAGGCGAAGGCTGCGGAGCTGAACTGGGGCGCTTGCCAGGCAGGCTACGATTACGCCGTCAAGAATTTCACCAAGAGCGACCCTTACCACATCGAGCGCATGAACGCCACGACCGGCAAGATCATCATCGAAGGCAATTCGGCTGCGGCGCTGGGCTGCGTATTCGGAGGAGTCACGGTGGTCACCTGGTATCCCATCACGCCCTCCTCATCGCTGGTGGAAGCCATGATCGGTTATCTGAAACGCTTCCGCATCGATAAAGAAACCGGCAAGGCCACTTTTGCCGTGGTGCAAGCGGAAGACGAGCTGTCGGCGATCGGCATGGTGCTGGGTGCGGGCTGGGCCGGCGCGCGCAGCGTCACGTCCACCGCCGGACCCGGGATCTCGCTGATGTCCGAGTTCGTCGGACTTGGCTACTATGCCGAGATTCCCGGCGTGATCTTCGATGTGCAGCGGGTGGGCCCTTCCACAGGGCTGCCGACGCGCACGGCGCAGGGCGACATCATATCTACGGCGCTGCTTTCGCACGGCGATACCAGGCACCCCATGCTGTTTCCCTGCTCGCCTGAAGAGTGCTTCAGCATGGCCATTGAGGCGTTCGATCTGGCGGAGCACTTCCAAACGCCGGTATTCGTGATGATCGACCTCGACCTGGGCATGAACAACTGGATGGCGGATCCCTTTGAATACCCCACCAAGCCGATCCGACGCGGCAAAGTCCTGACCGCTGAGGATCTGGATCGGTTGGGCGGTTTCGCGCGCTACAGGGATGTGGACGGGGATGGCATCGGCTACCGGACTTTGCCCGGCACCAATCATCCGCACGGCGCCTATTTCACCCGCGGCAGCGGGCACAACGAAAAAGCGCAGTACACGGAGCGTGAAGACGATTACGTAAACAACCTGGATCGCCTGGCGCGCAAGTTCGAAACGATGCGATCACGCTTCCCAGCGCCGGCAGTCGAGTACCAACCGAAAGCCCAGGTCGGTTTGATTGCGTTTGGCACCTCACACTACCCGGTGGACGAGAGCCGCGATCAGTTGCGGTCTGAATACGGGATCGAGACCAGCTACCTGCGGCTGAAAGCCTATCCGTTCAATAAGGAGTTGTCCGAGTTCATTCGCCGCCACCAGAGGGTGTACGTGGTTGAGCAAAACCGCGATGCCCAAATGCTGGGGCTGATGCGGCTCGAGTGCACGGCGGAAGAGATCGGCAAGCTGAGAAGCATGCGATATTACGGCGGCCTTCCGCTGGACGCGCGGACCGTCACGGATGATATTGCGGGCCAGGAGGGGAAATGAGCACCACCGTAACGCCGCCGCCCAAGAAACTGAATCGCCTGGGCCTTGAGGTCCTGAGTTACAAGGGGGCCAAGACCACGCTGTGCGCCGGCTGCGGTCACAACGCTATTTCAGAGCGAGTCATTGAATGCTTCTACGAGTTGGGCGTCGAGCCCTGGAACGTGGCGAAGTTTTCCGGCATCGGCTGCTCGTCGAAATCGCCGGCTTACTTTCTGGGTCTTTCGCACGGCTTCAACGGAGTGCACGGCCGCATGCCTTCGATCGCCACGGGCGCTATGCTCGCCAATCGCACCGTGCTCGGAATTGGCGTCACTGGCGACGGCGACACAGCGTCGATCGGCATGGGCCAGTTCATGCATTTGCTTCGCCGGAACCTGCCGTTCATTTACATCATTGAGGACAACGGCGTCTATGGGCTGACGAAAGGGCAGTTCTCGGCGACCGCCGATCTCGGCTCCAAGCTGAAGACCGGCGTGATCAACGATCTTCCCCCCTTCGATTGCTGTGCCCTGGCACTGCGGTGCGGCGCCACATTCGTGGCGCGCTCGTTCTCCGGCGACAAAAGGCAGCTACAGGCCATTCTCAAGACTGCCATTGCACACAACGGCCTTTCAGTAATCGACGTGATTTCGCCCTGCACCACGTTCAATGATCACGAAGGCTCTACCAAGAGCTACAGCTACATGAAGGAACACGACGAGATCTTGAATGAACTGGATTTCGTGCCATTCTACGATGACATTTCAGTCGAGATCGCCGAGGGCGAGGTGCAGGAAGTCGAGTTGCACGACGGTTCAAAGCTCCGCATTAAAAAGCTGGGACGTGATTACAATCCTAGCGACAAGTTCGATGCGCTCAAGGCCATGGAGGAAGCGGCGAAGAAAGGCGAAGTCTTGACCGGCGTTTTCTACGTGGACACGCACAAGCCCAATTTCATGGAGATGCTAAATCTGGAAGACGCTCCGCTGGCCACTCTGTCTGAATCGAAGGTCCGGCCGCCGAAAGAGGTGCTGGATCAAGTTATGGAAGAGTTGCGATAGGGCAATCTGCGCCGCATGGCATACTGATCGGTAGTAGGAGGCCGCCGAGACTCGGCCTTGCCGGATGGATTCCATGGCAAAGACCACAGTTTCTCCAGAAACCAAGGTCATCAACGAGGAAGAGCTCATTCCGCTCTACCGCGTGGTGTTGCTCGATGATGACGATCACACCTACGATTACGTCATCGAGATGCTACAGAAGATCTTCGTTTTTTCCATGGATCAAGCGTACCGGCACGCTGAAGAAGTGGACACAGCCGGTCGCACGGTGCTCATCACCTGCGAATTACCCCAGGCAGAATTTGCGCGCGACCAAATACACTCGTATGGCGCCGACTGGCGCCTGCCGCGTTCGAAAGGACCGATGTCGGCGATCGTGGAACCCGCCGGCGCAGGGTAAATCCGCAAGCAGCTTGCTGATATCATGAGGGAATGAATTTTTCCGGATTTATCTTGTTATTAGGCGGTGCGGCGTGTCTTTACGCACAGACGCCCGCGCCCAGCCAGATTCCAACGCCTCCTCCGGCGCGCCTCGGCGTTCCTGCTGCCAAACCTCCGGCAAGCGCGCCGGTTCCACCGGACAAGGTGGTTCTGACCGTCGGCGATGAAAAATTGACCGCAGGTGAGTTCGATCAACTGGTCGACGCGCTTCCCGAGCAGGTTCGCGCAGCGGCGCGAGGCCCCAATAAGCGGCAGTTCGCCGAGCAACTCGTGCGCATCAAGGTGATGTCGCAGGAGGCGCACAAGCGAAAGCTCGACCAAAATCCAACCGTGCAGCGCCAGATCGAGCTGCAAAAGGAAAATTTGCTTGCAAACGTGCTCTTTCAGGACATGGTGACCAACGTGAAAGTGGACGATGCGACCGCGCAGCAGTACTACGAGCAGCATAAGTCAGAGTACGAGACCGTGCATGCGCGCCACATTCTGGTTCGCACGAAAGGTTCACAGCTCGCTCTACCGTCCGGCAAAAAGGAGCTGACGGACGAAGAAGCGCTGGCGAAAGCACAGGAGATCCGCAAGAAGCTACTCGCGGGGGAGGATTTCGCTACCCTCGCCAAAACGGAATCAGACGACGTGCAATCGGGTGCCAAAGGCGGCGATTTGGGCACATTCAAGCACGGCCAGATGGTGCAGGAGTTCGACCAGGCGGTTTTCAGCTCTCCCGTGGGTCAAATCAGCGAACCGGTGAAGACCAAGTTCGGCTATCACTTAATTAAAGTTGAACAGCATGAAACCAAGAGCTTTCAGGAAGTGAAGCCTGAACTGGAAAAGAAGATGGGGCCCGACCTGGCGCGCAACGAAGTGGACAAATTGGAAAAGCAGGTCGCTGTCGCTATCGACGACAGCTTCTTCGGCCCGCCAGGATCCAAGCTACCGCAATAGTTGACGCTTAGCGTTGGCGGAAGAAACTGCAGTTGGATTCCTCGATGGTTGGGAAGGTCTTCGACATGTGGTCATGCCAGGCGAGTTTTTCTTCGTCGGCCAAGGCCCACAACAGGCCGATGCCACCTGCGCACAGGCTCAGGCACGCGCCGATGGCGCGTAGCATCCTGGCACGCCGGTCTGCGGGGAACCCGTCGAAGTCGATCAGTCGGAGCCCCGTACAACGCATCCCCACAGTCTGCCGGTCCGCCCAAATCCAAAGAAGACCGTAGAACATCGCCAGCGTACCGAATGCGCCGACGAAGAAGGGGAGGGTTTGCCGGTTCAAACGGAACATTCCGCCCATCAGGTGGAAGGCAAAAAGAAACAGACCGAACCCGATGAAAATCATCCCGCCGTCGATGGCTGCCGCAATGGCGCGATGCTTGGGCGTTGCCACATCGGCATCGCAGTAGATAACGGCTTCCACCTGGGTCTTCAGCGTACGCGGGCCCTGGGGAAGAGGCACCAGAAAATCCAGCTCGGGCTGAGTTTGATTTTTGTCAGTCTTCGCGGGCGGCCGGCCAGCGCTGGGGCGAACGGGCGACGCTGGGTTTGCGCTTGGTGCGACGGCCGGGCGCGCTGGGGGCGGCGACGCGACCGGCTCAATACGGTGCGCGGCGAAGGATTCAAACGGGATCACTTTCGCGCCAGGGACTTCTGCAAATCTCAATTCTTGTGCGACGGGTGTGCGGCCGCGAAGAGCCGGCTCCTCGACAACCAAGGCCGGCTCCTCCGCCAGTGCCAGAGCGGGGGCTGACCGGCTCGCCGGATAGCTTGATGAAACCCCGGCGTTCATCAGCCGTCTACCGCAACGAGTGCAACGGTGTTCGTCTTCGGCATTCCAACTCGCGCAATACTTGCAATTCATCTTCGTATCCGCACATGGCCCCAAGCAATTGTGTTACGTTGCTCGATTGGGGCCCTCCGCGCGAAATTTCTCTTTCTGTCTTGATAGCATGCTGCCTGGGGTTTGTCACGAGTTTTCCCGCACTGGGAAAATTTTCCTTGCCCTGATTTTTGCAGTTCCGATTTCTTCCGCGCAGATCGTAAGCCCGCCGCTGGAATCAGCGGCCCCGCAACCCGCTTCTGCCGGCGCGCCGAACTTCAGCGTCAAGATTCCGCGCCCGCATGCCCCGCCGGAGGGCGAGTGGAACATCGGCGCGGATCAACGCCTCGAAACCGAAGGGCGCATTTACCATCTGCGGGGGCACGCCTCCATTGAGGGCGCTGACCTCCTGCTGACGGCTGACGAGATCGACTACGACGAAGACACCGGAAATGCCCAGGCCCGCGGTAACGTAACTTTCCACCAGTACGCGAAAGACGAAGAGATTCACGCCGACCGCGTTGAATACAACACGCACGACGAGACCGGAAAATACTACAACGTCCGTGGTTGGAGCCGGACGCACGTGGTCGCACGCCCGGGCGTGCTCACGTCCAACAACCCGTTGTACTTCGAAGCAGTGTGGGCCGAGCGGCTGCAGGACAAATACATTCTTCACGATGGCATGGTCACCAACTGCAAGCTGCCTAATCCGTGGTGGACGTTGCGCGGGCCGACCTTCGATATCATTCCCGACGAACGCGCCATCGCGCGCCGCAGCACATTCCGTCTAAAGTGGCTGCCCCTGTTCTACACGCCTTATTTTTATAAGTCGCTCGAAAAGTTTCCGCGCAAGAGTGGGTTTCTGACTCCATTAGTCGGGCACAGCACACTGCGCGGCTACACCTTCGGAGTGGGGTATTACTGGGCGATCAACCGCAGTTACGACGTGACATACCGCTTTCAGGATTTCTCGCAAGGCGCTCTAGCTCATCACATAGATCTTCGCGGCAAGCCGACAGCCGGCTCCGACTTTAACGTAATTTTCTACGGCGTGCAGGATAACACGCCGCTGAAGGCGAGCGGGTACAGCATCTACGGAACAGGTAAGGCCGACCTCGGGGATGGATTTACCGCACGTGGCACGATCGATTACCTGAGCTCGCTCACGTTCCGCCAGTCGTTCACGCAGTCGTTCAACGAAGCGATCTTTTCGGCTAGTTCATCGGTCGGAATCATTACCAAGCATTGGTCTAGCTTCAGTTTCGACGGTGAGTTTTCCCGGCTGGAGAATTTTCAAAGCACGCTGCCGGGCGATACCATCGTAATCCGCAAGCTGCCGGAAGTGGATTTCTCGAGCCGCGACCGTCAGATCTCGAGCGGCATCGTGCCCATTTGGGTCTCGTTCGATTCAAGCGCCGCCCTGCTGTACCGGTCGCAATTGCTTTTCCAGACGCGGCAGTTCGTGGACCGCGTGGATCTTTCGCCGCATGTGATGACCGCGTTTGACTGGAAAGGCTTTCATCTGGTCCCCAGCTTCTCTTTCGAGGAGACGCATTACGGTGAACAGCAGCAGAACCTGACCATTATAGGGCGGGGGCTGAACCGCAGTTCGCGCGAGTTTGACGCCGAGCTGATCGCGCCCTCGCTCGAACGCACCTTCAATCGCAAGACCTGGCTGGGCGACAAGCTGAAACACGTCATCGAGCCGCGTGTATCCTATCACTACGTCACCGGCGTGCAGGATTTCAACGAGGTCATCCGTTTCGATGGCGCGGACTTGATCTCCAACACCAACCAGTTGGAAATCTCTTTGACGAACCGGGTTTATGCCAAGCAGGGCACCAACGTATTCGAAGTCTTCAGTTGGGAACTCAAACAGGATCGCTATTTTGATCCCACCTTCGGCGGCACCGTCATTCCCGGCCAGAGAAATGTAATTCTGAGCTCGGACGAATTGACGCCTTATGCTTTTTTGAACGGCCCGCGGAATTACTCGCCGGTTGTCTCCACGTTCAAGGCCAGTCCGAAACTCGGGTACACGCTGGAGTGGCGGGCTGACTATGATCCCCTGGTGCACAAGATTGTAGACAGCGGCGTCACAGCGGATCTTCGCCGCGGCAATTTTTTCCTATCCGTGGGCCACAACTTCGTGACCTGCCGGCCGCTGACGCCCGCGGATAACGGTCAATGCCAGTTGACAAATCCTGATAGCAGCCGGCTGCTCTCGCCCAAGGCCAATCAATTGCGCGGCCGCGTCGGTTGGGGAGACCCAAATCATCGCGGGTGGAATGCGGGCTTCGACACGGTTTACGACTACCGGCTGGGCATCATGCAATACGGGACCGCTCAAGTGACTTACAACACGGATTGCTGCGGCATCAGCGCACAGCTTCGGCGATTCAACTTCGGAGTCCGGGATGAAACACAAATTTTGGTCTCATTCTCCGTCGCCAACATGGGCAGCTTCGGAACCCTGCGGAAGCAGGAACGCCTGTTCTAGTAGCATCAGCGCTTTTTACAAGTCGAAATACGCAACCCGCCGGCACCGCACAAAGTTTTCGATACACTGGGACATCAGGAGAAATATCGTCCATGGCAAGCCCTTCCAAGGCCGAAAGACCGGCAACTTACGACGACGCGAACCTTCTGCTGCGGCTTTACGAGCTGCGGCGCGAGGAGAAACTCCGCCAGGCGCGCGAATGGTTCATGAAGAACTTTCACGCGAAGACGCTGGAAGAGTTCGAGAAGCTTTGCCCGCAGGGTTCCCAGGAAAACGCCTATGCGCGCATGATTTGGAGCTACTGGGACATGGCGGCTTCTTTTGTGACCAGCGGCATTCTTCATCGGGAGCTGTTCATTCAAAATTCGAACGAACTGCTTTTTGTATGGCTCCGCGTATCTGAGGTCATCACTCTCTGGCGGGCGCGGATGAATAATCCTCACATGGCTGAAAACCTGGAAACGGTGGCCAACCTCATGATCGAACAGAAAAAGCAGGCGGGCTCGTTTGAGGCGTTTCGCAAGATGGTCCAAGGCGCGTAGAGTGTGAACTTCTTCTCTCCCGACAAGCCAAACGCAGCCGATGTCGATCTGAGGCGAATCTACGACGCGGTCGTAGTGGGCTCGGGTGCGGCCGGTGGGATGGCGGCACACGTTCTCACGTCGCACGGGATGAAAGTGCTGCTCCTCGAAGCGGGTAAGAAGCTCGACATCAACAGAGAGTTGAAGTCGATGCAGTGGCCGTACGATCATCCGCGCCGCGGTGACATCCCCGCCGACACCCACTCACTGACTCCCGCCGAATACCGCTTCCGCGACCGGCCGTACGCCAAAGGCACGCCCTACACTCACGTGTATTCGTATATCGAGTCGTGGGGCAAAGGAGATTACAGCAAGAACATCGTGGTGGATGAGAAAGACAATCCCTACACGGGCACGCCGTACGCCTGGGCCCGCGCGCGCTGCCTGGGCGGCAAGACCAATATCTGGGGACGTCTGGGTTTGCGGCTTTCCGATTATGACTTCAAGGCCAAGAGCCGCGATGGGTATGGCGAAGACTGGCCTATCTCATACTCCGACCTGGCGCCGTATTATGACAAGGTCGACCTCTACCTCGGCATTTCCGGCCACAAGGAAAATCTGGATTATCTGCCGGACAGTATTTTCCAGAGATCCATTCGGTTGAGCCCGTCAGAGGTGATGCTGCGCGAGAGCCTGGCACGAATCGGCCGTGTGCTGACGCCGTATCGCGCGGGCGTTACGACCGATGGCCTCAAACACAACCAATATCGCAGCCGCTGCTTCGGGCGCGGAGCCTGCGAGCGCCACACGGGCGGTTGCGACATTCACGCGGCGTTTGATTCGCCTACAGGGCTGATCTTTCCGGCGCTTGAAACAGGTAATCTGACGATTCGCACGAATGCCACCGCCTTCGAAGTCACGGTCGAGCCGGTGTCGGGAAAAGCGCGCGGCGTTTCCTTCGTGGACACCGAAACGGGCAAAACTTTCGAAGCGCGCGGCAAAGCCGTCGTGCTGGCGGCTTCGACTCTCGAAAGCGCGCGCCTGATGCTGCTCTCAAAATCCAAAGTCCACCCCAACGGCATCGGAAATTCCAGCGGCCATGTGGGCCACAATCTGTGCGACCACATTATGGGTCCGGGTGTTACGGGCTTGGTGAAGGATCTTGTCGGCAAGCCGCGCACGCTGGATGACGGACGGCCCGGTGGGTTCTATGTGCCGAGGTTCCGGAATCTCAAGGACCGCAACCCGAATTTCATTCGCGCTTACGGGTTTGAAGGTTTCGGCGGAATGACCATGGAACCCGGATTCGCAATGTCCACACCGGGATTTGGCCGCGGATACAAGAAGGCCGTGCGCGATCACGCTGGTGCGTTCATCCACTTGTCAGGTTTCGGGGAAGTGCTGGCGCGGTACGAAAACCACATCGAGATCGATCCCGAAGTCAAAGACAAGTGGGGAATCCCGGTGGTTCGGTTCCACTATAAGTACGGCGATAACGAAAGAAAGATGGCGGTCGACATGGGTAATGCCGCCAGGGAAATGTTCGAAGAGGCTGGGTTCGAAGCGGTTCATACGAGCCATGAAATCCTCACAGAGGGCTGGTCGATTCACGAACTGGGCACGGCGCGCATGGGAACGGATCCGAAGAAATCGGTGCTGAACCAGTTCCAGCAGTCGCACGACGTCAAGAATCTCTTCGTGGTGGATGGCAGCAGTCACGTGAGCGCATCGTGCCACAATCCCACTTGGACGATCATGGCGCTCGCCTGGCGCTCATGCGATTACCTTGCGGCGCAGTTCCGCAAAGGAGAGATCTAAATGGCAGATCCCGAGCAACTAACGCGGCGCGCGTTGATCCAGGTCAGTTTGGCTGCTACTGTGGCAGCGCCCGGGGTTGAACGCGGGTCGGCTGCGGGGCCTGCACTGAAGTTTTTCTCTCCCGACGAGTTCGCTATGTTAGACGAACTAGCCGAGATCATTATCCCGGCCGACGATCATTCGCCGGGCGCGCGCGCCGCAGGAGTTGCGGCCTACCTCGATGGCAGACTCGCGGAAACCATCGAAGAAGAACGTAAGCGTGAGTGGCATGAGGGTTTGAAACGCGTTGACGCCCTCGCGCGCGAAATGCACGGCGTGCCATTTATGCACGCGGCGCAGGAGCAGCGTGTTGCCGTCCTTGCGCGCATAGCAAAGAACGAGAAAAACCCGCAAGCGCCCGAGGAGAAGTTCTTTGTGGAGCTGAAGTACCGCACCGCAGACGCTTATTACTCGTCGAAAATCGGCATCCACCAGGAAATGGATTACAAGGGCAATGTCTTGTTGCCGGAGTTTGCCGGTTACGAATTGAAGTGACCCGCGGCTAACCGGTGGATGGCTTTTTCGATGGCTCGCGTAGCGGCTTCCTCGTCGTGTTCCTGCTCGAAATGCAGCGGCGCGCCGATCCGCACTCGTACAGCCCCGCGCTGCGGCCAGCTCGCGTTGGCGGGATAAATCTCAAAAAGCCCTGCAATGTGGATAGGCACCACCGGCACGCGCAGGCGCGTGGCCATCAGGCCGATGCCTGTCTTGAAGGGCTGCAACGTACCGTCGGGTGTGCGTGTCCCTTCCGGAAACACCAGCGGGCAGTAGCCCTCGCCGATCAGCTCGCCGGTGTATTTCAACGCGCGACGCACTCCCGACATCCGCTGGGGCAGGGGATAGGCGTTGAATAAACCGGTGGCCAGAAAATATTGCAACATGATCCACGTTTGTTCCCGTAACGATGCGCGATCAGGCTCGAGCCAGGCGCGGAAGTAATCCTGGGACATAGCCGGAGCAACCCGATAGCGCCAGCGTAACGGGAGCGCGGTTTGAATCGCGGGCGTATCCAGATCGCTCTGATGATTGGAGGCGAAGAGGCACGGAGGTGCGAGGTGCTGCAGGTTTTCGCGGCCCTCCACGGTCAGCGTCAACAAGCCTCGAAACAAGGGAATCATCACAGCTTGAAAAACGAGAAACCGGAGCGCGCGCACGGGATAGCTGCGCGTCCACCGCGGCAACAACGTCCGTTCCACGCGCCGGGTCTGCTCGCCGGCGTCGCGCAGCAGAGTATTCAACTGCTCCACTGACGAGATTTCCGCGAAGCGGCGCTCGTCCAGTTCCACGCCGTATTGATTTTCCAGTTCGGAAAGCAGCTCGACGCGCTCGAGAGAAGATATGGCGAGTTCGTGGCCCGGCGCGCCACCTTTCAGCCGCGCCAGAATGCTTTCGGCGCCTTCGCTTTTCCCGGTTGTCCGTCCTTGTGCGATCCGCCGCGCCACTTCGCCCCGCTTCACTTTCATGGTGGATGGGGTGCGCGGGAAATCCTCATCCGGCCAAACTGACCAGCTTTGAATCCTCTGATGCGATTCCAGGCCCCGGTTGGCTGCCGCGATGATCTGAGCCGCGTCAGCGGAAGGTTCACGCAGGATCAGCGCAGCATGTACCTGCTCCTCTCCCCCGCGCCGCGCGGCAACCACGGCACTGTCCTTCACCTGTGGGATGGAGTTCAGTACCCTTTCGACATCTTGCGGATAGACGTTGAGGCCCTCCGATGTTACGATCAGCTCCTTCTTGCGGCCTTTGTAATACAGCCGCCCCTGGCCGTCGATCTCACCAATGTCGCCGGTGTGCAGCCAGCCCTCCTCGTCAACGTGTCCCTGTTCGGCGGCGCGCGCTCCCAGGTATTCCCGGATGACACTCTTGCCGCGCACGAGAATTTCACCATCGGGCGCGATACAGATTTCCTGGCCGTGCAGCGGTTTTCCAATCGACCCACTTCGCGTATTGAATGGATGATTGAGTGCAACCACCGGGCTGGTTTCGGTGAGTCCATAACCCTGGATTACCAGGTACCCGAGACGCGTCCAGTACGCTTCCACTCCCGGGCTGACCTCCGCGCCCCCCACGATCAGCGCCCAGAATTTGAACCCCAGACCGCGGTGCACCTTCCGGTTCCGCCACCAGCGTTCCACAATTCCTGGAATACCCTGGCGCTTTGCAGGAACGTCCGGCGGATGATACCGGCGCTCCACTTCGTGCTGCAAATTGGTCAGCAGCTTGGGCACCGACACCAGAACTGAGACGTGCTCGCGCCGGATCGTATCCAGGATCGCGCCCGCATGCAACTCCAGCATAAACACCGCGCCGCCGCCCAGCAATGGCGGAATGAAGATGCCGAGCGATTGCCCGAACAGGTGGCTGAGCGGCAGCATGTCCAGAATGCGCACGGGCTGAAACGGGCGCGCCCACTTTTCGTACTTGCGCATCTCCTCCTGGATGGGAGTGAGGTTCGCGCAGATGTTCTTGTGGCGGTGAACCACGCCCATGGGCTCGCCCGTCGTGCCGGATGTGTAGACGATCTCGACGATGTCTTCCGGCGAAATCTCAGACGGCGTGAACGCAACGTTCCCAGGAAGATCTGCAATGGCTGTTGCGGGAAACCGCGGAACTTCCAGGCCTTCGTATCGCACGGCGTCGCCGGTGACAATGAGCCGCGCATGCACTTCGTCTTGAATGCGGCGTACCAGTTCCACCGACGAACGGTAATCGACAGGAACAACCTGTACACCGCGGGCCACCGAGGCCCAGAAAGCGCTCACCCACTCGGCCCGGTTCTCAGCCCAGATGATGACGCGGTCTCCTTTCTCGAAGCCAATACGATCCAGGTACGCGATGAAGGCCCCGATTTGCCGGTAAAGATCCCCATAGGTCAGCTTCCATGTACGGAAGCCGTTCGAGTGACGCAGGGCTTCGCGCTCATCCAGGCGGCGAATTTCTGCGACCAGTTCGAGGAGAGTCTGCATGAACGGCGTTGCGCGGCGGTCCGGCGTTTTACGGTCCGTTTGGGAAGACCGGGTACATGGCGCTCAGGTCCGGCAAGCCGCCTATCACAGCAAGGCCGCAGTGCGAAACCATCGCCGGAGCTCTGACGGCACTCGGTTCCGATTATAGAACAGCGGAAGACGCTGGAAGCCGGACGGAAGGTCAGGCCGTGCGCGCACTCTCGGACAGGCTCTTGAGTTTGGCCGAGAGAGTTGTCCGCTTGAGCCGCAGCATTCCGGCAGCCTGTGCTTTGTTGCCACCCGTTTTGCGCAGGGCTTGCTCGAGGATGGTGCGTTCCATGTGAGCGACCACCTGCTCGAAATCGAGCCCTTCGTCGGGAAGGGAAACTGCCGGCCACGAAACGGGCGCCTCGGCATCCAGCCGCGGCGAACGAGGAAGTGGGAAATCCTCTGGATAGAGCGTATCGCGATCGCCGCTCAACGCTATGGCCATCTCTACTGCGTTTTCGAGCTGCCGGACGTTGCCGGGCCAAGAGTAGTTGGCCAGCCGCTCGAGCGTCTCCCGCGCCAGCCGTCTCGGCGGCAGGTTCTCCTGCCGGCAGATCTTGTCGATCAGATGATGCACCAGGATCGGAACATCGGACGGCCTCTCGCGCAGGGCCGGCACGCGCAAAGGGACGACGTTGAGCCGGTAATAGAGGTCTTCGCGAAACTCGCCGTCGCGAACGGCCTGTTCGAGGTCCGTGTTAGTGGCGGCGATGACGCGAACGTCCACCTTGATGGTCTCCGAGCTGCCAATGCGCTGAAACTCGCGTTCCTGCAGAACCCGCAGGAGCTTGGCTTGAATCTCGAGCGGCAAATCACCGACTTCATCCAAAAACAACGTACTGCGATGGGCCTGCTCGAAGCGACCCACCCGGTGGTTGATGGCTCCGGTGAAGGCGCCCTTTACGTGACCGAACAGTTCGGCTTCGAGGAGGTTTTCCGGCAGCGCGGTGCAGTTGACGGCCACCATGGGCAGGTTCCGCCGGTCACTGGCCAGGTGAATCGCGCGCGCCACCATCTCCTTGCCGGCGCCGGTCTCGCCCGAGATTAGCACCGTCGACCGCCGGTTCCCCACTAGGCGAATCACCTGCATTACCTGCTGCATGGCGCGGCTCTCGCCCACCAGGAATTGCCGCCAGGGCTCGCCGGACAGGCCGTGCCCCAGCATCGCCAGATCGCGCGAGTGGCTGTGTTCCGCGGCCCACTCCAGGATCTGCCGGAACTCGTCGGGATCTTCTCCCTGGGTGAAAGAAAATGCGCCCAGCTTCATAAACCGCACGGCGTCGGCTACGGTTCCTTGCGGATCGCAGACGATGACCGGAATGAGCGCCTGGGTTCGATGGATCCTCTCGAGCAGATCTTCGGCATTCCAATGCTCCAGGGGGAGATGGATCGTCACGGCATCGAATTTCGCGACGTTCAACCTCTCGAGAGCCTCCCAGGGGCTGAGCTGCTCCACTTCGATGCCATCGAGGGACTGGAGGAGATTCCGTAGATCGCCGGTGCAGATGCAGACGAAGCGCATGGTTGGTGCTACTGGAACCATCGACGGAATCCCGGCGGGCTTTAATATTTCTTACGCCTTAGGCCACCTGAGCCCACCGGTACTATGCCCGGGTTAGAGGTCTTTCGCGTACGGCAGCCAGAATGGCGCCGGCAACATGGGTGAGCGGCTGCACATGATTCGCGGCCCCCAGGCGGATGGCTTCCCGCGGCATCCCAAAGACCACGCAGGAGGCTTCATCCTGTGCGATGGTCTCGGCCCCGGACTGCCGCATCTGTAGCAGGCCAGCCGCGCCGTCGGCGCCCATCCCGGTCAACAACACCCCCACCGCTTTTGGGCCCGCCACCTCCGCGACCGATCGAAACAACACGTCCACCGAAGGCCGCTGGTAGCACACGCGGGGGCCCTCCTTCACGGCAACCGAGTATCCCCCGGGGCGCTTGCGCAGAAGCATGTGAAAATCCCCAGGGGCCACCAGGGCATGGCCGGGTTTAAGTTCATCGCCGTCTACGGCTTCCTTCACGCGGATCTGGCAGATGCGGTCCAGGCGCTCCGCAAAGGCCCGCGAGAAATTCGCCGGGATGTGTTGGGTGATGACGATTCCAGGACTTCGTTCCGGGATGTGTGTAAGCACCTCGGCGATGGCTTCGGTCCCCCCGGTGGAAGCGCCGATGGCCACCACTGTCATGGGGTCGAAGCCTTCAATCGGGACCGGTTTGTGGTTCCCGCTCGCAACACTGGTCCCGGCTGTCTGCGGCTTTCCAGAACGGGGCCGAAGACGCGCGGCTGCCGCGGCGCGGATCTTGCCGGCAATCGCCATGCGCAGCTCGCCCACCGAATACGGCCCGCCGGGCTTGGCCAGAACCTCCACCGCTCCCGATTCCAGCGCCTCCATGGCGGCCTTGCAGGAGGCCTGGCCCAGCGAGCTGATGACGATCACTGGCATGGGATGGAATTCCATCAGCTTACGCAGAAACGTGAGGCCATCCATGCGCGGCATTTCGATGTCCAGGGTCAGAACATCCGGGTGGAGCGCCAGGATCTTGTCTCGAGCCACGTAGGGATCGGGCGCCGTTCCCACGACTTCGATATCCGGCTCCCCGGCCAGCGCCTCGCTCAGAATCTTGCGCACGATGGCGGAGTCGTCGACAATGAGCGTTCGGATGGGCTGGCTCACGGCTGGGCGTCCAGGTGAAGAAATATGGCGACCTGTCCCTCGCCCAGGTCGAACGCCCGCGAAACCGATCCCGGCGTGGGTACCTCCAGCGGATCTACGAGTTCGGGATGCCCCAGGTCAAAGTGCGCTTCGCGGTCCAAACGGCTCAGCACGCTGCCGCAGAGCATGTTGGTCAGCTCACAGATTACGTCCTGTACTTGGCCCGAAGCCGGCTGCCCGGCTTCCTCGCCCAGGAAATTGGCGGCCATGTTTTCCGCCGCGGCGGTGGAAATCCGTACTGCAAATGTGCCCGACCTGCCGCCCGAAAACTGCAGCCGCGCGGCCAGCGTGGCTGCGGGCATGCCCGCTTCGGCTGCGACCTCGGCCATCACGGGACTGAAGAACATGGTTTCCAGGACATCCGCGGCTGCAGTGGAAATCGCTTCACTCATCTCAGTCATGGGCCACCCCTAACACCCGTTCCAGTTCGCCGCGCAGCGCCTCGGGGGAAAACGGTTTCACCACGTACCCGCGGGCGCCGATCTCAATCATGCGGCGAATGCGATTTTCCGTCGCATCGGTCGACACGACAACCACCGGAATCGCCCGATATGCGTCTTGCCGCTCGAGCTCCGCCACAAGCTCCTCGCCGTTCATTTCCGGCATGTTGATATCCGTCAGAATGATGTCCACGGGATGCGTGCGCAGCAAGGCCAGCGCCTCGGCGCCATTGGCCGCGTCCCAGCACGAGCCGACTTCAAAGCCGGACAGGTCCATGACGCGCCGCACGAACTTACGCATCGACTGGGAGTCATCCACGATCAGCACGGAATAAGCCATCAGTCGCTCCTTTCCAGGCGGCGTGGGCGACCGGCATCTCCTGCTCCGGTTGCCCCGCGGTTCGCAGCCAGAACGTCCCCGTCCCTACTTCCAGGCGCACCGTTCGGGACGTATCCCCGCCAACCGCTTCGCCGTGCACCAGCACGCCAGCCTTCCAAAGAATCTTTCGCACCGCCAGATAATTGCGTTTGCCGATATTGAAAATACCCTTGTCATCCATGACCTGCG
>Ga0335070_10000699_pt1 | contig 38008 bp, 28 predicted proteins | sample Lox_Sample_13_FD_206722 | JGI IMG/M metagenome (GOLD analysis project Ga0335070, IMG submission 206722) | Soil microbial communities from Loxahatchee National Wildlife Refuge, Florida, United States - Lox_Sample_1.3 | ecosystem: Environmental > Terrestrial > Soil > Wetlands | place: USA... | reverse complement strand
GAACTTTGGTGTCAGTCCTGCCGGTGTCTTGGTGTCCTTGTCGCTGCAAGCCTTGTCGAGCTGCGCCTGCGTGATGCCCTTGGCATGCCGCAGGTCGGTGCCCTTGAAACTGGTGATCGAGAGGTTAGCGCCCGAGAAATCCGCGCCGTCGAGCTTGGCATGCGCCAGGTTCGCGCCCGCGAGGTCCGCATTGCGGAACGAGGCGTTGGAGAAATTCGCATAGGACATGCACATCAAGGTGAGCTTGGCGTCGTCGAACTTCGCCCCTGACAGGTTGCCCGTCTTCACGCACTGATTGGTCAGGTCCGCGCCGCGCAGGTCGCAGGCGACGCAATCGCGCTTGCCTGCTTTGATGCTGGCCACCGCGTGCGGATCGGGCGCAAGCGTCGCCGCATGGGCAGCGGGCCCACCCAGCATCATCAGCATTGCGACCACATACAGCACGGTGTCCTGTTCCAGCGCGAAACGCACACCCATGGTTGCAAGCCCCGTGCCTGCCTTTCGAACGTTAACATCGGCGCAAAAACCGCACGAACGGCAGAGACGATTTCCCCGAAAACGGCGATCAGGAAGCTTAACGCGCCGCTGTGCCAAATCGCGTCAAAAGCCGCGCGTGCTGCTCCATTCCGACCGAAAAGAGGACTTTCTAAACAAGGTCTTAACGCGCGTTCCATGCCGCACGGACGATCGCACAAACGAAAACGGCGGGTCCGAAAGGAACCCGCCGTTTCCGCGTCGTTATCGTTTCACACTTAGCTGCAGCCGCTGGTACCGCCGCAAGTGTTGCACTTCATGCAGGTGCCGTTGCGCACCAGCGTGAAATTCCCGCATTGCCCGCAGGCGTCGCCCTCGAAGCCCTTCATGCGGGCTTCTGCGGCGCGCTTGGCCTGCAGTTCGCGCGCCTTGCCGGCTTTGGCGGCGGCGTCGTCGGCGCGCTGGGCAATACGACTGCCCAGCGCTTCGACGAGCTCGCCCACCGGATTGTCCATCGTTCCCGCCGCTTCCAAAACGGCCTCGCGCAATTCCAGCATCGCTTCGTTCACCGGCGAGTCGTCATAGATCTCGACCTCGATGTCGGCCTCCTGCACATGCCCGTGCTGGTGATCGTGGTCATGATCATGGGCAAACGCCATTTGCACCGCCGTATTGCCGCGCACGATGGAAAGCTGCTTGACGTTGCCGCGCAGATAGCCGGTCGAAGCAACTTTCGTCACTGCCACTTCCCGTCCGCGCCCGCCTTCGCGTTCGCCGCCGCCCAGATCTTCGTCGTCATGCGGCTGCACATGGGCCAGATCGGTGCGCCCGAGATAGGAGACGGCCAGTTCGCGGAAGACGTAATCCAGAAGGCTGGTCGCGTTCTTGATCGAGTCGTTTCCGATCACCAGGCCCGCCGGTTCGAAGCGGGTGAAGGTGAAGGCTTCCACGAATTCTTCCAGTGGCACGCCATATTGCAGGCCGATGGAGATCGCGATGGCGAAATTGTTCATCAGGCTGCGGAAGGCAGCGCCTTCCTTGTGCATATCGATGAAGATTTCGCCGGGACGGCCGTCTTCGTATTCGCCGGTACGCAGATAGACCTTGTGTCCGCCGACGATCGCCTTCTGCGTATAGCCCTTGCGCCGCTGCGGCAGACGCTCGCGCTCGCGCGAGCGTTCGTGCACCACGCGTTCGATGACCTTTTCCACGATCCGCTCGGAAACAACCGCCGCACGCTGCGCGGCAGGCGCCGCCATTAGATCGTCCATCTCGTCTTCATCGTCGTCAAACGCGAAGACGGAGGAGGCGAGAGGTTGAGACAGCTTCGAGCCGTCGCGATAGAGGGCATTGGCCTTCAGCGCCAGCTTCCACGACAGCATGTAGCTCTCGCCGCATTCCTTGACGCCCGCCGAACCCGGCATGTTGATCGTCTTGGAGATCGCGCCCGAGATGAACGGCTGCACCGCCGCCATCATGTGGATATGGCTTTCGACCGAGAGCGCACGCTTGCCGATGCGCCCGCAAGGGTTGGCGCAATCGAACACCGGCAGGTGCTCCTGCTTCAGATGCGGCGCGCCCTCAAGCGTCATCGCTCCGCAGACATGCAGGTTCGCGGCGTCGATATCGGCCTTGGAGAAGCCGATGGAACGCAGCAGGTCGAAATCCGGCGCGTCCAGCGATTCCGCATCCAGACCCAAAACTTCGGTGCAGAACTCTTCACCCAGTGACCATTTGTTGAAGACAAAGCGGATGTCGAACGCCGATTCCAGAGAGCCTTCGATCTTGTTGATCAGTTCCTCGGTGAATCCCTTCGCCCGCAGCGCGTCGTGGGTGAGCCCCGACGACAGCGTTTCCAGCGTCGCATGGCCCACGGCATAGGCCACAATGTCGTCGATCTGGGTCTGGTTGTAGCCGAGATTGCGCAGCGCTTCCGGCACGCAGCGGTTGATGATCTTGAAGTAACCGCCGCCCGCCAGCGTCTTGAACTTCACCAGCGCGAAATCCGGCTCGACACCGGTCGTGTCGCAATCCATCACCAGCCCGATCGTGCCCGTCGGCGCGATCACGGTGGCCTGCGCGTTGCGGAAGCCATGCACGCTGCCCAGCTCCAACGCTTCGTCCCACGCGCGGCCCGCGGCTTGTGCGAGATCGATCTGGTCGAGCGCGTCCACGTCCAGCGGAACGGGCAGGGTGGAGAGCTTTTCGTAACCTGTCTTCTCGCCATGCGATGCGCGCGCATGGTTGCGGATGACGCGCAGCATGTGGTCGCGGTTCGCCGCATATTCCGGGAACGGCCCAAGCTCGGCCGCCATTTCAGCAGACGTGCGATAGGAAATGCCCGTCATCACGGCCGAGATCGCGCCTGCAATCGCGCGGCCCTCGCGGCTGTCATAGGAAATACCGGCCGACATGAGCAGACCGCCGATATTCGCAAAGCCCAGACCCAGCGTGCGGTAGTCATAGGAAAGCTGCGCGATCTCGCGGCTGGGGAACTGCGCCATCAGCACGGAGATTTCGAGCACGATGGTCCACAGGCGCGTGGCATGCTCGAACGCTTCCACGTCGAACGTGCCGTCCGCGCGGCGGAACTGCATCAGGTTCAGCGAGGCAAGGTTGCACGCCGTGTCGTCCAGGAACATGTATTCCGAGCACGGATTGGAACCGCGGATTTCGCCGCCCGCCGGGCAGGTGTGCCAATCGTTGACCGTGGTGTGGAACTGGATGCCGGGATCGGCACAGGCCCACGCGGCGTAGGAAATCTTCTCCCACAGATCGCGCGCCTTCACCGTCTTCACGATGCGCCCGTCGCGGCGCGCCGTCAGATTCCATTCGCCGTCATCGGCGACAGCCTGCAGGAATTCATCGGTCACGCGCACCGAATTGTTCGAATTCTGACCGGACACCGACATATAGGCATCCGAATCCCAATCGGTGTCATAGGTGCGGAAGTCGATATCGGTGTAGCCCTGCTTGGCGAACGAGATCACGCGTTCGATGTAATTGTCCGGGATCATCGACTTGCGCGCGGCCTTCACCTCGCGGCGCAGCGCCGGGTTCTTCTTGGGGTCGAAGCAATCGTCGTTCGAGCCTTCGCAATTCACGCAGGCCTTCAGCACCGCCTTCAAATGGCGTTCGGCGAGCTTCGAACCGGCCACCATCGCGGCGACCTTCTGTTCCTCGATCACCTTCCACTCGATGAAATCTTCGATATCGGGATGATCCACATCCACGATCACCATCTTGGCCGCGCGCCGCGTCGTGCCGCCCGATTTGATCGCGCCCGCAGCCCGGTCGCCGATCTTCAGGAAGCTCATCAGGCCGGAAGATTTGCCGCCGCCCGAAAGCTTCTCGTTCTCGCCGCGCAGCTTGGAGAAGTTCGTGCCCGTGCCCGAACCATATTTGAAAAGCCGCGCCTCGCGGGTCCACAGATCCATGATCCCGCCTTCGTTGACGAGATCGTCCGCCACGCTCTGGATGAAGCAGGCATGCGGCTGCGGATGTTCGTAAGCGGATGCCGATTTCGTCAGCTTGCCGGTGACGTGATCGACATAGAAATGTCCCTGGCTCGGCCCGTCGATGCCATAGGCCCAGTGCAGGCCGGTGTTGAACCATTGCGGAGAATTCGGCGCCGCCTTTTGCGTCGCCAGCATGTGGCACATCTCGTCAGAGAAGGCGCGTGCATCGGCTTCGGTGTCGAAATAGCCGCCCTTCCAGCCCCAATAGGTCCAGGTGCCAGCCATGCGGTCGAACACCTGCTTGGCCGAGCGCTCGCCCACGCGCTCGTCGCTTGCAGCTTCCTTGCGCCACAGCCATTCCGGCACGCCTGCTTCGGCAACTGGCGTCAGCTCGGCGGGAACGCCCGCCTTGCGGAAATACTTCTGGGCCAGCACGTCGCAGGCCACCTGGCTCCACGCTTCGGGAACCTCGATGTCGGTCTGCTGGAAAACGATCGAGCCGTCCGGATTTCGGATTTCGCTGGAAGCGTTTCGGAACGCGATGCCCTGATAGGGCGAAAGATCGTCGACAGTGAATTGACGCCGGATACGCATGGTAACCCCCGAAAAGCTGAAAACCTGGCCCTTCCGCCTCCCTCCCGGACCCGTGCAGACAAAGCTATCCCTTCCCCCGGAACCGCCTGATCCGCGGTTACGCTTGAGGCTAGGGTTAGTTGGCTTCGCCAGATTTTGGGTCGCGAGAAGCGACAGGCGCAAAGTATGGCCACGGACTTTCCGTGGACGCAAGCGGTAAGTAGTTAACCAAATCTTACCCCCAAGATGTGGTGGTTCTGTGAAGGTGCGAAAATGGCTTTAAAACGGGCCAGTCAAGCCGGAGAGGGTACCTCAAGAAAAATTTTTTTTCAGGGGTGGCTGTGAGTAAATCCAAAACGCTCTCCCTCTCCCCCAAGGGGGAGAGGGCAGGGGTGAGGGGGCGAATGGTGGAGTTAGCTGCTGCATTTCCCCCTCACCCTAACCCTCTCCCCCTTGGGGGAGAGGGAACGCGATTTAACGCACTGGAACCGCTTTGCGGACGGCGCTGAGCACACCTATAGTCGCCGCCGAATCCGCATTCTCGTTCTGGCGCATGTCCTTGCTTCGCATGATCTTCGTCTGGTGGCGCGGTGCCACGCTCGGCACGCTGTGGACCACCTGGCGCCGCGGCAGATATGTCGGCACGGACAAATACGGCAACCGCTATTACCAGACGGCCGACACCAAGCGCCGCTGGGTCCTCTACAACGGAACTGTCGAGGCAAGCCGCGTTCCGCCGGATTGGCATGGCTGGCTGCATCACACCTTTCAGGATCCGCCGACGGTCGCCCCACTAATGGCGAAGTCGTGGGAGAAAGATCATCAGCCCAATCTGACGGGCACGCCCGATGCCTATCGCCCGGAAGGCAGCCTCGCCAAAAGCGGCCGCCGCCCGCACGCGACCGGCGATTACGAAGCCTGGAAGCCAGAATAGAGCCCAGAATCGAGCCATGCAGAACAACACCATCGAAACATTGATCGGCGCCGTGGTCGTGATTGTGGCCGCGGTGTTCCTCTATTTCACCTACACCGCCACCAGTCAGGGCAGCGTCTCCGGCTACACCATCAAGGCGCGCTTCGCCGCCGTCGATGGCGTGAGTGTGGGAACGGATGTGAAAGTGCACGGCATCAAGGTCGGCTCCGTCGCCTCGCTCACGCTCGATACCAAGAGCTACATGGCGATCGCGAATCTGACCATTCGCAAGGACATCCAAATTCCCGATGATTCCTCGGCTAAGATCACCTCTTCGGGAATCCTCGGCAGCTCGTACATCTCCATTTCGCCCGGTGGCAGCGACACGATGCTCGCGGACAATGGCGAGTTGAACGATACACAGGGTGCCGTGGACCTGATGGGCCTCGTCGGGCGTTACATCAACAGCAGCGGTGGTTCGAGCTCGTCGTCCAAGCCCAGCACGCCACCGCAAACGGCCCCGGCTCCGAGCGCCCCGTGAATCGTATCTTCATTGCGTTCCTTCCCGCCGCAGCGTTCGGTGTTGCCGCCTTTGCGGCCGCACAGCCTGCCCCCAAAGCGCCGGCGCCACCTGCTTCGTCCGCCCCAAAGCCGCAACCTCTCCCGGCCTCCTCCGGGACGACGCCGCAAACCACCGCCAAAACCGAACCGAATCTCCCGCCCGACCAACAGGCGGTGGTGCAGGCGGCAAAACTCTCGCAGGCCAAGCCCGTTGCCGTCGAACTGCGCGGCCTCGACAAGATGACTGGTCGCGCCACCAATATTGTCGCGCCGATGAACAAGCCGGTGAATTTCGCCACGCTCACCATCACCGCGCGCACCTGCTATTCGACACCGCCGACCGAGCCGCCGGAGACAATGGCGTTCCTCGAAATCACCGACAAGCGTCCGGACGAAAAGCCGAAGAAGGTTTTTTCCGGCTGGATGTTCGCGTCGACGCCGTCGATCAACGGCATGGAGCATCCGCTCTACGATGTCTGGGTGATCCATTGCAGGACCAACGAACCCGGCGTGGTGGCCAGCGTTTCGCCCGCCAAGACCGAAGCCAAACCCGTATCGCCCAACGCCGGCGCGGACGAGGCGATGCCCGAACTGCCGGAAGACGCGGGCCAGTAAAACTCCGCCTCATGCGAAATCGCACGCGCGAGCAGTGCGTGATAATCGTCGCGTGGAATTTCGACGGTGCCGAAGCGCGCCAGATGCGCAGTCAGGAATTGCGTATCGAGCAGGCTGAAACCGCCGCGCCGCAACCGCGCCACCAGATGCACCAGCGCAACCTTGCTCGCATCGCGTTCGCGCGAAAACATGCTCTCCCCGAAGAACGCGCCGCCCAGCTTCACGCCATAGAGCCCACCCACAAGTTGTCCTTCGCGCCGGCATTCGATGGAATGCGCATGCCCGGAGGTGTGTAATGCGGTGTAGAGCCTCAGGATCTCGTCATTGATCCAGCTTTCCGGGCGATCCGGCGCAGGCTCGGCGCATGCTTTCATCACCTCGGCAAAGGCTGTGTCCGCCGTCACTTCAAACCGGTCGCCGCGGACGGTGCGCGCCAGTCGCTTGGGCAGGTGAAATCCGTCCAGCGGAATGATTCCACGCATCTCCGGCGACACCCAGAACAGCGAGGGATCGTTGCGCCGCTCCGCCATCGGGAAGATTCCCTGGGCGTAGGCGCGCAGAATGACTGCTGGTGTGAGAAGTGGCTGACCGTGCATGGCCCAACCATCTCACCACGGCGCCGAAATCGCAAAGCGTGACGGAAGCGTCATGTGCCGCTAGGATCGTCGATATTGCCGGGGCATTTGATGATCGATTTTTCTCTTTTGCGTTTCTCACACGTCACCGTGAACGGCGTGAACCTGCACGTCGTCGAAGCGGGCAGGGATGGCGACCCGCTTGTCATCCTGCTGCATGGTTTTCCCGAATTCTGGTTCGGCTGGCGCGAACAGATTCTGCCGCTTGCGAATGCGGGCTATCACGTCGTGGTGCCGGATCAGCGCGGCTACAATCTCAGCGAAAAGCCCAAAGGCATCGCCGCGTACGACATCGACAATCTGGCCGCCGATATCGTCGCCCTCGGCGGCTATTACGGTCACGAACATTTCGCACTCGTCGGCCACGATTGGGGCGCGGCGGTTGCGTGGTGGGTGGCGCAGAATTATCCGCAACACATCAATCGGTTGGCCACGATGAGCGCGCCGCATCCCGCCGTCTGGGTCGATGGTTTCCGCAACGATCCGCGCCAGCGCCGCAAAAGCTACTACGTCCGTCTGTTCCAGATTCCCGTTCTGCCCGAACTTGCCATGCGCGCCCGCAAGTTCAGGGCGCTCACCGATGCCGTCACCGACACCGCCGTTCCCGGCACCGTCGGCGAAGCCGAACTCGCTTATTATCGTGACGCCTGGTCGCAACCCGGCGCGCTTACCGCGACGGTGAACTGGTATCGCGGCATTTGGCGCCACACGATGCTCCCGCCCAGCACCTATCGCATCCGCGTCCCCACCGTGATGGTCTGGGGCGCGAAGGACCGCTATGGCGAAACCGATCTCGCACGCGCCAGCATCAAACTCTGCGATCAGGGCGAGCTGGTTGTGTTCGAAAACGCAACGCATTGGGTGCAGACGGACGAACCGCAGCGGTTGAACGCGTTGCTGGTGGAATTTCTAAAAAAACGGTTCGACTAGTTTCTCACCTCCCCCTTGTGGGGAGGTCGACAAAATCTGAGCGCAGCGAAGATTTTTCGGGTGGGGGACGATGATCGTCATTGTATTCGGCCCCCCGCCCGTAAAACGCGTTCCGCGTTTTCCGACCTCCCCACAAGGGGGAGGTTTGTAGGCCGCTAACCCTTCTTCCGCATTGCGTCCACGCTCCACGGACCGGCGCCAGCAGCCACGAGGAACAGGAAGATGAAACAGAACAGCACGGCCGCATCGCCTTCGTTCTGCGTGGGAAAGATCGAGCGTCCCATGCGCACGTGATACTGGAAAAAAGCCACCGCCATTTCGCCAGAGCAGATGAATGCGGCTACGCGCGTGAACCAGCCGATGGTGATCAGAAACCCGCCCACCAATTCGATGATGCCCGCCGCCAGCAACATCGGCGGCAGCGGAGAATCGAACATCGCCACATGCGGAATGTGCAGGAGCTTCGAGGTTCCGTGTTCCAGGAACAGCAGGCCCGCCATGATTCGGAGAACGCTCAAGAACTGAGGAGAGAATCTTTCCAGGCCCAACATCGACACGACTCCACACTCAAGTCGCCAAACGCTACCACCGCTGCGCAAGAATCAGAATGTGTGTGACGAATTGCGGTGCAATCGGGCAACAACCTGGAATGTAATTTACATCCATGAAAGCAGCGGAATCTGGGATTTCCCTGATGTTCCCGATGCTTGCCGGGAACTTGCTACTGACAACGATGAAAATGTCGCACGACTCCCCGCCGAAGGGTGGGTATGGTGCCTGCACAGCCGATTTGCTTGTGGGGGACTCATGCGGGCGGGCGCATTAGGCATTGCTGTCATCGGCGCGCTCAGCATCGGCGCCGCCAATGCGCAAGCCCCCGACACACCGCTTCCGCAAGGTGCGGCCCCCATCCAGGCTCCGTTCGAAATCACCCGCGATCATATCGACTACGAAATCGATTCCGACGGCACTTACGAAAAGCGCACCGAGGAACGCGTGCGCATCCTGAGCGAACAGGGTCTTCATCTGCTGCGCCAATCCGGCGTTGCCTACATGACCGGCTTTCAGGATGCCGACATCGAAGAAGCCTACACGCTAAAACGCGACGGCACGCGCATCGACGTGCCGAGCGACGGTTTCTTCGTCACGTCCGGCCCCGCGACCAAAGGCTTCGCCGACTTCCGCGAGAAGATGGCCGTGTTCCCGAATGTCGAAGTGGGCGACGAGATCGCTATCGTCAAAACCTTCAAACAGAAGGAACCGTGGTTCAAAGGCCAGTTCTATACCGATGTGGTGTTTGGTTCGCTCGTCCCCACGCACGATGTCGTCATTACCGTGAAAGCTGACACCAGCGAACTTCCGCTCTATGTCGACATGACCGGCCTCAAGCAGGGCGAAACCAAAACCGACGGTGACGAAACCACCTGGACTTGGACGTTCAACAATGACGATTCCATCATCCCCGAACCCGGCAGCGTCGCCGAACGCGACAACGCCGCGCATCTGACGATCAGCTCGTTCAAGAATTTCGCCGGTCTCGCCAAAGCCTATGAAGACGGCGCACACGACAAGACGATCCCCGACGACGAGATCAAGGCGCTGGCCAACCAGATCACCCAAGGCGTCACCGACCGCCGCGAACAGGCGCACAAGCTCTACGACTGGGTTTCGACCAACATCAAATATCTGGCGATCGTGCTCGGCAAAGGCGGACTTGTTCCGCATCAGGCCGCGGATATCCTCCACAGCCGCTATGGCGATTGCAAAGACCACGTCGTGTTGCTCGAAGCTCTGCTTGCCGCCAAGGACATCACCAGCACAGCGGCCCTCATCAACACGGATTCGAGTTACACGCTGGGAACGGTCGCGGCGCCCGATCTCTTCGATCACGTCATCACCTATGTGCCGGAATTCGATCTCTACATGGATTCCACCGCACGCTACGCCCCCTTCGGCGTGCTGCCAGATACCGATGCGGACAAGCCCGTGCTGCAGACTGCCACCGGCATCGTCGGCCGCACGCCGCGTCTGACTGCCGCCAACGAACAGGTCGCAAGCAAAACCGCCATCACCATCCATGAGGACGGCAACGCGGAAGGCACCACGCTCGTCACCGCATCGGGTGCATCGGGCATTGCGTTGCGCGCGCTGATGGCTTCGCTGCTGCCGGGCATGGAAGCCAACTACATCCGCGAAACTATTCCCGGCGCGAGCGACGGCACGCTGGAAAAAGGCGATCCCAGCACGCTCACCGATCCCTATGTGATGGCCGCGCAATACACACTCACAAACGCCACGCCGTTACCTGGCCCTGGCGCGGTCGCCTTCTCTATCGGCGATCACCCGTTCTCGCTGCCGCTGGCGATTTCCGCCTCGCTGCCGTCCCGCAAGGATGATTACGTTTGCGGCTCGCTCCATCTGGTGGACGAAACCACCATCTATTTCCCCGCCGCGCAGGTCATCACCTCGATCCCCAAATCGAACGAGATCGGCGCCGACGAAATGAAGCTGACGGCTACTTACGAACACGTGGACAACAACGGCGTCAAAGCCACCCGTACGCTCGACATCGACCACCCGCACGCCACCTGCAGCGCCGATTACTACAACAAGGTCCGCCCGCAACTCATCGCCATGAACGCGATGCTGAACGCGCAGGTCCTCTACGACCTGAAGCCGGAAAAACCCGTGGCTGCAAAGAAAAAGAAACCGGCCCAAAAAAAGAACCCGGAAAAACCGCTGTTGCAGGCACAGGCCGAGACGAAGCTGAAGAGTTCGCAGAACTGAGCGCTTACGATCCCTGTCTGGCCAGGAAATGTTCCAGCCAGTGGATGTTGTAATCGCCGTTCAGGATATCCGGCTCGCGCACTAGTTTCTGAAACAGCGGGATGGTGGTTTCGATGCCGCCCACCACCAACTCGTCCAGCGCGCGCCGCAACCGCATCAGGCAGTCGTTGCGGTTGCGCCCATGCACGATCAGCTTGCCCGCAAGGCTGTCGTAATAGGGCGGGATCTTGTAGCCGTCATAGAGCGCACTATCGAAGCGCACGCCCAATCCGCCCGGCGCATGAAACTGTGTGATCGTTCCGGGCGAAGGCGCAAAGGTGAAGGCGTTCTCCGCATTGATGCGGCATTCGATGGCATGACCGGACAGAACGATGTCGCTCTGTTCGATCTCCAGCGGCGCGCCCGTCGCAATCCGCAATTGCTCGCGCACGATGTCGAACCCGGTGATCGCCTCGGTGATCGGATGCTCCACCTGGAGACGGGTGTTCATTTCGATAAAATAGAACTTCCCGTCTTCGTAGAGAAACTCGATCGTGCCCGCGCCGAGGTAACCCAGTTTGGTCAGCGCTGTTGTCACGACGCCGCCGATCTCCTCGCGCTGCGCCGAATTCAGCGCAGGCGAGGGCGCTTCCTCCCAGACTTTCTGGTGACGGCGCTGCAGCGAACAATCGCGTTCGCCCAGATGAATGACCTTGCCATAGGAATCCGCCAATACCTGCACTTCGATGTGCCGCGGCTTCTCCAGATATTTTTCCATATAGACGGCATCGTTGCCGAATGCCGTCTTGGCTTCCGCGCGCGCCGTGGTCAGCGCAAGCGAAAGTTCGGCCTTCGAACGCGCCACCTTCATGCCGCGTCCGCCGCCGCCCGCCGCCGCCTTGATAAGAACGGGATAGCCCATCTCGTCGGCAACCTTCGCGGCGTCGGCATCGCTGCCCACTTCGCCCTCCGAACCAGGCACAGTTGGAATGCCGAGAGTCTTCACCGCCTGCTTGGCCGCGATCTTGTCGCCCATCAGGCGAATATGTTCCGGCTCCGGGCCGATGAACGTGAGCCCATGCTCCTTCACGATCTCCGCAAAGCGCGCATTCTCCGAAAGAAAGCCGTATCCGGGATGAATCGCTTCCGCGCCCGTGATCTCGCACGCCGCAATGATGGCCGGCATGTTGAGATAGGATTGCGCGGCCGGCGGCGGCCCTACGCACACGCTTTCGTCGGCGAGGCGCACATGCATCGCATCGGCATCGGCGGTGGAATGGATCGCGACCGTGGAGATGCCCATCTCCTTGCAGGCGCGGTTGATGCGCAGCGCGATTTCGCCGCGATTGGCGATGAGAACCTTGTCGAACATCAGCCGATAACGAGAAGCGTCTGGCCGAACTCGACCGGTTGGGCATCGCTGATGCAGATTTCGGTGATGGTGCCCGAACGCGGCGCAAGGATCGGGTTCATCGTCTTCATCGCTTCCACAATCAGAAGTGTGGCCCCTTCCTTCACCGTGTCGCCCACTTTCACGAAGGGCGGCTTGCCGGGCTCCGGCGACATATAAACCGTGCCCACCATCGGCGAGGGAACGGCGCCGGCCGGCGGCCCTTTCGGCGCATCGGGTGTGGCCGCGGCAGGTACTGCAACAGGTGCCGTCGTCGCGACGCCCGCCTGTCCCACCACCGTCGTCACCGCACGCGATACGCGCAGGCGCACGCCGTTCTGCTCCACCTCGATCTCGGTCAGCCCCGTTTCGTCCAGCAACCCCGCAAGTTCGCGCACGGCCACCGCCGTGCTGCTGTCGCTATCGGATTTCTTCGGGCTCATACGCGCCTTGATCTCTTTCATGTTCATTCGGGAACTAGCCTTTGACGAGTTTGGAAATCGCATCCACCGCCACGACATATCCATCGGCGCCAAGCCCGCAGATCACGCCATTGGCAACACGGCTGACATAGGAATGGTGGCGGAAAGGTTCGCGCGCGGCCGGATTGGACAGGTGCACTTCGATCAGCGGCTTGTCGAGCGCGCGCAGCGCATCGTAAAGCGCGATGGAGGTGTGTGTAAACGCAGCGCCATTCAGGATCACGCCACAGCTTTTCTTGCGCGCTTCCTGCACCCAGTCGATCAGTTCGCCTTCATGGTTGCTCTGCCGGAACACCACGGCCAGCCCGTGCGCCTTGGCTCGGGCAGTCACCATCTTGGAAATTTCGGCCAGGGTCGTGCGGCCATAAATCTCCGGTTCCCGCTCCCCCAGGAGGTTGAGGGTTGGGCCATTGAGCACATATATGGGGAGAGACACTTGTTTGGATTGGGCTTTTTTGGCCACGGGAACCCCGGCGAATGGGCGATTCGCGCTTTATACTGGGGTCGGCGGATAAGAGAAACCTCATGGCATTCGACATCACCCTGAACGGCGAACCCCGCCGCATCGACACTATTGTCAGTGTGCGAGACCTTCTGGCCTCGCTCGGCCTGGATCCGGCCAAGATCGCCGTCGAACGCAATCTGGAGATCGTGCCCCGCTCCCTTTATGGAGAGGTGATGGTAGGCGAGGGCGACAGGTTGGAAATCGTGCATTTCATCGGCGGCGGCGAGGGCGCACGCGAAGACAAGCCGCTTGTCATCGCTGGACGCACGTACAAGTCGCGTCTCATCATCGGCACCGGCAAATACAAAACTTACGAAGAAAACGCGCGTGCGCTCGAAGCAAGCGGCGCGGAGATGGTCACGGTCGCGGTACGCCGCGTGAACCTCACCGATCCCACTCAACCCAAGCTGATCGATTTCATCGATCCGAAAAAATACACCTACCTGCCGAACACCGCAGGCTGCTTCACAGGTGAAGATGCGGTGCGCACGTTGCGTCTGGCGCGCGAAGCCGGTGGATGGTCATTGGTGAAACTGGAAGTGCTGGGCGACAAGAAAACGCTTTACCCCAACATGATCGAAACGCTGCGCGCCACCGAACTCCTCATCAAGGAGGATTTCCAGGTGATGGTCTATTGCAGCGACGATCCCTTGATGGCCAAGCGCCTTGAAGATTTGGGCGCCTGTGCGATCATGCCATTGGCCGCGCCCATCGGTTCGGGCCTCGGCGTGCAGAACCCGGTCAACATCCGCATGATCATCGAAGAAGCAAAGGTGCCTGTGATCGTCGATGCCGGCGTCGGCACCGCATCGGACGCCGCAATCGCAATGGAATTGGGCTGTGACGCCGTATTGATGAACACCGCCATCGCCGAAGCCAAAGACCCGATACTGATGGCTGGCGCGATGAAACACGCCGTCGAAGCGGGGCGTCTGGCCTATCTCGCCGGAAGAATGCCCAAGAAACGCTACGCCGATCCATCAAGCCCGCTGGCGGGATTGATCTGATTTCCTCACCTCCCCCAACGCGGGGAGGTCGACGCTGCAAAGCAGCGGCGGGTGGGGCCTTCAGCTCTCCAGCATCTGCGTCAGCATCTTGTCGTCGATCGCGCCCGGACGCACCCGGCCGTTCAGAATGAACGTCGGCGTCGCGTTGATGCCAGTCTTCTCGGCCAGCGCGTGCGCCGCCTTGATCGCCTTGTCGACTGCCGGGTCTTTCATGTCCGCGCTCAGCTTGCCGAGATCGAGCCCCGCCTTGCGCGCATCGGCGAACACCACGTCCGGCGTCACAAGCTCGTGCTCGTCCATCATCAGGAAATGGAACGCGAGATATTTGTCGCCGCCCTGCTTGCGCGCCGCAATCGCCGCGCGCGAGGCGAGTTCGGAATTTTCGCCCTTGATGGGGAATTCCACAAAAGCGAAGCGCGTGTCCTTCTTGTGCGCCTCGTAGAACTTCTTCATCGCCGGAACCGATGCACGGCAATAGGGGCAGTTGTAATCGAAGAACTCGACCAGCGTCGTCTTCGCGTTCGCGGGGCCGAACACATAAGCGATCTTGGGATCGAAGAATGCCTTCATGCCCACCTTGGCGACCGCTTCCTCGCGCGCCTTGGCTTCTTCGGCGTCCTGCCGTGCCTGCAAAACAGTGCTCGCATCGGCAAGGATTTCGGGATGCGCCAGCAGATAGCCGCGCACCGCCTCGTCGCGCGCATGTTCGGAAAGCCGGATCGGCAGAACGCCCGCAGCCCCGAGTCCGAGAATGAGGATCAGCGCGATCAGCGTTCCGCCAAGCGCGCCTGCGGCCGTGTATTTCCAGCCACTGTTCATGGGATGATGTGTTTCGCTCATGGTGTCTTGTTACTGCTGTTGCTTGGCGTTGGACGAAGCCACCACCATGATGTCGTTGGCGCGCTGCCAATCGGGCGTGCCCTGTTTTAGCTTGCGCTGCGCCAAAGCCGCAAATCGCGCGGCCTGCGGATAAACGCCCGCTGCGTAATAGCGCTCTGCCGTCGAAAGATTGGCCATCGGTTCGTTGTTCAACAGGCTGTAGCCCTGTGCCATCTGGTACCACGCGAACACGTCGTCGCCGTTGATCGCCGTGGCCGTCTTCAGATTGTCGATGGCCGATTGGGCAAGATCGGGGCGGTCTGTGGCCAGTTGTGCGGCGGCCAGTTCCACGCGCATCTCCGTGCCCTGCGGCAGAAGCGAGACCGCGCGCTGCAGCGGCGCCACACCCAGATTGGGCTTGGCCATGTTGACGTAAATCTGGCCTTCCACCTGGTTGAAATAGGGATTGTTCGGCTCGTCCTTCACCAGGCTCTGGATTTCCTCCAGCGCCTTCTTGAGATCGGGCTTGCGCATATAGACGATGGCGCGGGCATAACGTGCGGGCTTGCTCAGGTCCGAAGGCGGATATTTGTTGAGCACGCTTTCGACGGGTGCGGTAAAGCCGATGAGCTTCGCCTTGATCATGTCGAATTCGTGCTGCGATTCCGGGCTGTCCTTCACGTCACGATAGGGTGAGGAATTGGAAATCTGTTCGAGCGAGGCAATACGTTCGCGGCTCAACGGATGGTCCGTCGCCCACACATCCATGTGATAGGCGCTCATAGCCTCTTCGTCGGCGAATTTCTCGAACACGTCCACCATGCCCTGGCCGGACTGGTGCGTGGCGCGCAGGAATTTCTGTCCCATCTGGTCGGCGGTGGCTTCCTGTGTGCGGCTGAAGGCGTTGAACTGCGCTTGCGCCACCTGCTGGCCGAGCATCAAAAGCCCCATGCCCAGATCGCCCGCGCCTGCCACCATCGCCACAATGCCCGCCGCCATCGAGACCAGCATCGGGATAGACGCCTTGGAGATCGCCTCGGTGCCGCGCGACAGATGTCCGCCCGCGATGTGGCCCGTCTCGTGCGCAAGAATGCCGATCACTTCATTGGGCCGGTCCAGCTCCATGAAGATGCCGGTATTCACAAAGATATTCTGTCCTTCTGCCGCGAACGCGTTAATGGACGGATCGTTGACCAGATAGATTCGCAGCGCGTTGGGGTCGAGCCCAGCCGCCTTGTAGATCGGCACCTCATACGCCCTCAGCGTGAGTTCCGTCTCGTCGTCATGTATGATCGAAATGCCCTGAGCCAGCACGGATTCGCTGGCCAGGCATGTCGCGGTTGCAACAGCAATGGAAATAGTAACAGCGCGCCGCAGGGAGCGTAGACTTCCACGGTGTTGCCGTCGCCGCGAAGGGTTGCAAAACGGCAAAGCTTGAACTCTCCTCTACCTGCGTCAAAGACCCCTCGCGTCGGGCTGAAACTAGGGGGGCAGCGCAGGCTAAGTCAACAAAGCCACGAACCGCAGCGGGGACGGTCAGAATAGATGATTCAAAAACGCGTAGTCGCGGTGTTGGGGGGCCTGTTTCTTACGGGTTGTTCATCCATTTCCGGCCTTTTTGAAGGCGAAACGCCGCCGGGACTTGTCACGCCCACCGGAGCCTATGTGGTCGGTGACGAGGCGCAGGCGGTGAAGGCCGGTGCCGCCGTCCTCGCCGAAGGCGGAAGTGCCGCCGATGCTGTGACCGCCATCTATTTCGCGATGTCTGTCACATATCCCGTAGCGGCCGGCCTCGGCGGCGGCGGCCTCTGCATCGTGCGCAACGCCAACGGAAACGTCGAAACCTTCGGCTTTCTCACGCGCGACTCGAAAGGCGGCGGGCCTTATGCGCTGGCCGGCAACGTCAGGGGCTTCTGGGATCTGCAGCACGCCTACGGCAAACTCACCTGGGATCGCCTTATGACGCCGGCCGAAACCATGGCGACCTCCGGCTTCGCGATTTCGGATGCGCTCGAAACCCGCCTCAATGCCAGCCTCGACATCCTGCGTCTGGACGCAAACCTCGCTTACGAATTCCTCGACGACAATGGCAATCTGAAACCCGCCGGCACCATGATCGTCAATACCGACATTGCGAAAACGCTGACCGCCATCAAAACGCAGGGGCCGGACGGTTTCTATCGCGGCGAGATAGGCAAGAAGATCGTTGATTACGCCATGCAGCAGGGCAGCGGCATTTCGGCGGATGAGTTCGCGTCCTACGTCGCCATGCGCGAACCCGCGCAGAGCGTCGTGATGGGCGATCTCACCGCCTACATCCCACCGGGCAATCTGGGCGCAGGCGCGTTCTCCGTGACGTTGCTGCGCAAGCTGACCGACGTGATGTCGAGCCTCGACATCGGTCAGGCCACGCGTGAAACGCTCGAACAATTCCAGGTAGAGGCGCTGCCGAAAGACCTGGGCGCCACAGGTTTCGCCGCCATCGACAAAACCGGAGAGTCTGTCGCCTGCGGCGTTACCATGAATGGCTCTTTCGGTTCCGGCCGCACCACGCCTGTCGTCGGCGTCACGCTGGCGCGCGCCCCGGCTTCGAGTGCTGCAGGCCTGTCCTCCGCCTTCATCACCCCCGTCATAGCATCGCGCGGCCAGGACGGCGCAGCCGTCACCGGCGTCGGTTCCGGCGGCCCCAACGGCGCTGCTTCCATGGCCTATGTGCTCCTGCGTTCCGCCCGCGGCGACGAACTGACCCAGACCACCGACCTGCGCACCACGGGCCTCGCGCCCTTCAGCACGGTCAATGCGATTGCCTGCCAGAAGGGCTCCTGCGCGCCCCTGAACGACCCCGGCTCCAGCGGCCTCGGCATGGGCGCCGACGGCACGGTCTCATCCGCCGGGCCGCCGCTGGTACGGCAGCAGGAAGGCGAGCAGTAGTCCCCACCCGCCATCGCTTCGCGATGTCGACCTCCCCGCGTGGGGGAGATGAGAGATGGGTTTGCCACGTGAGCTTCACTTACCTCCCCCAACGCGGGGAGGTCGACGCGCGACAGCGCGGCGGGTGGGGCCTTCGCTGAAGCGAAACCAGATCTACTTCGGTGCAAACGTCCGCTGCCACCAGCCCTTGCGCGGAGGCCCGGACGGTTCGGCAGGCGCTATGTCCGCGATCCGCTCCGGTTCGGGCGCAGCAGTAACAGGTTCTGCTTCTTTCACCGGCTCCGGTGCGCGTTGCGCAACAGTCTCGCGCACCGCGTTCTTCTGTTCGCCGCCGAACGACCACATCGGCTCGGATTCCGTGTTCGGCGTGGCGACGCTTTCGCCTTCGGCGAGCGCGCCTTCGCCCGGAGGCGGTGCGATTTCGCCTTGCACATAGTTTTCGCGATTGCGCCCGCGTCCACCGCGGCGTCTGCGACGTCTGCGGCGATGACCGCCTTCGCCTTGTTGACCTTCGCCCTGCTGACCCTCGGCATGGCCGTTCGCACCGGCCGGCACACCGGCTTCGTCGCCGTCTTCGATCGCTTCCTCATCGGTGACGGGAATCCCGGCCATCTCGATGGAGGCTGCTGAAACCGGTTCCTGCAATGTCGGCGCGCGTTCTTCGCGATTGTTGCGTCCGCGACCGCCGCGGCGTCTGCGCCGCCGCCCGCGGCGCTGTCCATCGTCCTGGCGTTCTTCGGATGCGCCTTCTTCTTCCGAAGACGCTTCGGCTTCCGCCGCTTCTTCTTCGGCGATTTCAGGGTCTTCCTTCACCTCCGGCGCTTCCGGCATCTCGCTGATCGCGATCACCTTGCGCTCGTCAGCCGATTTCTGCGCCGTGCGGTCGATCTCGAAATGACCGGCGTGGATTTCCTCGCTCGGTTCGAACATCACAATCATGCCGTAATCTTCTTCGATCCGCGCCAGCTCGCGCCGCTTCTGGTTCAACGTGTAGATCGCAACGTCGTTCGGCGCCTTCACGGTCACCGCCGACGCGCGCTGTTTCTGGCCTTCTTCTTCCAGCCCGCGCAGCAAGCGAAGTGCCGTCGATTCCACCGAGCGCACGATTCCCTGGCCGCCGCAGTGAGGGCAGGGCACGGTCGATCCCGCGATCACGCCCGCGCGCAAACGCTGACGCGACATTTCCAGCAAGCCGAACTGGCTGATCTTGCCGATCTGGATGCGCGCGCGGTCATGGCGCAACGCATTGTGCAGGCGCTTCTCGACCGCGCGGTCGTTGCGCCCGTCTTCCATGTCGATGAAGTCGATGACGATCAGGCCGGCCAGGTCGCGCAAGCGCAACTGCCGTGCGATTTCGTCGGCCGCTTCGAGGTTGGTCTTGAGCGCCGTCTCTTCGATCGAATGCTCGCGCGTGGCGCGGCCCGAGTTGACGTCGATGGAAACCAGGGCTTCGGTCTGGTTGATGACGATGTATCCGCCCGAACGCAGCGTCACGGTCGGCGTGAACATCGCATCGAGCTGCGCCTCGATATGGAACCGCTGGAACAGCGGCACCGTATCGCCGTAGAGCTTCACGTTGTCGACGTGATTGGGCAGCAGCATTTTCATAAAGTCTTTGGCGTTGCGGTATCCCTCGTCGCCTTCGACCTGAATTTCGCCGACATCCTTGTTGTAGAGATCGCGGATCGCCCGCTTGATGAGGTCGCCTTCCTCATACACGCAGGATGGTGCGTGCGACTCCAGCGTCGTCTCGCGGATCTGGTCCCACATGCGCAGCAGGTATTCGTAGTCGCGCTTGATCTCGACCTTGCTGCGGTTCTCGCCGGCGGTGCGGATGATAAGCCCCATGCCCTCCGGCAATTCGAGCGCCGCCGCCGCGGATTTCAAACGCTTCCGGTCGTCCGCATTGGTGATCTTGCGCGAAATCCCGCCGCCGCGCGGCGTGTTCGGCATCAGCACGCAATAACGTCCCGCAAGCGAGATGTAGGTGGTGAGTGCAGCACCCTTGTTGCCGCGTTCTTCCTTCACCACCTGCACCAGAATGATCTGGCGCCGCTTGATGACTTCCTGAATCTTGTAATGCTTGCGCCGCGTCCAGCGTTGCGAAGGCTTCGGCCCGCGCAAGGCTTGCGCCGGTTGATCGTGTTCGTGCCCCGTCTGCTCGGCGTGTTCGGGAACGATGGATGCTTCCGCAGCCCCCTGTTCGTCCACCACGCCTTGCGAGAATTCTTCCTCGATCAGCGTGATGTCGCCGGACAGTGCATCGGCCACCGCCTGCATCGAAACCTGCGGCAGGTCGAGATCGACTTCGGAAGCCGTCTGTTGATCGACCACGCCCTGTTCGGCTTCTTCTTCCGCGATCACTTCCAGTGGCGTCTCGTCGGGCGTGTGTTCTTCCGGGGCCGCTTCATAGGGCGCGAGTTCTTCGGACTGTTCCACGTCGAACCCGGATTCCACTTCCGTCGATGCCGGGTGATCGTCCTCATCGGCATGGTCGTCATGCGCGGCGTCGTCGTGATGTTCTTCCCCGCCTTCCGAACGCCCGGCCATCTCGGCCTCTTCGTCGGCTTCGAGTTCCTCGTCCGTCATCACCTGCGTGCCGGTTTCGACGGCCTCGAATTCGTCTTCGGCATGACGGCGCGCTTCGGCCTGCTGCTCGGCGAGCAGCGCCTGACGATCGGCGACGGGGATTTGATAGTAGTCGGGATGGATTTCCGAGAAGGCGAGGAAGCCTTGCCGGTTGCCGCCATATTCGACGAACGCCGCCTGGAGCGAAGGCTCCACGCGCGTCACCTTGGCGAGATAGATGTTTCCCTTGAGCGGCAGCTTTGAAGCTGCCTCGAAATCAAACTCTTCGACCTTGTGGCCGTCCAGCACGACGACCCGGGTTTCTTCCGGGTGGCTGGCATCGATTAGCATACGTTTGGACATGGAAATCTCCGGGCGGCGCGCTCGCACGCAGAGCCGACCGGCGCACGCGCGCGGGGCTCAAAAGCGAATGGGGCCGCTGTGTGAGTGGGGACGGAGCGCTCCGCGCCGCAACGCCGGGCTGGTAGCCAAGGCTGTTAGCAGGAAGCAGGAATCCGTCGGACATGTGTTCAATCATTCTCGGCTGACACCGCCATCTTGGCTGGTGCCGGGTGCCGTTCGCACAGTCAGGCGCTTGAACTTGGGGCCGGAAGGATTCGTGGCTTCCCGGCCAGGTTCGGCGCGCGACCCCGCCAATCGGGTGTCGAACAGGCAGACTCTTTGTAGGGGGCATGGCCCTGCACGGCAAGACCAACCCTCTGGATTCATTATCGTGCCCCAACGTGCTAAGGAACCGTAAAGGCTTTATCGCCAACTTCTCCTTGGGTTTACGAGTGGATGTTAAGGTTCCGGTGATGCGTTGGGGGGCGTTCGTTTTTACCCTTGGGGCGGTTTTGGCCGCCGTAACCCTGGGTTTTGCCCAGCCGGTTCCCACACCAAAGCCGGATGAAGACCCCATCGCCCGCCTGGAAAAGGAAGGAGAAGCCCATCTCGGCCTGGCCCCGAATCGGGGGGCGGTTCCCGTCATATTGGGGGTTCAGGTCACCGATTATGCCGACCGCACCCGGGTCGTCCTCGAAGTTTCCGATCCGCTGGCCTTGCGGACATTCACCCTCGACAACCCCAATCGCGTGGTGATGGACATGCCGCAGGTCCTCTGGCGCCTTCAGGGTAGTCCGCCGCCAACCAGCAAGAGCGTTGTCCGCAGCTATCGCTACGGCCTGTTCCGCCCCGGTAACTCCCGTCTGGTGATGGATCTGAACAAGGCCGTGAAGCCCGCAGCGCCGGTCGCGCTCGCGCCTTCCGGCGGTTACGGCTACCGCATCGTCATCGACCTGATGCCCACCTCGCAGAGCCAATTCAAGCTCGCCGCCGGTTGGCCTGCCGATTTGAAAGCGCGCGAAAACGCCGTCGAGCAGAAAAGCTCCGACACCGCCCGCCAGCAGGCGAAAACCGCGGGTGGCCGCAAGATCGTCGTGCTCGACGCGGGCCATGGCGGCATCGATACGGGCACCACCTCCGGGGACGGGATGCACGAAAAGGATCTCGTGCTCGATATGGTCAAGCGCGTGAAGAAAGCCCTGCAATCGCGAGGGCTCTACAAGGTCTATCTCACGCGCGACGACGATACCTACATCCCGCTCGGCCAGCGGGTGCGCATCGCGCGCAGTTACGACGCGGACCTGTTCGTCTCGATCCACGCCGACTCCAATCCGAACAAATCCGTATACGGAGCATCCGTCTACACGCTCTCCGAAGCCGGTTCCGACAAGGAAGCCGCCGCCCTCGCCGCAAAGGAAAACCAGTCCGACATTATCGCGGGTGTGGACCTGTCGAACGAAGACACGCCGGTTGCCTCCATCCTCATCGACCTCGCACAACGCGATACGATGAACCGCTCGTCACGTTTCGCGGAAACCGCCGTTTCGCAGCTTCGCACCGCGACGGACATATTGCCGCGCCAGCCCCATCGCTCCGCCGCTTTCGCCGTTCTGAAGGCGCCCGATGTTCCCGCCGTCCTGATCGAACTGGGTTATCTGTCGAATGCCAGCGACGCCGACCAGATGGGAACCGACAAATGGCGCAACGGCGTGGCCGAAGCCATCGCCAACGCCATCGATCGTAACTTCGGCAACACAAGCCGGACAGTAACCGCCGCCCAGGACGCATCTGACTGAGAAACCGGCCTTTTCCCAGCCACAAACACCCTATAATAAGCTCCCGAACAAGAAGCCCCTCCGGATGCGGCGTACCTTATCTGTAGTGTTGGTTGTTGCAGGCGCCGCCGCGCTGCTCGCGGTGTGCGTGGGCATTTTCTACATCTACCAACTCACGCGCGATCTGCCGAGCGTCGATGCGCTCAAGAACTACAACCCGCCCGTCACCACGCGCGTCTATGCGGGCGATGGAACCATTCTCGGAGAATACGCGCGCGAACGGCGCATCTTCGTGCCTATCCAGTTCGTGCCGAAACTCGTGGTGGAAGCGTTCACCAGCGCTGAAGACAAGAACTTCTTCAGCCATCCCGGTATCGATCCCTCCGGCATCGCGCGCGCCGCGGTGAAGGACGTCTTCAACGTCCTGCAACACAAGCGGTTAGAGGGTGCATCCACCATCACCCAGCAGGTCGCCAAGAATTTCCTGCTCAACAACCAGGTGAAGTTCTCGCGCAAGCTGCGCGAGGCGATCCTCGCGATCCGCATCGATGCCACGTACTCGAAGCCGAAGATTCTCGAACTCTATCTCAACGAAATCTATCTCGGCCAAAACTCCTATGGCATTGGCGCCGCCACGCTGAACTATTTCGGCAAATCGCTCGACCAGCTCGACATTGCCGAGGTCGCGTTCCTTGCCGCGTTGCCCAAGGCGCCCTCGAACTACGATCCGCGCTATCACAAAGAGGCAGCGCTCGCGCGCCGCAACTGGGTGATCGACCAGATGCGCGACAACGGCTACATCACGCGCGACGAAGCGGCGAAAGCCAAAGCCGAAGACCTCAACACCGGCATGCGCCCGCTCGGTATCCAGACGCAGGACGCCGATTATTTCGTCGAAGATGTGCGCCGCCAGCTCTATGCGAAATACGGGGCCGACAAACTCTATGATGGCGGCTTGCAGGTTCGATCCACACTCGACACGCGGTTGCAAAATCTCGCGGTGAACGCGTTGCGCATGGGCCTCGTGCGCTACGACCACCGCCACGGCTGGCGCGGCACCAAAGACAGTATCCCGATCGACGGCGATTGGCAGGCGGCGTTGAAGGCCGTTCCCAACCATTCGGGCACCGACACATGGCGTGTCGCCGTGGTGCTCGGCTTCGACAAGGCCAAGACCACCGACATCGGTTTCGCCGACGGTACGCACGGAAAGATTCCGCTGGAGTCGCTTGCCTGGGCGCGCAAACCGAATCCGGATGCCTCTGTCGGCCCGTCGCCCACCTCACCGAGCCAGGTCTACAAACCGGGCAACGTCATCTACGTCGAAAAGACCGATGACAAAGGCAATTGGGGCCTGCGCCAGATTCCGGCAGTGAACGGCGCAATCGTCGTGATGGACCCGCACACCGGCCGCGTGCTCGCGATGTCTGGCGGTTTCTCCTACGCATCGAGCGAATTCAACCGCGCCTCGCAGGCGCAACGCCAGCCCGGTTCGTCGTTCAAGCCCTTCGTCTATTCGACGGCGTTCGACAACGGCTACACGCCGATCAGCAAGGTGCTCGACGCGCCATTTGAAATGTCGCAAGGCCCCGGCCTGCCGATGTGGCGTCCGGAAAATTTCGAACACGAATTCCTGGGTCTCGCCACCTTGCGCCGCGGCCTCGAACTGTCGCGCAATCTGATGACCATCCGCCTTGCGCAAGCCGTCGGCATGAAAAAGGTCGCCGCAACGGCCGAAAAATTCGGCGTCTACGATCATCTGCCGCCGATGCTCGCCAATTCCATCGGCGCGTATGAAACGACGCTCCTGAAAATGACCACCGCCTATGCCGAGTTCGACAATGGCGGCAAGAAGATCAACGCCACGCTGGTCGACCGCATTCAGGATCGCAACGGCAAGACCATCTATCGCCACGACACGCGCGTCTGCAGCGATTGCAACGCAAGCTGGCACAAGCAATCCGATCCGCTGATACCGGACAACCGCCCGCAGATCATGGATCCGCGCACCGCCTATCAAACCGTCTCGCTGATGGAAGGCGTGGTGCTGCGCGGCACCGGCCGTTCGGTGTCCGTCATCGGCAAACCGCTCGCGGGCAAGACGGGCACGTCCAACGATTCAAAGGATGTGTGGTTCATCGGCTTTTCGCCCGATCTCGTCTGCGGCGTGTTCGTGGGTTATGACGATCCCAAGACGCTCGGCAAAAGAGAGCAGGGCGCAACGGTGGCCGCGCCCATCTTCCGCGACTTCATGAAAGAGGCGCTCGAAGGCGTGCCCCCCATTCCCTTCCGCGTGCCGCCCGGCATCGTCTTCGTGCCCGTCGACCGCATCACCGGCGCCGAAGTTGCCGCCGGCACGCCCGGCTCCATCGAAGAAGCCTTCCGCGCCGGTACCGAACCCGGCGTCGCCGGCATCGACGACGCCTCCACCGCCACCATGAACACCAATGGCCAAACCACCTTCGGCCCCGCCACCAATGTGGGCGAGGGCACGGGCGGACTCTACTGAGAAAACACTCACCTCCCCCTTGTGGGGGGTCGAAATTTGCGCGAGCAAATTTCGGGCGGGGGGCGGTGTTCATGGCAAGCACCGTCCCCCACCCGAAAAATCTTGGCTGCGCTCCGATTTGTTCGACCTCCCCACAAGGGGTAGGTAAGACATGGCGTGATTAAACAATCCGATAAACAACCTTGCCTTGAGTTCGCCGCCTTAAAAGCGTAGTCCCCAACCCTACAGAGTTATTTCGCGTTCGAAGTTCATATGGCCGTCCAGGAAGAAACGGGCCGGCTCGACAGGCCCCATTCCCGCACCGAAACCGCGGTGCGCCGTTCGCGCGTGCTTTTGAAAGCGGTTCAGCGCGACATCCGTTCCAGCGAGATCGGGCAAATCCTGCTCTGCGCCATACTCGGCGCCATCGTCGGCGCGCTCGTCGCGATCATTCGCAATTTCGTCGCCATCCTGCATCGCATCGATTTCGACCTTCCGCACGGCGCCTATCTCAGCGCGACGGACAACGTCTCGCCCTTTCTTGTCGTGTTCGTGCCCGCGAGCGGCGGCTTGATCATCGGCCTGTGGGCGCGCTGGCTGCGCAATCGCAAAGTGAAAGAAGTGGTCGACCCCATCGAAGCCAACGCGCTTCTGGGCGGCCGCATGTCGTTCCGCGACTCCTTGCGCCTCACCGTCGCCACTCTCATCGCCAACGCATCCGGCGCCTCGCTCGGCATGGAAGCGGGTTACAGCCAGTTCGGGGCGAGCGTCTTTTCCAGCATCGGCCAATACTTTCAGCTTCGCCGTGCCGATCTCCGCGTCTTCGTCACGGCGGGCGCGGGTGCTGCCATCGCCGCGGCCTTCAACGCGCCCATTGCCGGTGCGTTCTATGGCTACGAACTGATCCTCGGCAGTTACATGCCGCGCGCACTCGCCCCCGTGACGGCAGCAGCCCTCACCGGCGCCATCGTGCAGCGGTCGATGGCGTTCCCGCCTGCGTCGTTCGAGATCGCGCACGATCTCGTCTTCAAACAGCGCAGCTACATGTTCTTCGCGCTCACCGGCGTTGCAGCGGCGGGCCTCGCCATTGTCACCATGCAGCTCGTCACCTGGATCGAAGGCTCGCTGCGCCGCGCCCCCATGGCGGATTGGTTGCGTCCGGTCGTCGGCGGATTTTCGCTATCGTGGATCGCGCTCATCTTCCCGCAAGTGCTGGGTTCGGGCCACGGCGCCATCCAGCTTCACCTCGATCAGGCCTGGCCGCTTGTGCCGCTCATCGCGCTGTTGATCGCAAAAATTCTGGCTTCCGCGATTTCCGTCGGCTCCGGCTTCCGCGGTGGCTTGTTCAGTTCGTCGCTTCTCATCGGCTGTCTGTTCGGCTCGATGATCGCGCAGATCATCGCCTATTTCATTCCCAGCGTCGGCCACGAAACCGGGGCCTTCATGCTTGTCGGCATGGGCTCCGTCGCCGCCGCCATTATCGGCGCGCCGTTCACGATGGTGTTCCTCGTGCTGGAAGCGACCGGCGATTTTCCCGTCACTGCGGGCGTGCTCGTCGGCGTCATCACCGCGTCGACCATCGTGCGCCTGACCTTCGGCTATTCCTTCGCGACGTGGCGTTTCCACCAGCGCGGCCTTGGCATCCGCAGCCCGCACGACATCGGCTGGATCGCCGATCTCACGGCGGGCCGGCTGATGCGCGCCGATCCCAAATCCATCTCCGCCGACATGACCTTGCGCCAGGTGCGCGAGCGTTACCCCATCGGCAGCACCAAGCGCCTGTACGTGACGGGAGAGGGCGATCGTTACATGGGCACGCTCGATGTCGCGCTTGCCCACGAACCCGGCATCGAAGATGCCGTCGATTGGCTCGTCGCCGGAGACATCGCTGCCGAACGCGACATCTTCCTTTTGCCCACCGACAACGTCCGCACCGCATTGCTGCGTTTCGAGGAACACAAGACCGAAGCGATCGCCGTGGTCTCCTCCATCGCCGAACCGAAACTCGTGGGCTACATCACCGAAGCTTATGCGCTGCGCCGCTACACCCACGAACTCGAACGCCGGCGCAATGCCGAGCTCGGCCAGGGCGACCTGTTTTCCATAGGTCCGGCACCGCGGCCGTGAGCGGCGAGCAGATTCAATTTCACAGTTGAAATCTAAACCCCACTTGTCATCCCGGCCGAGCGTAGCGAGAGCCGGGACCCATTGTGCCGCTCCTCGATGGGTCCCGGATCGCGCTGCCGCGCGTCCGGGATGACAAGCGATTGGGTTTGCCCCCTTGCCGTTTGCCCCGTCCGCCGCCATATAGCGCCCCGAAGAGGACACTCCCATGCGCGCCGAAACAGAACGCAGCGTCGAAGAGATCCGGCAGGCCATCGCCCTGCTGAGGAGGCATCTTTGACTGGGACAATGCGCTGCGCCGCCTCGATGAACTGAACGCGAAGGCCGAAGACCCCAACATCTGGAACGATCCGCAAAGCGCGCAAAAGCTGATGCGCGAGCGGCAGAAGCTCGACCAGTCGCTCTCGGATGTCCGCAAACTCGATTCCGAACTGACCGATGCTACCGGCCTGATCGAAATGGCCGAAGCCGAGGGCGACGCCGCGATGGTCGCCGATGCCGAAGCCAGCATCAGAGACATCGAAAAGCGCGCCGAACATCTGCGTCTGCAATCCATGCTCTCCGGCGAAGCCGATGCCAACGACGCGTATCTGGAAGTCCACGCAGGCGCGGGCGGCACCGAAAGCCAGGACTGGGCGGAAATGCTGTTCCGCATGTACACCCGCTGGGCCGAACGCCACGGCTACAAGCTGCAACTGATCGAAGAGAGCCAGGGCGAAGCCGTCGGCCTCAAATCCGCAACGCTGCTGGTGAAAGGCGAAAACGCCTATGGCTGGCTGAAATCCGAAGCAGGCGTGCATCGCCTCGTGCGCATCTCGCCCTACGATTCAAACGCACGCCGTCACACCAGCTTCTCGTCCGTCACCGTCTATCCGGTGATCGACCAGTCCATCGAAATCGACATCCCGGAAAAAGACGTGCGCATTGATGTCTTCCGCGCGTCGGGCGCCGGAGGCCAGCACGTCAACAAAACCGAAAGCGCGGTCCGCATCACGCATCTGCCCACCGGCATCGCGGTGTCGTCGCAAACAGAAAAATCGCAGCACCAGAACCGCGCCATCTGCTGGGACATGCTGCGCTCGCGCCTTTACGAAATCGAACTCGAAAAGAAGAAAGCCGAAACCGGCGCCTTCATCGGCGAGAAGAGCGACATCGGCTGGGGCCACCAGATCCGTTCGTATGTCCTGCAGCCGTACCAGCTCGTCAAAGACCTGCGCACCGGCGTCGAAAGCCGCATCCCGCAGGACGTCCTCGACGGCGACCTCGACCCGTTCATGGCAGCAGCCCTCGCGCAAGCCATCGGCGGCAAGCCGAAGGAAAAGATCGAGGATTTGGAGTAGTTTTTCTTACCTCCCCCTTGTGGGGAGGTCGACGCGCGCAGCGTCAGCGAGCACGTCGGGCGGGGGGCCGCTGTTCGCGACTGGTACCGCTCCTTCTATTCGGCGATCAAATCTTCCATGTCTACGCCAAGCGCCGCTGCAATCCGTTTCAACGCAGCCGCACTTCCCGGTTTTGCGCCCGTCTCGATGGCCGAAAGATAGGATTGGGCAACACCTGCGGTTTCGGCGAGGGCGGTGGCGGTTAGGCCGCGCCACTGGCGATAGACGCGCAGCGGATTGTCGCCCGCCAGCAGTTTTCTAGCGATGGCAGCGGGAACGCCTTCATCCTGCCCACGCGCTTGGCGCGCGCGAAACGCATCGACGGCGCGCAAATCATCGGCGTCTTCCAACGCTTCGATTACCGCGTCCCAATCCTTTCGGGACAATGTGACGGTGTCTTTTCCTTTGGTAAGCGGGATGGGAATCCGGGTCATTTGTACCATCGTCACGCGTATGGACTTTTAGGACATGGGTGGGGAACGGTGTTTATCCCGATGCAGGGTTAAGCGCCCACTATAACATATGCGTTATTATTTGGCGGAATGCCGATAACACATACGTTATCTTTTTCGCTCTCGCTGGAGACCGCGGAGCGGCGTTCTCCACCTCATCGCCCAAAACAAAAACGGCGGCCACACAGGCCGCCGTTTTTTTATGCCTCGCAGATAACTCAGTTCGCCGAAGGATAAGTCGACGAGGCGCGTTCTTCGATCTTGGCGGCCACATCGGCCGGAATCGCGCCACTGTTGGCTTTCCGCTGGAACGAGGCGTGCTTTGGCGCCGCGTCGTCGCTCAGCGGATCGTCGGAGTGGCGGCAATTGCCGTCGAAGCGTGCGCCGCTTTCCACCGCGAACGTCTCGTGCAGGATGTTGCCGTCCACCTTGCAGGTGGCGCAGAGCTGCACCTTGCGCGCGCGGATCGAACCTTCCACGCGGCCGCGCACGATGACTTCCTCGGCCACGATTTCGCCCTTCACGGTCGCGCTTTCGCCGACCACAAGGTTGGCGCAGCGCACGTCGCCGTCGATGTTGCCGTCGATCTGCATATCGCCGGCGGACGCAAGCGTGCCGGTAACGGTCAGATCGGTACTGATGATGGACGGCGCGCCGTTGCGCACGCCGGGCTTTTTGGGTTGAACCGCGGCTGAAGAAACAGGCGCGGGCGATGTCGGTGTGATCGTTGCCATTGGGGTTTCTTCCTTCTTACTCGAGAACATGACGGCCAGCCTCCAAGAACTTGGCGGGATCCCTTACGCGGTTATCCAGCCATACTTCGTAATGCACATGCGGTCCCGTGCTGCGTCCGGTGGAGCCAAGCAGTCCCACCGCGTCGCCTTTTCCGATGTGCGCGCCGTTGCGCACAAGCACCGCCGAAAGATGACCATAGCGCGTTCTCAGGCCCATGCCATGGTCGATTTCCACCATATTTCCATAAGCGCCGTCGGGACCTGCATGAACGACCACGCCAGCCGCCGTGGCATGCACCTTCGCGCCCCACGGCCCGCCGAAATCGAGGCCGGCATGAAACGCGGCGCGGCCGGTAAACGGGTCGACGCGCGGCCCGAAATCGCTGGTGAGTTCCACGCCCGCCCCGGTGATCGGCCCTGCCAACGGAATATGCACCATCGCCAAGAGCAATCCCTTGAGTTGTAGCAGCGCCGCACTCGCGTCGAAGAAATCGTGCTTGAACGCGGCGTCGCGAATGCCATCCATCGGCATTTCCGATAGTGGCAGCAAAGGCCCGCCCACATCGCCGCCGGCCCGCGCGACGCGCTTTTCCATCGTCTGCGGGTTGACACCCGCAAGCCGCATCACGCGTTCCACGCTTTTGGAGCGCTCGATGATTGCCGCATCGGCCAGGATGACCAGTGCATCTTCATGCTTGCTCAGTTTTTCCAGCCGCGCCGTCTGCGCCTCGATCTCGCGGATGGCGGGATGGCGCGCGACCTTGGCGGAAATCCGGTATTGCCGCGGTGCGAACCAGGAAGCGACCCGGTCGTAGATCGCCACGAACATGTCGCCGAGCCCCGCATGCGATGGCCGTGCGGTGCGCGGCTGCGGCGCGGCGGGCTGCGGCATCACCGAAAGTTCCGCGCCATCGGATGCGGGAACCTGCGGCAGCGTGATGTCGGTCTCGATGCTGTCGCTGCCGGTGGTGCCATTCGAACGCTTGGGCGCAGGCGCCGCTGCATGGCGAAGGCTCGCAAGCGTGGCGTCGATCTGTTTCTTCTCGCCCACGAGTTTCGCCAGCGAATTCTGCTTGGCTTCCAGCTCGTCCGCCGCCGCCTTGAAGCGATCGCCGGTCGCCACCAGCGCGCCGTTCAATTCGTCATAGGAAAGCTGCAGATCGCCGATGCGGTTCTCGTATTGTGCCTGCATCGTCTGATAGCGGCGATCCTTCGCCGCGATGATGTTGTCCTTGAAGATGACGTTGACGCTCGCAAACGCCACCCAGCCGAGGAAGATCAGCACAAGGCCTGCAAGTGTGGCCTGCAACGAGGAACTGAAAGTGAAGAACTGCACGCGTCCGTCGCTGCGGATATAGATCTGGCGTTCCGGGAAGACCGCGTGCAGCCAGTGCCACACCCGTTCCGCGAACGGATGCACCATGGCCAGGTTTCCCTTTGGGACGTTCCGGCCATTCGCGGCCTTCGCATCCTTTTGAGCACGATCCGTACCCGCCCCTAAATCCGGCATACGTTACGTTCTTGTCCTTCTTTGTCCCCTGTAAGAACGGGGATCTGTTAGCGATCCGGCGAGACGTTGCCGGTCTCTACAATGCCTTGGCCGCGGCAAGCACGGCCTCCACATGCCCGGGGACTTTGACCTTGCGCCAGATCTCCCGGATGACGCCCTTGGCGTCGACCAAAAAGGTGGCTCGGTCCATACCCATATACTTTCGACCGTACAAGCTCTTTAGCACCCACACGCCGTAAGCCTGCGCGAGTTCCGTCTCCGGGTCGGAACCCAATGTAATCTTGAGTTTATGCTTCGTTTTGAATTTGTCGTGAGACTGAATCGAATCCTTCGACACGCCGATAACCGGGATTTCGCGTGCGTCGAATTTTCGCTTGGCTAAAGAGAAGTCGATGGCTTCTTTGGTGCAGCCCGTCGTGTCGTCCTTGGGATAGAAGTAGAGGACATAAGGATGCCCCTTCAGGCTGGCGGAGGACACACTACCGCCTGAATCGGTGGCCAGTTTGAACGCTGGCGCCTTATCGCCTGGCTTCAGATCCATGACAGCCCTTCATGGGTGGGAAGACGGGTTATCACTTTGCGGCGTTTACCATTTTTTAACAATAGGCGATAAGCTGCGGCCCTGCTTCGCACGGGGTGAGGCACCCTCCGGGGCAGGGGGCGCTGGGGTTTTCGCCTGAGGTCTCGGGACGGAGTGCGCACCCTTTGAAGCTGGCCGATCTGAAGCGATTCCGCGCCCGGCACGCCGGATTGATCGCGGTCGGCCTTGTCGCCGCCGTGATCTTTTTCGTCGTGGGCGCTGGCCTGCGCCTTCTGATGGGGCCGGTTTCCATCACGCCGTTTTCGGACAGGTTGTCGCAGGCGATCGGTCAGGCGCTTCCCGGCGTCGCGGTGAAGTTCGATTCCGCCTCGCTCGGCTGGTCGCCCGCCGATGGCCGCGTGGACCTCATCGTGCTCGGCGCGCGCGTGTTCGACAGCCGCGGCCGCATCATCGCGCAAGCGCCACGTGCCGATCTCGCAGTGGCGTCTTCCGCGCTGATGTCGGGCACTCTGGAAGTGCAGCGCATCACGCTCGTCGGCGTGCAGCTCACCCTGGTGCGCACGCGTGACGGCGGATTGCGCATGGGCGTTTCCAACGACAAGGACCAGCCCGATCTGTTGAAGATGATCCGCGAAGCCATCGCCAAAAGCAGCGGACCCACCACGCTGCAATCCTTCGCGGTGCAGGACGCGCGGCTTGCCTTCTACGACGAAACCTCCGGCCTCTTCATCGTTGCGCCGAACGCGACAATGAAAGTCGCCTCCGCCAGCGGCGGCATGGCGGCGTCTCTCAACGCCGACATCGAAATCAGCGGCAGGCAGGCACACGTCGCCGCGAACATTTCGCTACCCTCGAACAACACGCCATCCAGCGGCCATTTCGCGCTGACCGGATTGAATCTCGCCGCACTTGGCCGCAACGCCAAGGTTTTCAGCGCGCTCAAGATCGCCGAAGTGAATGTCGACCTGTCCGCCGATGTCGTCTTCAGCGGCAACAAACTCTCGACCGTGAAATTCCAGTCGAGCGGGCAGGGCGGTCTGGAAGGGCTCGGCCCCAAGGGCGGCGAACTCGCGCTCGGTACCATCCGCGCCACCGGCACCTATGACGGCAACACCGGCCACATCACGCTCGATGACGGTACGGCCAGCGGCGGGCAAGTGAACCTTCACGTCGCCGGCACCGGCCAACTCACTTACGATGGCAATGACAATCTCACCCAGGCCACGCTCGACGCCGATATCGACAACGTCGCCGTCGACATGCCCGGCATCTTCCCCGGCGTAATGCGTTTGACCGACGTGAAATTCTCCGGCGGTTACACACCGGCCACGGGCGAAGCCGATCTCAAACAATTCTCCATCCGCGGTCCGCACGTGACCGTGGACATGACCGGCAAAACCGTCTTCGGCAATGCGTCGCCCGCCATCGATCTCTCTGGCCGCATCGCTGCCACGACAGTGCGCGAGGCGTTGAACTACTGGCCCGCAACGCTCGGCAGCGGCGCGCATGACTGGATCGAGGCCAACATCACCGAAGGCGATGTCGGCCCCATCGTCATCGAAGCGCATATTCCCGCAGGCGCGCTCGATGCGCCCGCGCTGCCGGAAAGCGCGCTCAACATTTCATTTCCCTTCAGCAACATCGCGGGCACCTACATCAAGGGCCTGACACCGGCGACCGAAGTGAACGGCACCGGCCTGATGACCGGCGACACTTTCACCGCCACGATCACGCAAGCCAAGATCGGCAACATCGCCGTCACCGGCGGCAAAGGCATCATCAAGGACATTCATGCCCCCGTCGCCCTCGGCGAATTCAGCGTGCATCAGGAAGGTGCGATCCCCGAACTGCTGACGCTGATCGACATGAAGCCGCTCGGTTATCCCACGCGCTTCGGCATCGATCCGAAAGATTCCAAGGGCCAGGCCGCAATCGATGTGGCCGTCAGCGTGCCGATGCTGCGCGACGTCAACGTGAACGACATCGACGTCAAGGTTTCCGGCAAGGTCACCAGCTTCGAAATCGCGCTCGGCAAATCCACCCGCATCGCCAATGGCGACATCACCTTCGAGGTCGACAACGATCATCTGCATGCCGCCGGAAACGCGATCTATGCCAACCAGAACGTCGTGCTCGACTGGACGGAAGATTTCAAAACAACGGATGACATCACCACGCGCCTCAACGCGCAGGCGATCATCGATCAGGCTGGCCGCACGGCACTCGGCGTCGATCTGGGCGACACCATCACCGGCCCCGTCGGCGTCACCGCTGTCCTCAACGGCCACCGCGGCCAGCTCCGCACCGCCGATCTGACGCTCGACCTCACCAAGGCCCATGTCGCCGTCGATCTCATCGGCATCGACAAGCCGACCGGCACGCCCGCCACCTCCAACATCCTGGCCACCTTCGGCTCGACGCAGAAAGTGCAAAGCGCCGATCTGAAGATGACCGGCAAATTGCTCAACGTCGAAGGCACCGCACGCTTCGACGACAGCGGTGCGTTGTCCGCGCTCGATCTGCCGATCGTGAAATCCGGTCCCAACAACGATTTCGCGCTCAGCCTGACGCGCGGCCCCAACGCAGCGGTCGACGTGACGATAAAGGGCAAATCGCTGAACGGCGCGGGGCTCGCCAGCCGGGGTAGCAAACCCGCGAGCAAGGAAGCGCCCAAGGAACAGAAATTCGACGGTCCGTTCCACGTCTCGGTGCATCTCGATCACCTGACATTGCGCGACGGCATGTCGATGGCGCCATTCGTGCTCGACATGAGCGGCATCGAAGACCGCCTGCAAATGCTGGACGTGAGCGGCGCATTGCCCAAGAACGCCACCGTCACCGGCAAACTGGAAAAAACCGAAAAAGGCCGCCGCCTGAAACTCGCGACAACCGATGCCGGCGAACTCATCCATGGTCTCTTCGGTCTCGACAGCATCAAGGACGGCAAGATCAACGTCACCGCCGATTTCGCAGGCGACGGCAATCAACCGGGCACCGGCGACGATCCCGATTTCCAGGGCACAATGGTGGCCGAAGATTTCCGCATCCAGCACCAGCCGTTTCTCGCGCGCCTCTTCGCCGCCGGTTCGCTGACCGGCTTCATCGACCTGATGAGTTCCAAAGGAATCGCCATCGACAAGCTCACCGTGCCGTTTAAATCGAAATCCGGCATCATCAACATCCGCGAAGCCCACGCGTCCGGCCCCGCCATAGGCTTCAGCGCCGATGGTTTCGTCGATCGCCCCAAAAACGAAATCGGCCTGCGCGGCACGCTTGCACCGCTCTACGGAATCAACTCGGTGCTGGGCGCGATCCCGCTGCTCGGCAGCGTGCTGACGTCGCGCGAGGGCGAGGGCATCCTCGGCACAACCTACGCCGTTCACGGCAATGCCGACGAACCCGAAATCAGCGTGAACCCGCTATCGATGCTGACACCGGGAATCCTGCGCCGCATCTTCGAAGGAAAGATTCCAACGGCAAAACCGGCGACGCCGACTGCGAAACCGCCGGCACTGGCTGGGCCGGCAGCCGCTACGCCAGCACCAAAATCAACCACAACGACACCGGCAGAACCCGACAAGAAGCCAAGCCAGTCGGCGACCAATCCCTGACGGTCGGAATTCAATTCACCGAACTCAACTCCTCCCACTTGTCATGGCCCGCGAATGCGGGCCACCCAGTTGGGTTATGTGTAACGGAATTCAGCACGCGGAGACGCGGAGCTCGCGGAGAAGAAACCCAACTCCGCGTTCTCCGCGCCTCCGCGTGATTCATTCATTCATTCATTCGCGCGCCATGACAAGCGGGGAGTGCAGAGTTCAATCGTCTGCAATTCCACCCCGCGCTTCTTGCGCCGCATAGACACGCTGTCTCGACAAATCTTCATGCAGAGGCCGTTGGACGCTTTTGGAGAATTCGCGGAGCAAAAAATCAGACACCGGCAACCCCTCATACGCCGCTCGCAATTTCAGTTGGCGATGCAACTCGTCTGGTACTTCAAGCTCGGTCGTCTCGCCCTCGTCCATGGACTGGAACCTTCGTTTCGCGCCACGCGCACAGAAGAGGACGCGCCGTAAAGCACCTCCACCGTCATCCCCCGGTTTGACCGGGGACCCATTTTCTCTTTCACGTTCTCTTCACGTTCGGAAACCGGGACGGGGGAGCTGAATTATCCTTTGAAATCATAGATATAGGTAAAAATACTAAAATATAGAAAATTGTCCTTGATAAAATGGCAGAAAGGCCTAAATTATCAGCCAGTCGCTCTTTGACATTGTGAACCCAAGCCGCCGGCCACACGAACCGCAGCCGTCTACACACACTTGAAGATCACTTCATTGCTTTGGGGCGTCCACATCTGGACCCCTTTGGCGCTCGTGCTTTGAACTTCAATGTGTTTGTTCTGTGCCGCACAAAAGTCACCGGCTGCTTTGAGCGTCTTTGCCATCAATTCAGCATCGCTTGAGAAGCCGCCATGTGCGCCCAACCCGATCATGTAGGTGTCCTTGCCGACTGAGACCGGAGCAGTGACCGTTACACAACCGGATAGGCTGATGATGGCTGCGATTGCAAAAGGCTTGCGCATATCTCCCCCGAGTGAATGTTATTCCGGCTTCACCAGCACGTGCTTCTTGCGCCCCAGCGAGAGTTTGAGCACGCCGTCCACCAGCATGTCCGGCCCGACCGTCAGCTTTGGATCGCTCACCGTTTCGTCGTTGAGCTTGAGCCCGTTGTTGGCGATCAGCTTGCGCACTTCCGAATTGGAAGCGGCCAATCCCGCCGTAACGACCAGATTCAATATCCCGTCCGGCAGTTTCGCGCTGACCGTCGGCAATCCCGCCGCAGCCGCGCCTTCTTCAAACGTGCGCCGCGCGGTTTCCGCCGCTTCTTCGGCCGCCGCGCGTCCGTGCAACAGGGCGGTCGCTTCGGTGGCGAGAATCTTCTTCGCCTCGTTGCGTTCCGCACCTTCGAGTTTTTCCAGCCGCGCGACCTCGTCCAGCGGAAGATCGGTAAACAGCCGCATGAAGCGGCCAACATCGCCGTCTTCTGTGTTGCGCCAGAACTGCCAGTAATCGTAGACGCTGAGCATATCCTTGTTCAGCCACACAGCGCCTGAAACGCTCTTGCCCATCTTCGCGCCCGATGCGGTGGTGATAAGCGGCGTCGAAAGCCCGAACAGTTGCACGCTTTCCAGCCTGCGCCCCAGATCGATGCCGGAAACCACATTGCCCCATTGGTCCGAGCCGCAGGATTGCAAACGGCAGCCGTAACGCCGGTACAATTCCACGAAATCGTAAGCCTGGCTCACCATGTAATTGAATTCGAGGAACGACAGCGCCTGTTCGCGCTCAAGCCGGATGCGCACGCTTTCCATCGTCAGCATTCGATTGACCGAGAAATGCCGCCCCACGTCGCGCAGGAACGGAATGTATTCGAGCTTGTCGAGCCATTCCGCATTGTCGACCATGATTGCATCGCTCGGCCCGTCGCCGAATTTCAGCAGATGGCGAATGCCTGCCACCATGCTTTTCTTGTTCTCGTCGATCTGTTCGTTGGTCAGCAGCTTGCGCACTTCGTCCTTGCCGGACGGATCGCCCAGTTTCGTCGTGCCGCCACCCATCAGAAGGATCGGCCGGTGCCCCGCCTGTTGCAGCCGCCGCAAGGTCATCAACTGCACAAGATTGCCGATATGCATCGACTTCGCCGTGCAATCGAACCCGATATAGGCGGTGACGCGCTCCTTGCCGAACAGTTCGTCCAGATCCTGCGGCGCCGAGCAATCGTAATAGGCCCCGCGTGCCACGAAGGTGCGCAAGAAATCGGATTTGAATGTGGGCGTTCCGGTCATCGGGTGCTACTTAAGTGGTTCAAGGCGCGAGGCTCTTAGCACACATGCCGAAAATCCTTAAAGCCATCGGCCTCATGAGCGGCACCTCGCTCGATGGCATCGACGTGGCCATCGTGGATATCCGCGGGGCGCGCGTCGAGACCGTGGCCTTCCGCAGCTTCCCGTATCCGGCGGTCATGCGGCGGGCG
>Ga0335070_10000698_pt1 | contig 38028 bp, 34 predicted proteins | sample Lox_Sample_13_FD_206722 | JGI IMG/M metagenome (GOLD analysis project Ga0335070, IMG submission 206722) | Soil microbial communities from Loxahatchee National Wildlife Refuge, Florida, United States - Lox_Sample_1.3 | ecosystem: Environmental > Terrestrial > Soil > Wetlands | place: USA... | reverse complement strand
CAACCGGCTCTTCATGGTGACCAGGCCCGACGGCTGCTCCATCACCTGCCCGATTCGCACCGCCCCACTGCTCACGTCGCGCTGACTCAAGATATCCAGCGCACGCGCCGTCTCACGCTCCGGTATGAACGCGACGAAACGGCCCTCGTTGGCCAGGTACACCGGATCGAGCCCAAGAATCTCGCATGCTCCGGCCACATCTTCCCGCACTGGAACCAGCATCTCTTCGATGCCGATGCGCACTTGCGCCGTCTCGGCAATCTCGATCAGGCCGCTACTCAATCCGCCTCGCGTCAGGTCGCGCAGGCAATGGATCTCCACGCCAGCCTGCAGCAATGCGTGCACTGGCTCCCAAAGAGGAGCGCAGTCCGACTCAATCGTGCTCTCGAACGACAATCCTTCGCGCGTGGCCATGATCGCGATGCCATGGCGTCCGACGTCACCGCTCAGCAGCACCACGTCGCCCGGCCTCACCTCCGAGGGCGCAATCTTCTGCTGATGCTCCACCATGCCGATCCCCGCAGTGTTGACAAAGATGCCGTCGCCCTTTCCCTTGTCCACGACCTTAGTGTCGCCGGTGACCAACTGCACCTTCGCCTCGGCTGCGCAAATCCGCATGGACTCAACCACGCGCCGCAGCAACTCCATCGCGAAGCCCTCTTCCAGGATGAAGGCAGAGCTGAGGTACAGCGGCCGCGCTCCGCACATGGCCAGGTCATTGACCGTACCATTCACCGCCAGCGTCCCAATGTCGCCGCCGGGAAAGAAAATCGGATTCACCACGTAGGAATCAGTCGTAAACGCCAGCCGCGCACCTGCGACGTTCAGCACCGCGCCGTCATGGCGTTCCAGCAACAATTGATTGTTGAAGCTCGGGAGCAGCAGACCTTCCAGCAGCTCGTGCATCCGCCGCCCGCCGCCACCGTGGGCCAGTTGCACATGCTCGGTGTCGTTCAGCGGAGTTGGACATTGCAACTGGAAGCTCTTGGTCTCAGTCACGGCCCTGGCTCCCGGCACCCACCTTCTCGCCAGTACGCAGCCGCCGATAGCGGTAATACGCCGCGCATGCTCCCTCCGACGACACCATGGGTGCGCCCAGCGGATGGTCAGGCGTGCAACGCTTCCCGTAGGCCGTACACTCCTCCGGCTTCTTCGCGCCCTGCATCACCAGCCCGCTGATGCACTCGGGATCTTCCTCCGCCGTGTAGCCCGACACTCCGAATCGCGCCTCCGCATCGAATTCCGCATACTGCGGCGTCAGCGCCAGCCCGCTCTGTGAAATTTCGCCAACCCCGCGCCACTTGCGGTGCACCACCCGGAATACCTTGGCAACCAGTTGCTGCGCCGGGATGTTGCCTTCCCGCCGTACCGAACGGGCATATTGGTTCTCGACCTCGTAGCGCCCCTCCTCGAGTTGTGCCACGCACATGTAAATGCCTTGCAGCAGGTCCAACGGCTCGAACCCGGTCACCACGATCGGGACCTTGTATTTCGTCGCAATCGGCTCGTATTCTTCGTAGCCCATAACGGTGCACACGTGGCCGGCGGCGAGAAACCCCTGTACGTGATTATTGTGCGAGCCCAGAATCACCTCCATCGCAGGTGGCACCAGCACATGCGACACCAATACCGAATAATTCTTCAGTCCTATTTGCTTCGCCTGAAACACCGACATCGCGTTCGCCGGGGCGGTGGTCTCGAATCCTACGGCAAAAAAAACCACTTGCTTGTCCGGATTTTGGGCCGCAATCCGCACCGCGTCAGTCGGCGAGTACACGATCCGCACGTCTGCGCCGGCCGCCTTCACGCTGAACAGGTCTCCCGACGAGCCCGGCACCCGCAGCATGTCTCCGAAGGAACAGAAAATGACGCCGGGTTGGGCTGCGATCTGCAGGGCCTTGTCGATGAGTTCCAAAGGCGTCACACATACCGGGCATCCCGGTCCATGCACCAGCGTGACCTTGCGCGGCAGCAGTTCGTCGATGCCGTACTTCACGATGGTATGCGTTTGCCCGCCGCAGATTTCCATCAGCGTCCAGGGCCGCGTCACGGTGCGCGCGATGGCGTCGGTATAGTGCTGCGCCGCCACGGGATCGCGGTACTCTTCGACGTACTTCATGCCTCACCTGCCTTCAGATCGAGCTCCTCCAGTTCACCCATCTGCTTCAGCACCTCGAAGGTCCGCAGGGCTTCAGCCTCGTCCACCAAGCTGATGGCAAACCCAACATGCACGATCACGTACTCGCCTTCGTGCGCTTCCGGCACGTAGGCGAGGCTGACCTGCTTAACGATACCGCCAAAGCTGACTCGCGCCATGCGCGCGAAATCGTCGCCCTGAATACTCAGTATTTTCCCTGGGACTGCAAGGCACATAATTCCGCCCTTCTTTCTTCAACCGAATTTATATCCCTGCGCGAGACTGCCGCCACCTGCCCCAGCGCAATCCCCCCATCGTTGGGAGGCACGCGCTGGTGCCAGTACGGCCGATATCCCGCTTGGCGCAACCGCCCCACCGCGCGTTCGGTCAAATAGCGGTTTTGAAAGCATCCCCCGCTCAACAGGATCTTCTCTTCACTCGCCGCCCGCGCAACATGAACCATCATCTCCACTAGGGTGTTGTGAAACTTGGCGGCGATGGTGCCGCACGCTTCATTTTCCTGCACGTCACACACCACACTCTGCAGCATCGGCACCCAATCAATCACCAGACACCCGCCGCCGTCCCCAAGCGCGAAAGGATATACCGCCTCTGTCTCGACGTTGTGCGTCAGGAACTCCAGTTCCATCGCGGCCTGGCCCTCAAACCGGCAGACCTGCCGCAGCCCAACGATCGAGGCAACCGCATCAAACAGTCGTCCGGCGCTCGATGTCCGGGGACTGCGTAGCCCGCGCTCCAACATCTGGTCCAGCAACCTTCTCTCTTCGGCAGTCAATGCCTGCAGTGCTGCTAGAGAGTCGCAGCCCTTCAGCTCGCTCCCAAACGCTTCCCGCAAGATCGACAGCGCAACCCGCCGCGGTTCCTTCACCGCCTTCTCACCGCCCGGCAGGTGAAACGTCCGCAGGTGCGCGAAGCGTTCGAACCCGCTCGATGTGATACGTAGAAATTCCCCGCCCCACACCGTTCCATCCGGGCCGTAGCCGCTGCCGTCCCACGAGATGCCCAGCGCCGGCGCCTCCACCTGGTTCTCCGCCATACACGACAACGCATGCGCGTAATGGTGCTGTACCGCGACCAACTGTACACCGTTCTGTTTGTGCGCGTATTGGGATGAGAAGTAATCCGGATGCTGGTCGCACGCGATAGTTTTGGTTTTCAGCTCGTACAAGTTGGCGAAGTCACCCAACACTTGCTCAAAGGCACCATACGCCGGAACGGTTTCCAGGTCGCCGATATGCTGGCTGATGAAGACCTGACTGCCGACCGACGCCGCGATTGCGTTCTTCTGGTGCGCGCCGACTGCAACTACATCACACGCCGCGTCCTTCACCATCACCGGCAAGGGCGCAAATCCTCTTGCCCGCCGCAGCACCAGTTCCCTCCCGACCATGACCCGCAGCACCGAGTCGTCCACGTGTCGCACGATCGGCCTGTTGTGCACCAGGAAGATGTCGGCGAGTCCGTTCAGCCGCAGCATTGCCTCCTGCTCATGCGTGCAAATCGGCTCGTCAGAAACATTGCCACTGGTCGCCACCACGGGAATTCCCAGTTCGTGCATCAACAAATGATGCAGTGGGGTGTAGGGCAACATCGCGCCGAGATAAGGATTTCCCGGCGCAATCGATTCCGCCAGTCCATCCCGGCCGCAGCGACGCAGCAACACAATCGGCGCCTCGGGCGAGGCCAGCAATCGCTCCTCCATGGCACCGACCGTCGCGTATTCGGCGACCTTTTGCAGCGATGGGAACATCAGCGCCAGGGGCTTTTCCTCCCGTCGCTTGCGCAGCCGCAGGCGTCGCACTGCCGCCTCATTCGCCGCATCCACCATCAGATGAAATCCGCCCAGGCCCTTCACCGCGACAATCAAACCGTCGTGGATCGCCCTCGCCGTCCGTCGCAGAGCTTCGTCGCCCTGGCTGACTACGGCACCCTTCTCATCCCACAACTCCAGGTGCGGCCCGCACTTCGGACATGCATTGGGCTGCGCGTGAAATCGCCGGTCGCGCGGGTTGTGATACTCCTCCGAGCATTCCGGGCACATCTCGAAAATCCGCATCGAGGTGCGCGGGCGATCGTAGGGCAGCGCTTCGATAATGCTGAAGCGCGGTCCGCAATTCGTACAGTTGGTAAAGGGATAACGGTGACGCCGATTGCCGGGATCGAAAATCTCCCGCTTGCACTCGCTGCATGTGGCGATGTCCGGCAGGATGAGGGCAGTCTTGGCGCCGTTCGCGCTCTCGCGGATTTCAAACGTCTCGTAGGGAACGGGATCCAGAAAGCTGTGCTCGAAGCTCTGAATGAAGGAAATCGCCGGCTTCTCCCGCTCGATGCGCGACAGGAAACGCTGCAAGACTTCGGTCTCGGCCTCTGCTTCGACAAAGATGCCCTGGGTGTTGTTGATGACCCAGCCCGTCAGGCCCAACTCTTCGGCCAAGCGATAGATAAACGGACGAAATCCGACCCCCTGCACCGCGCCCCGGATGACCACGCGCACGCGTTGGATTTGGCCGTCTCCCACAGCTTCACCTTACCCTCGGCTGTCACATGTGTCTAGGACACATGACCACTATCGCGGGTCTCTGGGCCACGGAGCCTCGGGCTGGCCCAGGACTGCGTCCCTCTTTTGAGGCGCCAACCTGCTTCCGCCGTTACTTCCCCGTCTTTTTCCCCGGCAGCGCCGCTGGATTCTCGTGCGTACGCTCGCGAAATCGCGCTTTCATGCCGGTAGCCAGCGACACCGCATTCTCCCCGAACTTCTCCCGCAGCCGGTCTGCCGCCGACAGCGCCTGGTTCCATTTGTCGTGTGCCGTCTGGCCCTGCAGGCTGAGCTGCTCGCTCTCTTCGTCAAAGTGCGCCGCATGGACACCGAGAAGCCGCACCGCTCCCCGGTTCCAGTTGGCCCGAAACAACTCGCGGATGGCGGCGAACACCTCGGAATCCACCGCGGTCGGTCGCTCCAGGGTACGCGCCCTGGTAATGGTGGTGAAGTCGGAGTAGCGCAGCTTCAACTGCAGCGTCCGCGCATGTAAGTCTTGTTCGCGCAGTCGCCGGCATACCATCTCCGACAGTCGTGCCAGATTCGCTTCCAGCGTCTGGGCATCCGCGGTGTCATGGTTGAATGTGTGTTCATGGCTGATGGAGCGCGGCCCGTCGTCCACTCCGATATCGCCATCGAACCACGCGCCCGCGTCCAGTCCCCGGGACTTGCCCGCGAGTGCCGCTCCCAGGGCACCGAAGTTGGCCTCTAGCCAGCGCTCGTCCTTCGCCGCCATGTCTCCCACGGTTCGAATGCCCTGCTCCTGCAGCCGCTTCTCCATAACCTTGCCGACTCCTGGAATCTTCCGCGCCTCCAGCGGCGCCAGAAATGCCGCTTCGCCACCCGGTAACACATACAGTACCCCGTTCGGTTTTGCCTGGTCGGAGCATACTTTCGCGATCAGCCGCGAGGTGCCGATTCCGATCGAGCAATTCAGGTTGGTGGCCGCCTTCATGGCCTCGTGCAAGGCGTGAGCCGCGCGCAAAGGTGGGCCATGAAGTCTTTCGGTTCCGGTCATGTCCACGTAGGCTTCGTCGATCGACACCATCTCCAGCTTGGGCGAGAAGCGGTTCAGTACCTCAAACACTTTCGCCGAGTACTCGCGATACCGCTCCGGATGCCCATCGACGAACGTCGCCTGAGGACACAGCTTGGCAGCCGTTCGCAGCGGCATGGCGGAGTGAACTCCAAACTTCCGCGCCGCATACGATGCTGCCGACACCACTCCCCGTTCATGCGCCTGCCCGCCTACCACCACCGGCTTCCCCTTCAGCGACGGATCGAACAGTTCCTCGACCGATACAAAGAACGCGTCCATATCGACGTGGAAGATCGTGCGCTGAAGGGGTACCATCTTGCACGCGATTCTATTCCACGACGGGATGGAAACGTAGCGGTATAAGATGACCAGTTCGATCTGAGGGGTGAACGTGCGTTCCCTTTTATGGCGTTCGCTTAAGCGGCGTCTGCTCGGGTTCAGGGTGTTCTTACGTTTGCCCCTCTCACGGCGCATGTACGGGAGTACTAAATGACTGCAACCGCACCTGCCCAGGTCGCTGAGGCGTTGAACTACATCGGTGGCGAATGGCGAGGGAGTTCCACTGCGCAGAAGCTGGATGTGAGGAACCCCGCGACCGCCGAGGTCATCGGCCGCGTGCCGATGTCCACCGCCGCAGAAGTGGACTCCGCAGTTGAAGCCGCCGACCGGATCGCAAGCCGGTGGCGGCGCACGCCTCCCGGCGAGCGGGTGCAGTACCTCTTCGCGCTCAAGCGCCTGCTCGAAGACCATATTGACGAAATGGCCCGCAGCATCGTTACGGAAAACGGCAAGACTCTAGCCGAGGCGACGGGTGAACTGCACCGCGCTATCGAAAACGTTGAGGTGGCCTGCGGCATTCCCATGCTCATGCAGGGCTATAGCCTCGAGGACATTGCGGCCGGCATCGACGAATCCATGGTCCGACAACCGGTTGGAATCGTTGCCGCCATCACGCCTTTCAACTTCCCGGCGATGATTCCCTTCTGGTTTCTGCCCTACGCTATCGCATGCGGCAACTGCTTCCTGCTGAAGCCGTCGGAGAAGGTCCCGCTGACCATGCAACTGGCCTTTCGGCTGCTGGAGCAGCTTGACCTGCCCAAAGGCGTGATTGGCCTGATTAACGGAGGTCGCGAGACGGTCGATACCATCCTCGATCATCCGCGCATTCGCGCCATCAGCTTCGTCGGTTCTACGCCCGTGGCCAGGTATATCTACTCGCGCGCCGCCACCAATGGAAAACGGGTGCAGTGCCAGGGAGGCGCAAAGAACCACGCTATCGTCTTGCCCGACGCCGATCTTGACGACGCCACCGCGGTGGTCGGCGAGAGCGCCTTCGCCTGCGCCGGACAACGTTGCCTCGCGGTCTCGGTAGCCGTGACTGTGGGCGAGGCGCAGAAGAAGTTTCGCGACGCGATCGCCGACGTCGCGAGCTCGATCACCATGGGCTACGGCCTCGATGACGGCGTCCGTATGGGGCCCGTTATCACGCCCGAAAGCCGCGCCCGCATCGAACAGTTGATCGCCGGCGGCGTCAGCGATGGTGCCAATGTCGTTCGCGATGGCCGTGGAGCCAGGGTTCCGAACTACGAGTCGGGCAACTTCGTCGGGCCTACAGTGCTCGACGGGGTTCCACCCTCGAGCCCGCTTTCCGCCACCGAAGTCTTCGGACCCGTGCTGAGTCTCGTCCACGCGAACACGCTGGACGAGGCGCTCGCCATCCTCAGCCGGAGCGAGTACGGCAATGCAGCGTCGCTCTTCACCACCAACGGAGCCACCGCGCGGCGCTTCAAATACGAGGCACCGGCGGGCAACATCGGGATCAACGTCGGAGTAGCTGCGCCTATCGCCTACTTCCCCTTCAGCGGATGGAGGTCCAGTTTCTTCGGCGATCTGCATGCCCAGGGGCGCGATGCCATCGAGTTCTATACCGAAAAGAAAGTGGTTATCGAACGCTGGGCGTAAGCGATTAGAGGACACCATGACCGACACCATGCAGCAATACAACGACTACGTCATCACCAGTATCGTGAAAGCGGTTCAACCCATCGTCGTCGCCAGCGCGCAAGGTTGCGTCATTCGTGATGCTTCTGGTAAGGACTACCTCGACTGCTTCGCCGGCATCTCCGTTGTTAACGCCGGACACTGCAACCCGAAGGTCATCGCCGCAGCCAAAGCGCAGATGGAGAAGCTCGTTCACTGTGCCTCGTACATCTATCATTCTCCAGCCACGGGCGAGTTTGCCGAGAAGCTGGCGCAGATCATGCCTTCGCCCCGGCTGCGCAAGTCGTTCTTCGCCAACAGTGGAGCGGAGGCCGTGGAGGGCGCGCTGAAGGCAGCCCGCCTCTTTACCAGCAAGCATGAAGTCATCTCGTTGCAAGCCTCCTTTCACGGACGCACCTGGGGTACGCTCAGCATCACTGGCAATCACGGACGCAAGCGGCGCGGCGGCCCCTACGCGCCGGGCGTTACGTTCATCCCTGCCCCATACGTCTATCGTTCGCCGTGGCCAGATGACCCGGACCGCTGCGTCGATTTCTGGTGCCAGTCGCTCGACGACGCCATCCGCTTCTCCACTGCCGGTGATGTCGGTGCCTTCATCGCCGAACCCGTGATGGGCGAAGGCGGTATCATCGTGCCCCCGCCCGGATATTTCCGCTCCATCAAGCAGGTGCTCGACCGCCACGGCATCCTGTTTATCGCCGACGAAGTACAATCCGGCTTCGGGCGCACCGGGAAAATGTTCGCTATCGAGCACTACGGCGTCGAACCCGACATTCTCGTCACCGCCAAAGGCATCGCTGACGGCTTCCCGCTGGCGGCCTTCACCACCCGCGACGAAATCGCCGCGTCGTTCCGGCCTGGTGATCACCTCTCCACCTTTGGCGGCAACCCGGTGTCCTGTGCTGCCGCGCTGGCCAACATCGAGTTCATGCTGGAGGAGCAACTCTGCGAACACGCCCTGGACAAAGGCGCCTACCTGCTGGGCCGGCTGAAAGACAGGCACCGCGATCTGCCGCTCATCGGTGAGGTTCGCGGCCTTGGACTCATGATCGGCATCGAATTGGTTGCAGACGGGAATCGGACCCCGGCCCCCGCTGAAGCCGAAGCGGTTCGCGATCACTGCCTGGCTAACGGCGTGCTCGTCGGCGTTGGCGGAGTGTACGGCAATGTTGTTCGCTTGCAGCCACCTTTGGTGATCACGCGCGAGCAGCTCGATCAAGCGGCAGAGACCGTCACGCTGGCCATCCGTCAGGCTCAGGCGAAGCATCTGGCTCCCGCCCGGTCCTAGGGGCACAAAGGAGACAGTGCAGCCCTCTGGGCCAGGACGGCTGTCCAATTCAGGCGGTGAACAGTTGGGTGACACCACGATCCAGCTATTTCCAAAACTGTTCGGAAGCGACAAATGGGTTTTGGTTGTGGCGAATTTGCCACGATCGCCAGAATTGCTGTTCACCCCTCTTTTGTTTTGAATGGCTTGGGAGAAAAATCACGGCAAACAATTGAATATAAATGACTTATAGCTATCCATGTCAGCCGTAAGGACTTATATCTGCAGATTCTTGCACATTCGCACTTTTCCCAAACGACGATTCGAAATTTCAAAGAGCCTGCCAAGCCAGCGAATCGGACTCACCTGTACCGTCGTCCGCCGCCGGAGGGCCGGATTCCGCTGGCGGCGAGTTTCGCCTGGCGGGCGAAACACCCTGGGTCCTGAATAACGTTACAAGGAAGCGGAAGTCACGAACAATCTGTGCGGCGGCGAAACGAACGTAACCAGGAGGCGGGGAGGCCGACGCCCGCACAACCTTGTGCCAGCGATTTACGGAACCGGGTTGTGGGCACCCGACACGGTGGGAGCCTGGGCCCTTCGGCGGATCGGCTACACAAATCGCTCAATTGGTTCTATTGCGCGCAGTCCTGAAACGGTGCAGCTGTGGCTGTGGGGTAGAGCTTGAATCATGACCTGTGGGGTGAAGCCCGGGAGTTACTCTTGTTGAATTAGGGTTATTCTTGCGCAAGGTGCGCGTCCCGCGCTCAGAGGTTTTCAATGGGTCACACCACATCGATCCCCACCCCCAGTTATGGCTTCTACATGAACGGCAACTGGATCACGCACGGTCGTGAGGCAGTCGTCGCGTCTCCGTTCGACCACAGCGTGGTAGCAGTGGTCAATGAGGCCACCAGCGATGACGTCGAAACCGCTATCCAATCGGCAGTGCAGGCGTTTCTTGTTACCCGCAATATGACCTCGTACCAACGAGTCTCGATCCTGCGCAAGATCGCCGAAGGCATCCGCGGACGCCGGGAGGAGTTTGCGCGCAACATCTGTCACGAAGCCGGCAAACCCATCAAGACGGCGCGCATTGAGGTCGATCGCGGCATATACACCTTCGAGGTCGCTGCCGAGGAAGCCTCGCGAATCTACGGGGAGTACATCCCGCTCGACACCCTGGAAGCCACCACTGGCCGCTGGGGGCTGTGCCGCCGCTTTCCGCTGGGTCCGGTCTTCGCCATCACGCCCTTCAACTTCCCACTCAACTTAGTCGCTCATAAAGTTGCACCCGCCATTGCCGCGGGATGTCCGTTGATTCTCAAGCCCGCCCCGCAGACGCCGACTACCGCGCTCATGCTGGCCGAGATCGTCCATGATGCCGGCTTGCCCGAGGGCGCTCTGGCGGTCATGCCGCTCTCCAACAACGACGCGGCGCTCCTGGTCGCCGATGACCGCATCAAGCTCCTCACCTTCACCGGCAGCGCCGCAGTGGGATGGGGGTTGAAGAGCACAGCCGGCAAGAAACGCGTGACCCTCGAACTTGGCGGCAACGCCGGAGTAATCGTCCACCGCGATGCCGACCTGGCCTATGCAGCGCAGCGCTGCGTGGTTGGCGGCTTTTCCTACGGAGGCCAGACGTGTATCTCGGTGCAGCGCATCCTCGTCGAGCATTCTGTCTTCGATCGCTTCGTGAAACTCCTGCTTGACGGCGTACACAAGCTGAAATCCGGCGATCCGATGCACGAAGACACGGACATTCCGCCGCTGATTCGCGAGCAGGATGCCGTTCGCGCAACACAATGGATCGACGAAGCCGTGCAGGGAGGGGCAAAACTCTTAACCGGCGGCAAGCGTAAGGGGGCTTTCGTCGAGCCCGCCGTGCTGACCGGGACCACTCCGGAAATGCGCGTGAACTGTGCGGAAATCTTCGCGCCGGTCGTTACCGTTGAGTCCTATGACGAATTCCGTGAGGCCCTCCACCAGGTCAACAACACCAACTACGGTCTGCAGGCCGGCGTCTTCACGCGCGACGCGATGCTGATTCAGACCGCTTTTTCCGAACTTGAAGTGGGCAGTGTGATCGCCGGCGACGTTCCCAGCTTCCGCGTCGATCAAATGCCCTACGGCGGAATCAAGGATTCAGGACTTGGCCGCGAAGGACTGCGCTACTCCGTCGAAGACATGACGGAACGCAAGCTGCTCGTCATGGCGCTGCACTGAGCGATCGCCGGCTTAAAGCAAAAGGCGCGAAAGCCTATGGTCTTCGCGCCGGTTCGAATTTGGTTCGGAATTATCGCTTACGGCTGGCTGCCGGCGGATCCGGCCAGGTCCCACTCCGTCGCTTCACTGGCTTCCGACGTGCTAGCAGGTTGCTCGGGCTTTCCGGAGTATTTCTCGAACACGACCACGTGCAAGACCGGCTGCCGCTCTTCTATCGGGTTGACCAGCCCCTTCTGCTGCAGGGGCTGCAAGTAGGCTCGAATCCACTGGTACTGGGTGTTGCTGAGTCCGCGGCGCGACAGGTCAACGCTCACGCCGGCCAGGTGCGTCGAAGCAGTATCCCCGAACGCGGGCGCGGCAAAGTGATTGTGCCGCCGCAGCGTCATTTGCTGGGTCGCAGTCCGTACCAGCGAATTCACCTGCAGCGGTGTGTGAAAAGCGTCATAAAAAGCCTGGCTGATGTCCTGCAGGAAATCCCTCGTCCAGGGCCGGCAATAGCGGTGGGTGTCCTGCAGGGTATCCGCAATCTTGAGCGCCTCGGTCTCGTTGACCGGCACCAGGTCATTCGAAATCTCCGATTGCACCAGGTCGAATTCACTGTTCATCCGCTGAACCTGGGAGCGGTCCAACTCGGCGTTCTGTTCCACCAGAAGGTCGTGCGAGCCTGGGAACATGGGGGCCCACTTCTTCTTGGAGGAATACGAGCGGCGGGACTTCGGGTTGGAGGACTTCGAGGACTTTTGGCCGGTGGCGCGTTTCTGCGTGCTCTGCACCGCACCGAAGGACGGCCCACTCAGCACCAGTACGAGAATCATGCAGAGTGCGAGCAACGATAGCCGCAGACCAGCACGCGGCTGTCCCGCCACAAGTGATTGGCCAGATGACAAAAATCCCTGCGCAGGTCGCATACTCATTCTCGTCGGCACTCCACAAAGGCGCTTGAGTTTGTGACATTCGCATTAAAACACAGGAGCGCCCGTCTCACCAAGCACCTTCGCCGACCAACATATACCTCGAAAGTTGCATCCCAAAACGGGACCGTAAACTATCGAATGCCCCACCCACATCGCCAGCTTCGGTGAAAAGCCGGAACGTGAAATTCGGTACCGGAAACGGAGGTCAAGGGCGCCCGCCTACCCGTTGTAGGTCAACTCGGTCATCGTGCAGTCGTCGCTCAGCGGCGTGTTCCCGCGAAATTCCGTAACCGCCTGCTCGATACCGGCAAAGCCACCCGGGCAGCAGCTTTCCAGGCGATCATTGCCGAAAAATTCTCCTGCCGAGTCTTCCGCCTCGGTGACCCCGTCTGTCACCACCACGATCCGGTCGCCCGGTTTGAGTTGGTGCTGGACGGATGTGAATTGCGCCGAGGGAATCAGCCCCACCGGAAGATTGCCGTCCTCCAATCGTGTGACCGTGTCACCGGAAATCAGAATCGGCGGCACGTGCCCGCAATTGATCAATTCCAACTCTCCGGCCTTTCCCAGCCGGGCGATGACGAGCGTCGCGTATTTCTGCCCGCCGATCTTCTCGAACAGAAAACGATTCACCGTGGCGATCATGTCCGCAAGCGATGCCTCCTCCGACAGGTGCGAGTAGAGCATTCCCTGCAGGATTGAGGCCACCACCGCCGCCGGAACTCCCTTACCCGAAACGTCGGCTACAACCAGCGAGAGTCCCTTGTCGGTCTGCACCAGATCGTAGAAATCGCCGCCGATGTCTTTGCACGGATAGCTCACGGCATTGACCTTGGCATACGGGACCTCGGGAACGGTCACGCTCATGAGCCGCTGCTGGATCTCGGCCGCGATGGCCATCTCCTGCTGCACCCGGCGCGCTACCTCCTCGGCTTCGACCAGCGCCGCGTTATCCACCAGCGCAGCGGCACCGTTGGCGATGGTTCGCAGGATGTCGTGATTGACCGAGGAGAGTTTGCCCGCGAGAAAATGCGAATCCAGGTACAGCACGCCCAGCAGTTCCTGTGCTCCCGCCTTCGCCTCCTCGCCGGCATTGCCCTGAATGTTGGCGCGCCGCAGCGGAATGCAAATGACGCTCTTGAGGTTCTGCGCTACCACGCTCTCCCGACCCGATAGCTTCTCGCTCTCAGTCGTGTCGGTGACTAGAAACTCCGATGCGCTTTTCACTGCATCTCGCAGTACCGACTTGGAAATCGTAGAGTCATCGTCGATGACGTCCCCGTTCTTGTCGCGGCCGGCGGCCAAACGTAGTTCTCCGGTCGGCTGGCGCAGGAACACAAACCCACGTTCCGCCTTGGTCAGGCGGAGCGAGAATTCCAACAATGTCTGCAGCACATCGCCCAGCACATTCGCACTGTTCAGCTTGCGTGCCGCTTCCAGAAACACGTTGAGCAATTCGAAGTCCGACCCGGCTCCCGAGCTGGGCTTCCACGACGAAAACTGGCTGATGAACTGCTGCGCGATGCTTGACACCGAACGGTCAGGATTGAACAGGACGAACGACGCCCCCTGGACGCCAAACTCCAGCCGGTCATTGCGCACCAGCTTGCGGTGCGTGATCCGCTCCCCGTTGACGAACGTGCCCTGGCGGCTGTTCTGATCTTCGATGTAAATCCCGTCGTTTTCGCGCATGAACTGCGCGTGCTCGCGCGACACCCGCGGATCGGTGAGCACCAGATCGCGGTCCGTCCGCCGCCCCACGGTGAATGGAAAGTGATCCAGCAGCAGGTTGCGACGGTCTGTACCTTCCACCACAACCAGCGTCATCGGATCGCTGCCGGTGGACAGGTCCAGTTTCCGCATCCATATTCCCGTTGCACCCATCGCGAAGTCTTCCTCCTGCGTATCGCTTGCCCAACTTTACTGGATTCGTAGCAAGGACTATATTCCAAACGCAATCCAATCATCCAGTGTAGTCTTCTTGTTCCATGCGATATCGTGATCGCGGTAGCTCTCGGCCTACGACCCTCGGGTTCCGTTACTTACTCTGGTTGGCTTTGTGCGCCGAGTCCATCTCGGGCGTGATCGCCCAATCCCCAGGATCCAGCACGATCATGGGATTTGCGCCCGCCCACGCCGCCGAGGAATCCAAGCTCGAGACCCAATTCAAGGCCGCCATTTCGTCTGACCGCATCCGCGATTACCATCGTTACTTCACCTCAACGCCGCATCCCGCCGGGTCGAAGAGCGACTACGAAGTCGCACAATACATCGCCACCGAATGGAAGAAGCAGGGTCTGGAAGACGTCGTGATCCGCCAGTACGACGTGCTCGGTACGCGGCCGGTTTCCACTTCGCTCGAGATGGTTGCGCCCAGGAAGTACACCGCCGTGCTGCGCGAGCGGCCCTATGACGTCGATCCCGACACCCAGAACCCCGATGTCGCCTCCGCATGGATCGGCTTTTCCAGCAGCGGGGAGGTGACCGCTCCTGTCGTGTACGCCCACAGCGGGAACCCCGAGGACTACGACCTGCTGCGCCGGCACGGTATCGACGTCAAGGACAAAATCGTGCTGGTGCGCTACTCGAATCCCTACAGCTACCGCGGTTTCAAAGCCCTCGCCGCGCAACGCATGGGGGCTGCCGCGCTTCTCATCTACTCCGACCCCGCAGAAGATGGCTACAAGAAAGGCAAGGTCTTCCCCGACGGTCCCTGGGGCCCGGAGTCGCACATTCAACGTGGCGCCATCACCTATGACTTCATGGTTCCCGGCGATCCGGTCACTCCCGGCTGGGCCTCGGTTCCGGGAGCGAAACGCATCCCTGAGAACGAAGCTGTCTCGCTGCCGCACATCATCGCGCTGCCGCTGTCCTGGCACGACGCTCAGCCCTTGCTCGAAAACATGGATGGTGCAGTCGCTCCCAAAGACTGGCAGGGCGGACTGCCGATTACCTATCGCCTCTCCGGCTCGGTCGTTGCGCACCTTAAGGTTGAGATGGACAACTCCACGCAGGCCTATTACGTAGTCGAAGGCCGCATCAAGGGCAGCGAGTTTCCCGATGAGTGGGTGCTGCTCGGTAATCATCACGACGCCTGGGAGTACGGCGGCGTCGACCCCAGCAGCGGCACGGCCTCCATGATGGAGATGACCCGCGCCTTCGGCACCATGCTGAAAGAAGGGAAGCGGCCGCGCCGCACGCTGGTGTTCTGTAGTTGGGACGGCGAGGAGGTGGGCTTAACCGGCTCCACCGAGTGGGGTGAACAGTTCGCCGACGAGCTCCGCACCAAGCTGGTCGCTTACATCAACGTCGATTCCTCCACCTCCGGCCACAACTTCGAGGGCGGCGCCTCGGGTTCATTAGCGCCCATGCTGGTGGAAACCACCCGCACCCTTCAGGATCCCGGCGGAGGCACGCTGCACGACGCCTGGCTGAAGTCTGCCGCCGTCGAACGGAAAGAGGAGCACGACCGCCGGCCGGTCACCGATGCCAATGTCGTTAATATCCGCATCGGCAGCGGCTCCGACCATACGGTGTTTCTCAACTTCCTCGGCCGCCCAGTAATCACCCTTGAGTTCGACGGACCTTACGGCGTCTATCACTCGGTTTACGACGACTACTACTGGATGAACCACTTTGGCGACCCCGGTTACCGCTACCATGCCACTATGTCGCAACTGTGGGGTGTGACTGCACTGCGCCTGGCGCAAGCCGATGTCCTGCCTATCAATTTTGAGTTCTACGGCAGCACTATCAACCAGTTCCTCAGCGAACTGGAGAAGAACAAGCACTACGATGCCGCAAAGCTAAAGCTTGCCGCAGCATATAAAGCGGCGAAGGAACTGGAAGCCGCGTCCGGCAAGACGGAGGCGCTCCTTGAAGCTGCCATCGCTTCAGGCAAACTAGATGCCGCGCAGTCTGCATCCATCAATGGACTACTGATGAAGGGCGAAGCTAATTTCATCCTTCCCGAAGGCATCCCCGGACGGCCGTGGTTCAAGCACATCCTCTACAGCGCACGTTACACCTACGCGCACCTCGAGCTGCCTGCTATCACCGAGGCAGTCGAGTCCGGGAACTGGCCCGAAGCCCAACACCAAACCGAAATCCTTGTAAAAGCCCTGACCGCAGAAACCGCGTTGATGAAGGAGATCGCCGCCTCCCTAGAAGCCAAATGACAACAGATGGGCGCGTCACCCTTGCCTATCGTTTGGAACACGGTGGAAATATGCCCGACCACGATCGCCATCCCGAGCGCAGCAAGTGCGCCGCGAATGAGCGGAGTCGAAGGACCCCCATTCCCCGCGACTTATCCGGAGGCACATATGGTTCGCGCCGCCGTTTGGTTGTCCTGTCGTAAACTTGCTTAACGATTCCCTGGCGGGCGTGGCCGACAAACGTACTGCGTTCGATTTCGGAACTCTCGGAGAACACTATGAAACGCCTCATCCTGTCCACTGTCCAGTCTTTGCTCCTGCTCCAACTTGCCGTGGCCCAGGTTCCTCACCTCTCACCCTTCTCCGCCGACTTGCAAATCGCTTCCACGCGCAGCGATACGGGGCCGCGCGATGTCACCGGCCAAGTGTACGTCGGCAACGGCCGCATTCGCATGGACATGGAAACTGCAGGCCACCAAACCGCCCTGATCACCGACTTCGCTACCAAGACTACAGACATCTTGCTCATCAGGCAGCAGATGTACATCGAACACAAGATCGGCCAGCCCGGTCGCGGCCCGGATACAATGACGCAAGACTTGAAGCCCTATGATCCCGACCATCCCTGTGCTGCTGATCCTGGTGTAACCTGCAAGAACATCGGAGTCGAAGAGGTCAGCGGACGCACCTGCGACCATTGGGAGGTCACCGACAAGCAAGGCAGTGTGACCAACCTCTGGATCGACCAGAAGCTGCATTTCCCCGTAAAAGTCACCACGCAAGATTCCTCAATGCTGCTCACCAACATCAAGGAAGGCCAGCCTGACGCCGCCCTCTTCGAAATTCCCTCGGGCTTCCACAAAATCGAGATGGGTGGCATCATGCCTCCAAACATGAGCGGCCCGCCGCCCAACTAACCCCGGGGCGCCGAGGCTTGCGCTCTTCCTTTGGACGATGTCCCTGGGATCCCGCTCAGCACTCCGCCGCAGCGATGCTTGCTGTCACGATTCGAGAAAAATCGATTTCTTAAAAGGGGTTGCCCTCACTTCCCGCTTGCCATCCGCTGCGTTTTCTTGTTCCATAAACAGTTGTCCTATATCTCGGCGACGTGGGCCACCTCAGGAGTCAACATGGACCGCAGGAAGTTCCTCGGCGTCTCGGCCGCGGGTTTTGCCGCAACTCTCCTCTCCCAAAGCAGTCTTAGCGCGCTACCCTTCCCCTTCGATCAGGACACCAAATTTCAGCCAGACTATCTCCCCTTTGCACCCGGGGTTCCCCCCGAGCCTTACCAGTTCCCCAGGAATTTCCTGTGGGGGTCTGCCACCGCGGCCTATCAGGTCGAGGGCGCATGGAAAGCCGATGGTAAAGGTGAGTCTGTCTGGGACCGCTACGCCCACACCGTGGGCAAGATCAAGGGCGCTGCCACCGGCGACGTGGCCTGCGACTCCTACTACCGCTACAAGGAAGACTTAGCACTGGCAAAGCAGCTCAACCTGGGCAGCTATCGTTTCTCCATCAGTTGGCCCCGAATCCAGGCCGACGGCACCGGCTCCGCCAACCCGAAGGGACTCGACTACTACAAGCGCGTTCTCGATGAACTGCACAAGGCCGGCATCCGGCCGCTAGTCACGATGTACCACTGGGACCTCCCGCAGGCCCTGGAAGACAAAGGCGGCTGGCCCAATCGCGATACCGCAGGCTACTTCGCCGACTACGCCAATATTTTGGTGAAAGATCTGGGCGACCGCGTCAACGCCTGGTGCATTTTCAACGAGCCCAATATCTTCACCTGGCTGGGCTACGGCACCGGCATTCACGCTCCCGGCCGCACCGACTGGAACGACTTCATGAAGTCCACGCATGTGGTGAACATCGCACAGGGCCAGGCATTTCGCGCCATCAAGGCCGCTACACCCAAGGCCGAAGCCACCTCTGCCGTAACCATGGCCGACTGCATTCCGCGCTCCAGCTCCGAGGCCGACAAAGCCGCCACCGAGCGCTACGAGGCCTACCGTAATTTCTGGTTCCTCGACCCCGCGCTCAAGGGTGAATACCCCAAGGCGCTTGCGTCAGACCAGCTCCTGCAGTCCATGGATGTCCGCTCCGGCGACATGGACATCATCAAAGTGCCGCTCGACTATCTCGCCATTAACTATTACGACCGCTCGATTTGTTTTGCGGCCGATGCCAACGGTCCAGCAAGGGTTGACACACAGCAAGGCGACCAGGGCCCCAAGACCGAAAACGGCTGGGAGGTGTGGCCCGACGGCTTCTACAACCTCATCACCAAAGTCAACGCCAAGTACAAGCCCAAGGCCATCGAGATCACCGAGAACGGCTGCTCTTACGGCGACGTACCCGACGAGAAAGGCGTCGTGCCTGACGAGCGCCGCATCGCTTTCTTCCGCGGCTATCTGGGCGGACTCGCCAAAGCACACAAAGCAGGCGTGCCCATCCGCGGTTACAACGCCTGGAGCCTGATGGACAACTACGAGTGGGCCGAAGGCTACTCCCAGCGTTTCGGATTTATCTTTGTGGACTTCCGGACGCTGAAGCGCACCGTAAAGGAATCCGGGAAGTGGTACGCCCAACTCGCGGCCACTGGAAAGTTGATGTAGTTTCCTGATGCAGCTGGTGTGAATCGCGCCTCTCGCCACGTGCGGGAGGCGCATTTTTCTCGCTTGCAGACTCTTCGCGCAGGCGAGACGTTAGCGAGGCCGCGAGCTATGACTTCTTCGCGCGAGGCAATTTGAGGAGGCGAAGCTTCGGCGCGCGCTCAAAGTGCTCCACGTCGGCGGTTACGAGGACATGCTGATTACCTGTCAGCGCAGCCGCAAACGCGTCGGCGTAAGGAAGGTCGTACTGGGCCTTCAGGCGGGCGGCACGGACGGCGTCGTCCGATGACACCCCGGCTACCGCCAGCGGGGCTTTCAGCAATGCTTCGGTCATCACAGCCTCTGTCTTACTGTGACCGATCCGCTTTGCCAAGCTGTAGTACACTTCGCCCCAGTTGACAGCCGACATCATCACGGTCGTTCCTTCCGCGCTGGCCTGCTTGAGAACATCCATGACTACGAGAGCTCCGTCCCCTTCCGTCAGGAAACCGTATAGTGCACTCGCATCCAGGACGTGCGTTCTCACCTGATCTCCCGGTCGGGCTCGCGCTCGATGTCAGCTGGCAAACCAAGCCCCGCCAGAATGCCGTGCAGGCGTTCAATGTCGCTGAACTGCTTGGGATAAATGGCGATTCCGCCCCTGATCCGCTGAAACCGCACCCGCGTGCCCTTACCAATCCGCAGATCGCGCCGCAGTTTGGCGGGAATCACCAATTGCCCCTTCGATGTCACGACTCCTTCCAGCATTTCCATGCCTTACATTTTGTCGTTGCGGGTAAGACACAGGTCGCTCCAGTCCGATGTGACCCGGAGCGGCACTTTGGCTGGAAATTCGAACCTATTTTGCACATCTCTCCTGTGTCCTCCGTCCTAGCCTTCCCTCCGCAGTCGCGCTAAAGTTGCTTCTAACGGAGGTCCCTTACATGCCAGATCCCGGATTTAAATTCTCCTTCGACGCTGTCTACTATCACGTACGCAACATGGACCAGGCCATCGCCTTCTACCGCGACGTGCTTGGGTTCTCACTCAAGTCGCGCGACTACGTCGCCCGCTTTGATTTCGACGGCGTTCTGTTCGAGCTGGTGCCGACGGCCGAGGGCCAGGCAATCTCCGGACCCGGTAATGCCCGCCTCAGCCTGGGCGTCAGCGACATTCAGGCGGCCATCCGCTACCTCGAGTCGAAAGGAGTGAAAGCCACTCCCGCCAAGCAGGAGGTGGGAGGACTTCTTTCGCTCTTTGCCGACCCTGACGGCAATGAACTGTGCCTATGGCAGAGCACCTAGGGTTTGTTGACGTAGACTTGCCGGGAGGACCGGCCGTTAGGTGTCGAGGCTTTGCTGTGTCTCCGCCGGGCCGTCTTTGGGGCTCGCTGCGTCGTCCGGTGTGGTGCCCTCCTGTTACTCGCCCGAAGCCACCGGATTTTCGCTATCCTGATTGTGATTCCGAATTGCGTACGATCAACCATGCGAACTCAGCCTCACCTTACCACTCGAAAGCTGTCGCCGCTGTCTATCCGCTTTGACCATGCGCTGCTCTTCGCCGCCCAGGTCCATCGACATCAGGACCGCAAGAAGAGCGGCATCCCGTACCTGTCGCATTTGCTGGGAGTCGCGGCCATCGTGCTCGATTACGGCGGCGATGAGGACATGGGCATCGCGGCGCTCCTACACGATGCCGCCGAGGACCACGGCGGCAAGCCCATGCTGCGCGTCATTGAACAGCATTTCGGCCCGCGCGTGGCGAAGATCGTGGACGGATGCACCGATTCCTACGGTGAGGAAGGAAGGAGGAAGCCGAAGTGGTATCCGCGCAAGCTGCGCTATTTGCACCGCGTGCGCAGCGAAGATGCCGAGACTCGCTTTGTCTCGGCTGCCGACAAGCTGTACAATGCGCGCGCCATCCTGCGCGACGTGCGCCAGTACGGAGATTCGGTTTTTGAGCGCTTCTCGGCGCCAAAGGTCAAAACTCTGTGGTACTACCGGTCTCTGGTGCAGGAGTTCCGCGCCGCCGGCGTGACCCATCAGCTTAAGCCGCTGCTGGATGAACTCGATCGCGTGGTCACCGAACTCGAGCATCTGTCCGGACTGCTGGCTGCACCTGTCCGGCCCACGCGCAATGGGAAGCTAAAATCGAAGAAGAAGTAACCCACCAATGACAAGCATGTCCGTAGGCGAAGCTGAACAGATCACTGAATTGCTCAAGAATGCCAGGAACATAGCGGTCATCGGGCTCAGCGACAGCCCCGTCCGCACCAGCTACGGCGTATCCGAGTACATGCAGTCGAAGGGATACCACATCATTCCGGTGAACCCGCTGATTCGCGAGTCGCTGGGTGAGAAGGCCTATGCCTCGCTGAGCGAAGTTCCGGAGAAGATCGACATTGTCAACGTCTTCCGCCGCCCGGAACATGTGCCTGAGATCGTCGACGACGCGATTCGCCTGAAAGTGCCGGCCGTGTGGATGCAGGAAGGCGTGATTCACGAGGAAGCCGCCAACCGGTTGCGTCAAGCAGGCATCTTCGTTGTCATGGATCGCTGCATCCTGAAAGAGCACCAGCGTCGCTTGCGGTAGAGGTCTTCGCCACGAAGAGGCGGAGAATACGGAGGAATTAAGTCCTTGTTTTCTTGGTTTTCTTGAGAGTCCGCGGCGCGAATACGATTCCGTCAATCCTCACCACGATCTATCGATCTCTTTTTCTCCGTATTCTCCGAGTCTCCGCGGTGAACTCCTTTCTTCGCTAAACGAATCTCTTCCAGCCGCGCCTTGATGCGCTTTTCAATCCCCTCTTCCGTCGGGTGGTAGTACACGCGGCCCTTCAGATTGTCCGGCAGACACTGCATGTCGGCGACCTTCTCGTCGAGGTCGTGGGCGTACTGGTAGTCCTTGCCGTAGCCAATTTCTTTCATCAAGCGAGTGGGGGCGTTGCGCAGGTGCAGCGGAACCGGATCTTGCGCGGTGCGCTCGACGTCTTCCAGGACCGCTCCGTAGGCGGTTTCAAGCGCGTTGGACTTGCGCGCGGCGCAGAGGTACACCACGGCCTGTGCCAGGGCGAGGTTGCCTTCGGGCAGGCCGATAAAGTCGTAGGCGTCGCGCGCGGCTAGGGTAATGGCGAGCGCGTTCGGATCGGCCAGACCGATGTCTTCCGAGGCCATCCGCACGACGCGACGGGCGATATAGAGGCCGTCTTCGCCCGCCTCGAGCATGCGCGCCAGCCAATACAGTGCGGCGTCGGGATCGCTGTTGCGCACGCTCTTGTGCAGCGCAGAGATGAGGTTGTAGTGCTCCTCGCCTGCCTTGTCGTACAACAACACGCGCTTTTGCAAGGCATCGGTTGCAATCGGCTTAGTGATTCGCGGCACCGCCCCTGCCGGCTGCCGCTCGCTCGCCAGTGTCGCCGCCACTTCCAGCGCGTTGTAAGCGCTGCGCGCATCGCCGCTGGAGTACGCAGCAATCGTCTGCAGCGCGTCTTCCTCGGCCTCCAGACCGAGCGCGCCTAACCCCCGCGCCTTGTCCGAAAGCGCGCGACGGAGCAGGCTCACGATCTGCTGTTCGTTCAACGCCTTCAGCACATAAACACGGCAGCGCGACAGTAGCGCCGAGATTAGTTCGAACGAGGGATTCTCCGTCGTGGCCCCAATCAGCCGAATGCTGCCCTTCTCCACATATGGCAGAAACGCATCCTGTTGCGCCTTGTTGAAGCGGTGCACTTCATCGACGAACACAATCGTGCGCGTGCCATACTGCCGCGCGCGCTCTGCGTCGGCCATGACCTGCTTGATTTCCTTGATGCCGCTCAGCACTGCCGAGAACTCGATGAACTCGGCATGGGTCATGCTGGCGATGATCTTGGCCAGCGTGGTCTTGCCTACACCAGGCGGGCCCCAGAAAATCAGCGAGCCTGTATCGTCGCGTTCGATCTGCACACGCAGGGGCTTGCCTGGGCCGAGGATGTGCTCCTGCCCGACAAACTCATCCAGCGTGCGCGGACGCATGCGGTCGGCCAAGGGCCGCGTCTTATCAACCTCGGGTTGCGATGGAAGACCCTGAAACAGGCTCACGGCTTACCCACCACAGAGGACATTCTGAATTCTATTCCTCGGTGTCTCAATGCCTCGGTAGTGAAGAATTCCTCTGCCGCGCGGCCTCGTACAAAATGACCGACGCGGCGATCCCCGCGTTCAGCGACTCCACCCGTGAGGACTGCGGGATCGCCACAACCTCGTCCGCCTTCGCCAGCAAGTCTTTCGGCACCCCAGATCCCTCGTTACCCACCAGCAATGCCACCGGCCCGCGCAAATCTACTCGCGAAATCAGGTCCCCTGTGCGTGAGGAGGTCGCCAGCACGCGCACGCCGCGCTCACGAACCTTTTCCAGCGCACTTGCCAACTCCACCCTCACTGCTGGAACCCGAAACATCGACCCCGCCGAGGCGCGCAGGGCCTTCCAGTTCCAGGGGCTGACAGTGCGCTCGCCCAGCAGTAAGCCCGTCGCCCCAAATGCCTCCGCCGAACGCACCATCGTCCCCAGGTTGCCGGGGTCCTGCAATCCGGCGCTGATCACCACGAGGGCCGGGCCCGGCGAGAGGGCGTCTTCGAAAGTGAATGACTTCACCTTCACCAGTGCCGCCAACCCTTGGGGCTTCTCCGTTGGCACCGCGCTGGAGAAGGTGTCGTCCGGCAGCAGCAATAACTCGGTATGTGAGGACATCTGGGGTAACAGCTTTTGCACCCGTTCCGTGGCCGACTCGCCGCAGAACACAGTGGCGAGGCGTAACCCGCTGCGGATTGCCTCCTCCAGCAAGTGCATGCCCTCGATCGCGACCTCGCCTCTGCCGTTGGGCACGGCGTCGTGGAAGGCTCGCCGCAACTCCTTGACGCGCGCATTGTGTCGGCTCACAACGCGTCTCAGGCGGTTTTCCAAGACTTCGCTCTGGTTCATGTCATTCCCAAAATAGGCGTCTATCGTACAACGCGCGGGATGCTGGAGGCGCATGCCTGCTCCGGCATGTTAATCTGCTGTCTTGCAGATCCAGGAGGCGTCTGGTTGTGCCCTCCTGAGTACTCGTCCTAAAGAGGCTCGGTTGCGTCCCGAAATCGTTAAAATCAACGTCAACCATCCGGAATCTTCGCTCGTGACTTACGTTGCCGAAAAGATTCGCGGCGGCGATGTGGTCGGCATGCCCACCGACACCTTCTACGGCCTGGCCGCTGACCCGTTTAACCTGCACGCCGTTGACCGCATCTACGAGATCAAAACCCGCTCCCGCCACAAGCCGCTCTCCCTGCTCATCGAGTCGGTGGACCAAGCCTCGGAACTGGCGTGGCCCGTGCCGGAAACGTTTTTCCTGCTGGCGCGGCGCTTTTGGCCGGGGCCACTCACCATCATCGTGAAAGCCGATACCAAGCTGCCCCTCAAGGTCACCGCCAACACCGGCAATGTGGCCCTGCGGGTGCCTGCTGCGGAAGTTCCCTTGGCGATTGTTCGCGCCTTCGGATCGCCTATAACTGCCACTTCGGCGAACCTGCATGGCGCTTCCGAATGCACCAATGCCCATGAAGTCCGCGATCAGTTGGGCGATTGTCTTCCTCTGATCGTCGACGGTGGGCAGTCTCCTCGCGACATGCCTTCGACCATCGTGGACTTGACCAGTGAAGATGGCGCCTGGCGCCTGTTGCGGGAGGGCGCCGTTCCGTCCGAGCAGATTGCCGAACTGCTGGGCAAGGAGTAGCCGCCACGGGGCCGGCCAGCTTCCAATCGCATCCTTACCGTTGGATTTCTGCGATTGCGATCGCTGCCTGCGCCGCCTACTTGCTCACAACTGCCTTCTTGATCATGCGCGAGGCCGGCGTGGATGAGGCCCGCCCTGCGGATGCCATCGTCGTGTTTGGCGCCGCCGAGTACGCCGGCCGTCCTTCTCCTGTGTATCGCGCTCGTCTGGAGCACGCCTACGAGTTGTTCGAACAGGGAATGGCCCCGCTGATTATCACCACTGGCGGTGCTGGCGGAGATCCCAAATTCAGCGAAGGGCAAGTGGGACGCGACTACTTGTCGAAACTGGGCGTTCCGGACGTGAACCTCATCGCTGAAACCCAAGCCGACGATACTGGACAATCCGCCCGTCGCGTTGCCGTGATCCTCGAGGCCAATCAGTTGAGCAGCGCACTCCTGGTGAGCGACGCGTACCACCTTTATCGGGCCAAACGAATGATGGAACGCGAAGGCATCACGGTTTACGTTTCACCCCGGCCGGACTCCATTCCCAAGACCCGGTGGGGACGGTTGCTGGCAGCGCTGCGGGAAGCGTTCAGTTACACGCTATATCGACTGCACATGACGTAGGAAGCTGTCAGCTGTCAGCCATTTCGAATGGAGACTGTGTTTGAATCTTGCTGGGGGCGATTGGCATGGAAAGATCGTATTACATCTGCCATAACAGTGACAGGTCAGGCCACCATCCCGAAGGCCATCCGGGAGCATCTCCGGTTAAGGCCGGGGGACCGGGTTAGGTTCTTCGTCCATCCTGACGGCACGGTAGTATTTTTGCCGAAGCTACCTGCCTCGGCCTTACGAGGCTTCCTGAAGCGCAAGCGGACCGCCGTCACGGTGGCCGAGATGAACCAGGCCGTCGCGGAAGCGGCCGCTGACGTTCGGGCAAGGGGCCGACGGAAATGATTGGATTCGATACCAACGTCGTGGTCCGTTATCTCACGCAAGACGACCCGCAGCAGTCGCGGAGAGCAACACAGATTTTCGGCCACCAACTCACGACCGTAGAGCCCGGCTTCCTCTCGGTGGTGACGATGGTCGAAACGCTGTGGGTGCTCGGCCGCGCTTACGGGTTCATCGGCCAGGAAATCGCTGCTGCGGTTGAGCTCCTGCTACAGACCGACGTGCTGGTGATTGAGAACGAGCGGGAAGTGTTCACGGCGATGATCGCCCTCAACCTGGGACGGGGGGATTTCGCCGATGCCCTGATCGCGGCGTTAGGGGCGAAGGCCGGTTGCGCATGCACTCTGACGTTCGACCACAAGGCCGTGCGATTGTCAGGGTTTCATGCCGCATAAGTGCGCGCTTCTGTTGCTGACTCCGGATTGTTCAAGGTTGGAGAGTGTGGGGTCGCAGCGAGGAAACCTCCGATTGCCCGGTCGCCAGCTACTTCACCAGCGCCAGCAGCCGCGCCGGACCGCCTGAACCGTTTTCCAGCTTGACGGGAGCCACCACGATCGTCGCGCCCGACGGCGGCACCAGCCCCAAGTTCGCGACATTCTCCAGTTGGTACACGCTTTCCTTCGCAGTGAACTGATGCACCGGGTAGGTCTCGCTCGCGCCGGGATCGATGCTCATGGTATCGATGCCGAGCGCAACAACATTACGCGTCTTCACCAGGAACTGTGCCGCCTCGAGTGAATAGCCGGGAAAGTGTGGCACGCCATCGGTGGCAGCATTGCGAAAGGCCTTCAGCGAACTCCAGCGGTCTTCCCATCCGGTGTAAGCCATGACCACTGCGCCGGAAGGGATCTCCCCGTTCCGGCTCTCCCATTCCTCAATGTCCTGGACGCTGATCTCGTAGTCGGAGTGGCCGGTGGCCTTACTCCGTACATTCAGCACTACCAGCGGACGTACCAGTCTCTCTGGCGGAATCTGGTCCACCGTCCACATGCCCCGCGCAAAATGTGCCGGGGCATCGAGATGCGTACCGTAGTGCTCCTGTGTGGTGAAGATGCGCGAATAGTAACCGTCGCGCTCGATGTTGCCCAATTCTCTAGCAGTGAAGGGCGACTGCTCCGTCCCCTCCCAGTTGGGGGAATGGTCGTTGAGGTCGTGGGTCAGGTCAACCACGGTGCGATAGGGCGTTTGGTCAGGCATGGTGGATTTGTGCTGCGCAAATAGCAAGAGCGCCAGCGCTAAGCTCCAGCCTATCGCAAATGTCTTCCACTTGATCATCCCACTACGAGCAACAAAAGCTTTCCCCTCGCGCCCTACGAACCGATTTGCTGTGTAATTAGACGCGTTGCACCGCGAAATTGTTTCGGAAACCAACTGGATTCATCCCGCCAAGATTGAATTCCTGGCGATGGCCGAGAGCTAACGACTGAAGGCCGAAAGCTGGTTGCTAGTCGCTTCTCTTCATCGCAAAGCTGAACCACAGCGAATTCGACCCGTTATAGCGAATCCCGCCGCGTTCCTGGGTGACGAATCCCCTCCGCTCCGCTTTCAACGAACAGCCTTGGCATGGCTGCTCCAGCACCAGTTCATAGCGCCCGTCTATTTTAGTTCCTGTCGTGGCAACGGTCTTCCCCTGGCGATCCGACAGCGTAAGTGTCGTCCGCGGCACTGGATAGCCGCCCTCGTCCGTGACCGCGCCCTGCACTTTGCCGCGGGGCGGCAGGCCTTCCGGCACGTAGTCCCGCATCATGTAGCCTGGCCCACGCAGCGGACGCCCGCCCAGTTGCCCGGTGACCTTGTCGTGCGCCAGCGCCAACACGCCATTCACAAACACGTACTCGAATCCCACCGACGTTCGGTTCGGGTCCTCGAATGTCGCTACGTCCTTGACCGTTTCTGGATTGAAAATCGTGATGTCGGCAAAATACCCCGGACGCAGCAGACCGCGATTTTCCAGCTTCACTTGCTGCGCCGGCAGCGAGGTGAACTTGCGAATCGCGTCTTCCAGCCGCAACACGTGTTCCTCCCGCACATACTTGCCTAGAATTCGCGCAAAGCTGCCATAGGCGCGAGGGTGCGACTTGGACTCGCCCAACGGTCCGGTCGGGCTCACCTCGCCGTAGTCGGTTCCGACGCTCACCCAGGGCTGGCGCATCGCCAGCTTCACGTCGTCCTCACTCATGCTGAAGTACACGGCGCCGACATTGTCGCGGTCGGCCACAATTAAATCGAGTGCCGCATCCAGCGGGTCCGTATTCTCCATTTGCGCGATCTGCGCGACCGTCTTGCCTTCGAACTTGCGGAACTCCGGATTCAGCACCGACACCACCATCACCCCGTTCGGCCCGCCGGTGCCGCGCCACATGTTCTCGAACGACCCGTTCGGTTCTTCCAGTTCTTTGCGAATCTGCGCCCGTGTTGCTGGGTCTTTCAGGCGCGCGACATAAGCATCCGTGCCACCCTCGTGATACTCCGGCGGAATAATCGCCCCCAACGAAGTAGCCGAAGCCGTGTACGGATACTGGTTTGCCGTGACATCGATACCGCTGGCTCGCGCCTGCTCGATGGCATTGATCACCTGCGGCATCTTGCCCCAGTTCTGCTGGCCTGAGACCTTGAGATGGAAGATCTGTACCGGGATGTTGGCATCCCGCCCAATGCGAAACGCTTCGTTCAATGCGTTTGCTTCGCTGTCGCCCTCGTTCCGGATATGTGAGGCATAGACTCCGCCTTTGGCCGCAGCAACTTTGGCCAGCGCGATCAGTTCGTCCGTCTTAGCGTAGCTGCCGGGCGCATAAATCAGCGCGCTCGACACACCCATGGCGCCGTCGCTCATAGCATCGTCCACGGCGATTTCCATGTCTTTCAGCTCCGCCGCGGTTGGGGTGCGGTCGGCAGTGCCAATCACCAACCGACGAACCTGGGCCGCGCCGATATACGTTCCAAGGTTGATCCCGCTTCCCTGCTTCGTCAGTCGCTGGGAATACTCCTCCAGCGAGCGCCAGTCGGCGGTGACCCTGTAATGCTGCAGCACGTCCGCGTGCTCGGCGTTTAGCGCGTCATTGGTCGGCGCAATCGATTCGCCCTCGCCGGTGATCTCCGTGGTCACGCCTTGCGTCAACTTGCTGACTGCCTGCTTGTCCACCAGCAGGTTGAACTCCGATTGCCCCAGCATGTCGATGAAACCCGGCGCCACGACGAGTCCCGTCGCGTCGATGGTGCGCTTCGCCGTAACACCCGATGCCGCACGCCCAACAAACGCGACGCGATCGCCCATCAGACCGACGTCAGCGTACGTCCAGGGATTTCCGCTTCCATCGACGACTCGCCCATTGCGGATCAGCACGTCGTACTGCTGAGCAAGCAGGCCAGTCGATGCGGTCAGCAACACGAAATGCCATAACACCGTGTTTTTGTGCAAAGTCGGCTCCAGTGCAGTAGGTTGGCGGATACAAACTCTGCTAGCAGCGCGGCGTGCGCCGCCGTCTAAATCCGGACGCGTTCCAGTACAAAGACCGCGCCCAGCGCCAGGTCAGCAGCAAACACCGTGCTGACGAAGTTGACGGAATCGTTGCCCATCTTCCTGCGGTTCTCGAGTGCCGCCCCTAATACGCTGTCGAGCAACATGCCGCAGATTCCCGCGATTGCGATGACGGGCGTCCATTGCCAGGGAACGATTCTGAAGAAACCGCCAGTCCATGCGACAACGCTCGCGGCGATACACCCGGCGAGGGTCCCCTCCACGCTCACCGCGCCGTTCGTTCCGACCGGAGCTGGTCGAAACCCGAGGATCATGCGGGGCCGAGTTTCCATGGCCTGCCCAGCCTCGCTCGAAACCGTGTCTGCGGCCGCCTCTGCCAGCGCGGCCATCGCGCCGGCCAGCAGGATGTCAGATTCTTGCGGAAAAAAAATTGCCGCCGAAGCGCAAAGTCCTGCAGCAGCCAGGTTGGATAGGACTTGCGACGCACTGCGGCCACTACCGCGCTCCGCAACTCCCAGGCTCCGCTTGCGCTCGCTGCGCCAGCGCGTAGCAGCCAGCGTGAGCACAAAAACCGCTACCAGGGGAAGGAACCCGACCAGACCCGCCGCAACCATCAACACAAAGGCAATGACGGCGCCCACCAGCGCCCCGCCGTCGCTAACCGCCCGCAATAGGCGGCCTACTACGGCAAATCCTAAAGCCACTACGGCCCCTGGTAAAGCCCTTGAATGTTCGAGGCTTATCACGCGTCTTGGAGCTTCCCGGAGCGCAACCGCTTTTCCGTGCGGACGCGTCGATTTGGCAGTGCAAACCTACCCCGCAGCGAATCCTAACAGAATGACCGCTCCCTCCGTGTGTCTGCTGTTTCAGTAATGGAGCCCCGGATGACAATATGGCACTTACGTATAAGGTACTTTTTAGCCGCTTTGTACTAGTCTATCCATTATCATCGGGGGCGCCATGCAGTCTGCCGCTAAGAGTCCGATTCGGATCGCGGTAGTGGAGAACGATCCGCTTCGCTTTGTGGGGTTACGGGCGATGTTCGAAGACGAGCACGATTTTGCCCTGCAAAACTGCACTCCGGCCTCCATCTTCAAGGCGCGAGGATACGACGTGGTCCTGATCGGCTCCCGCATCGGTCCCGCGATGTACGAAATCATGGCCGGCTTGAAAGCACTGAACCCAACCGTGTGCATCATCGCCACCGGAAACGTCCCCGGCGACGAGACGGCGTTGCGGGCATTGTGCGCAGGGGCAAAGGGCTATGTAGAAGAGTCCTCCCCTGCCAAGGAATTCAAGCAGGCGATTCGCACCGTGCACGGTGGGTCGGTTTGGGCATCGCGAAAACTGATCAGCAAGTTCATCGAGCGGGTGACCAACATTCCTCGCCGCCCCGGGCGGGAAGAACCGCTGGTGTTCACCGAGCGCGAGCGTGACGTACTTCATCTGCTGGTGTCCGGCCGCACAAATAAGGAAATCGGCGCGGCGTTGGGCATCGAAGAGCGTACCGTCAAGATGCACGTGGCAAAACTCATGCGCAAGGCCGGTGTAGCCAACCGGATCGCCCTCTCCGTGCATGCACTTACCCACTCCCTCCTGGCGGTAGATCAGACTGAATAAAGGACAACCCACCCCGTTCTCCCTCCCTGAGGACAGGATGGTTACTAAAGTACAGGGGTATGTACCTTCGTAACTTGCGCCTTCATCTTTCTGAATGCATACTGGGGTCACCTACCACAGAACCTGGGAGATAGGGTTGGAGGGGGAAGCGAGGGTCTCCTCTTCCAACCCTTAGTTTTTGGCGCCGCTCCGAGTTCGATACAACCTCCGATCTACTCGCTCTGCGGCTTTTGCAACCCTGGCATCAGGACACTAGAGAGTAACCGTCACCCCCTCGCAAATCCGCTGGATTCGCGTCAAATCGAACTAAGATGACCTCAGCCGGTGTCCCTGGCCGGATGCACCGCGATCCCGATCGGAGTTAAACCATGACGAAGTTCTCTATTGCCTTGCTGGCAGTGCTGACACCCGCGATGTGGGCCCAGTCCGGCGCTCGCAGTGCGGACGTGGCGCGCATCCAAAGCTCGTCCACCATCCTTAGCCAGATCATGGAGGCCCCGGACAAAGGCATACCCGACAGCATTATGTCGGGCGCAAAGTGTGTTGCGATTGTGCCCTCGATGCTCAAGATCAGCTTCATTTTCGGCGCCAACTATGGCAAGGGCGTTGCCACGTGCCGCACTGCCACCGGATGGAGCACACCCGCGTTCTTCCGCATAACCGGCGGCAGCTTCGGTTTCCAGGCAGGCGGCCAGGCCAGCGATCTTGTGTTGATCATTCGCACCGATGACGGCATGCAGCACCTGCTGCAGAGCAAGTTCAAACTGGGGGCTGACGCTTCGGCGGCGGCAGGACCCGTAGGACGCGATACCCAGGCAGCTACCGACCTCACCATGCGTGCCCAGGTCCTCACCTACTCGCGTTCCCGCGGCCTGTTTCTCGGCGTTTCGCTCAGCGGCGCGGTCGTTCGCCAGGACGATGGCGACGTCCGCGCTTTCTATGGCAAGGACTGGACATTCTATTCCCTGCTGAACGGTGAAGTCGCGGCGCCCGATGATGCGCAAACCCTGCTGAAGACAGTGGAGCGCTACGCTCCCACGAGTCGCGCTGCCGTTCATCCCGCTCCGGCCGCGCCTGTGCCGGCTCCCGCGGCCGATGCGAGCCCTGCGGCAGCTCCGGCATCCGCCGCTCCAGCCGACCCGGCCGCCGCCACGCCCGCTCCAACGGCTCCTGTTGAACCTACCGCCGCTGCGGCGCCGGCGGCTGCGCCGGCCAAAGCGACCACGCCCGCACCCGCGGAGACTCCCGCTCCTGGAGCGCCTGCCGATCCGGCAGGAACCGGAAGTTCGCTGCGTTAGCCGAGGCGAGTTGCCGAGGCGGTGGCCGCGGCCACCGCCTTTCTTGCGCCTGCAGCGCCCCCTGCACACGCTTCTGTTTGCCTTCCCTTCTGGCGCAATGCTACGGTCAACATGCCCCCTGATGCTTTACCGACTGCAATACTTGCCTCTGGTCGCGCTCGTTCGTCTTATTGGAGTGCTGCCGCGCCCTCTGGCGCGCGGCATCGGTCTGGCCGTCGGCCGCGTCGTTTATCATCTGCACCCGCGGCTGCGCCGCGTGGGACTGCGGAATCTGGAAATGGCCTTCCCCGGCAAGCCCCTAACCGAACGCCGCCGTATTCTGCGGGGTGTCTATGCCTCGCTGGGACGGCTGCTGGCGGAGTTCTGTCTATTCCCCCGCTACACCCGGGAAAACGTCGCGCCAGTCGCCGTGTATCAGGGCTTCGAAAACTTTGAAGCCGCCGAGAAGCGCGGCAGAGGCGTGCTCTTCCTTACCGGACATTTTGGCGGATGGGAGATTGGATCATTCTTCCACTCCCTGCAGGGCCACCCCATGCGCATCGTGGTACGCCCGATCGACAATCCGTACGTCGACAATCTGGTCACCCGGTACCGGACACTTCACGGCAACAGCATCATCGGCAAGCAGGGATTCGCGCGCGGCCTGCTCTCGGCCATGGAAAACAACGAAACCGTTGGCATTCTGATGGACACCAACATGACGCCGCCGCAGGGCGTCTTCGTCGATTTTTTCGGCATCCCTGCATGTACCGCCGTCGGCATTGCCCGCGTCGCCCTGCACACCGACGCCGCCGTCGTTCCTGCCTTCACCATCTGGGACCCCGTCCTGCGGAAGTATCGAGTGGAGTTCGAGCGCGCCGTTGAACTGGTCCGCACCGGCGACGACGAAGCCGACGCCATTGCCAACACAGCGCTCTTCAACCGCATCTTTGAGGAGTACGTGCGCAAGTACCCGGATCAGTGGCTATGGGTGCATCGCCGCTGGAAGACCCGCCCGCCCGGTCAGCCGCCTCTGTACTAATCGGCACCGCTCGCCTATAACAGTGCCATGCCCGCAACCCTGAAAGCTCTCGCGGAGTTCACCGCCAGCCGTCTCATCGGCGATGGCAGCATCGAGATCGCCAAAGTCGCCAGTATCGCAAACGCGCAACCCGGTGAACTCGTATTTGTCGAGTCTGCGCGCCACATGGAACTGGCGATGAACTCGCGCGCCAGCGCCATCCTTGTAAAGGAATCCGACGCGGAAATCACCACCACCAAGCCGCTACTCATCAACTCAAGCCCGCGCCTGGCCTTTGCCACGGCGGCCAAACTGCTTTACCCTGAGAAATCGCACGCGCCGGCGATCCATCCCTCCGCTATCATCGACCCGTTGGCCAAGCTCGCGCCCACTGCTTCGGTCGAAGCTCTCGCGGTCATCGAGCGGAACGCTGTTATCGGCGAGCGCTGTCACATCGCTCCGGGTTGTTATATCGGCGAGGGCGTTGTCATCGGCGATGACTCCGAGATCTATCCCCGCGTCGTTATCTATCCCGGGACCACCATCGGCCGCCGCGTCGTCGTGCATGCGGGCGCGGTGCTAGGTTCCGATGGCTTCGGATTCGTCCGCGACGAGAAGTTTGGGCGCTACGTAAAGTTTCCCCAGGTCGGCCGCCTCGTCATCGGCGACTACGTGGAGATTGGTGCCAACTGTACCATCGACCGCGGCGCGCTCGACGAAACCGTCATTGGATCCGGCACAAAGTTCGACAACATGGTGCACATCGGCCACAATTCCGCTGTCGGAGCCAACGTAGTGATCGCTGCACAAACCGGCGTGTCGGGAAGCTCCAAGATCGGCGATGATTGTGTTGTTGGCGGACAGGTTGGCATCGGCGACCACGTCACAATTGAGGCTGGGGTGATCCTCGGATCGCAAGGCGGGGTTCTTCCCCACAAGACCATTCGCGGCAAAGGCGTGGTTTTTTGGGGTACACCCGCGAAGCCGGTTCGCGAGTACCTGAAGGAACTGGCAATGCTCTCGCGGCTGACCCGGAAAGCCGGGGAGTAGGGCCTATGGCTGTCATCGTTGTCGGCGGACACTCCCGCAGTGTTGGCAAAACCAGCGTCGTCGCCGGCATCATCGCCGCCCTGCCCGACATGCACTGGACCGCCGTCAAGATCACGCAGTACGGGCACGGAATCTGCTCAGCCAACGGCAAACCCTGCGACTGCGCCACCGACGATCACTCCTGCGCCATCAACGAAGAGCGCGACCGCAGCGGCGAGAGCGATTCCTCGCGCTTTCTGGTCTCCGGCGCGGTTCGCGCACTTTGGGTGCGCACCCGCCAGGGAATGTTGGCCGAAGCCATGCCCCGCCTTCGCAAGGAACTGGCCGGCGCAGAAAACGCCATCCTCGAATCCAACAGCGTGATGCGCTTCCTGCGCCCCGAGCTTTATCTCACGGTGCTCGACACAGCCAATCCAGATTTCAAGGCATCGGCAAAGCGGTACCTCGACCGCGCCGACGCCGTGATTCTCCATGAGGGTGTAGTACGACCGACTTGGGCCAGTGTTTCCCTCAAGCCTGTCGTGGGCAAACCGGTCTTTCGCATCGCTCCGCCACCCTATGTAACGCCGGAACTGATTGACTTCGTGAGGCAGAGAATCCTCGGCTCCCGGGAAGCACGACTCAACCCGGCGGCACAGAGAGCTGCCGGCGGAAAAGCATAGAAGCAACCGCGGATTTCGTGGATGAGCGCAGGCACTTCGAGATCTTGCTTTCTCCCAGTCGTCCGTGCCTCAGTGGTAAACATCATTTCTCTTTCGGCTCCAGTTTCAACGAAACCGAATTGATACAGTAGCGCAATCCCGTCGGCCTGGGTCCGTCCGGAAACACGTGCCCCAAATGCGAGTCGCATCGTGAACAGGTCACTTCGATACGTCGCATGCCAAGGCTGTTATCTTCGTAGGCTTCAATCTTCTCTTCTGATGCCGGCTGGAAAAAGCTCGGCCACCCGCACCCCGAGTCGAACTTCGAGTCCGATAAGAACAGTTCCTGCCCGCAGGCTGCACATCTGTACACGCCGGGAGTCGTGACCCCCTCGTACTCCCCACTGAAGGGCATCTCGGTTCCCTTCTGGCGCAGCACCCGGTGCTGCTCGGGGGTCAATTCCTTCCGCCACTCCTCTTCGGTCTTCTTGATCTTTTCTTTCATCTCCATCCTCGAAGTATTTGATTATCGCCGGGGCGGGTTCGTTGCATGGATGGTACTCCAGAACCGCCGCCGGCGCCTTCTGCGTGGAGCCTCGACTCCTGCGGCCATGCTTCTACCATTGACTTTCAATATCTTGCAACTGTTCTTCTCCCTGCACCACATCACACTTGTCTGTGACGGCTCGCACAGCCGCTTGGGAGATTCTCTTTTATCAACAATAAAGACGTGCCTTCTCCCCGTTTTGGCGAAGCACGGTCGGACACGCATACTGACAACCGCAGCAAACATTTGACATTACTCTTTATGGCCAATCTCAAGGATGCAGGGCACCTCTTTCGGATGGCGGCGGTCTTCGTGGTGGGGATCGTCTTATTCCTGGTTTTGCGCGGAATCTTCGTTCCCCGCAGCTTCGGACAATACGGACATTACCGTGGCGCCGCGCTGGCCGAAATTGCCTCCAAGCCGATCATGTTCGCCGGTCACGGGACGTGTGAAAGCTGCCACATCGACGTGCAGGAAGTGAAAAGCAAGGGCGTCCACGCACGCGTGGCCTGCGAGTCGTGCCACGGCCCGCTGGCGAAGCACGCCGACGACCCCACCGCGCTCCAGCCGCCCAAGCTTGACGTCGCGGTCCTATGCGTGCGCTGCCACGAGGCCAATCTCGCCAAGCCGAAAGCCTTCCCGCAGGTGGTTTCCGCAGAACACTCTGGCGGCGTGGTCTGTGACACCTGCCACAAGCCCCACAGCCCGCGCATTGCCGACGCCGATACCGCCAGTGCGGAAAATCCCAGCGGAGACAGCAAATGAACATCACTCGCCGCAGACTGCTCTATTTGCTCCCCGCCGCGGCCATCGCCTGGGACTCCCTGATTGCCGGCGCTCCGGAGGCGGCCCCCAACTACAACATGACCGACCACTGGTGGGGCCTCTTGATGGACATCACCAAGTGCATCGGCTGCGGCACCTGCGTCCAGGCCTGCCAGGCCGAAAACAACGTCCCCGACGGATATTTCCGCACCTGGGTCGAACGTTATCACGTCGCCGACTGGTCCATCGAGAATCCCATTGTCGATTCGCCTGACGGAGGCAAGCACGGATTCCCCCCGCTCGAGACGGAGGGGGGCAAGAGCTTCTACGTTCCCAAAATGTGCAATCACTGCGCCGACTCGCCCTGTACCCAGGTCTGTCCCGTGGGTGCGACATTCGTCTCGCCCGATGGCGTGGTGCTGGTGGACCAGAAGTACTGTCTCGGCTGCCGCTATTGTATCCAGGCTTGCCCCTACGGTTGCCGCTTCCTGAATCCCGAGACCAATACCGCTTCCAAGTGCACGCTCTGTTATCACCGCATCAACAAGGGACTCACTACCGCCTGCTGCGAAACCTGTCCCACCGGCACGCGTCAGTTGGTCGATCTCAAGAACCCGAACGATCCCGTACACAAGTTCATTGAGACGCACAGCGTGCAGGTCTTGAAACCACATCTGGCGACCCAAGCCAAGGTCTTCTACTACGGCCTCGACGGCTCGGTGCGATAGGAGAATTGATGAACGGCATCCCAGTCGAAGGTTTCATGTATCCCAACGAGATCGAGCTGCAGTGGAGCGTGCTTATCGTGCTCTACCCGTTCCTGACGGGACTGGTCGCCGGCGCCTTCATCCTGGCCTCGCTGGAGCGCGTCTTCCGCGTCGAAGCTGTAAAGCCCACCTACCGCCTGGCGCTGCTGACGGCCCTCGCATTTCTGCTGGTCGCACCCCTGCCGCTGCAGTTGCACCTTGGCCATCCCGAGCGCTCGCTGGAGATGTATCTCACTCCCCACACCTCCTCGGCCATGGCCATGTTCGGATTTGTTTATCTTTGGTACCTGATGGCCGTTCTGGTGGTGGAAATCTGGCTCGATTACCGCCGCGACATCGTCATCCTTTCGCAAACCACTACCGGACTGAAACGGGTTTTCTACAAGGTTCTGACTCTCGGATCCAGCAACATCAGTGATGAGGCCCTGGCCATCGACCACAAGACCGGGTGGATCATCACCATCATCGGAATCCCCTCGGCTTTCCTGCTGCACGGTTACGTCGGATTCATCTTCGGCAGTGTCAAGGCCAACCCGTGGTGGTCGTCGCCGCTGATGCCCGTCGTGTTTCTCTTCTCGGCCATCGTCTCCGGCATCGCCACCGTCATGCTGGTGTACATGTTCCTGTGCCGTGCCCGAGGCGAACAGATCGACATGCGGTGCGTGGACACCGTTGCCAAGTACCTGTTCTACGCATTTCTCATCGACTTCACCCTCGAGTTGCTCGACCTTATCCACCGCATTTACGAAGCGGACGAGTCTTTCCGCAGCCTTGACTTCATGGTGCACACCAAGCTCTACCTGCCGCACATTGTGATCCAGATCCTGCTGGGCACGCTGACGCCGATCATCTTGCTGGCCATCACGCAGGTAGTGCGCCTCAGCGAAGTCAAGCGCCGACTGATCTACGCGCTCGCCGGCTGCCTGACACTGGTGGGCATCTTTGCCATGCGCTGGAACGTGGTCATTGGCGGACAGCTCTTCTCCAAGAGCTTCCTTGGCTATACGACCTATAAGTTGCGGCTGATTGACCGTGAGGGTCTGCTGGTCGCCATCGTGCTGACGGTCCTTCCCTTCTTTATCCTGTGGGCGCTGATCAAGCTGTTGCCACCCTGGGAAGACGTGCAGGGCTCACATCTCGAAACGGCTTACGGAGACGACTAGTATCTAGTTGCATAAGTTAACGAACGGTGTATAGTGCAAGCATGAGAGCTCGCGCGATTGCACTGACACCAGAAGAACAGAGTCATTTGGAGTCGGTGGTGCGGCGCGCAACCAGCG
>Ga0335070_10000695_pt1 | contig 38114 bp, 36 predicted proteins | sample Lox_Sample_13_FD_206722 | JGI IMG/M metagenome (GOLD analysis project Ga0335070, IMG submission 206722) | Soil microbial communities from Loxahatchee National Wildlife Refuge, Florida, United States - Lox_Sample_1.3 | ecosystem: Environmental > Terrestrial > Soil > Wetlands | place: USA... | reverse complement strand
GAGCGCGATGCCCACCCCACCGCTCTCGTACGGCGCGAGGCTGAGCTCGTCACGCACCGCGAAGCCCGGCCCGCCCCAGCCGTCGCCGCGAGGGTCGCCGCCCTGCACCACGAAGTTCGGCTCCACGCGGTGGAAGGTGAGGTCTTCGAAGAACTTCTTGTCCGAGAGCGAGACGAGGCGGAAGCAGGTCAGGGGCGCCGAGGCGGTGTCGAGGGCGATCTGCAGCGTGCCCCGGACGGTCACCACCTCGAGCCACCTTGACCTGGCCGCCCACTCCACGACCTTGGTGTAGAACGCCGCGTTCTCGCCTGTCTTCACCTCGGGCAACGGCAGCTGAACGCCGCGCCTCAGGAGGGCGCCCCAGGCCGCGCGCGCCACGACCGGTGCAGGCGACCCGACGAGCTTCTCGAGCGCGGACCTCGCCTCGTCCGTCAGCGGATCGCTCTCGCCGAGCGCTGTCACCAGCGCGACCGCCGCATCCGGAAGCTCCTTGCCATCCTCGCGCTCCAGCAGCCGCAGCAGCTCTACCGTGGCCGGGAGCGCCTTGCGCCCGGCCAGGGCCTTCACCGCAGCCGCGCGCACCGCCGGATCCTCATCGGTGAGGCGCTGGTTGATGGCCGCGGTGGCTGCTGGGCTCGCGTCCTCGTGGAGAGCAGCGAGAGCGGCAAGGCGGACCGCGACCTGCGAATCGGCGAGGGCAGAGGTCAGCAGCCGCTGACCCTGGTTCACGCTCGGGAACGCGCGCACCGCCGCCAACCGACGAGGCAGTTCCTTCGAGGCGAACCACTCCCGCACGGCCTGGTCACTCCCAATCTCGCCAAGCCGCGCAAAAGCGATCAGCGCCTCCCCCGAGACCCAGCTCTCGCCGCCGGCCATTGCCTCCTTCAGTTGCTCCAGGCAACACCTGGCGGAGCCCGCGAGCCGGATCGCGGCGACCCTCTCCTGCACCCGGTTCGGGTCGGCGTCGGCGACCAGCGCTTTCAACCGCTCCGCCCCCTGCGGGGGGAGAGTCCGGCCAGGGTCCCTGGTCAGCGCCGCCCCCAGTCCCTGGAGAGCGGCGATCCGCACCCGCGCGTCGGCGTCGGTGACGCCAGCGAGCAGCTCGGTCCAGAGTGCGCCGGTCTTGACCCGTCGGGCACCCTCGAGCGCCACCATCCGAACCAGCGGGTCGGCGTCACCTGCCGCTTGCTTCAGCCCCGCGACGGCCTCCGCGTGCCCGGAGCGCGCCAGGGACCAGGCCGCGGCCAGACGCACCCGCGCGTCTTTTGCCGTCATGAACGTGGTCGCCCGCTTGATCCAGAGCGTGCCCGGAAGCCGCCACAGCTCCTGGAGCACCGCCGCCTGGACCACCGGGGACTTTTCGAGCGACAGCCGCTGCAGCACCCAGAGGTCGCTGCCACTAACGAGGGCCATGCCCACCCCCCAGGCGGCGGCAGCCCGGACGCCGGTGACGGGATCCTGCAGCAACCGGCGCAGCTCCTGGCCCAGAGCCTCGCGCTCGCCTGCCTTCTCGGGCAGCAACGAGGCGAGCCGGCCGGCCCCCTGCGCGGCAGCGGCGCGCACGTCGGCCTCGGGATCCCGGGCCAGCCCGGACAGCAGCGGGACCCCGCCCGGGTTGGCGAGCTCGCCGAGCGTTCGGGCGACCGCCTCGCGCACGCCGGGGTCCGCGTGGTGGGCGAGGGTGTCGAGCTGGACGGCGTCGAAGCGCCGCGCGTCGGCGAGCGCCAGCACCTGGGCCCTGGCCTCCGTGGGTGTCGTCGCGGACTGCGCCGCCGCGGCGCAACAGATGGCCGCCCCCAGGCACGCAAGAAGTCGCCTCATGGCTTTCGCTCCTCACGGCGCCGGTCGCTCGCCGCCTCGTTGTAGCAGACGTAGCAGATGGGCCCGGCTTCGGTGTCCATCTTCTTCCACTCCAGGAGCGGGCCCAGGTCCCGCCCGCACGCAAAGCAGCGGCGAGGATCGTTGGGGTTCCTGTTCGCTTCGCGGGGGTCAGTCATCGCGGGGGTATTGTCTCGCATTCCCCACCCCCCTGCCACCTGACCGTGTGACCTATGGCACTCCGTGGATTCTTCTTTGCCCCGCGGGCCCGGACCTGCGTTCTTGTGTGACTGCGTCACGGCTTTGTTTGCCGGTGCCGCGGTGGCCAGGGTGCGGCCTTGCGTCTCCCCAGCCGCTGCGGCCGCACGCTCCTCCGCCCGCGACCGGAGGGCGCGATCCGCACCGGGGCCCCTCGGCGTTCGCATGAAACGGCGCCGCCGTCTCCCCAGCACGGCTCGCGCATCCGGTTCCCGCGGGCTGCGGAGTGACCCGCCACCCGCGGCACCGGCGGATTGAAAGCCCACCCCCCCGAACAACGTTCTTCTCCTCCCGGGTGGGGGGTATTCAATCCGCCTGGCGGGTGGGGCGGCCATCTCTCCGGAGGCCACGGGGTCCCCAGCGTGCGGATCCGGGGTGGGGTTTCGGTGACGCGGTCGTTTGCGGACACCGAGGGACCCCGCCCCGGGCCGCGCTGCTGGGTCGTGGCCTCCGGAGTCTCGGCGCGCAGCGAGCGGGGGCGAGCAAGCGCCGAGCAAGCGCCCCACCCGTCGGGCAATAAATAAGCCGTCACGCAGTGACAGAAAGAGATCAGGCCCCGTGGACGAGCCGGTCTGCCAGGATGTTGGGCAGACCGGCCGACAGTATCCGCTTGCGCGCCGCGTTGACGTTGTACGAGACGCGGTAAAGCGTGAAGCGGCGGAGCGCTGAGTCGTACATCGCGTATGACGCACGCGGGTCGCGGTCACGGGGTTGGCCCACCGAGCCCGGGTTGATCAGGTAGCGCCGCGCCGGGTCCAGGTCCATCACGACGCGGCTTCCGCGCAGCAGAATGCCGACGAGGCTCTCGTGGCCCTCCTCGACGGTCATCTCGAACATGCACGGCACGTGCGAGTGCCCGAAGAAGGTCACGTTGGCGGGGAGTCTGCGGAATGCGACCTGGGCCTCCATCTCGGAGAACAGGTACTCGTCCTCGTCGATCGGCGAACCGTGGCAGATCGCGACGCTCTCCTCGATCACCGTGGGCCCGACCGGCAGGTTCTCAAGGTAGCGCCGGTTGACCGGGGTCAGGACCTCGGCGGTCCAGAACGCGGACCGGCGCGCGTGCTGGTTGAAGAACGCCGACCCTCCCTCGGGGTCGAGCACAACGCGGTCGTGGTTGCCGCGCACCGAATGGAGCTTGTGGCCCATCGCCCGAAGCCGCTCGATCACCTGGTTCGGCGCGGCGCCGTAGCCGACGGCATCGCCGAGGAAGAGGATGGCATCCCGCCGCTTCCTGGCGGCGTGGGCGAGCACGGCCCGGAACGCCTCCAGGTTGCCGTGGATGTCGGAGAGGATCAGGTACCTCACGCGAACCTCTCGAGCGCCAGCGCCAGGCGGCCAGCGAGCGCTTCGGCGTCCTCACCCGCCTCGGGCCGGATCGTGACGTCGGCGAGCCGGTAGTGGGGCAGCCTCTGCGCGTACAGCGCGAAGGCCTGCTCGGGGGAGCCAAAGAGCGGCCTCTCGCCGCGCTTTCCGGGCAGGCGCCTCAGCACTTCGCCCCACGGCACGTCCAGGAACACCGACACCCCGAGGCGCGAGATCAGGTCGCGGTTGCCCGACTGCGCGAAGGTGCCGCCGCCGGCAGCCACGACCAGCGCCGGGAAGCGCGCGCAGGCCGCGAGCTGGCGCGCCTCCTCCGCGCGGAAGGCGCTCTCGCCGATCGTCTCGAACGCCCGTGCCACCCCCATGCGCAGGCTCGCCTCCACCCGTCCGTCCAGGTCCCAGAAGAGCGCCTCGGAGCGTCTCGCCAGGGCCCTCCCCGTCGTCGTCTTGCCCGCTCCCATGAAACCGATCAGGAAAACCCGCATCCACCCCCCACGGCATTCCCCGCAGGGCTACTCCCGTCCCGCGTACCGGTCCATGAACGCTGTCGAGAGTCGGCCCGCCGCGAAGTCCGGGTCGTCGACGATACGCAGGTGGAGCGGGATCGAGGTGCGCACCCCGCCGATCAGGAACATCCCGAGCGCGCCCCTGGCGCGCGCGATCGCCTCCTTCCGGCTGGGCCCGCGGACGACCAGCTTGGCGATCAGCGAGTCATAGTAGGGCGGGACCACGTACCCGCGGTAGATGTGGGTGTCCACCCGCACCCCCGGTCCGACCGGGAACGCGAGCTCGGTGATCGTGCCCGGCGAAGGGGCGAACGTCACCGGGTCCTCGGCGTTGATGCGGAACTCGAAAGCGTGCCCCATCATCTTCGGTCGCTTGCGGATCGAGAGCGCGAGGCCGCCGGCGATCCGCAGCTGCTCCATAAGCAGGTCCATCCCCGTAACTTCCTCGGTCACCGGGTGCTCGACCTGGATGCGGGTGTTCATCTCCATGAAGTAGAACTCGCCGTCGTTGTAGAGGAACTCGACGGTGCCGGCGCTCACGTAGCCGACGGCTGCGGCGGCCGCGACCGCCGCCTCGCACATCTTCTCCCGCAGCTCCGCGTCCACCGCCGGCGAGGGGGCCTCCTCGATCAGCTTCTGGTGGCGCCGCTGGATCGAGCACTCGCGCTCGCCCAGGGCGACGACCTTGCCGTGCGTGTCGGCCATCACCTGCACCTCGATGTGGCGCGGCGCTGTCAGGTACTTCTCCAGGTAGACGTCGCCCACCCCGAACGCCTTCTCGGCCTCGTTGCGCGCGGTGTCGAACACGTGGCGAAGCTCGCGGGGGTCGCGGGCCACGCGCATCCCCTTGCCGCCGCCGCCGGCCGACGCCTTGAGGATCACCGGGAACCCGATCTCCTCGGCGATCGTCACCGCCTCGTCCCGGGAGGTGACCGGCTCGCTCGAGCCGGGCAGCACCGGGACGCCGCGCTCGGTCACCGTGCGGCGCGCGTTGGCCTTGTCCCCCATGGCGCGGATCGCCTCCGGCGGAGGTCCGATCCAGGTCAGGCCGCACTCCTCAACGATCTCCGCGAAGTGCGCGTTCTCCGCCAGGAAACCGTAGCCGGGGTGGATGGCGTCGGCTCCCGTGATCTCCGCCGCCGCGATGACCGCCGTGACGTTGAGGTACGACGCGTTCGCGTAGGCAGGCCCGATGCACACCGACTCGTCGGCCATCCGGACGTGGAGCGACTCCCGGTCGGCTTCCGAGTGGACCGCCACCGTCGCGAGGCCCGCCTCGCGACACGCGGCAATGATTCGCAGGGCGATCTCCCCGCGGTTGGCGATCAGGACCTTGGAGATCATGCGGTCAGGGCCGGATGGCGAACAGCCGCTCCCCGAACTCGACGGGCTGGGCGTTCTCGGGGTACCGCCTCACGATGGTGCCCGATGTGTCGGCCTCGATCTCGTTCATGAGCTTCATCGCCTCCACGATGCACAGCACCTGCCCCTTGGAGACGACGTCGCCGACCTTGACGTACGGGTCGGCGTCGGGGCTCGGCGCCTGGTAGAACGTCCCCACGATCGGCGAGTTCACGAACGACAGCCCCTCCTCTTCGCCCTGGCCAGCCTGGGCGGCGGGCGGCGCGGGCGCGGCCCCCCCGGCCGGCAGCGCGATCGGGTTGCCGACGAACTGGCCAGCCGCCGCGAGCTGCGGAGGCAGCAGCGGGGTGCCGGTGCGCTCGTACTGAGGCGCAGCCGGCGGGCCGACGATGTGCACGCGCATCCCGTCCTTCTCGACCTCGATCCCTCCGATGCGCGTCTCGGAGACGAGACGAATCAGCTCGACCAGCTCTTCAAAGGTGAACATGCCACTCCCCTCAGGCAAACTCTTGGCGCAGACGGACCGCCGCGACGCGGCTGGCGAAGCGGGCCTTGCCGGGGTTGCCGTCGCGGCCCACGACCGTCATCAAGAAATAGGCTCCGGTGATGTTGGTTATCAGCACGATCTTGCGGTCGGCCGCCACCACGATCTGCTCGAGATCGCCGAGCTGGAGCTCGCGGTTCGCGGTCGTGACCTCCTTCAGAAACGTCGAGAACTCGGCGATCAGCTCCTCGGACTCGCCCGGCCCGCCGCCCCAGCTCTCGACCGGGATGCCGTCCCGGTCGGAGATGGCGGTCAGCGAGACTCCCGCACAATTCCTCACCTCGGCGAGGACCTCGGCAAAGCTCATCGCGTCGCTCTTTCCCGGCCAAGTGTAAGGGAAGCCAGCCAGCGCTGCAACGCCGCAATCTTGCGCTCCCGGGACGACAGCTTGAGCGGCGCTCCGGGCAGCGGCTCCTGAATGTCGCGCACCAGCGCCAGCAGGTCCCGGGCCTCCGTGTTGCCCGGGTCGCGCTCCAGCAGGCGCTCGAGCACCCGCACGGCCTCGTTGAGATCCTGCTGCTGCACGTACAGGCGCGCCAGCGTGAGCGAGGCCGGCGGTTGCACGGCCGCGTCCTCAAGGCGAGGCTCGGGGGTCGGGGCCTGCAGCACCTTGCGCAGCAGCACCAGTCCCGCTTCGGCCTCCGGCACGGTGAAAAGCTCCGCCTCCCCGGCCGGCTTCGGGACGGGGAGCTCCTCGGCGGGGGCCTCGGGAACGGGCGGGGCCGGCTCCGGGGCCTTCTCAAGCTGCGCTGGGGGCTCCCCGAACAGTGCCTCGGCAGTTTCCTGATCGGCCGCAGGCGGCGCCGGGGGCTGCACGGGCGCGATCGGTACGGTCAGCCGGTGCGTGTCCGCAGGAGACGCGAGCGGTTCCGCCTCCGCCGGAAAGGCGAAGTCGGGGGTCGGTGGCGCCGCCTCGGGCTCCCGGACGAGCGCGTCCAACGGCTCCGCGAGCTGCTCCGGCTCCGGGGTGGCCTCCTCGACCTCCTGGGCCCGCGCGAAAACCTCGGAAGACTCGATCAGCGCGGCATCCTGCGCCTCCGCCGCGTGGGGCTCCTCGGGCGGCGTCGGGGGACCCACCTGGGTCGCGAGCTCGTCCACCGCCGACTGCAGCACCTCGTCGCCGGGCACCAGCTCCAGGCAGTGCCTCATCGCCTCCAGCGCCGCCGGGCGCTCGCCCAGGGCGAGGTGGCCCTCCCCCAGCAGGCGCCACGCCACCGGGTTCTGCGGGTCGAGCGCGAGCGCCTGCTCCAGGCCGTGGACGGCCTCGACGGCCTGCCCGGCGTCCAGGCAGGCCCGGCCCAGCGAAACCCAGGCGGCCACGTAGCGGGGGTGATGGGCGAGCCCGGAGTGCAGCACCTCGGCGGCCTCCGCACCCCTCCCCTCGCGGCGCAGCAGCTCCCCGAGCTGGTAGAACTGCCGCGAGGCCGGGTTGGCGGCAAGCTCCCGCTGCAGCTCCGCGATCCTGCGTGCGCTCTCGGTCATCGGCTCATTTTACCGTTTCCGGGCAAGAAAAGGGGCCGCGCCGTCGCGTGGCCCCGATCTTCTTGTTGCCTGGCCGGATTTAGGTGTAGGTGAAACCGCTCACCAGTGTCGCGCTTTGGGCATCCGGATTCGTCACCACCACGTTCACAGCGCCCGCGGCGCCTGCCGGCGTCGTGCAGGTGATCGTGGTGCTCGTAACGTTCGTGACGGTCGCGCCCACGCCGCCGAACGTCACGGCCGCTCCGGCCTGGAAGTTGGTCCCGGTGATCGTCACCGAGGTGCCGCCCGCCGCCGGGCCGTTGTTGGGGGTCACGTTGCTGATCGTTGGTGCGGCCGCGATGACCGTGATGAGGCCCGAGGAGGCCGTCACCGTGCACGATCCGCCACCCACCGACGCGATGATGTTGCCCGAGCCGGCCAACGTTGGCGTGACGATGATCGGGTAGGGGCTGGAGGACGGAGGAATCGTCACGCTCCCCGGGGATGCGGCGAAGCCCACGTATGTCAGGTTCACCGTGGCAGAAGCGGTCAATGGACTCGGCGTGAACGTGAGCGGGATCATGAACGGAGAACCAACCTGCGGCGTTCCGACCACGGCACCCAGGCTCATACTCGTCAGGCCAGTGATAAGGCACCCAGTGTCGCACGGGTTGATGATGATGGCCCCGTTGAGGGTGTCGGAACAACCGTTGTGCGGGTTGTTCACCGAGACGCTCACCTGGGTCTGGACAAACCGGTTTCCACATGCCCCTGCGCCGGTGGTGCACCCGATCTGATTGAGGCTGATCGAACTCAAGTCTGGCAGCGAGGACAAGGTCAGCGTGTTGGCGTCCACGAACGTCGCAGGGACGGGCGTCAGGCCTCCGAAGCTCACCGTCATCCCCTGTTGGAAGCCGGAGCCGCGGACCGTGACATTGTGGCTGCTCCATGGCGTCGAGCACGCCAAAACGCTCGGCGGCACCGCCACCGGCACGTACTGCTGCACGTAGTTGCCGCCGCCGTCAATCTGCACCGAACTGATGAGCGGGCGGATCGCCCGGTACGTGAACGCCTGGGGCGGCACCATATTATCCGTGCTGAAGGAGGTGTTGGAGTTCACGTTGGTGACGCTCAGGGTCGCCGCAACGTCGGTGCATTGCCGCGCGCTATCCGGGAGTGGCTTGCTCCTGGCCACGATCTCAGTTCCGGCAACGGACAGAACATCCCATTGGTACTGGCCGCCCGCCGTGGCAACGACGTTGACCGGCGCCGCGAATCCCTGGCCGAAGATCGTGACCGTGGTCGGCGTGTCCGCCGGGCCGTCCATCGGCGTGAAGCTCGAGATGAACATCGTCACACCGTAGCGGAAGTCCGCCGTGTTGGAGACCTTGCCGTTCCCGATGTTGGTCACTGTGACAGTAGCCGGGACCATGTCAGTCGGTGCCGTCGGTGTGATGCTGGGCGAGATGCAGACAATCTTGGTGTAGCTGGTGGACACGACCTGGGCCTGGAATTTGCCACTACTGCCGGTGTCGAACAGCACCTGCACCGGCTCCCAGAAACCCACACCCGAGATCGTGACCTGTGTGCCGCCCTCGAAGGGGCCCGCATTGGGCGTGAGCGCGAAGATCTGCGGCTCATAGGTCGGGGTTGGGGTTGGTAGCGCGACTCCGGTGAACGTCACCGTGGTGCTATCGGAGTCTCCTGGCACGCGCCCAAGGATCGTGGCCGTACCCGCAGTGGAGGCTGTGACGTTGATGCTTGTGCCGCCGCCGGTGGTGGTGCGCACCGCCGTGGTCGCTCCGTTGGGCGGAAACTGGCCGCCGCTGACGTCGAAGTTCACCGCGGTGCCGTCCGCGGCGCTCGCGCTGCCGGAGGTGACCCGCGCGGTCACGAGCACGGAGTCACCGGCCTTTGCGGTGGTCGTCTCCGGAGTGAGGGAGATGTTGAAGGCCGGGACCGCGGTCGGCTTCGGTGCCGTCGGGCTCTTGGAGTTGCAGCCTGCAAGCAGCACGACTGCCGCGAGTGCCATTGCGATGTATTTGGAGTTTCGCATCATGGTCGTCTCCCGCATCTCCTCTTTATCAGTAAAAGAAGTTCAGGTTCACGTCGAAGGCGAGGCTCACGGCCTCGCCCGCGACGGTCTTGCCGAACACCTCGATGTGAAGCCTCTGCCGGATGTTGGTCTTGCCGGTCTCCTTGTCGTAGCCGCCGTTCTGGGGGAAAAGCTGGTACAGCGGCGCCTGCTGGAAATACTCGGCGGGGAAGATGCGGTAGTTCTGAACGGTGGCGCTGCCGCCCGCGGCCACGTACACGCTGTAGTAGTTCTGCCACTGGGGCGAAGCCACGGTGCCGCCGTCCGTGCGGCTTGGCGTGATCACCCACTGAGTGAGGAGGACGTCGGCCTGCGAGGAGAGCGTGGCCGACGGGCTCTTGGCTTTCGACGTGATCGTCAGGTTCTCGATGAACACGTCGGCACCGCTCGCGACGCTCACGTCCGCCGGGCCGCTCTGGATGGTCTCCGAGAGGATGACCGGCGCTCCTGTGTTGGCGGAGTCGTTGCCCCCGTAGCATCCAACCACTGCCAGCGCACCGAGCGCGATCAGCGCAAAGACTGCCAGTCGTTGTGTTCTCATGGCTTCCCCCTAGTACTTCACGATGCGCGGCGTGATGAAGATGAGGAGCTCGTCGTGCTGATTGACCGTCGCATGGTTGCCGAACATCCAGCCGATCAGCGGCAGCTTGTTCAGGCCGGGTACCCCGTTCTTCTGCTCGTTCTCGGTGACCTTGAAGATGCCGCCGATCACGGTCGTGCCGCCGTCCCGCACCATCACGCGCGTCTTGGCGTCCCGGGTGCTGATCGGGACGTTCTGGCCGCCGGCGATGTTGACGCCGGAAACCGGCTCGCGCTTCTTGAGGTCGATGTCGAGAAGCACCGTGCCTTCGGCCGTGATCTGCGGCGTCACGTCGAGTGAGAGCGTTGCGTCCACGTACTGCACGGTGACGGTCTGGTTCGCCACCGTCTGGATCGGCAGCATGGTGCCGCTCTGGATGTGCGCCTTCTCGTTGTTCTGCGCAGTGACCCGGGGCGAGGAGACGACCCTCGCGAGGCCGTCGTTCTCGGCGGCGTTGATCGTGAAGTCCAGGTTGAACGAATCGAGGATGTCCCCGAACGCGAAGCTCAGGACGCCGAGGCCGGAGATGTTTTGCGCCACACCGGCGCCGCCGAAGTCGGACGTGCCGGTGACGGTCGCCCAGTTCGGGAACTTCCAGCCGGTAGTGGTCCCGTGCTGAGCGTCGGCGCTGCCGGTGAAGCCCCACACGATCCCCAGCGCGCGGGCGAACTGGCGCGTGGACTCGACGATGCGCGCCTCGATCACGACCTGCTTGTTGGGCTGGTCCACGCTGTCGATCAGGTTGACGATGCCCTCGAGGCGGTCGCTGGCGTCGCGGATGATGAGCATGTTGCTGCGCTCGTCAACGACCACGGAGCCGCGGTCCGAGAGGATGAAGCCCTGGGAGGTCAGCAGGCTCTTGACGGTGCCCGCCTTGGCGTAGGAGAGCGTCTTTGTGATCGTGCGCAGTGGCGCCGCGTTCTCGGACTCCTTCCGGAACGCCGCCGCCTGCGACTTCTCCGAGGTCAGCCTCTCCATCCTGGCCACGCGGAGCACGTTGTTCTCCACCGCGTAACCGAGGCGGTTGATGCGCAGGATGATGTCCAGGCACTGGTCCCAGGGGACGTTCTCGAGGTTGACCGTGACCGAGCCCGAGACGTCCGGGTCAACGACGACGTTCAGGCCCGTGATCTTGGCGAAGGTGCGCAGGACGTCCTTGATGTCCGCGTCCTTCAGCTCGAGGGAGATCGGCTCGCCCGTAAAGCGCGCCACCTGGCTCTCGACCTCCTTGGTCCCGGTCGTCAGCACGTTGACCTGGTTGCCGGCCTGCTCGGCCATCGCCGCCTGCGAGGTGGTCCACGGCGACTCAGCCGCGGGCGCCTGCCTGGGCTGCTCCACCGGCGGCGCCGCCAGCGGGGGGGCCTCCTGCTTCTGCGGGCCCGGCTCGTTCACGATCGTGACGGGCACGGCCGCAGCCACAGCTGGCTTCTCTGCCGGCTTCTCGACGGGCTGCGGGGCCGGCTCGACCGGAGCGGCCGGGGGCGGGACCTCCTGCGGCGGCGGGGCGGCCTGGGCGACCTCGGCGGGCTGCGGCGCCGGCAACGCTGCGGCGGCCGTGGGCTCGCCGCCCACCCGCAACAGCGCACCCTGCGCCGTGGAATCGGCCCGGTACGGCATCGACTGATCGAGGTCCACCACCACCCTCACCACGGGCTCGGGCGAGGTCGCGAACTGCGCCACCCTGACCTGCTTGACGCCCGCGACGCCGACGGGTTGCACGCGGCGGGTCACGCGGCTGACGACGCCCTTGAGGTCCGCGACGACGCGGGGTGGGTTCTCGAGGCTGAACGTCTTCACCTCCATGGGACCCTGGCCGTTCAGCTGCACCGACACGCCGGTGCTGTCGGCCACCGCGATCACGTCGTTCAGCTCGGCGGGCTGACCGGTGCGCGGGGCCTGCTGCGGTCTCTCCACCCGCACCTCGACGCCGGACGGCAGACCGGCCACGCTGACGGTGGCCTCGGTGTCGGCCTCGACCCGCAGGCGGGCCCACTGCTTGCCCCCCTCGTCCATGGTGGACAGCGTCGCCTGCCGCAATCCCGCCGTGGGCTCCGAGACCGCCGGCAGGGGCGTAGCCAGGACCGCCTCGGGGAACTCCAGCACCACGACTCCGGGCTCGGCCTGCGTCTTGGTGAAGGTCAGGGGCCCCGACGCGCTGATCACCAGCGCCGGCGCAGGCGTGGTGGTCCACGCCATGCCGAGAATCGAGACTGCCGGCTGTCCGGTGGCCACACCCGGAATCAGGAGGGCAGCGAGCACCCCGACCGCCACCACCGCTATCAACGAGCGAGTACCTGTCGCCATCATCGCAACCCCCAAGAGATCATTGAAGCGTGCGCACGACTTCGCGATAGGGCTTGAGGCTCTTCGGATCGGCCACCTGCATCCGGAACACGACCTTGCCCATCTCGATCGACTCGACGGTGCCATCGAAGAGAACCGTACCCGGCCGGATCAGGTAGCTCATGTTGTCGGTTCCCTGGATCATGGCCACGAAACCCTCGGGAATCTTCAGGATGCCTTCCAGGCGGATCTCCTCGATGCCCATTCCCCGCAGCCCGGGCGGGCGTACGCCCAACTCCTCCTTCGCCTGCCGAGCGAGCAGGGAGCGGAACGGATCGCGCCTCCCGGCCGGGTCGTACGTGAAGCCCTGGCCAGCCTCGACGGCCTCGTCGCCGCGCAGGATTCGCTCGACGGTGGAGGTGTCGATCGGGCTCTCCGCCGGTGCCGGGGTCGCCTTCGGCGGCGCCTGCGCGAAAGCAACGAGCGCCACCAGCAGAAGAACGAGTGCCAACGCTCCCCTGCTCATTGCCGAACTCCTTCCTGTTTCACTTCTCCGTAGATGAAGGTCTTCATCGTGAACCCCGCGGTGATGGTGTATGAAGACCCCTTCTTGTTCAGGCCGGACAGGGAGAGGGACTCCACGTTGATGATCCGCGAGAACCGCGAGAGGCGGTCGAAGAACATCGCCAGCTCGTGGTAGTCCGCCTGGAGCTGCACCGAGAGCGGCCACTCCGAGTAGAAGTCCTTCTTGATGAAGCCCCCGGGCTGGAACGACACGATGCGGAAGTTGCCCCTCTCGGCCAGCGACTTGAGCTTCTTGATCAGCTCGTCGGTCTGCTTGGCGGTGGGAAGGATGCGGAGCAGGCGGTTCAGCTCGGTCTCGAGACGCTCGGCCTCTTCCCGGAACTGGGGGAGCCGGGCCTCGGCGGCCTTGCCCTCCCGGACCTTGCCCTGGAGAACTTGAAGGTCGTTCGTGCGCGCCTTGATATCCTTCTGTATATCGCTGAAGAGGTAGTTCTCGAAGGCCCAGATAAGGGCACCCGCGATCACCACCCCCAGGATCACCGCGAAGTACCACGGCCGGTTTTCGAGGTCGAGGCCTGCCATGTCGCAAAGCCCCCCTAGCTCCGCGCGGCGGCGGCGGGCGCCGCCTCCCGCGGGGTCTGCGTGAACGTGCAGGACAGATCGAAGGTGAAGACACCTTTCTCATCCTGCGACATGATCTTCAAGCTCGGCTCGGCGAAGAACGGGCTCGCTGTGAGGTTGGAGATGAAGTTTGCGACCGCGTTCTCGTTCAGCGCCTGCCCCTGAAGGTTGAGCGTGTTGCCGTTGAGGCTCATGGTCGTGAGCCAGGTCAGGTCGGGCAGCGCCTTGCTCACCTCGTCCATGACGCGCACCGGCCCGTACTGGTTCTGCTTGAGCTGCTCGATGACCTCGATCTTGTGCTTGAGCTCGGCGTTCTTCTTCTTGAAGTTCTCCACCTCTGCGATGATCGGCTTGAGCCGTTCGAACTCGCGCTGGTTCGTGGCGATCTCGGCCTTGATCGAGGCGAGCGTGGAGGTCAGCTTCCAGTACCTCAGTCCCACGAATGCGAGGGCCAGGACGATCAGCCCGAGGAGAACGTAGTTGTTGAGTTTGGCGGCGCCCAGCGAGATCAACGGCGCACGCGCGACCTTCTCCGCACGCGCTTCGACGAGGAGGTTGATCTTTATCATGGGCATCAGTCTCCGGTGGTCCGCAGGGCCATGCCGACCGCGACGGCCATCGCAGGTGCATGGCGGTTGAGCCACTCAGGAGGGAACTGGCTCTCGGAGTACGAGATCTCGCGGAACGGGTTCATCACTTCCACCCGCGCGCCGAGCCGCTCCTTCAGCACACCGTCGAGATTGAGCACCTGGCACGCCCCGCCGGCCATTGCGATCTCCTCCACGTGGTCGTGGCTGGAGGTCGTGTAGAAGAACTCGAAGGTCTTCTGCAGCTCGGCGGCGAGGTCCTCGCTGACGCCGTTGAGGACCCCGAGGATGGTCTGCGGCGTGTGGTCGCCGAGCTGCTCGCCGGTCTTGACCGCCTCCGCCTGCTCCCGCGTCAGGTTGAGCTCACGCTGGATCGCCTCGGTGTAGGCGTTGCCGCCGAAGACGATGTCGCGCCAGAACACCGACTGGCCCCGCGCCAGGATGTTCACGTTCATGATGTGGGCGCCGATGTTCACGAGCGCGAGCACCTTGTCCTGGGGAACCCCGTAGTTGTACTCGTACGCGTTCTGCAGGGCGAAGACGTCCACGTCCACCAGCGCCGGGACCTTCCCGAGCTGGGAGATGATCCCGGTGTAGTCGGCGATGCGGTCCTTCTTCGCCGCGACCAGGAGAACGTCCACGGTATCCGAGTCGCCACCCAGGACCACGTAGTCCAGCTTGACCTCGTTGACGTCAAACGGGAGGTACTGCTCGGCCTCCCAGTGGATGGACTCGGCGAGCTCCGCGTCGGACATCGCCGGCACCTGGATCTTGCGGATCGCGACGGAGATGCCGGAGAGCGAGACCCCGACGCCGGCGTTCTTGACGCTCTGCTCCTGGATGAGGCGCTGGGCCACCTCGACGACGAGCGAGGAGTCCATCACCGTGCCTTCGACGATCGCCTCGGGGGACAGGGGCGCGTGACCGGCGTGGAGGAGCGAGAACCTGCCGCCCTTGCTGCCCTTGAGCTCCACGAGTTTGACCGCAGAGGAGCCTATATCGAGCCCGACGATCCCTTTTTTCTTTCGTAGAAGCACGATTTCCCGCCTCCTCCGTTCGTTTCTGATCGTCCGCGCTAAGGAGGATGTGTTCCTCGCATCCTTTTGTGACTAATCTTAGCAGGTTCAACCTCTTTGTCAAGAATACTCTAGCCACCTGCGACCTTGGCAATCTCGGTACCGAGTGTTAGAATACGCCGCCCTCAGGCGAGGGAGGGAGGCTCGATGGCTCAGGTTTGCGAGATCTGCGGCAAACAAAGTATGAATGGAAACCAGATAAGTCACGCCCACAACGTGTCGAAACGGCTGTGGAAACCGAATCTGCGCGTCGTGCGCGTTGTCGTCGGCGAACAGACGAAGCGCATCAAGGTGTGCACACGCTGCCTTCGCTCGGGGAAGGTCGTGAAAGCCAGCCACTAGTCGGCGCGGTTCTGCTCTCTCGAACACGCGAAGAAAAGCCGGTTCGGTATCACGCCACCTGCGTCACAAGATGCGCAGGTGGCGTTGTTGCGTTGTGGCGTCCACCTCGACTGTCGTGACGCCAGGAAGGCGGCGCAGCACAACGAGGAGTTTCTCCAGGTGCCCGCGACCGTCCACGTCCACGACCAGGTCGGCGGTGCCAAGCTGGCCCTCCTGGGTCGCGAGATGACAGCTGCGGATGTTTGCGTCCTCCCCGTTCGCCGCCTGGGAGATCGCCGCCAGCATGCCCGGCCTGTCCTCGAAGGTCACGTGCACAGGCACGGAGAACGCGCCCGTCACGCTCCCCCACTCCACGTCGACCTCGCGCTCCGTCGTGTAGAGGAGCTTCCGCACGTTCGGACAGCTCGCCGCGTGGACCGCGACACCCTTCCCGCGTGTGATGTAGCCCACAATTTCGTCGCCCGGGAGGGGGTTGCAGCACTGCGCACGGTAGGTGAGGAGGTCCCGCTGGCCCTTCACCATGATGACCGCCGCCTCGGGTGCGGCTGCCGCCCGTCCCCTTGGCAGGGGCACCGGCGTCACGGGGCGCGTGCGCACGAGCGGGGCCAGGAGATCCCGCAGGGAGATGCGCCCAAAACCGATGGCCGCGAAGAGGTCCTCCTCCTTGCCGTAGCCGTGCTCCGCGGCTATCTGCGCCAGTTGGTCTTCGTCGCGCAGCTGCTTGACTGACAATCCCATCTTGCGGCACTCACGCTCGAGGAGCTTCTTGCCCGCCTCGACGGCCTGGTCCTTCTCGCCGCGGTTGAGCCAGGCGCGGATCTTGTTCTGGGCTCGTGCGGTGACCGCGATCTCGAGCCAGTCGCGGCTCGGCGCCTGGTTGGGCGAGGTGAGGATCTCGACGATGTCCCCGTTCGCCAACGGAGTACGCAGCGGCATCAGCTTGCCGTTGATGCGCGCCCCGACGCAGTGATGGCCCACCTCCGTGTGGACGCGGTAGGCGAAGTCGATCGGCGTCGCCCCGCGCGCGAACGCGAACACCTCGCCCTTCGGCGTGAACGTGTAGACCTCCTCCGGGTAGAGGTTCAGCTTGAGGGAGTTGAGGAAGTCGCGCGGGTTCTCCTGGTGCCCCTCGACGAGGCCGCGCAGCCACGACACGCGCTCCGCGTCCTGACTGGGCTCCTTCCCCTCCTTGTAGAGCCAGTGCGCTGCGATCCCCCGTTCGGCGATCTCGTCCATGTCCCGCGTCCGAATCTGCACCTCGAACGGCTGCCCTTCCGGACCGATCACGGAGGTGTGCAGCGACTGGTACGCGTTCGCCTTGGGCATCGCGATGTAGTCCTTGATCCGGCCGGGCACGGGGCGCCAGAGCTGGTGGATGAGGCCGAGGGCGGCGTAGCAGTGGGGCACCGTGTCCACGAGCAGCCGGAAGGCGAGGAAGTCGTAAACCCGCTCGAGGCCGATCCCCTGCCTGCGGAGCTTGCTCCAGATGGAGTGCATGTGCTTGATCCTGCCGCGCACCTCGGCGGGGATCGAGTTCTCCTCGAGGACCTTGCCGATCGTGGAGCGGATCTCGGCGATCAGCGCCGCGGCCATCGCTTCGCGCTGGCGCATCTGCTCCGTGAGACGCCGGAACTCCTCGGGGTGCTGGTGAAGGAGGGCCAGGTCCTCGAGCTCCGCCTTCATGCGGCCCATGCCCAGGCGATGGGCGATCGGGGCGTAGATCTCCATGGTCTCGGCGGCGATGCGCCGGCGCGCCTCGTCGTGCAGGTACCCCAGCGTGCGCATGTTGTGGAGCCGGTCGGCGAGCTTGACCAGGATCACTCGCACGTCCGCGATCGAGGCGAGCAGCATCCGGCGGACGTTTTCCGCCTGAGCCGCGGCGCGGGCCGCGTACGACTGCTCCATGGTGGTGATCTTGGTGAGCGCCTTCACGAGGCCGGTGATGTGCTCCCCGAACTGCTCCTCGAGCTCCTCGTCGCTGACCCAGGTGTCCTCGAGCAGGTCGTGCAGCAGCCCGGTCGCGATCGCCACATCGTCGAGGTGCATCTCGGCGAGGATGCGGGCGACCTCGAGCGGGTGCACGAGGTAAGGCTCGCCCGACACCCGCACCTGCCCGCGGTGGGCCATCGCGGAGTAGACGTAGGCGCGCCTAAGGAGATCCTCGTCGCACTCCGGGTTATAGCCGGCGACGATCTCGAGGATGTCCTCGAAGCGGGGGAGCGTCTCAGTCACCAAACCATTGTAAGGGCAGGGGGAAGCGTCTCAGCCGGGGAACTGCGGTGTCAAACGGGGAGACAGTCGCGGGCGGACTCACCTGCCACGAACGAGGAAGGGACGGCAGGAGAACGAGTTCCGGAACGCGCCCGTGGCGGCCTGGGTCAGGGGTCAGGGGTCAGGGGTCAGGGGTCAGGGGTCAGGGGTCAGGGGTCAGGGGTCAGGGGTCAGGGGTCAGGGGTCAGGGGTCAGGGGTCAGCAAGGGGCAACTTCTACTGCGTCGCTAAATTCCCCTCTGTTGTTCCCTGTCCCCTGTTCCCTGTTCCCCGTCTCAGCGGCGCCGGCGGGCCTGCTTGCGCTTCTCCAGCCAGTTCGACATGCCGAGCGCGATCGGGGAGGCGATGTAGATCGAGGAGTAGGTGCCGACGATGATGCCTATGACAAGCACGAACGCAAAGGTGTTGATCACGTCTCCGCCGAAGATGAACAGGGCCAGGACAACGACCCACGTCAAACCGGAGGTTATGATCGTCCGCGACAGCGTGGCGTTGATGGCCTCGTCCATGACCGTGATGAGCGGCTTGCCCCGCTCGAGCTTCAGCCGCTCCCGGATCCGGTCGAAGATCACCACCGTGTCGTTGGTCGAGTAGCCGACCAGCGTCAGTAAGGCCGCGATCGTCGGCAGGTTGATCGCCCGCCCTGTGACGACCAGAGCCCCGAGCGTGATCAGGGTGTCGTGGATGTTGGCCACGATCGCGCCGATACCGTACTGCAGCTTGAAGCGGACCCAGATGTAGATCAGCATGCCGAGCAGCGAAAAGGACACGGCGTAGGTCGCCTTTTCCCGCAGGTCCTTCCCTACCACCGGCCCGACGCTCTCCGCGGCGAGCAACGCGAAGTCGCCAAAGTGGGCGTTCTGCGCGAGGTAGGTCTTCACGCCGCCTGAGAGCGCTGTCAAGCTCGCGAGGTCCTCGGGCCCCTTGATGATGCCGGCCCTCTTGCGCAGGCTCAAAATCTCGTCCGCCATCGGCTTGTAGTGTGTCCGGCGGTCGTCGAACGTCCCAGCCACCTGGTCGGGGTCAGCCTGGGCGAGCGCGTCCCGTAAGGCGTCCGAGCCCTGGAGGTTGATCTCGATCTTGCCAGTGCCGCCGCCGAACTCCTTTTCGAGTGCCTGCAGCATGTGAGCGGTGAAGTCACCCTCCTGCCCCGCCGGGTTCTGCATGTGGATGAGGTACTGGTGAAGGTTGGCCTCGTCGAAGCGCTGGATCGTGACCTCCCCGAGCTTGAGGCCCTCGAGCGCGTTGCGGATGCGGCCGAGGTCGGGTTCCGAGCTGAACTTGAGGGTGAGCTGCGTGCCACCGGCAAAGTCGACGCCGTACTTGAAGCCGGGCGCGAAGAAGATGAGCCCTATGGCGACCAAGTTCAGCGCGGTGGACGCGATGATCCAGTACCAGCGGTACTCCATGAAGCGGATCTTGGTGTTGTGAAAGAAGCGCATCGCGTCCCCCTAGATCGAAAGCGTCTTGACCTGCGCCCGGCGCGAGAGCAGGGTTTCGAAGATCGTCCGCGACACGAACACCGAGGTGAACATGGAGATCGCGAGGCCGACGGTGAGAGTTACGGCGAAGCCCTTGATCGGGCCGGTGCCAAACTGGAACAGGAAGAGCGCGGAGACGATCGTGGTGACGTGGGTGTCAATGATGGTCGCGAACGCCCTCTGGAAGCCGAGGGCCACCCCATTGCGCACGGTCTTCCCGAGCTCCAGCTCCTCGCGGATGCGCTCGAACACCAGCACGTTGGAGTCCACCGCCATACCGATGGTGAGGATCACTCCAGCGATGCCGGGCAGCGTGAGCGTGGCCTTGAGGGCGCCGATCGCGCCCAGCAGCAGGATGGCGTTCAGGATCAGCGCGACGTTCGCGTTGATGCCCGCACCCTTGTAGTAGACGAGCATGAACACGGCGACCAGGATCAGCCCAACCATGCCCGCCCTCAGACCGCGTTTGACCGAGTCGCGCCCGAGACTCGGGCCGACCGTGCGCTCCTCGAGGTAGGTGATCGAGGCGGGCAGCGCGCCGGCACGCAGCACCAGCGCCAGGTCCTCCGCTCCCTGCACGGTGAAGTTGCCCTCGATGATGCCGGAATCCGTGATGTGACCTCGGATCACCGGGGCTGACCGAACCTTGTTGTCCAGGACGATGGCCATGCGGTCGCCGATGTGCGCGCTCGTGTAGCCCCCGAACTTCCTCGCACCCTCCGGGTTGAGCGTGAAGTTGACGGCGGGCTGGCCGTACTGGTCCTGGGAACGACGTGCGTTACGCAGGTCGCGACCCGTGATCACCGAGGCCTTCTTGAGGAGGTAGTACTCCTTGCCGGTGATGCGGCCCTCCATGTCCTCGATATCCCCCGAGACGACCTCGGAATCTTCCGGGACCTTTCCGCTGGAGGTGGCGAGCAGAGACTCCTCGGTGGGCGCGGTGCGCTCCACCGGCTTGATTTCCAAGAACGCCGTCGAGTGGATGATTTCCTTCACGCGCGCCGGGTCATCAACGCCCGGGAGCTGCACGACGATGCGGTCTCCCTCGAGCCCTTGGCGCTGGATTACGGGTTCGGACACGCCGAACTGGTCCACGCGGTTACGGATGGTCTCCAGGCCCTGCCTGACTGCAATGTCCCGAATGGCGCGCGCCACTTCCGGCTTGAGCGTCGCCGCGATCTCAGGGCCGCGGCTGATCTTGAATTCGGCAAGTCGGTCGTCGATAACCTTGTCGAGGGTCTTTGCCGGGGTGTTCTGGCCTGGCCTGAGCTGGAAACCGTCGCCGTCCGGCAACCGCTGAAGCAACGCCGGGGCAAAGCCCTTCTCGGTCAGGTCCACGCGAACCCGCTCCATCGCGTCGTCAACCTCCGCCCGGACGGCATCCTGGGTGTTCACCTGGAGCACGAGATGGATCCCGCCCTTGAGGTCGAGCCCGAGGTGGATGCGCTTGTCGGGCGGCAGCATGAAGTAGACCGCTAGGACGGAGACAGCGCCGATGAGCAGCCACCGCCACATCAGGTTGCGTTGCATGAACCCTCCCTACTTGGGCTCGCTGGCGCTGAGGTCGACGCTCCCAGCATCCTTTGCGAGGCCGGCGACCGCGGAGCGTGCCACCTGGATGTCCACCTTCGGTTCCGCGATACGGAGCGTGAGCTTGTCGCCCTCGACCTCCACCACAGTGCCGAAGATCCCGCCGTTGGTGATCACGCGATCGCCCTTGGTGAGCTTGCCGAGCAGTTCCTGGTGCTTCTTCTGCCTGCGGCGCATCGGCATGATGAGCAGCAGGTAGAAGATCCCGAAGATGAGAATGAAGGGTAGAAACTGTACCAGTGGATTCTTTGCGTCCATGACGTCCCCTTCTTCAGCCGCCTGCCGCTCCCGCCGCGATCACTTCCCCACGAACCTCCGCAAAGCGGCCGGACATGATAGCCCAACGGAGCCGTCGCATCAAGGAGAGGTAGAAGTGAACGTTGTGGACGGTCGCCAGCACCACCACCGCCGCCTCGTGCGCCAGGTAGAGGTGGCGCAGGTAGGCGAGCGAGCAGCGGCGGCAGGTCGGGCAGTCGCAGGCCGGGTCGGGGGGCTGCTCGGATCGCTTCCAGCGTGCGTTCTTCAGCACGACGGGTCCCCGCGAGGTGTGCAGCAGGCCGTTGCGGGCGTTCCTGGTCGGGATCACGCAGTCGAAGAGGTCACACCCGGCCGCCACCGCCTCGACGATATCCAAGGGCGTCCCGACGCCCATCAGGTAGCGCGGTCGGTCGGACGGCAGGAGGGGCGCCGCGACACCGACCGCCACCCGCATCGCCTCGGCCGGCTCCCCCACCGAGAAACCTCCGAGCGCGTACCCGTCAAAGCCGAGCGCGACCAGCTCCTCGGCTGAGCGGCGACGCAGGTCGGCCTCCAACCCGCCCTGAACGATGCCGAAGAGCAGGGTGTCGCCGCCCGTTGCCAGGGCGGCGCGGCACCGGGACGCCCAGCGGGAGGTCGTTGCGACCGCCCGCTCCAGCTCGCCGCGGGTCGCGGGCAGCGCCGGGCAGACGTCGAGGGCCATCGCCACGTCGCTGCCCAGCCGCCGCTGCGCCTCCACGCAACTCTCCGGCGTGAGGCTCAGCTCACTGCCGTCGAGGTGCGACCTGAAGACCACCCCATCGTCGTCATAGCGCCGCCGCTCGGCAAGGGAGAAGATCTGGAACCCGCCCGAATCGGTGAGGATCGGCCCGTCCCACGCCATGAAACGGTGCAAGCCCCCGAGGTGCTCGATCAGTTCCACGCCGGGGCGGAGGAGGAGGTGGTAGGTGTTGGCCAGGACCATCTCGGGCGCGAGCCTCTCGAGCTCCCAGGGGGCCAGCCCTTTGACGCTCCCGGCTGTTCCGACCGGCATGAACGCCGGCAGGTGCACGAGGCCGTGCGCGGTCACGAGTTCGCTTGCACGGGCTCCGGTCGCGGCATCGCGTGCCGCCACGGTGAAGCTGCCTATCACCTCGTCACCCCACGGCGCCGCAGACTCCGGAGGGAACCCGGCCTCCGGGCTCCCCACCGGCTCGGACCGCCCTTCGACACCCCTCCCCCGTCACTCTCCATCGGCCAGCTTGATCTGGACCACCTCGACGTCAGGTGGGATGTTCAGGGTGTACAGATCGGGCGACTGCGGGGAGTTGAGCTTGACGTTCGAGAAGGCGTATTGCGTGCTGTCGCCGTCCGCCTCGGTGTACCCGACTTTGATTGGCAGGAAGGTCGTGCGCTCGATCTCGATCCGCACCTGTCGCAGGCGCTTCTTGATCATGTGCGCTTCGGGCTTGAGCTCGAGGATGTAATTCCCAGGTCCGAGAGGGTCGCGAAATGCAAAGGAGAAGTGCTGCATGAGCTTGTCGAGCGGCTCGGTGGCAGCGAGGAACCGGAACACCCGGCGCTGCGCCCTTCCCACCTCGATGCGCTCCGCTCGCTTCTCGGCCGGGCGGTAGGTGATCGCGACACCGCCCGTCAGCAGGACGGTCATCTCCCTTGGCGCGTCGTAATCCCAGCGGACGGAATCGGGCGCCCGGTAGTGGAAGCGCCCGCGCGAGACGCTGGGAGCCACCAGGAGGCGGCTGGTGCGGACCTGCTCGAAGTCCGCGTCGAGCGTGGCCACGCTCGCCTGCACCTGGCTTACCCGCTGGACGAGGGCAGCGAGTTTGTCCACGCCGTGCAATCCCGGCGGCAACGGCTCCTGCGCCAGCGCGCTCGCGCACACGAGCAGGGACAGGGCGGCCAGCGCTCGTCGCACCATGGATGGCTAACCTAACAGATGCCGTCGAGAGGGGTCAATCTCAACCTTCGGGCGGACGCGACTTGATCTCGTAACGCAGCTGGTCACGGGAGAGGGTGACGCGCGAACCGGGCGGCACCGATGTGGTGAGCCACACGTTGCCACCGATGACCGAGCCACTCCCCACGACGGTGTCCCCTCCGAGGATGGTCGCCCCGGCGTAGACCACCACGTCGTCTTCCAGCGTGGGGTGACGCTTGGTGCCACGCACCAGCGTGCCCCTTTGATCGCGTGGGAAGGACAGGGCGCCCAGGGTCACACCCTGGTAGAGCTTGACCCGGTTCCCGATGACCGTGGTCTCGCCGACAACCACGCCGTTGCCGTGATCGATGAAGAACTCCCGACCGATGGTGGCCCCGGGGTGGATGTCGACGCCGGTCTCGTTGTGCGCGAACTCGGTCATGATGCGCGGTATCAGCGGCACCCCGAGGCCGTGCAGGAGGTGTGCGATCCGGTACGTGAACACCGCCTTGACCCCCGGGTACGCCAGGATGATCTCCTCGAGGCAGGTCGCCGCCGGGTCGCCCTCGTACGCCGCCACGACATCCGCGCCGATCAGCTCCATGACCTCAGGCAGGCGCTCGAAGAACGCCGTCACCACCTCGCGCGCCTCGAGGCCGGGCTGCGGCACCTCGGTGCCCCCGGGCTTGCGGCACGGGGCCGCGAGCGCCCGGCACACCTCGGACTCGAGACGCTTCGATAGCGCGAACAGCTGGTCCCCCAGGTGACCGTGGAGGTACTCACGGTACAGCGCCTGGTCCCCGAAGTAGCCCGGGTAGATGACCTCCTGCAGTCCGCGCACGATCGCGATCACCTCGCGCTTTTGAGGAAGGGGCGCTTCGCCGCTATGGATCAGCGGCTCACCGCGCTCCTCCACGCGCCTCACGATCGCCTCGATGGCGCGGAGAATCCTCTCCGAACGAGCGTTCCTTGCCACGTCTGCTCCCCTCCGGCGTGCGCCGCACGCGAGGCCCCGTCGGACCGGTCCGGATTCTACTTCCATCCGGCGGTCGCTGCCCCTGCCCTACAATCGAATGGTGGAGGTGTGAGTGCCGCACGGGTCGGTCGTGGTCAGCTTCGAGGGCGAACGGCGCCAGGTGCACAGCGGCACCACGGTCGAGCGGTTCCTTGCCGCCAGGTTCGGGAAGGTGCCTCAGGACATCCTGGCGGCTCTGGTCAACCGCCGCCTCGTCATGCTGGATTTCCCGCTGCGTGGTTTCCAGGTCGACCTGGAGCTCGTGCGGGCCACCTCCCGTGAGGGCGAGGAGGTGGCGCGCCGCAGCGCCTCGCTGATCCTTCTCGCCGCCGCCCACGAACTCTACCCCGAGGTCCGCCTGGTGGTCGGGCAGTCGCTCGGCGGCGGGTACTTCTTCTCCTGGCACGGTCCCACGCCGCTCACCCCCCAGATCGCGACCTCGCTCGCACGCCGCATGGAGGAGATCTGCGACGAGGACCGACCGCTCTTGCGCCGGTCGGCGACCCTCGAGGAAGCCGAGGCGGTGTTCCGGGCCGCCGGCGACCACAGCACGCTCGCGCTGCTCGCCACCCATCGCTCGTCCAGGGTTCCGGTGGTCGAGTGCGGGACGTTCGTCGAGATCGCGACCGGCCCCGTCGCGCCATCCGCGGGTCGGGTGCGGGGTTTCGCGGCGGTCCAGTACGAGGACGGCCTGCTCCTGCGTTTCCCCCGCAACGGCGATCCCACGCACCTGCCGCCTTTGCAGCCGCAGCCGAAGCTCTTCGCCTGCTACCGCGAGACCAGAGAGTGGAACGAGCTGCTGGGCGTCGCCAACGTGGGCTCGCTCAACCGCCTGTGCCTCTCGGGCGAGATCGCGGACATGATTCGCATCGCCGAGGGCTTCCATGAAAAGAAGATCGCTGCCATCGCGGACGCCATCGCCGAGCAGCGCCACCGCGTCCGCCTCGTGCTCGTGGCCGGACCTTCGTCCTCCGGGAAGACAACCTTCATCCGGCGGCTCGCCATTCAGCTGCGGGTGAGCGGGATCCAGCCGGTCGGGCTGTCCCTAGACAACTACTTCCTGGACCGCGAGCGCACGCCGCCGGGACTCAACGGCAAACCCGACTACGAGGCGGTCGAGGCTCTCGACCTGGATCTCTTCAACGCCCACCTGGTGGCGCTGCCGCGCGGCGATGAGGTGGCGGTCCCCCGGTACGACTTCGTCCGCGGGCGGAGGGTCGAGTCGGATCGCTGGTCACGCCAACAGCTCGCGCCCAACGAGGTCCTGCTGATCGAGGGGATCCACGCCCTCAACCACCGCCTGACCGCCGCCGTGTCCGAGGATGCCAAGTTCCGGGTGTTCATCTCCGCGCTCACCCAGCTCACACTGGACGACCACAACCGGATCTTCACCTCGGACACGAGGCTGCTGCGCCGGATCGTGCGCGACAGGCTGTTCCGCGGCCATCCCACCACCCGCACCCTGGAGATGTGGAGCGACGTGCGGCGGGGCGAGGCGCGCGGGATCTTCCCGTTCCAGGAAGAGGCCGACGTGATCTTCAACTCCGCCCTCGTCTATGAACCCGCGGTCATGCGCGTGTTCGCGGAGCGGTTCCTACTCGAGGTGCCGCGCGAGCACCCGGCGTACACGGAGGCCTACCGCCTGCTGAAGTTCCTGACGTGGTTCGTGCCAATCTTCCAGGACGACGTTCCGCAGACGTCCATCCTGCGCGAGTTCATCGGCGGCTCCGCGTTCGAGGTCTGAAGTTTCCCCTGATTTAGGTCGGGATCGTGTCGCGAAGGATGACGCCGAGCTCGCGGATCTCGGCGAGGGTGCGCTCGGTGTGGCCGGGTGGGGCCCCCACCGGGCGGGTCGCGGGGAGCCAGATCTCGGCCTTGAACCCGAGCTCGATCGCGTCCCGCGCGGAGGTGGCGGCGCAGTAGTCAGTGGTCAGGCCAACGATCACGACGTGCCCGACGCCGAGCTCGCGCAGCAGGCTTCCGAGCCCCGTGGCGTGCTCGCGGTGGTTGTCGCGGAACGCCGAATAGCTGTCCACCCTCGGGTTGGTCCCCTTGCGGATGATGGCGCGAAAGAAATCCCGGTCGAGCTCCGGGTGGAAGTCCGCGCCCGCAGTGCCCTGCACGCAGTGGTCCGGCCAGAGCACCTGTGCAATCCCGTCCAGATCGATGACCTCGAGAGGTTTGCGACCGCGGTGGGAGGATGCAAACGAGGCGTGCCCGGCGGGGTGCCAGTCCTGCGTCGCAACGACCAGGGGGAAGCGCGGCATGAGGGCATTGACCACCGGAACGACCGCGTCGCCGTCCGTCACGGCCAGGGCTCCCCCGGGGCAGAAGTCGTTCTGCAGGTCCACGACGAGCAGGGCCTGGCCTTCCATCAGTCAGGCCTTGGGGCTCACGGCACTCTTGAGCTCCTTGCCCGGCCGGAAGCGCACGGTGCGCGACGCGCTCACCGAGACCATCTCGCCGGTGCGGGGGTTCCGAACCTGGCGCGCCGGGCGGTCGGACGTGTAGAAGCTGCCGAGGCCGGGGATCGCCACACGATCGCCGCCGGCCAGCCACTGGGCCATCGCGTCGATCATCACCTCGATGGCGCGCGCGGCGTGCGCCTTTGGCAGTCCGGTCTCGAAAGCGATGCGCTCCACCAGTTCCGTCTTTCCCGCCATTGCTGGACCTCCCTCACCTGGCGCTTGGCGACGCCCGTTCGTTCAGCCGGCCCGCCGTACCGCCACGGCGCTTCTCCCTGCCCGACTTTGGCCGTGTGCGGTCCCGCCGCCAGTCTACGCCAACGCGGCGCGGGTGTCGGTCATGCCCGGCGCCGCATGAGGTGGACCGTGAACCCGTCCCCGGCGATCCCGGGCGCGATCACGACGCCCCCGCTGGGGAGGACGCGGACGGGCAGGTCGGTCGCGACCCGGAGCGCCTCCAAGCCAAGCCCCGCCAGCACCGCCGCGTTCTCCTCGGGCTCCAGGGAGCAGGTGGCGTAGAGCAACACCCCGCCGGGCACGAGCAGTGCCGCCGCGGCCTCGGCGAGGCGGCGCTGCGACCCCGCCAAACCTGCGAGGTGGCCGGGCTGCAGGCGCCAGCGGATCTCGGGGTGCCGCCGTAGCGTGCCGGTGCCCGAGCACGGTGCGTCCAGGATCACCGCCCGGCAGCTGCCCCGGCGCAGGGGGGCTGCGCCCGCGTCCGCCACGACGAGCCCGGGGCGCCGCTCGAGGCGCGCCAGGTTGCCCCGCATCATGCGCGTCCGACCGATGTTGCGGTCGCAGGCAAGCAGCCTGATCGCAGGCCGCTCGCTCGCCAGCACCAGGCTCTTCCCGCCCGGCGCGGCCGCCAGGTCCACGCAAAGGTCGAACGTCGGAGGCAGCAGCCGCGCGACCGCAACCGCCGCGGGATCGATCGCATAGCCGTCCCCGGCCTGCAGGGCCTCCACCGCCACCTCCGCGCCTCCCGCCACGACCAGCACACCCGGGACATGCGGGTGTGGCCTCAGCTCACAGCCGGCGGCGGAGAGCTGCTCACGGTCGCACGTGGCCTCGAACAGGCAGAGAGGCGCAGGCTCCTGGTCGGCCGCAAGCGCGGCGGCAGCCTCTTTCTCGCCGAGCAGTTTGACCCAGCGCAGCACCAGCCACTCCGGGTGCGAGGTGCGGAGCGAGAGCGGCACGTTCCGGTCCGCGGGATCCGGCCACGGCTCCTCGACCGCCCTTCGCAGCACGGCGTTGACGAGGCCCCCCGCCTGCGGCGCCACTGTCTTGACGACCCGCACCGCCTCTGACACTGCGACCGGCACAGGCGTGTGCATGCGGCGGGCCTCGTAGAGGCCGACCCGAAGCGCTGCCCGGACCAGGACGTCGAGCGCCGAGATCGGCTGCCGGAGATGACCCGCGAGGAGATGGTCGAGGGTGAGCTGCCAGCGCAGGGCACCCAGGACCAACTCACGTTCCGCCGGCTCGGCGTGCGAGAGCAGGCGCGCCGCGTACGCGCCTCGCCCCTCCACCCTGGCGAGGGCGATGACCGCCTCACGGCGGGGGTCAGTGGAGCCGCTCTCCCGGAGCAACTCGATCTCCGATAGCGAAGGCGTCGGCCGGGATGCGACGCTTGCCCTCGCGCTGGACCTCGGTGACCACCGCTACGGTCCCGTCGCCGCAACGCACGGAGATGCCGGCCGTTGAGGCCGCCAGGACGGTACCCGGCTCTTCGTCCCCAGGCCTCGGCTCCCCCACCTCGAGCCCGTGCACCTTCAACCGCGAACCGCGGAAGTTCGTGAAAAGGCCCGGCCATGGATCGAAGGCGCGACAGCGACGCGCCAGCTCGTCGGCGGTCGAGCTCCAGCTGATGCGCCCCATCTTGCGCTCGAGCTTTCCGGTCACGGTCGCGAGCGCCGGGTCCTGCGGCTTCGGCGCGACCGTGCCGCCGACCAGACCGGCGAGCGTCTCCACGAGCACCTCCGCGCCGAGAACGGCCAGGCGCGCCTCGAGCTCCGGTGCGTGCTCGCGAGGCTCGATCGGCGTGGAGCGCTGGAGCAGGATCGGGCCAGTGTCCATCCCCTCGTCGAGCAGCATCGTGCTGACACCTGTCTCCGTGTCGCCCGAGAGGATCGCCCACTCCACCGGCGACGGGCCCCGATGGCGTGGCAACAACGACGGGTGAACGTTGACGAACCCGAAGCGGGGGACGCTCAGGACCCGCGGCGAGATCAGACGTCCGTACGCCACCACCACCGCGGCGTCGGGAGCGAGCGCGTGCAGGCGTTTTGTGAACTCCTCGCCGCCGAGCTTATCGGGCTGGGCCAGCGGGAGGCCGAGCCGGCGAGCTGCCGGGACCACCGCCGGCGCCGCCAGGTGCAGGTGCCTCCCGGCAGGCTTGTCGGGCCTGCTGACCACCAGTTGCACCTCGTGGCCGGCGCCGACCACCGCCTCCAGTGAAGGAACCGCAAACTCTGGAGTTCCGAGGAAGACGATGCGCACGGCATGAGTCTACACGCTGCGCCAGGCCCCGCGAGCCAGACCGGCCCGGGCAAGGACCGGCCGGGCTCGCATGCTCGGCGGTTGGCCGACCGGAACCGCCGTGCTACCTTCCTCGACCGAAGAGCATGACCGTTCGGGGAGCGTCGACGGAGGCTTCGGAGCGGTCCGACCCACGGGCCGCGACCCCCGGCCGCACGGGATCGGCGCTGTCGCGTCGGGACGCCCGGGCGGCGCTCGCGGTCGCGACCGTCTTTCTCCTCTCGCGCGCCCTCGTTCGTGCCGCGGGGGTACGTTTTGATGCGTCCGGTCTGGACTGGTACTGGCAATTCCTCGACCCACCCCTCCTCGCCCACCGGCTGCTCGAGAGCGTGGTGCACCTCCACAGCGCGCCCCCGCTCTTCAACGTCTTCCTCGGGGTCGTCCTGAAGGTCTTCCCCGCCGACGCAACGGCGATCTTTCACGCCACGTTCCTCGTGAGCGGGCTGACCCTCGTCCTGAGCATGTTCTTCCTGATGCGTGAGCTCGCGGTTCCCCGCGCCGTTTCGGCCGCGGTGGCCCTCGCGTTCGCCGTGAGTCCGTCCGCCGTGCTCTACGAGAACTGGCTCTTCTACACCTACCCGACCGCAGCTCTGCTCTGTGTCGCCGCCCTGTGCCTCACGATCTGGGCCCGACGACACCTGGCGGTCGCGGCCGTTGCCTGCGGCGGCGCACTCTGCTGTCTGGCACTGACTACGGCCTTCTTCCACCTGATCTGGCTCCTCGCCGCGCTGGGTGTGATTCGCCTGGGCGGCAGATTGGGTTGGAGGCGTGCCGCTCTGGTCGTTGTGGCGCCCATCGTGGTCGTCGGCGCGTGGTACGTGAAGAACCTGGTTCTGTTCGGACGGCTCTCGGCCAGCAGCTGGATGGGGATGAACATCGCCAAGATCGTTGAGTCAAACCTCGATACCGGCCGCCGGGAGCAGCTCGTGCGCTCCGGCCGCATCTCTCGCCTGGCCGAGATCCGACCCTTCAGTCCCCTCATGTCCTACGTAGCCGATGTGTCGGAGCTCCCGAAAACCGGGGTTCCGGCTCTCGATCTCGTGACCAAGTCATCCGGAGTTCAAAACTTCAACCACCTGGCGTACGTGGAGATATCGCGGACCTACCTCCGCGACTCCCTGCGTGTCGTCGTGCTTTCGCCCGCGGCGTACCTCAAGGGTGTCATCCTCGCGACGACGTACTACTTCCAAGCCGGGAGCGAGTACTTCATGCTCGGCGACAACCGCGCAAAGATTGCCCCCTACGAGCGCATGTTCGACCGATTCGTCTACGGTCGGCTCGGAGGCAGCGGATTCCTCCCCGAGGATCGTCCCGACCGGCAGATCGCAGACGAACCGTGGAAAGATCAGGTCAGGCGCGCGGCGTCGGGGTGCGGAGCCGTGATCGTGATCGGCACCGCCCTGTGGCTCGCGGTCGGCTTCAAGCTCGCCGTTCGGGCTGTCAAGCGCCGGGGAGACATCGAGCCCTGGGAGGTCGGCCTGCTCTTCCTCTGGCTCAACATCGCATACGCGACCGCCGCCGGGACGCTGCTCGAGTTGGGCGAGAACGGCCGCTTTCGCTTCATGGTCGAGCCTCTCCTGTGGTCCGGGCTCGCGGCGTGGTTGTCGCGCCTCTGGCAGCATCGAAGGGCTCTCGCGTCCCCAGCCGTCTCAATCCAACCCGAAATGTGAGGCAGACGATCGTGAAAGAACGGAATTCCCCTCAACAGGATGGGGGTTCCTGACCGAGGAGGTGGCATGCGGGCCCCCCGACGCGCCCTCACAACCCTTTTCCTGATCGCCTTTGCCGACCTGGTGGGATTCGGAATCGTGATCCCGCTGCTGCCCCTCTACGCGGAGCACTACCACCCGGCACCCTGGGTGTTCGGGCTTCTGATGGCGGCCTACTCCGCGATGCAGTTCTTCTCCTCGCCGATCCTGGGTCGCCTGTCCGACCGCGTCGGCCGTCGGCCGGTCCTGCTCGTGTCGCTGACGGGTTCGGTGGTCGGGTTCGTCATGTTCGCGCTCGCCGACTCGCTCATCTGGCTGTTCGCGTCCCGCCTGTTGGCGGGCATCGCCGGGGGCAACATCGCCACGGCGCAGGCCGTAATCGCCGACACCACGAAGCCGGAGGACCGGGCGCGCGGCATGGGCCTCATCGGGGCGGCCTTCGGGCTCGGGTTCATCGCGGGCCCCGCCCTCGCCGGCGTGCTCGCCCCGATCAGCCCCGCCGCGCCGGGCTGGGGCGCCGCCACGTGCTCCGCCGTCGCGTTCGCAATGACGCTGCTCTACCTCCCGGAGACGCGACCCGTCGGGCCTCCCGCCCGGATGACCCCCGCCTACGGTGTGGCCCGCATCGCGTTTGCGTGGCGCCACCCCGAGCTTGCCCCGCTGATGCTGATCGGGTTCGCAGTGGTGACGGGGTTCGCGGCGTTCGAGGTCACGTTCGCCCAGTACCTCCACGAGCGTCTCGCCCTGCCCCACTCCGGCGTCAGCTTCCTGTTCGTGTACATCGGCGTGCTCGCGGCGATCGTGCAGGGCGTGCTGGTCGGCCGGGCCACGCGGTGGCTGGGTGAGAGGAGGCTCGTGATCGGCGGCCTCGCCGTAGGCGCCGTCGGACTGCTGCTGCTGGCCTCGGCGCACAGGCTGGGCGTCGTGCTCGCGGTGCTGCCGGCCCTCTCGCTCGGGATCGGCATGGTGATGCCGTCGCTCTCGGCGCTGGTTTCGCGCGGCGTGTCCGCCGACCAGCAGGGGCTGGCGCTCGGGGCGTTCCAAGGCATCGCCTCGCTCGCGCGCGTCGCGGGACCGTTCACCGCCGAGGTTGCCCTCGGCTCGTGGGGGGTCGCAGCGCCCCAGGTGGGGGCTGCGGTCCTGGCCGCGGCTGCGGCCGGGGGCGCCGCAGCGGTGCTGCGGCGGGCGGGTACCCACCCCGAGGGCACCTCCCTCGGGCATACTTGAGGTTCAGGGGAGGACCCGTTGGGAGAGCAGACCTGTGACCTGCCGCTGTCCAATGCGAGCGATGCCGAGATCGACGCCATACTCGCGGGCGCCCGGACTATCGCGGTCGTCGGGCTTTCCGACAAGCCCGACCGGGAGTCGCACAAGGTCGCGCGCTACCTCCAGGCGCACGGGTACCGCATCATCCCCGTCAACCCCGCCGTAGCCCAGGTGCTGGGCGAGCGCAGCTTTCGCGACCTCGCCTCGATCCCGAAGGAGATCGCGATCGACATCGTGGACATCTTCCGCAGGCCGGAGTTCATCCCGACGGTCGTGGACGGGGCGATCGCGCGCGGCGCCCGTACCGTCTGGATGCAACTCGGGCTCGCCCATAACGCCGCCGCAGAGAAGGCCCGCGCCGCGGGCCTGGCGGTGGTGATGAACCGCTGCATGAAGATCGAGCACGCCCGCTGGTCCGCCCGTCCGCCCGCTCCGGCCTGAGGCAGGCCCCTCCACCGACCGTGCCTGCTTGCGCCAGCCTGCCCTTTGCTATACTTCGCCGGTCCAGCTCAGGCGCTCGGACAACGGGGGACTCGAGGTCCGCCCAAGGAGGAGGCTGTCATCGCCGACGAACGTGATCGTACAAGAGTCAACGAGATGATCCGGCTCTCGCCCGTGCGTCTCGTGGATGCCGACGGGAGCCAAGTCGGCATCGTCCCCGTCGAAGAAGCTCTGGCGCTCGCCCGCACGCGTGGCCTCGACCTCGTCGAGGTTGCCCCCACCGCAAGGCCAATAGTCTGCAAGATCATGGACTGGGGGAAGTACCGGTACGAGATGGAGAAGAAAGCCCGGCTGGCGCGCCGCAAGGAGCACCAGATCGAGGTCAAGGAGGTCAAGTTCCGCCCCGGCGTGGCGGACCACGACTTCCACACCAAGCTCTCGATGGTGAAGAGGTTTCTCGAGCAGGGGAAGCACGTGAAAGTCACGATCATGTTCCGGCGGCGCGAGATGCGCCGCCCGGAGAACGGCTACGAGGTGCTCGAGCGCATCAAGGAGGAGCTCGCCGAGATCATCCGGCTCGAGCGCGACGCCGGGCCGCTGGAAGGGCGCGACCTGACCATGGTCCTCGCCCCCGGCCGCAAGACCGCCTAGCTTTCGCTCATCACCGCTGCACCCAGGCCGCAAGCCGTCGACGGGACCGGGCCGCGTCCACCCCGGTCCTCGGGTGCTGTCACCTCAGATGCGTTCGGTCTTCTCGGTGAACTGGATGCCCAGGCGCTCCAGCTCGACCAGCGCCGGCTCGTAGATCTCCGGGAGGACCGGGACCAGCACCCCTCGCGATTTGACCTGGCCTTCGAGGATCAGGCGCACCCCGACGGCGGCAGGCAGCCCGACGGTGCGGTTCATGCTGCTGTCGCCATTGGGGATGCCGAAGTCGATCATGGTGGAGTTGATCTTCTCCTTGTGGTCCGGGTACTCGGCCACGAACTGGTGCTGTAGGACAAGGAGGTCCCGCTCGCCAGGGGCGTAGGACATCTTGGCCAACGTGGTGGCGTTCAACACGTCGAGCGGAGACTTGCAGCCGGCCGGCAGCGGAGCGCTGCTGAACAGGCCGAGCCATTCCAGGTTGGCGATGATGAAGTTGATGGGGTCGAGGCCGATCTTGCGGGCCACCGCCTGCTTGACGCCGCGCGGGCTCTTCTTGCCGATCAGCTTGGCCATGAACTGGGCATAGGTCAGGCCCGAGAGATCCATCTCGGTCTCTTCCAGCAGCCCCAACTCCGCGACCTTCTTCAGCGTGGGGCACCACCCCTGGTTGCGCAGCGTGCCGCGGAACATCGTCCGCGCCTCCGTGATCCCGTAGGTCTCGGCGTAGGGCAGGCTGTCACGGTTCGGATAGCCCTCGAACGGGATGACCTTCCCCTCCACCTCGATCGGGACGCACCAGTAGTGCAGGAACAGGTCCGGGCCGGGGATCTCGACGAGCTCGCCGTCCTGACGGAAACGCGCGGGGTTGCGTCCGGCCATGAGCACCCCGCGCGGGCTCCAGGAGAACTTGTACCCGAACGGGTTGTCGTTGGCCTCCGGCGCCGGAAGCCCGCCGCAGTAGGAGGTGAAGCGCGTGATCGTTCCGCCCGCCGCCTTCACACGGTGGATCACCTTCATCGCGGTCATGTGGTCGATGCCCGGGTCCACGCCCAGTTCGTTCAAGAGCGCGACACCGGCGGCCTTTGCCTCGGCGTCCAGCGCCTGCATCTCGGGCTTGACGTAGGAGGTCGTGACCATGTGCTTGCGGTGGCGCACGCAAGATTTCGCCACGCGCGTGTGGTAGACGTACGGCAGGAGACTCACGGCCAGATCGTGCTCGAGCACGATCTCGTCGAGCCTTGAATCTCCCTCGGTCTCGATGTCGAAGGCGACCGGCCGACCGTTGGGATGACTGCCCACGATTTGCTTTGCCTTGCTCACGGTCCTGCTCGCGACCGTCACTTGGTACCCGTGTTCCAGCAGGTACTTGACGTGGGCGCTGGCCACCAGACCGGCTCCGAAGACCACGACTTTCTTCACGGCGTCCTCCTTGTCAAGACTGTCACGCAGCTCGATGCACACGTTCCATGCTCGCATCGCGGCTCTCCCCGGGGAGGGCTCATTCGGCCGGCGGGTCGAGGTACTTCGCGATGTACTTGTAATCCGGAGTGAGCTTGCCGTGGTACAGGATCACCGCGCGGGCGATCTCCGAGGGGAGGTCCACCTCCTCGAATGGCACCGATAGGTCGGCGTGGGCGATGGCCGGGATGAACGGCTCCAGGATTTCGCTGAAGTACTCGGAGGCTTCTCGCGGCAGCTCACTCGGCAGGATGTCCACCGCCAGGATGACCGGCCCTGCGCCCGCCACCCCCATCGCCACATCGCCGGTCTGCGGGTCCCAGACGTACACCGGGTCGTCCGGCTCGGTGGCCTTGAGGGTGCACTCGATCGAGCCCCCGATGTCGCAACTCGCGTCGCCCACGACTCGGAGGCGCGGCCGCTCTGCCCCTCCAAAGAGCTTCCGCGCATACGCGTTCGTCAGCAGGCGCGGGTAGCGGGCGTCCCAGTAGTTGGAGTTCATCAACACGGTCAGGTGTGGGAGGTACTGCTCGAACACGGAGTGGTACCTGTCGGGGTGCAGGTAGTACACCTGCAGGTCGAAGTGCGTCGCCGGATCGTTCGGCGCAACGGTGTGCTCCTCCTTGAAGAGGACGCGGTATACAACGCGGTTCGAGGAAGTCGGGTCGCTCGCGACGCGAGCGACGTCGGCCGGCTCGATCTCCACCGTGGGCAGATCGGTCAGGAGCTCCAGGATGCCCCGGCCCACGTTGCCGTAGCCGGCAACGCCGACGATCAGCGGGGTGATCTCCCTGGGCAAGCCTTCGGCCTTGATCCGCTCGCCTGCCGCGCGCACTGCGGCCCGTACGTCGACCAGGCTGTCGTATGTGTAGGTGTGGCGGATCTCGGTGAACGGGTTGGCGACGCCCTCCCACTTCAGGCGCTGGCCGAGCGCCCAAAGGCTCTCGATCATGCTCACGACACCGGCGTGCCAGCCGAAGAAGATCAGCCGGCGGCCGCGCTCATCGGTCACCTTCTCGTAGTCGATGAGGTTGCAGCCCTGCTCCATCATCCGCCTAAGCATGGGCATGTTGTGGGGCTGGCCCTTGATGACGTGGGCGAAGAAGACATAGGTCTTACCGGGATGGAAGAACTGCAGCGGGATCTCCTTCACCGCGAAGATGACGCTCGCGGGACAGAGGTCCTCCTGCACTTGCACACCGGCCTGCTCGAACTCCTGCTCGCGAAACACCCGGATAGGCGACGGTTGAACCAGGAACTCGATCCCGTGGCTCTCGTGCAACTGGCGCGCCTTGGCCGGCGTGATCGGCACGCGCCGCTCCCATCGGCTCTTGTCCTCGCGACGAATTCCGATCCGGGCACCCACCGCCCACCTCCCGAACGCACACCCATTCCGCCCACCGACGAGCAAGGAAAGCGTTGGTCCCCTGCACAGGCTGACTCACTGACAGGGAAAGGGATCATACACCGGGCGCCACGAGCGTGCAAATCTCAAACACCCGCCGCTCAAAAGAGAAACGAGAGATAACCCGGGACAATGACGGGGGCCTCCCTTCCCCGTTCGCCCTTGCCAATCCTGCCCCTACCCTCTTCCGTGCCCCGCCTCTTCCCTTTCCTCTCCTTCATCCCTAAACTGCGCGGGAACCGCACCAAAGGAGGCAACGATGGCCGAGAACTATCCCCCGCCTACCCCACCCTTGCCGCCCCAACCCCCGGGGATGCAGCCCCCCGGCACGGTACCGCCGCCACCGCCAGGGGGGGTACCGCCCGCGGCGCCGACCCAGCCGCTCCCCTGGGAGCAGCCGGGATACCCCGCGCTCGAGGGGCTGTACGAGACCGCCAAGCTCTTCCTGACGGCGCCAAGCCAGGCATTCGCCCGCATGTCGCTGACCGGGACCCTCGGAAGACCGCTGCTTTACGCCGTCATATTCGGGTGGCTCGGGATCATCGCGAGCCAGGCGTACAGCCTCGCTTTCCGGGGGGCCATCCACGGGTTCCTCTCGTCACTCCCTGGGTACAGCCCGAGGCTCGCGTTCGGGTTGCCGGTCGCCGCAACCGCTGCGGTCATGATCTTCGCACCCGTGTTGGTGCTGCTCGGCATCTTCATCTGGTCCGCGATCGTCCACCTCTTCCTCATGCTGGTGGGCGGCGCCAACACCGGCTTTGCCTCCACCGTGCGCGCCGTCGCGTACTCGAGCACGGTGCAGATCGTCCAGGTGATCCCGCTCTGCGGAGGGACCATCGCCGCGGTCTGGGCGCTCGTGCTCTACATCATCGGCCTCGCCATCGCGCACCGCACGACCCAGGGCAAGTCCGCCCTCGCCGTGCTGCTGCCCCTGGCGTTGTGCTGTGTGTGCGTGGCCATCCTGGTGGCCGCTTTCGGTGCCGCCATCGCCGCCGCTATCGGCCACCTAGGCAGGTAGCCGGTCACGGTGCGCTGGCGCAAACCGAAGCGCGAGGAGCGGCAGTTGGCGTGGCTGTGGGGCGTCGTTGCAGGCTGCTCGTTGCTGCTGCGCCCCCTCTGGCTCGAGCTCGCCCCGTTTGTCCCGGCCTGCCCTTTTCGGGTCATCACCGGCATCCCGTGCCCCACGTGCGGCACGACCCATGCGGCGCTTGCGCTGCTGAACGGGCACCTGGGCGACGCGTTCTTGGCCAACCCCCTGGCCGCGCTCGCCGGTATTGCCTTCGTTGCGGGTGGGCTCATCGCCCCGTTCTGGGCCGCCTTCAACTGGCCGGTGCCCGAGATCCCTTCACCGCTTCCCGGATGGTCGCGCGTCGCCATCGTGGCGGTCCTGCTCGTGGGCTGGGCGTACCTATTAGTGAAGAGTTGAGAGGGGAGAGGGCAGCGAAAAGCCTGAGGTACAAACCGCCCGGATGTCTTCGCCGCCACTAGCTCTCTGCTCTCCCCTCTTATCTTTCCCCTTGCTTGTCGGGGCGGGAACCCGGCTTGGTGAGCGGGATCCCAGAGGCGCAGAGCGGGCACGACTCGGGCTGGTAGGTCGGGACATCCACCGTGAGCAGCGCGGTGAAGGGCAACGGCGTGAAGGGGTTCTTGCTCCCCGAACGGTTCACGATCGCGCCCACCCCCACCACGACGGCCCCCTCCTGAGTCACTGCGCTCATCACTTCACGCGTGGAGCCCCCGGTGGTGACCACGTCCTCGACCACCAGCACCCGGGAGCCCGGCTCGATGCGGAAGCCGCGCCGCAGCGTCATCGCGCCTTCACTGCGCTCGGTGAAGAAGAAGGGCACGTCCTCGAGGGCGCGCGCCACCTCGTGCCCGATCACCACGCCGCCGAGCGCCGGTGCCACGACCAGCTGAACGGCCGCGCTCTTCAGCCTGGCCGCGAGCTGTCTGCCGGCCGCTTCGGCCCGGGTAGGGTCCGCGAGGTAGAGCGCGCACTGCAGGTACCGCGAGGAGTGCAGGCCGGAGGAGAGCTTGAAATGCCCCTCGAGCAACGCTCCCGCAGCCTTCATGTCGTCGAGCGTGATCCCGCCCATCAATCCTCCCGCTTGAGGCCGTAGGCCTCGATCTTCTTGTAGAGGTTCGAGCGCGGCGTCTGGATGGCGCGCGCGGTGGCGGCCACGTTCCACCCGTGCCGCTGGAGCTGCCTCACGAGGTAGGCGTACTCCGCGCGCTCCTGAAACTCGGCCAGCGTCGGCGCACTGAAAAGGC
>Ga0335070_10000694_pt1 | contig 38125 bp, 36 predicted proteins | sample Lox_Sample_13_FD_206722 | JGI IMG/M metagenome (GOLD analysis project Ga0335070, IMG submission 206722) | Soil microbial communities from Loxahatchee National Wildlife Refuge, Florida, United States - Lox_Sample_1.3 | ecosystem: Environmental > Terrestrial > Soil > Wetlands | place: USA... | reverse complement strand
CTTTGGATGAGTCCGTTCTCGAAGCGATCCTAAAGTGCCTTCCTCGGGGCACATGGGAATTTGTCTGCCATCCTGGCTACAACGATGCCAGCCTGCAGAGCGTCAAGACCCGCCTGCGCAAATCCCGGGAAACTGAGTTACGACTCCTAACCGCACCTTCCACTCGTGCCCTGTTGGCGCAGGGCGGGGTAGAACTGATTTCGTATCGCCAACTGACCTAACGAACCCTGGAAGGTATCCCCTTTCTAATTGCTAACTTGCAGGCTCAGGGTATGATTGTCGCAGTAGCCGTCAGGAGGCTCTCCAAGGTGGCTGATGAGAAGCCAGGGCCCCAGGATTCCGAACTTCTTCTCCGCGTTTGGGGGATGGACGCGACCGGCAAAGCGTTCTTCCAGAACGCGCGCGCCCGAAATCTGACCAATCAGGGTGTTGTGCTCGCCGGCGTGGAACATCAACTGAACGAAGGTGATGTCATCGGTGTGCAGTGCAGCGACAGGAAGGCCCGCTGCAAGGTTGTGCGCGTGGCCGAGTCTGGACTTCTGCACAAGATAAACGTCGAGGTTCAACTGCTGGAAAACCAGGAGTGTCCCTGGAAAGATTCCATTCCTAAACCTGCGATCGGTGCACCGGCTCCCGTCGCAGCCCCTGCCCCTTCCGGCCGCGACAAGCGCCGCTTTACCCGGCACAAGATCCGCTTTCCTATTGAGATTCGTGACGAGCGCGGCGGTGGTTCACACATGCAGACTTCTGCCACAGACATAAGCGGGCGAGGCTGTTATGTTGAGATGCTGATTCCGCTTCCGCTAGGAACATTGCTGACTGTCATCTTCTGGCTCGAGTCGCAAAAGATGACCACGCCCGCAATAGTGCGGGCCAGCGATCCGGGAGTGGGCATGGGAATCGAATTCATGGGGCTGAGTGACGAAGTACAGCAACGGTTTCAACAGCACTTGGAGAAACTGGACGATACCCGCCTCGGCCCCAAGGGACCACCGCAAGAACCGTCCCAGGAACCCTAGCCCCCTCCTGTTACACTCCAGAAGAACGCCTCCAAAATGAATCTGCGATAGCTTCAAACCATCGAATGGAGAGGCGATCTGGCGGTCTGGAGAAGGTGTTGAAGATTGGAATTACATGCTACCCGACCTACGGGGGCAGCGGTGTAGTCGCGACCGAACTCGGACTGGAACTCGCACAGCGAGGTCACGAGGTCCATTTCATATCGTATGCCCAGCCCATCCGGCTGACCGGTCCGCACCCCAACATCCACTACCACGAAGTCGAGGTGTCCCGCTATCCGCTCTTTGATTATCCGCCTTACGACTTAGCGCTCGCTACCCGCATGGCCGAAGTCTCGGAGATCTATGAGCTTGATCTTTTGCACGTGCACTACGCTATTCCGCATTCGGTCAGCGCGATGCTGGCGCGACAGATGCTGGCTGCTGGCGCAAAGCATCGCAAGCTGCCTTTTGTGACTACGCTGCACGGGACCGACATCACTTTGGTTGGGCAAGATCCCTCTTACCTACCCATTACCCGTTTTTCCATCGAGCAAAGCGACGGGGTGACCGCGATCTCGCAGTACTTGCGAGAACGTACCTTGAGAGAGTTCGGAATCAGCAATAACATCCACGTGATTTACAACTTCGTGAATTGCGACTTGTACACGCGCTGCCCGGCGTCGGCAAAAGAACGGATAGAGTTCGCGCCTGGCGGAGAACGCCTTCTAGTCCACCTCTCTAATTTCCGCCCCGTAAAGCGGGTTACGGACACCATCGAAATCTTCGACCGTGTCCGCAAGAAGGTTCCTTCCAAACTTCTTCTCATCGGAGATGGCCCTGAGCGTTCCCGCGCGGAGTGGCTGGCAGTACAGAAAGGACTTCACAACGACGTCTTGTTCCTCGGCAAACAAGACGCAATTCACGAAAAGCTCGCCGTGGCCGACGTGTTACTGCTGCCCAGCGAACTGGAGTCCTTCGGCTTGGCGGCGCTGGAGGCCATGTCTTGCGAGGTCGTGCCCATCGCCACGCGAGTCGGCGGCATTCCTGAAGTGATCGAACATGGGGTGAGCGGTTATCTTGCCGGCGTGGGTGATGTCGAAACGATGGCGAACTATGCGGTAGATTTGCTGAGCGACGAGGGGCGGCTGCAGGAGATGGGCAAGGCCTGCCGCTTTGCGGCCAAGTCCCGTTTCTGTTCCAGTGAGATCATCCCGCAGTATGAGGAGTTCTACCGGCGGATACTGGAACGCTCTTCGTAGAGCGCGGCGCGGAAGGTGTCGGTGCCCTGCAGCTGCGGCAAGCGCAACCTTACCAGAGTTCCTTTTCCATCCTGTGAATCAATGGTCATGCGCGCGGTATCGCCGTAGAGCACTTTCAGCCGCTCCGCCACATTGGCCATGCCGATTCCGGTTCCCCCCAAGCCAGTCGGTTTCTCCAGGAGATTGGCAGCACCCATCCCGACGCCGTCGTCTTCCACTTCGATGACCAGCACGCTGCCCGCCAGCCGCCCGCGGATGTGGATACTCCCTCCTTCGATCTTCGACGAAAGACCGTGCTTGATCGAGTTCTCCACCAATGGTTGCAGCAACATGCTGGGAACCAAAATGTCCAGCGACTGGGGATCGAGCTCCTTGACCACGCGCAATTTGTCGCGGCCAAAGCGTACTACCTCAATGTCGAGATAGTTGTCGATGAACTCCACTTCCTCGCGTAGGGGAACGAAGGCGTCTGTACTGTTGAGCAGGCGGCGCAGGATATTTGCCAGTTTGATGATCATGTCCCGCGCGGTGTCCGGGTCAAAGCGCACCAGCGACGAAACCGAGTTGAGCGTGTTGAACAGAAAGTGCGGGTTGATCTGGTTCTGCAGCGCTTCCATTCGCGCGTGCATCAGCAACCGCTCTTGTTCTTCCAGCTTGATCTGAATGCGCACGCTGTTCCAGATTTTGAGGGCCGTGCCGATCACCATCACGGAAGTCGCGTAAATCGCGACTTCTACCCAGGGCCGCGGGCTCTCTACGCTGAAGGTGGAAGAAGGCAACAAGCGCCAAAGCTCAGTATGGACGAAGCGCAGCGCGACAATGGTGACGAAAAACATGATCTGCCAGTCGAACAAACGCGGGGTCGGCAAGTTCCGGCGAATCATGCGGTAAATGCTGAGATCAATGAAAGGAGAGAAGGACCAGATGTCTTCCGGCTCGGGAGCCATAGTGCGGAGCTGGCCGGCGACGCATCCGCAAAGAACATTAAACGGTAGCGTGGCCCATTCCCCATGGAGCAGGGCGGGAAAGGCTAGCAGGACTCCACCGGCCATGCCCACGACTCTGCCGCCGACCACGCCCAGCAGAACCGTGGTTTCAAACGATATGTCCGCTGCGACAAAATTGCGGACACTGAAGCGGATCCAGACACCCAGCGCAAGAGGGATTCCAATCCACAGAACCAAATAGATTTTCTGCCGGAGGGTGCGCTGTTCGCGGAACAGCAGCGATTTGAATTCGACGGAGCGCACCAGAGCGCTGGCGACGGCGGCAGCGACGCCCAGCTTGACCAGCAGGTTGATCAGAATGACGCGAGGTTCCATGAGAACGCTGAGGAAAATGTAGCACGAACGGCCAGCGGACCTCGCCTCAATGTCTCCGTAGTAGCTGGATTAGGATTGTTTTTCCAGCCACTGATCCTTGCTTAGATGTTCCTGTGTGTACTCCTCCAGCTGGTCTTCGTACACAAGCTCCGCGTGTTCTTCACAGCTCGGCTCTCCATCCACCAGACGGGTGGACGGCTTACCGCAGATCACGCAGATCGATTCTTTCACCTTCTTTTCTTTCTTCGATGTCATCTCGGCCTCGGCACAGTAACTACAAGCGCATTGCTGCGCAACCGTATGACTTCCTTATAGCGCACCACGTTCCCCGGGGCTGTGACCCACGCACCTGGGCGGCGTGATTTGGATGATGGGGCGGGTTCGGCCTCAATTAGCCGTCCAGGCTAGCGGCCGCATCTGCAAGAGTCTGTTGGAGATCTTTGATCTGTGCCGCACCGCCCTGGGCCATATCCTTGCTTCCGCCGCCGCGTCCGCCGAGCTTCGCGAGAACGATTTTCATCAACGCACCCATGTCGGAGGGCTGACCGGCTGACTGCGCGAACACCAAAGTGGGAGAACCAAGGGTAGTAGCAAGCAGCGCTACGATGGTTACATCCTGCTGCGTGAGTCTTTGAGCCAGAAGCTTCACATAGTTCAGGTCACGATCCTGAAAGATGCGCACCACAATTCGACGCCCGTTGTGTTCCTCGGCTTCAGCCAGCAGTTGTTTCGCTTGGAAATCGGCCACCTCTTCAAGGAGCAGCTGCTGGGATTTCTGGGAGGTGCGTGCTTCCTCCTGCGATTTGCGAACCTGTTGCGGAATATCCCACACATGGCTGGAAAACAGGCTCGCTGCCTCGGTCAAAGTCATATAGTCTCTGCGCGCTGTTTCCACTGCCCGCTTGCCGCAGACGAACTCCACCCGCCAGCCCTGTCTCACCTTCTCGGTCTTGCGCAACAGAATGCAGCCGATCTGGCCCGTATTGCGGACATGAGTGCCACCGCACGCCGTTAGGTCAAATTCCCGGATATCGATCAGCCGCAACTTTTCCCGTTCGCTCGGCGGCAGTTTTCGCAAGCCGAGCTTCTGGGCTTCCTCCGAAGTGACGAATCGGATATCCACTGGCCGATCTTCTGTAATCACCTGGTTGGCCAGCGCTTCAGCGGACTCGACCTGTTGTGCCGTCAGATTCCTCGTCTCCAAGTCAATCGAACAATAGTCCGCACCCATGTGAAAGGAAACCGTAGGCATGTTGAATAGCCGAACGAAAGCCGCAGAAAGAACATGCTGCCCCGAGTGCTGTTGCATGTGGTCGCGGCGACGCTCGGTGTCGATTGCCCCTTGGATGCGGCTTCCCTTCTCGACAGAAACCGCTTCGTCGAGGAAGTGCAGAATCGCGCCGTCGTCGCGTTCGACCACTTCGGCCACGCGGACCTTGGTCTCGCCTGAGGTCAGCCAGCCAGTGTCGAACAATTGCCCGCCGCTGGTGGGATAGAAGGCCGTGCGATCAAGGATCAGCACCGGCCGATTCTCGACTGTGAGTGAATCGAGCACCTGAGCCTCAAACTCGTGGAGAAACGAATCGCGGTAATAGAGACGTTCAGTCATGAAGAGTATCGATGCCTGCAAATCTTTCTGAGAGCTGATAGCTGAAAAGGTTGGCTAATACGGCCCGATGATTCCTCCGATGTGCCGCGATGCTGGCGGTTGGCTGGGCGCTGTACGCCGGCCTATCGCATCCAGATATTTCAGTCCCGAACCTGTATTGAACAATACGACCGTATCGCCAGGATCGAAGAATCCACGTTCGCGCAACTTTCGATAAGCGGCGAGCGATGCCGCTCCTTCCGGCGCGGCGAAAACTCCTTCGACCCGCGCCCAATGCTGCAGAGCATCCATGATCTCTTCGTCGCTCACGGCCTGTGCGGTGCCGCCACTTTTCTGCAGAATGTCGAGAATCAAGTAATCCGCGTAGGGCTTGGGCACGCGCAGACCCGCTGCCACGGTGGCGGCGTTCGGCCAGAAATCCGCCGTCGGCTTCCCTTCATCCCACGCTTTAACAATAGGAGCGCATCCGCTTGACTGCACGACCACCATCTGTGGACGCTCGGAGCCGATCCAGCCCAGCTTTTCCATCTCCTCGAAGGCCTTCCACATTCCCAACAAACCTACGCCTCCGCCTGTGGGGTAGATGATGCCTTGCGGCAAGCGCCATCCCAACTGCTCGACAACTTCGTAGCCCATGGTCTTCTTGCCTTCCACTCGGTACGGTTCCTTCAACGTCGAGACATCGAACCAGCCTTCTTTTTCCTGGCGCGCCGCCAGCATGCGTGCGCAATCCGAGATTAGCCCGTCCACCAAGGTCACGTGCGCGCCATAGCTTTCGCACTCCACGCGATTTGCCAACGGCACGTCCTTGGGCATAAAGACGTGGGCCTCGATGCCAGCGGTAGCCGCGTAAGCTGCTAGTGCGCTGCCCGCGTTTCCGGCTGAGGGAGCCGCCAGCTTTTTCAGCCGGTACGCTTTGGCCATCGCGACGGCAACCGATAGGCCGCGCGCCTTGAAAGAACCCGTGGGGTTCAAACCCTCGTCTTTAATGAAGACATTCGGGAACTCGCGGCTGGGCAGCAAGGGCGTAAAGCCCTCGCCCAGAGACACGGGATCCACATCCGGCAGAACCTCAGCGTAGCGCCATAAGTTGGGAGTGCGTCCGGCCAGAGAAGCCGGCCTGAAATTTTCCTTCAAGGAATCGAGTGCGTAGCGAGCGTAGAGTATGCCTCCGTCCTTCGGGCAGACCGTGCGTGGCTCTTCAGAGCTGATGCGTGCGCCGCACTTAGTACATTCCAGGTAAGTGACGCGAGCCACGGGGAGAGTCTAGCAGGAGAAAAACTTTCTGGCCGCGAGAACTCGGAATTTCTTCCTACGCCGGTAAACTCCTCAACAACCCGTTCGCTCGACGGAACCAAGGGCGCTCCCGCCGTTTCAGATATCCCGGCATAGTTGGTTTCTTCGCCAAGATTCTCCGCGCCCACTCCTTCGCTTCCGCCGTCCGTCCCTGCGACGCCAGGAACGACGCGTAGTTGAAGTAGGTCTCGGACAAAGTCGAGATCTTCGTAACTTCGCGGAAGAGAGCCTCAGCTTTCTCGCCCTGACCGGTCTTGGCGTAGGCGTGAGCCAGCAACCCTGCGGCGCGGTGAAAGTCATACTGTGAATCCTTGCTTACCGCCCGCTCCAAGTCGGGCACCGCGGCGGCAAAGTCTCCCAGCTCAATCTCCGCGATCCCCCGCCGATAAAACGGATCGGGAGAGTCCGTGCGCGCGGAAATCGACTTGTCGAAACACTCCCGCGCCCGGGCAAAGCGCCCTTCCTCCAGATATAAGTCCGCTAGTTCTTCGTAGTTGCCCGCCGAGGGATTGTCCAGAATCGCCGACTCTAACTCCCGGATTCTCCTCCGCCGGGGGAAGACTTTGAAGGATTGCCGTAGCAGGCCCGCATCGGGGATGACCTCGACTGCGATGTAGACCAGCGCTCCCAGCCAGCCTCCGATCAGAATGATCCAGAGCCAGAAGAAGTCCGGCCGCCGCCGGATGAAATGGACAATGGCGAACCCCTGAAGCAGGAGGCCCCACCACGAGAATGCGAAAAACAGCAATGATGCCATGATGTTGGCGCAGAATAGCACATGCCGACCGCCCTGCGGTGTGACCGCCGCGGAACGCGGCAGATGCTAGAATCGTTTGTGGTGACGCCTCCGATTCGCCTGCTCGCTGTCGACATAGACGGCACACTGCTCAATCCTCAATTTCAGATTTCTCCCCCCGATTTGGCGGCGCTGCGTCGTGCGCACGCCACCGGAGTTGAGGTCATTCTGGTGACGGGGCGCAGGCACACGTTCGCGTTGCCCATTGCGCGTCAGCTCGGTTTTGATCTATGGCTGATCAGCTCCAATGGCGCGATCACGCGTTCTCTCGTAGGTGAGACCTTTCATCGTGATTTGTTGCCTGCGGAGACCTGCCGCAAGCTATGTGCCGCGATGCGCGACTTCCGCGGCAACACCGTGCTCACGTTTGACAAAGAAGAAAAGGGCTCCATCGTGCTCGAGCACATGGGTGAACTCACGGCCAGTATCGAGCGCTGGTTGGAAAAGAACATGCAGTACATCGACTTCGTCATTCCGCTGGAGCAGTCGCTGGTAACCGATCCGGTCCAGGCCATGTTTTGTGGGCCCATTGCTCGCATGCACCAGGCGCTCGAAGCACTGGCGGTGAGCGGTTTGAATGAAGAGATCACCGTTCTTCGCACCGAGTACCCGGCCCGCGATCTTTCCATTGTTGACGTCTTGAACCAGGGTTGCTCCAAAGGCCACGCGCTCGAGCGCTGGGCGGGTTATCGTACTATCCCCCGCGAACAGGTCATGGCCATCGGTGATAATTACAACGACATCGAAATGCTTGCCTTCGCCGGGGTGCCGTTTATCATGGGGAATGCTTCGGGTGAGTTGCGGCGCAACGGCTGGCAGGTGACCTTGCCCAACGACCAAAATGGCGTGGCCGCAGCCATCGAACAGGTATTGGGCGAGTACGATGTTTCACCGAAATGAAGCGACGTATGCGATGAATATCTTGAGCAGACTGACGTTGGGAGCCGCGCTCCTGCTTCTGGTGATGCCCTCCTTCGCCGCCGACTTGGCTGTGCTACGCAATGGATACTCGATTCGTCACGAACGCCGCCAGGTAATGGGGGCTATCACCCGCTTGTTCACCGGACCGGACAGCAACAGCTATGTCGACGTTCCTACCGACGCGATCGAGCACTTCGAGCCAGACCTTGCGCCGCCACCGGCGCAGCCCAGCACGCCCAGAGTGGCACCATCGGCGACTGGTGTCGCGCCGCCATTGACTGCAGTGGTCAGTGAAGTCAGCGATCGCCACCATCTTGACCCGGATCTGGTCAACAGCGTGATCCACGCCGAAAGCGGGTTTAACCCGCACGCCATATCGCCCAAAGGCGCGCGCGGACTGATGCAGCTCATGCCCCAGACGGCATCGCAGTTGGGCGTGAAGAACGTTTTCGACCCTGGCGCCAACGTGGAAGGTGGGACAAAGTATTTGCGCGAGCTGCTGGAGCGCTACAACTTTGATTTGATCAAAGCACTGGCTGCTTATAACGCCGGACCGAGCCGGGTCCAGCAGTATCGTGGCGTTCCTCCTTATTACGAGACCCGGGCCTACGTGGCGCGCATCATCCGCGACTACAACCAGAAGAAGCTGGCGGAACGCAAAGCGGCGGCTGAGAAGGCAAAGAGGACCAATATGAAACGTCTTGCTACGGCTAAGGCATCTCAAACTTCAGCCGTCCAGCAGGCAACGGTTCACGCCTCCCAATAAGAATCTGACCGCGGCTTGTCTCCCCCACAGTTCTCGCGTTGACCCTCGCCGTCCACTCATATACCTTGGCAGGGGGCGTCTCGCCAAACCGCTGCCCGTGCAAGGCTCCCCTCAAGCAAATTCCAGTCCATGGATCGAAGACACGCTCTCCTCTACACCCTGGTGGCCACCATTCTGGTGGTCCTGGTGTACTTCCAGTTCCGCACCTGGAGTGACTTTGACTGGACGACATTCTGGGCTCAGGGGAAACGACTGGGCCGCCCGCCGCACATATACCACCTCTTGCATGCAATCGGGCTAATTTATCTGGCATATGGAATGCGCGCTATCCGCTGGAAGATTTTCCTGCGGCCGGTTCGGCAAAACGCGTCCGCATGGAGATTGGTGGCTCCCACCATCATTGGATTCACCGGTCTGGCATTGTTCGGCCGGCCCGGCGAATTGATCAGGCCATATCTGATCGCGCGGCGGCAAGACCTGCCGTTCTCTTCCCAGCTTGCAGTCTGGGCGGTGGAGCGTATCTTTGATATCGGCGCCTTCACGTTCCTGCTCATTCTTGCCGCCTTCTTTGCCACCGCGCCCAAGCGACTTTCGCACTACGGCAGCTTTCGGCAAGCGGGTGTCATATTCACCTTGATGGTCATTGCTATGGCTGCCGCCGCAATTGCAGTCAGCCGCAGTGGAGAGGCGTTGGCTGGGTGGGTGGAACATCGTTTTTCCCATCTGGCTTCCAACCTTGGACATCGGATTGCCCTGCGCATTCGCGAATTTCGCGATGGCTTAAACACAATTCACGGAGCATTATCGTTTTCCCAGATCGTCGCCGTTTCCATTGTGATGTGGTGCATGATTGCGCTGGCCTACAAAGAAGTTACCCACTCTTACGGGCAGGATACGCTGGAGATCCCGCAGACACAGGTTCTGCTTCTGATGGGATCCAGTATGGTGGGCTCGCTTGTCCAGTTACCCGGCGTCGGCGGAGGCTCGCAGTTGGCGACCATTGCCGCTTTCGAATACCTTTTTGGCGTTCCGCACGAACTCGCCGCTAGTTGCGGAATCATGCTCTGGCTGGTGACGTTCGTCGCAGTTGTTCCAGTCGGCCTGGTCCTGGCTCACCGCGAAAGACTCTCGTTGCGCAAACTATCGAAGGAAAGCCAGCAAGAGGAAGAAATGGGTGTCGAGGCTTCGCCCCCGGCTGACTGATCCTGCTCCTGCTTTCTACGCTGGACACCAAAGCGGAGACCTCAGAAAGGAAACGGGAGCTTCGCCGCGAGGAGTAGCAATGAGAACCCTTAATATTCTGAGCGGGATTGCGGTTCTGCTCACTACATTGCATCTGGCGCATGGAGTGCACCACTTTCTTAGCACCGCATCTCGTGAGGGCTTGCATGGCTCAGTCCTTTGGGCAAGCACAACGGTCGCGGTTGTCGTCGGAATCTTCTCGTTTATCGGCGGCTGCTTATTGCTCAGGCGCAATCATTAATCCCGACGCATCAAAGTCAACTCTGGCGTCCCCTCAACCGCTAACTGCCCCTGCTACAATGCAATGGAGCAATCAGCGCCATGAAGTGTCCATTTTGCGGCTTTGCCAACGATAAGGTAGTGGATTCGCGGGAAAGTAAGGAAGCCGACTCCATCCGCCGCCGCCGCGAGTGTCTCAAGTGCGAAAAACGCTTTACCACCTACGAGCGTATCGACGAAATCCCCTACATGGTGGTCAAGAAAGACGGGCGCCGCGAAAAGTTCGACCGGCAAAAGGTTCTCAATGGATTGCTGCGCGCCTGTGAAAAGCGCCCCGTTCCCATCAGCAAACTTGAGCAGATCGTAAATGAAGCCGAAGCCTTCGTGATCGAATCGCCGGAGCGGGAACGCAAGACCAGTGAACTCGGCGAATTAATCATGAACCGCCTGCGGCGCTACGACAAAGTCGCCTATGTGCGTTTTGCTTCCGTCTATCTGGATTTCAAAGACGTAAAAGAGTTCATGACTGAACTGAAGGATTTGGTGAAGACCAAAGATGGTCCGGAGGTTCACGGTAAAGCTGTGACCAAGAACTAGCTGCACGAGAAATATGCGCCAGCAACTACCGGCGGCAGCTCATCCATGACCCACAAGGTCACCCTCATTCCCGGCGATGGCATTGGCCCTGAAGTCATGCAGGCTGCCGTGCGCATTCTGGAAGCCACCGGCCTGAAGTTCGACTGGGAAACCGTCCAAGCGGGCGCCGAGGCCTACGAGAAGTACAAAGAATACATTCCCAAAGAACTGACCGAATCCATTGAGCGAACTCGGGTCGCTCTGAAGGGCCCGATCACTACGCCGGTCGGGGGGGGCTTTGCCAGCATCAACGTCCAACTGCGCAAGAAATTCGAGCTCTACGCCAACTTCCGGCCCATTCGCAATCTGCCGCACATCCCCACCCGCTATCCCGACGTTGATTTGGTTATCGTGCGCGAAAATACGGAGAGCCTGTACTCCGGCCTAGAGCACGAGGTCGTGCCGGGAGTGGTCGAGAGTCTGAAGGTCATCACAGAAAAAGCGTCCACACGCGTCGCCCGGTTCGCTTTCGGATATGCCCGCAAAAACCAGCGCAAGAAAGTTCACGCCATTCACAAGGCAAACATCATGAAGCTGTCGGACGGACTTTTCCTGCGCTGCTCGCGGAACGTCGCGAAGGAATTTCCCGAAATCACATACGGCGAGCACATAGTGGACAACGCCTGCATGCAGCTGGTGATGGACCCTTACCAGTACGACGTGCTGGTGATGGAGAATCTTTACGGCGATATTCTTTCGGACCTATGCGCCGGGCTGGTGGGCGGACTTGGGCTTGTGCCCAGCGCCAATCTTGGAGATCAGTGCGCCATTTTCGAAGCAGTTCACGGTTCAGCGCCTGACATCGCCGCTAAGAATGTGGCGAATCCCACGGCGATCATCCGCTCTTCCCTGCTTATGCTGAGACATATAGGTGAACCGGAGGCCGCCCTCAAGATTCGTAACGCGCTGGAGAAGGTCTATCGCGATCGCGATAAGCTGACGAAAGACGTCGGCGGCAAGGCGGGGACGTCCGAGTTTGCCGATTCAGTGATTGAGGCGATTGAGTCCACTAACCCTGCGAGATGAGCGCCATCCCTGCGCTAAGCGGGTGGAAGTAGCTCGCCACACTCCGTCCTCGCGTTTGACGAATTCCGCAAATTTAAGTAACATCCGTTCCCGTTCAAGGAATCCTGGGGGATGGCTTACACAGCGCGGCGTGTGGGGGTGGTACTGTTTCAGCTTGGCGGGCCTGACTCGCTGGAAGCGATCGAACCATTCCTCTTTAACCTCTTCTGCGATCCAGACATTATTGATTTTCCCTTCGCCCGCATAGGGCGGAAACCGCTGGCCAAACTGATTTCGTCCACTCGCGCGCGCAAGGTGCAACACCATTATTCAGTCATTGGCGGGGCTTCCCCGATCCGCCGTTTCACCCAGCAGCAGGCGCGGGCGTTGCAGGCCAGGCTGCGCCAGTCGGGGCTCGACGCTCACTGCTTTGTGGCCATGCGCTACTGGCATCCCTTCACGTCGGAGGCGGTGGAGCAGTTGCGCGCCGCTCGCTGCGATGAAATAGTTCTTCTGCCCCTGTACCCGCAATACTCCAGCACCACGACGGGCAGCAGCCTGAATGAATGGCGCCGGCTCTTTTGCGAGGATTCTCCGGTGTACACCGTCGAAACCTTCTATCATCATGACTTGTATCTGGACGCCCTGGCAGAAAAAATCGCGGAAGCGCTTGCCCGTTTTCCCAGACGCAGTATCCCGGAACTTGTCTTTAGCGCGCACAGCGTTCCTCTCTCGGTCATTGAAAAGGGAGATCCGTACCAGCGCCAGATCGAGGAAACGATGGAGTTGGTGATGCAGCGCGGCGGCTGGCAAAATCGCCGGCACCTCTGCTATCAGAGCAAGGTCGGGGCCAGCAAGTGGCTGCAGCCTTCACTGCGCAATACGCTCCGCGAATTAGCGAATGACGGAGCCAAGGAAGTTTGCATTATTCCTATCTCTTTCGTATCAGACCATGTGGAGACGCTCGGGGAAATCGATCACGAGGCTCGTGCGGACGCAGCCCGGTTCGGCATCCGGCGGTTTGAAATGACTTCAGGACTGAACGATTCACCAACTTTCATTGCCGCATTGGCTGACATGGTATTCACTGCCGTTGGCATGGAACCCGTCAGGCATAGCGCTACCAGCTACTTTACCAACGCTCAATGGGAAGCAGTGTAAACCGGGACCGATTCCAGACACACAGAGGGGCAAAGGGCAGATGGCAGACGGGTCGCCAACCAACAGTGGCATTCGCGGACATCTTCCAGCTCTACCGCGAAAGGCGCTGAACAACTCGGTCATTGCCGCCGAGCAGGCGTATCGAAAACGCTCTGACCTGCCCTTACTCTCCGATGATGAGATCGCTGCTCTGAAAGCCGGCGAGCCAATGCCTTGGGAGCGCGATGGCGGATCTGCCCCGGCTGCCTCCAGCGTCTCAACCTCCGCAATTGCGGTGACACCCGTCGCGCCTGCCGCGACCTCGCCTCCACCGGCGTCATCCGCTGCCACCGCCGGAATCAGTCCCGAGGTGGCCAAGATGGTGGCGGCCGGAAAAAAATGGAGCAAGTCGTCAGTTGCTGCCGAACAGGCGCGGCGCAAGCGAAACAATCTGCCCGCACTGACCGACGCTGAGGTCACGGCGCTTTTGGGCGAACCAGCGGCGCTCGCCGCGGCTGCGCCGGCTGCGGCAACGCCCGTGTCAACACCCGCGGCTGCCACAGCTCCGCGTCCGGCAGCACCTGCTGCTGTTTCGACGGCTGGATCAGTCGCCCGCAGCGGAGAATCAACCCGCTATGTGGGAACCCCTGCAGTCGGCACCTCTCGTGCCGCTGCGGCTGGAGGCGTAGCGGCAGTAGGTCCCGAAGATAACGAGATCAACCGCCAGCGTCGCGTTTTCGTCTGGACGGCGATCGCTGCCTTTCTGACCGCCTGGTTCATAGCCTTTTTTCGCTTCTTTTTGCCGCGCACGTTGTTCGAACCGGCAACAACTTTCAAGATCGGGTATCCCGCCGACTACGGCCTCGGTGTTGATACCAAATGGCAACAGAAATACCGGATCTGGGTAGACCGGACACCGGACCGCATCTTTGTTATCTACGCTCGTTGCACGCACTTGGGCTGCACGCCCGATTGGAAACCGAGCGAGAACAAGTTCAAGTGCCCCTGCCACGGCAGCGGATACGACAGCGAAGGAGTCAACTTCGAGGGTCCGGCACCACGGCCAATGGACCGGGCGCATGTGGAAATCGCACCCGATGGCCAGATTTTGGTGGACGTGGCCAAGCTATATCAGTGGCCAAAGGGACAACCTAGCCAGTTCAACGACGGAGACGGAACCAGCGGAGCCTATTTGCGAGCATAGATTGTCGAGCCGGACGGCCGGGGCGGCCGTCCCCACGCAGTCTGTAAGCGAGGATGTGATGGCTGAAGAGAACAAGAACGAAAAGAATGGCAGCGAAGTTGGCGTGCTCGAGCGAGTGAAGACGGGCATCAAGGAAGACGTCGAGTCACTCAAAACCGATCTGCCGCTCAAGGTGAAAGAGCAGATCGAAGGGCTGAAGGACCCGACCAAGACCCAGGTCTACACCTCCATCTTTCGCCACAAGCACGACGACACGCCACGCAACCGCGCGCTGGGTGTGCTGTCCAATGTGTTTCTGCACCTCCATCCGGCAAAAATCAATCGCGATGCAGTGCGTTACAGCTACACCTGGGGCATGGGTGGCATCACCTTCTATCTGTTCATCGTCTTGACTTTCACCGGCGTCCTGCTGATGTTCTACTACCATCCGAGCAAAGTGCAGGCGTTTCGCGACGTTCTCTACCTTGAGCACGATGTTCCCTTCGGAAAGATTTTGCGGAACATGCATCGCTGGGCCGCTCACCTGATGGTGATTGCCGTCTGGCTGCACATGTTCCGGGTATTTCTCACTGGCTCTTACAAGAAGCCGCGCGAATTTAACTGGAACATCGGGGTGCTCCTTTTGGTGTTTACCTTGCTGCTTTCGTTTACCGGCTACCTCCTACCCGACGATCAACTTGGGTTCTGGGCAGTTACGGTGGGCACCAACATGGCGCGGGCCACGCCGCTGTTGGGCCATGAGGGGCCGTTCGGGCACCAACTCGGCATGACCCCGTACAACGATGTGCGTTTCGGGCTTTTAGGCGGATCGATTGTGGACGCGAATGCGTTGCTGCGTTCTTACATCTGGCATTGCATCGGGATTCCGATCGTGGCGTCGGTCCTCATGATTGTGCACTTCTGGCGTGTGCGGAAAGATGGTGGCATTTCCGGACCGGCGCCAGTGATGTTGGAAGCCGAGGCGGATAAGCCACGGCGGAGGGTTGAGTAGCGCTCGACCGGACGGCCGAGGGCGGCCGTTCCCGCATGATTAGTTGGAGCTCTTATGGATTGGCGACAACTTTGGGACATCGCTTCCACGCCGGACAACGTTCCGATCGTAGCCCTGATTCCACTGCTCATCTTCTATTGCTATCTGGCATGGAAGCAGGCCCACGCCAATGACGTACTCATCGGTCAGTTGGAAACCGACCCGGCGATGGCCAACACGCACCACCGCAAGACCTGGCCTTTCCGTCCCGGCTGGCAGAAGGAAATCCATGTGTGGCCTTTCCTGCTGCGGGTGGAGTTCCTTGCCGCCATCATCGTCACCATCATCCTGATGATTTGGTCGATTAGGCTGTCAGCGCCGCTGGAGGAGCCGTCGAATCCTAATCTCACGATGAATCCTGCCAAAGCGCCGTGGTACTTCCTTGGGCTGCAGGAGATGCTGGTTTACTTCGATCCCTGGATAGCGGGCGTTGTAATGCCAACGCTGATCATCATCGGATTGATGGTCATTCCTTACATTGACACCAATCCGTTGGGCAGCGGCTATTACACCTGGAAACAGCGCAAGTTCGCCATCGGTACGTTCATGTTCGGATTCATCATTCTCTGGGTCTCGATGATCATTATCGGCACGTTCATCCGGGGACCGGGATGGCAATGGTTTTGGCCTGGGCAGACCTGGGATCACAATCGGTTGATTTACGAGGTCAACCGCGATTTGCCGGACATATTCGGGATCACATCGAATTTGTGGAAAGGAATCTTCGGCGCGATTGTGGTGGGCGGGTATTTCGCGCTCGGCGGCTTTGGTCTGCACGCGTTCTTCCGCCGTCACAATCCGAAGGATTACCAGCGCATGAGCCTGTTGCAGTATTCGATCATGCAGGTGTTCATGCTCACCATGATCGGATTGCCGATCAAGATGCTTTTGCGGCTGCTGTTCCACATCAAGTACGTGTGGATTACGCCGTGGTTCAACGTTTAGCCCGTCGGCCCATGGCCGATCGCTACGATGGTTTCGACGCTGTGCCAACGACTAACGGCCAGCGATTAACGACTTGGAGAACCCATTGCCCGAACAACCGATTCCCGAGCAGGACCCGGTCGTAACCAAGTCCTACGCACTGCACTACGTGGTCGCGATGGTCTTGCTGGTCGTGACCCTGTTCTGGGCACTTTGGGATGAATCTTCCGGCCAGAGGCCGTGGAAGGCGTACCAGCAGCAATGGAAGAAGCGCTATATCGCGTTTTTGAAGACCGCAAAGTCAGCTTCTACCCAATCGCAGAAAGATGTCACACAGAGTTCGGACTATCGCCAACTCCAGGAGGAGGCGGAACGGGCCGAATCCGCCGCTAGGAACCGCAAGAATGAATTGCAGAAACAAATCAATGACCTGAACGCACAAATCCTGGCCGTGCAGAACGTCTTCACCGACAAGCGCGCTTACGTCAACGCGCTCACGTACGAAATCGAAACCGGCACCGGCGCTTCCGGCAAGAAGAGTAAGCAACAAGACCTGGCGAACTATGAAAAGGAAGTGTGGACGGTCGAGTCTCCTGACGGGCACAAGGAACAGTTCGATTTTCGCCAACTGGAAGAGAAATACAACGAGCTTAAAGACGAACGGACCAAACTCAGCGCCGAACTGGGTGAGGTTCTAAAACCCGTTACTGACGCGAACACGAGGCTCAGCCAATATGTGACGGATCACATGGTCGATCTCACTCCGGCCCAGATCGACGGTCTGCGCAAAAAGACGGACGAGTGGGATCCGAAAATCGTCCAGATCAACGTCACTGAAGCGAACATCGTCGATCGCTGCGAGTCGTGCCACATGGGCACGCGCGAGCCCTTGAAGATTTCCCCGACGGTGATGATCCCCAAAGGCGAGAAGAAGCCCGATGAATACGCGCGGGCCTTCGTCAGCCATCCTGAGCCCGAGTTGCTGAAGATTCACGATCCCGAAAGGTTCGGGTGTTCGCCATGCCACCAAGGCAACGGCCGCGCCACCACCAGCATCGAGAAAGCTCACGGCAACTATGAGCACTGGCTGTGGCCGCTGTACCCAAAGGAGAATGCCGAGGCCGGCTGCCAGACCTGCCACGCGGCCGACATGGTGCTAGCAAGTGGCGATGTGCAATGGAACACCATCAACGAGGGCAAAGACCTCTTCCGTCAGCGCGGCTGCATGGGCTGCCATCGCTATGAGGGATACGACAAAGAACCCGAGGACCTGAATTCGGTCAGCCAGCAGATCAAGCAGTTTGAAAGCCAGAAGACCGACAACCTGAAGCAAGCCGCCTACTTGATGAAACAGGCGGACGCGGCTGAAAGCAACGAGGAGGCCAACCGGCTCAACGAAAGGGCCACTGCGCTGAAAGTGGCCAATAGCAAGATCGACGGCCGCATTCAGCAGCTTGACTTCCAGTCTCACAGCCTGATGCAGGACATGAAGAAGGTCGGGCCCAACCTCAAAGACATCCGGCTGAAACTCAATAAGAATTGGATTCCTGTCTGGCTGAGGAAGCCGAGCGATTTCCGTCCTGCGACAAAGATGCCCAACTTCCGCCTGACTGATCATCAGATTCAGGCGATCTCAGCGTACCTCTGGCAGTCGGCGCTTACCGATCGTCTATCCAAACAAAAGCCGGGAAATGCCGCCCACGGCAAGGAACTGTTCGAAACGCGCGGCTGCTTGGCCTGCCATTCCATTGGTGAAGGCGATCAGATGCAAGGTGGAACGTTTGCCGCGAATCTCACTCGCGTCGGCGAGAAAGCGAACTACGACTACCTCGTGCGCTGGATTCACAACGCCCGCGAGCGCACCCGCCCCTATTGTCCCTATGAGAAGAAGGACATCGGGCCGGAGGACTACGCCAAACACGGCTTGCCTTACGTCTTCAATCTGGAGCACAGCCAGTGTCCAAATGATGGCCACGAGCTGCAAGTCCAGAACATGACGGTGATGCCCAGCCTTCGCCTGAGCGTGGAAGACGCGCAGGACATTGCGACCTATCTGCTGTCGCAGAAGAAGCAGGAGCCATCGTCATATCCGTCCGCGGCGTTTATGGATGATCCCAGCCTGAAAGAAGAAGGCAAAAAGTGGATTCGGTACTACGGTTGTGCCGGATGCCACGAAATTGCTGGGCTGGAAGACGAGGGTCGTATCGGCACCGATCTGACCGTTGAAGGCAGCAAGCCGATCGAGCGCCTCGATTTCGCACTGTTCACCGAACCCGCGCAGCGCGGCGGCAAAGAGCCCATCACCGATCCTGAAGACCTCCGACGCTTGCCCGACGGGCCCGCCAAGAAACCCTGGTACGACCACAAAGGTTTCTTTGAACACAAGCTGGCCGAGCCCAATGTCTACGACAAGGGCAAGATGAAGAGTGAGACCGAAGCGCTGCGCATGCCGAACCTGCACCTCGACAAGGAGCAGATTCTGGCGCTGACCACCTTCCTGCTCGGCAGTCAGGAAACCTCCCTGCCCGACAGCTACCAGTACAAGCCCGGCGACGCCCGGCGCGATATTCAGGAAGGCTGGTGGATCGTCAAGAAATACAACTGCATGGGATGCCACCAATTCATTCCAGGACAGCGCACGATTCTGATGGGAATGAAGACATACCAAGACACGCCTGAACAGTTGCCGCCCAAGTTGCTCACCGAGGGGGCGCGGGTCGATCCGGAGTGGCTGCGACGCTTCCTGTCCAATCCGTCGTTGAGCACGAGTGACACCAACCGCAACGGTGTGCGTCCGTATCTGAAGGTCCGGATGCCGACATTCTCATTCTCGGATAACGAACTGCGGAAGCTGGTGCGCTTCTTCCAGGCGCTGTCGCAACAGCCCATGCCCTACATTCCGGAGCAAGTGCCTACCCTCACAGCCAAAGAGACGGAGATGGCCCGGAGCCTATTCTCCAGCACCGCCGCGCCTTGCCTGAAGTGCCACGCCACGGGTGATCCGCAGCACGACAAGGTCGCCACGGCCCCCAACTTCTTGCTGGCAAAGGAACGCTTGAAGCCTGATTGGGTGGAGCGCTGGATTATCGATCCGCAGGCGGTGAGCCCCGGAACTTCCATGCCTTCAGGACTCTTCCGGCGCCAGAATGACCGGTGGGTTTTTGCCGGTCCGACGCCTCCCTCGTTCCAGGGATACAACCGGGATCACACCAAGCTGCTGGTGGACTACATTTTCCAGCTCACGCCGGAGGAACAGCGGCGGGTGGTAGCGGCCCGGGGGCAACCCCGCGCGTCGAATCAGGGGTCCTCGGCGGTTAAACAAGCGACAAATGCGGGGCGGCGCCCTGCAGGTGGAGGTTCGCAGTAGAATGTCCGGGGCCAAAGCAAACGTTCGGTGCAGTGGCGGGTGTCTGCGTGTGTCTTGAAGCCCACGCTGGTCGAGGCACCGGTACCCTCATCGGAGAGAAAGATCACAAGCAATAATTCACGAAAGGGCGAGGTCATGACAAAGAAAACCTGTATTGCAATGCTCGGCCTGCTTTGCCTCCTGGGGCTCTGGCTACTGAGCGCCTGCAGCAAGAAGGAGAGCGAGGAGCAATCCGCCGCTCCCGCTTCACAAGCACAGCCGGCTGCAACCCCGATTGATCCCACTACGGTCGCCACCGTCAGCGGCACCGTGAAGCTCGAAGGGGCCGCACCCAAAGCACAGAAAATAGACATGAGCCAGGATCCGGCCTGCAAGGGCGCGAACGCCTCCGAGACCGTGGTCGCAGAGGGTGGCAACTTGGCGAATGTTTTCGTTTATGTAAAGGACGGCCTGGGAAATCGGACTTTCGATGTACCGAAAGAGTCCGTCACCATCGATCAGAGCGGATGCCGGTATCATCCGCATGTACTCGGCGTAATGACCGGTCAGACCATCCAGATCAAGAATGACGATCCAACGACGCACAACATCCACCCCACTCCGAAAGACAACCGGGAGTGGAATGAATCGCAACCGCCGCAGGCGTCGCCGCTAGAGAAGAGCTTCGCGCGCGAAGAAATCATGCTGCCGGTGCGCTGCAATCAGCATCCCTGGATGAAGATGTTCGTGAATGTGGTGAAGAGCCCGTTCTACGCAGTCACAGGTCCCGATGGAAAGTATGAAATCAAAGGCCTGCCGCCGGGCGATTACACGCTTGCCTTCGTGCACGAGAAAATTGGACCCGAACGGGACGTGAAGGTCACGCTTGGCCCGAAGGACAGCAAGATGGTTGATGCCAGTTTCAAACAGTAGATAGATTGGTAGAATGTACGTTTTGCGGATGGGCCGCGTGCGGCCCATCCCCAAGTGGGGTTGAAACTCGCTTTACAACTGAGGAGTCCTGACTCTGAAAGCTCTGAGCACACCCTACAACCGTGCCCACCACGGGTTCGCGGTTTTCGTTGCTTGTGCCACGTTCCTTCTGATTATTGCCGGAGCGTTGGTTACCAGCAATGACGCCGGGCTTTCCGTCCCTGACTGGCCAACTTCTTTCGGGTCTCTCTACAAAATTCCTCGGATGGTAGGAGGGGTCCGGTTCGAACACTCTCACCGCATGATCGCCGAGTTTGTGGGCTTGCTCACCATCGTCATTGCCATCTGGACGTGGCGTACCGAACGCCGGCGCTGGATGAGAATCCTTGGCCTGGCGGCTCTAGGGACAGTAATTGCGCAAGGTGTATTGGGGGGCTTGACGGTGCTGTTCTTCCTGCCGCCCTTGGTCTCCTCAGCTCATGCGGCCCTGGCGCAAACCTTCTTCTGCCTGGCTTGCGTGATCGCTCTGTTCACCGGACAAAAATGGGTCGAAGAAGTGCCGGCGGTCGAGATCGACACTCATCGCCCCGCCCTGATCACTCTTACTTTACTTTCCGTCTTCGTTCTCTACGTGCAATTGTTTCTGGGAGCCATGTTCCGCCATCACGGCTTGAGCTGGTGGCCTCATGCGCTCAACGCTGTCGTGGTAGCCGTCGTACTCACCTGGACCGCGGTTCGTGCTCTCGCGCAATACTCCAGAATTGAAGCGGTGCGTCGTCCTGCAATTGTCCTGCTATCGCTGCTGATGTGCCAGCTTTGCCTGGGATTTGTGGCTTTTGTTACCCGGGTAGCCTGGGGGAAAGATGCTGTCCAACCGGAATTGCCTATGGTCGTCTCTACTGTGGCGCACGTTGCTGTCGGAGCGTTGCAGCTTGCGACGGCGGTAATTCTGGCAATTCAAGTTTGGCGGCATGTCCCCGTTGCATTTGAAGCGCGGATCCACGCCGGGGAACGGAAACCACTGACTGCATGAGCACAGCCTCTCAACCAACCGCCACGCCCCGCACCGGTGTCGCTACGTTGGCTCGTGATTACGCTGAGCTGACCAAGATGCGTGTAACCACGCTCATCGTGATGACTGCTTGGTGTGGCTACTACTTTGGGGCACTGAAGTCGGGCGTTTCTTCGGTTTCCTGGGGATTGTTCCACGCTCTTCTGGGAATCGCAATGGTCTCCGGCGGAACCGCTGCTCTAAACGAAGTTCTGGAACGCGATACCGACGGTCAAATGCGCCGCACAGCGCAGCGCCCGCTTCCAGCTGGACGCTTGAGCGTCCTGCACGGCAGTGTGATTGGTGTGTTGCTGGTGCTTGGCGGAGCATTTTATTTAGGTGTTGCGCTTAATCCTCTGACCGGCCTCCTGACTTTGGCGACATCGCTTGTGTATCTCGCCGCCTACACGCCGCTGAAGAAAGTTCACCCGGTCTGCACCTTTGTGGGCGCTTTTCCCGGCGCCATGCCTGGAGTGTTGGGCTGGACCGCCGCCCGTGGCCAGTTGGAATGGGAAGCACTGGTGATGTTCGCCATCGTGTTCTTCTGGCAATTCCCGCACTTCTTTTCCATTGCGTGGTTGTATCAGGAAGACTATGCCAACGGCGGCATCCGTATGCTGCCCGTCGTGGAAACGGACGGCAGGTCGACTGTCCGGCAGATTCTGTTTTACTCAGTGGGTTTAATTCCTGTCACGCTCCTGCCCACGCTTCTTGGCTTTTCCGGCAGGGTATATTTCGTCAGCGCGCTGGTTCTGGGGCTGGCCCTGCTCTATTTTGGAGCGCGTCTCGCGCTCTTGCGGCTGCCCGTCAAGGCCGCCCGTTCACGGCAGCGGGCACGGCACCTGCTGCAGGCGACGGTCTTTTACTTGCCTCTGCTGTTCGCCGTGATGATGCTGAACAAAGTCTCATCGTAAAATAACCCTGTGTCCCTGAATGCCTACGCCAGCCCAACGACTGCGGCGGACGAAGCCGTGGCCCCTGCGGTCGTCTCTGTTTGCGATCTGGTCCACCGCTATGACAGCCGCACTGCCCTGAGCGGCGTATCCTTCGACATCGGCTCTGCCGAGCTGTTTGGGCTGCTTGGCCCCAATGGAAGCGGCAAGACCACGCTTTTCCGCATTCTCTCGACTCTGATGGTCCCCGTAGGCGGTCGCGCCATGATCCTAGGGCACGATGTGGCCAAGGAGCCGGGTGGTCTGCGTTGTCGCATTGGGGTGGTGTTTCAGGCGCAGAGCATCGATCTGAAACTGACGGCCGCCGAGAATCTTTGGCATCAGGGACATCTCTACGGATTGCATGGCGCAGCCTTGAAGGCCCGCAGCAAGGAGATGCTGGAGCGGGTGGGACTAGCCGACCGCGCCCATGAGAGGGCTGAAACCTTTTCCGGAGGCATGCAGCGCCGCCTGGAGTTGGCCAAAGGTTTGCTTCATCACCCGTCCGTGCTGCTGCTCGACGAACCGACAACCGGACTTGATCCGGGAGCTCGCCGCGACGTGTGGCAGTACTTGCGCATTCTCAGGGACCAGGAACAGGTCACGGTAATCGTTACCACGCACTTGATGGAAGAGGCCGAACGCTGCGACCGCCTGGCAATCCTGAATGAGGGCAAACTTGTAGCTCTGGGGACACCCGCGGAACTCAAGCATGAGATCGGCGGAGATGTGATTCTGCTGGACGCCCAAGAGCCCGAGTCGCTGGCAGAACGCATCCAGATGCGGTTTGCGGTAGAACCGCAGGTCCTAGGCGGCCAGATCCGCCTGGAACGCGAGAATGGCCACCGTTTCATTACTGACGTCGTAGAAGCATTCCCGGGCGAGATTCAGGCCGTTTCGGTCAGTAAACCGACACTGGAGGACGTTTTTATTCATCGCACGGGGCACAAGTTCTGGAGTGAAGGTAGCGAGCCAGAAGCCTGATTCGGTCGCGTGCCGACCGGCTTCTACTGCAAGCAACTTGCGGTGGCACGAAGAAGAGAACCATGGGAACCCAGACCACAGCTTTGCCGGTCGCAATCTCCCCAACTCCCAACGGAATCCTGCTGCCCGCCTACACCCTCTGGTGGCGTGAGGTAGTCCGCTTTTACCGGCAGCGGGCGCGGGTTGTCGGCGTCATTGCTTCGCCTCTGGTTTTCTGGTTGGTCATCGGTTCAGGATTCGGAACCTCATTCCGCTCGGGCGAGGCTGCCGGGCAACAGCACTATCTAGACTACTTCTATCCCGGCGCATTAATCATGATTGTGCTCTTTACTTCGATTTTCACCATGATGTCGGTGATCGAAGACCGTAAAGAGGGTTTCCTGCTCTCGGTACTGGTTGCGCCGGTCTCCCGATCTGCGATCGTGCTGGGCAAGGTTCTCGGGGGAACGACACTCTCCACCATTCAGGGCCTGATCTTCCTGGCTTTTGCGCCTTTCGTGGGTGTCCACCTGACACCAGTTTCGTTTCTGCTCGTGGTGGCCACCGTATCTCTTGTCTCCTTCGCGCTGACAGCACTGGGCTTCGCGATCGCCTGGCCAATGGACTCTACCCAGGCGTTCCACGCGATTATCAATCTCTTTCTGATTCCTCTGTGGTTGCTTTCGGGGGCACTGTTCCCCGTGTCAGGCGCCTCAGGATGGCTGCGCGCGGTGATGGAACTGAATCCGCTAACCTACGGGGTGGAGTCGCTGCGGGTATTGCTCTATCCCGCCAGTCCCAGGCTTTCCTCGCTTACGGCGTCTATGTCCACGCTGATATTGTTTGCCTTGTTCATGTTCGGCCTGGCATTCATTCTGGCCAGCCGCCGCACCACCAAACCTGTGGCCTGATGCAAATACCGGCGCAATACGCTGCTCTCCCCGCAATCAACGCGACCCTCAACGGAACCAGCGCCGTTCTGCTGTTGCTTGGCCGGAATTTCATCAAGCGGGGCAAAATGGCGGTACATCGCGGATTCATGATCGCCGCTCTGACTTCCTCGAGTCTCTTCCTCGTATGCTACGTTTACTACCACGCCCATGTGGGCTCGGTCCGGTTTCAGGGGCAAGGCTGGTCGAGGCCGTTCTACTTCAGCATTCTGATCTCCCACACGATTCTGGCGGTCGTGATCGTGCCCATGGTTATCATTACGCTGATCCGCGCGCTGCGCGAACGTTTCGACCGGCACCGGGCAATCGCTCGCTGGACGTTCCCTTTGTGGCTGTATGTTTCCGTGACTGGCGTGGTGATCTACGTGATGCTGTACCACCTGTTCGCGGTCTAGGAGTTCGCCGCTATCCGCAGGCCTTCTCTGTGGACCCAGCGATTCGTGGTAGGCACAGGAAAACCTTAAATCGCGGAGGACGCAGAGAAGATCCCTCCGTGATCTCTGCGGAATCCCTCTGTGAACTCTGCGATTCCGTTTTTTCGCAAGTCCCGATAGACAAAATCACTGAGAATGTGGAGAAAATCCGCAGAGGACACGGAGTTCTGGATATGTCCGGAGATTCTGCTGTTGTTACACTCGGCGTGGCTAGACTTCCACGCGGCGCAATTGGAACTTGCGGGTGGCGGTGCGTCCCGAGTAAGCAGCCTGCACCAGCACGGACGAATCGGGGAGGGCTGATTCGTCCATTTCAATCTTCATCTCGGCTTTCCCCCCTGAGTCCGTGAAAACCTGGGTATAGAACGGGGCTGCATCGGGACGGGCAAAGCGTACGGTCAGTTTCGCTCCCTGAACTACTGCTCCGCCTTCGGTTACCCGAAGCTGCATCAGCAGATTGCGCTCTGCATGCACGGATTCCGCATTCAACCACTGCACATCGAGTTCTTTGATAGCCGCGAGAGTCTCCGCAGTGTCGCGCTTGTCGAGAATGCCATCGAGCTTGCCGTCGCGGATGGCGTCGAGCACCAGACGGTGCTGGTCGCGCAGAATTTGTTCCTTGTGCTGGTCAGTGAAACTGGCACCCGAGGCTTTGTCCGCGTACGAGGTCGCCCTCTTGCCGATGCAACGGCCGCGTACGAAGACCTGGGTCTGCAGCAAAAGCTCACCCTCGCGCGCTTCGCTCTGCACGTGGTAGACGGTGTCGTCGCACTTTATGTCGGTGTTGAATCCAAAAATCATGCGTCGCCAGCCACAGTTCCGAAAACCCCACGAATGGGCACGCAATTCAAAACGTGCGCTCGCTTGACACTAGCACAAACCGAACTCTAATCTAGAGTGTTTACGCAACGTTGTGCGCGAATTATATATAGCTCGACTATGCCGGACAATTACTTCGCCCGCTACCTGCCATTACTAATTCACTTCCTGGTTGCAGGCTCGCTGGCGGCCGCCATCGTTCTGCTCTCCTGGCTGATCGGTTACCGGCGGCCGACCAGGGCCAAATTGTCACCCTATGAATGCGGCATGACTCCCGTCGGCGACGCCCGCGAGCGTTTCTCAGTCAAATTCTACCTGGTCGCCATGCTATTCATTCTGTTCGATGTAGAGGCCGTCTTCCTCTATCCCTGGGCCGTGATCCTGCGCGATTTGAAGGCGGCCGGACAGGGTCTTTTCGGTTTCCTCGAAATGCTGGTGTACATCTGCATCGTGCTGGTGGGCTTTTTCTACATCTGGAAAAAGGGAGCTCTGGACTGGGGCGAGACCTCGACGGGGCGAGGGCAAGTCTGATGCCGCTTTCGCCCGCAATTACCGACCTGGAGCAGCTCAAGAGTTATCCTGCAGTCGCTCGGCTGCTGGCTTGGAACCCTGCGGCTGTGGAGAAGGTGAAGTTCGATCGCGAAGAGATGACCATCTTCGTAGAGCGCTACTCGCTTCGCGAGGCCTGTGTCGTGCTGCGAGACGCTGCTACCTGCCCTTTCAATTACCTTTCGGACTTGACCTGCGTCGACCGCTATCCCGCAGAGCCAAGGTTCGAGGTGGTGTATCACCTGCTGTCCATTCCCAACAAGGAACGCTTGCGCCTGAAGGTTTGTTTGAACGGCGACGGCCCGGCGGTCGACTCGGTGACGCCGGTGTGGCCTTCGGCAAACTACTTTGAACGCGAAGTTTTCGACCTCTTCGGTGTTCGCTTCATCGGACACCCCTATCTGCGCCGCCTCTTGATGCCGGAAGATTGGGAGGGACATCCTCTGCGGAAAGACTATCCGGTGGAGGGATTCCGCTAGACCCTGGCCTATGGCACACCTCACGCCCATGCCTGCGCTTGAACCCGGCCAGGATCGCACCATGATCCTGAATATGGGTCCGCAGCATCCGTCGACACACGGCGTGTTGCGTGTGCTGCTGGAGATTGATGGCGAGAACGTGGTGCGCATCATGCCCGACATTGGGTATCTGCACACCGGGATCGAAAAGACCTGCGAAGCCAAGTTTTATCAACAGGTGGTGCCGCTCACCGACCGCATCGATTACCTTTGCCCGCTGACGAATAACCTCTGCTACGTGCTGGCCGTGGAGAAACTGCTAGGCCTGGAAATTCCGCCCAAGGCTCAGTGGCTGCGGGTGCTGATGAACGAATTGACCCGCATCAATTCTCATCTGGTGTGGCTGGGAACGCACGCCATGGACATAGGCGCCATGACCGTGTTCCTCTACTGCTTCCGCGAGCGGGAAGACATCTTGCGGCTGTTTGAAATGGTGAGCGGGCAGCGCATGATGACGTCTTACTTCCGGGTAGGCGGCATAGCTCTCGAACCACCCCTCGGATTCTTTGATCGCGTGCGCGATTTCGCCAACCGTTTCCCTGCCTGCGTGGACGAATACGAGAACCTGCTGACCAACAATCCTATCTGGGTGATGCGCACGAAAGGCGTGGCGACGATTTCAGCAGAGGACGCAATCGCGCTGGGCGCGAGTGGTCCGACATTGCGGGGCAGCGGAGTGGACATCGACCTGCGCCGTGATATGCCGTACTCCGGCTACGAGAATTTCCGGTTCAAGGTGCCGGTGCGCAGCGAAGGCGATGTGTACGCCAGATATTTGTGCCGGGTGCAAGAACTACGAGAATCGATCGCGATCGTGCAGCAGGCGCTCGACGGGATGCCGCAGGGGCCCATCAAGGCCGATGCACCAAAAGTGGTGCTGCCTGACCGGGAGAAGATGAAGACGCAGATGGAAGCCCTCATCTATCACTTTAAGATTATTACGGAAGGTTTTGCTGTACCTGAAGGTGAGGTTTATCAGGCGGTGGAGTCGCCGCGCGGAGAGATGGGCTATTACGTGGTGAGCGATGGCACCGCGAAACCCTATCGCGTGCACATGCGCTCCGCTTGTCTGGCAAATATGCAAACCTTGCCCAAGATGTGCGAGGGCCGGCTGATTGCCGATGTGGTGGCGGCGATCGGGTCGATCGATATTGTGCTGGGAGAGATCGACCGGTAAGGAGACCTGTCATTGGTCGGTAGTCGTTGGTCGTAAGCCATCGGTCCACTTCCGCCCATGCAGGGGGGCGGGAGAATGTAGCCCAGGGCGTAGGCCCTGGGTAAACACGCTAACGTGAAGCGAGCCCCCGCGGGGGCGTTCATAAATCTGGCATGAAATTCTCGGACGAATTCGAGCAAAGATTCGCGGCGATGCTGACGCACTATCCGACGAAACGCTCCGTCCTTGTGCCCACTCTGCTTTACGCGCAGGACGAGATCGGATTCCTCAATGATGAGGTAATCGCCGAGATCGCCGGCCGCCTCGATCTGACCGAACTCGATGTGCGCAACGTGATCAGCTACTACTCCATGCTGACCACCAAACCCCGCGGCAAATACAACGTGCAGGTCTGTACCAACATCGCCTGCATGCTGCGGGGCGGCGAAGAGATCCTCGACCACTGCAAGATGAAACTAGGCATTGGCCACAAAGGTACAACGCAAGACGGGCTGTTTTCGCTGGAAGAAGTCGAGTGCATCGGGGCGTGCAGTTGGGCGCCCGCCGTACAAGTCAACTACGACTTCCACGAGAACCTCACACCCGAGGCTATGGACAAGCTTCTGGACGAATACAACAAGAAAGGAACGCAGTAGTCGCCTGAGCAGCCATGGCTACTCTGGTTTCCCATCCCGACGAGGTGAAGGTCGTCTCCCGGCGCTTCGGGCAAGGCGCGACCAACCTTGACCGCTATCTGGAGCTCGACGGCTACAAGGCCGTGCAGAAAGCGCTGGGGATGCAGCCGGACGACATCATCAATGAGGTGAAGAATTCCGGTTTGCGGGGACGCGGCGGCGCAGGATTCAGCACCGGAATGAAGTGGTCATTCGTTCCCAAGCAATCGCCCAAACCAAAGTACGTTTTGTGCAACGGCGATGAAAGCGAGCCGGGCACCTGCAAGGATCGCCTGATTTTTGAGCACGACCCGCACTCGGTGATCGAAGGGGTGATGATTGCCGCCATCGCAGTTGGCTCCCATTCCGGGTACATCTACATCCGCGGGGAATACCGCTATCTCTCGAACATCATGCAGAAGGCGCTGGCGGATGCCTACGCGCGCGGGTTCCTGGGCAAGAACATTTTTGGCAGCGGCTACGATCTCGACATCTACTGGCACGGCGGCGCGGGCGCATACGAGGTTGGTGAAGAGTCCGCGCTTATGGAATCGCTCGAAGGCAAGCGTGGAATTCCTCGCATTCGCCCTCCCTTCCCGGCAGTGGTGGGATTGTGGGGCGGGCCTACCGTCATCAACAATGCCGAGACCTTGGCCAGCGTGCCACACATTATCTTGGGCGGGGCGCAGTGGTATGCAGGCTTGGGTACTCCGAAGAACGGCGGCACCCGCCTGTTTTGCCTCAGCGGACACCTCAATAAGCCCGGCGTGTACGAGCTCCCCATGGGATACAACCTCAAGAAGATGATTTATGAGGTTGGCGGTGGAATTCCCAATGGCCACAATTTGAAAGCGGTTGTGCCTGGGGGATCGAGCACTCCCGCGCTGCTTGCCAATGAGATCGACATTGCGATGGATTTTGATTCCGTCGCCAAGGCGGGCTCAATGCTCGGCTCAGGCGGGGTGGTCGTGCTTGACGATACTACATGCATAGTGAAATTCGCTCTTCGCACCATGAAGTTTTATCAGCACGAGAGTTGCGGCTGGTGCATTCCCTGCCGCGAGGGCACCGACTGGCTGAAGAAGACGCTCGTCCGCTTCCATGCCGGCGGCGGACTGAAGAAAGATATCGACAACATGCAGTACCTGGCGGAAAACATGCTGGGCCGCACGTTCTGCCCGCTGGGCGATGCCGCGGCAATGCCGATGATCGCCTTTGTGAAGAAGTTCCGCAAGGAATTTGAGGATCATCTGGAAGGCAAGCCGTGCCCGTTTGAAAGGGCGGGCAGCGTGCAAGAACTTCCAGTGATGGCGTAAAAAAAGATGACCATGAGCGCACCGCCTCAATCCGCAATTGATAGAGAAGCAAATCAGGCACTGCTCGCAGAGCTACGCAGGAGTTGCGATCGATTCCTCAAGGTTCTTAAAGATGTTCCCGAGAATAGGGAGAAGATTCGTGCAACTGAAGGCACATGGTCGATTCTTGATTGCGCCGAACACGTTTGCCTGGGCGAAGAACTGATGTTCGCGGCCTTGAAGAAACGGCGGCCTACAGACGCACCTCCCGACATGAAAAAAGATGCCGTGATTCATAAAATTGCGCTCGACAGGTCCCGAAAGGCCGCTTCTCCGGAACAAGCCAAGCCAATTGGACGATATGCATCCTTGTCGGAAGTCGTAGAGGTTTTTCGCTCGTCCCGCCAGCGAACAATTGATTATGTAGATGGCCTTAACGAAAACTTGCGGAGCTCGACATGCGTTCATCCGTTTGGTGTTTTTGATAGCTATCAGCTTGTAGAAATCATGGCTCTGCATTCAGAACGGCACGCTTTGCAGATCGAAGGAATCAAGAACAGCATTGCATACAAGGCAGCCAGCCAACAGCAGGCGATGCACTAGAAGGCAGCTATGGCAGATGCACCCGCGGCAGTAAACATCACGGTAGATGGCAAGAAGGTCATAGCCCCGGCGGGGACGCTGCTGATCGAGGCCTGCAAGAGCGTGGGTATTGAAGTGCCCTCGTTCTGCTACTACCCCAATCTGTCGCTGCAGGGTGCCTGTCGCATGTGCCTGGTGAAGATCGAGAAGATGCCCAAGCTGCAGACCGCCTGCACCACCGTGATCAGCGAAGGCATGATCGTCACCGCCGACAACAACGAGGTTCGCCAAGCGCGCAAAGGGATGGTCGAATTGCTGCTGGGCAATCACCCGTTGGATTGCCCGGTATGCGATGCCGGCGGCGAGTGCGAACTGCAGGACATGACGTTTTCCTACGGCGCCGCCGAATCCAAGTACATCGACACCAAGAACCATCGTGACGAGCAGCAGTGGTCCCCCGTCGTTTACTTTGATCGGCCCCGCTGCATCCTTTGTTATCGCTGTGTGCGTGTGTGCAACGAAGCTATGGATGTGGCCGCGCTTGGCGTCCAGAATCGCGGCGTCAGCTCAATCATCGCACCCAACAAGGAAGATCACCTGGAGTGCGAAGAGTGCGGCATGTGCATCGACATCTGCCCGGTGGGCGCGCTGACCTCCGGCGCGTACCGCTACAAGACCCGCCCGTGGGAGATGAAACATGTGGGTACGGTTTGCACCCACTGCGGCGATGGCTGCAAAACTACACTGGGCGTGCGCCGCGACGACACCGGCATGCAGATCGTCCGGGGAGACAATCGCGACAAAAGCGGCATCAACGGTGATTTCCTCTGCATCAAGGGGCGCTACGCGTTCGATTTCGCCAGCCACGAAGATCGTCTCAGGCAGCCATTGATTCGCGAGAACGGCCGCCTGACACCTGCTACCTGGGAAGAGGCGTTTGCACTGATTGGCAAGAGATTTGCCGAAGTCCGCGACAAAGACGGCGGCAAAGCCATCGGCGTCATCGGCTCCAACCGGACTACCAACGAGGAAAGTTACTTGTTGCAGAAGTTCGCCCGCGTGGTACTGCAAACCAATAACATCGACCATCAGCGCACCGCAGACTTCCCCGCCCTCGCTGCAGCCCTTACCGGGAAACACGGCTCCACGGCGACCATGCGCGACGTTTCTACTGCACCAGCGATTCTGCTGATTGGTAACGATCCCACCGAGAGACACCCGCTTCTGGCCTGGCAGATTCGCAACAACGTGCGCTTGCGCCGCGCCCGGCTGTACGTGGTGAATTCCAATGCGATCAAACTGCGACGCCAAGCGGCAAGCTTCGCAACTGTGCCGGATGGCGGCGAGGGAGAGTTCGCTGCATTTCTTGCTGGCGACGATTCTGCCGTGGAAGCCTTGGCTGGAACTCGCGACACCTGGACCGCATTGCGCGACAAGCTGCGCGGTGAGCAGGGATTGGTGATCGTTTTTGGCGCCGAGATTCGCGGCCGGGATATCGCTTCTCTGACGAAATTCGGCCTGGAGATCGGCGCGCGGTTTGCCTGCCTCGGTGACTACGCCAATTCCCGCGGGGCGGCTGATATGGGCCTTTACCCCGATCTGCTGCCCGGCTATCTGCCGATTGCTCAGGGGGCGAAGTTCCGCGCCGAGTGGGGAACGCTCCCCGATGCACCTGGGCTCACTCTTCCCGGTATGGTGGAAGACGCCAAATCCGGCAATCTGAAAGCACTGTACGTCGTCGGCGCGAATCCCGTGGGCCGTTTCGGGATTGACCCCTTCGCATTTTCCCGTGCCTTCGTCGTCGTGCAGGATATGTTCCTGACCGAAACTGCGACCATCGCCGATGTCGTGCTGCCCGCCGCCAATGCTTACGAAAAGTCAGGCACCTTCACCAACACTTGCGGCGATCTGCAGATTGTGAAGAAGGCCGGTGAGGTCACCGGCACGAAAGACGATTTCGAAATGATGGTCAGAACCGCTGCCGCCATGGGCTTTGACATTCACAAGTTAGTGCCTTTCGGCGGAAGTACTCGCGCCGATATGGGCCAGTCGCGCGGGGCGCAGTCAGGGGAAGCTGACCGCCACGCTGTCTGGCTCGAAGCTCATGGACTCGAGCCAAAGATGAGTCCGTTTGATCCTATGGCCATTTTGGATGAAATCCAGCGATTGGTGCCGGGATATGACGTTTCCCGCGTGAACTTGCTGGCCGGAAACGATCAACACACGAACCTCGCAGCGAGCGGGCCGGGAGCGGCGCACGACGATGCACTGGTTTTCCCTGCCCATGACGCCTTGTTCACTTCGGGCACTCTAGGACGTTATTCCCGTATCCTGAATTCAGTCGTAGAAGAGCAGCACCGGCAGTCCACGGAAGAAATCGCCGCTGATTGACAAACGTGGAGCCGGAATGATTTCTCGTATTTTGTCATTCCCGAGCGAGAAATCTGCGTAAGGAACGGGAGCTTGTTGGAGTAGAAGACGAGCAACAGGAATTCGTTGAGCATACCAATCTTCATTGCCGCATCTCTGATCAAGATCGTGATCACGATCGTCATTTTGCTCACGGCGGTCGCATACAGCGTTTGGCTGGAACGCAAAGTGGTGGGGCACATCCAGAACCGTTGGGGGCCCACTCGTGTGGGTCCGTTCGGATTGCTGCAACCGCTCGCCGATGGGGTCAAGTTTCTTGTTAAGGAAGACCTTACACCCCCGCATGTTTACAAGCCGCTTTACATCGCGGCCCCGATGATTGCGGTGACGTTTGCACTCACTTCAATTGCGGTCGTTCCCATCGGCAACCCGGTCACGATTGGCAGCTATGCCGTTCCGCTGCAGATCACCGACCTGAATGTTGGCTTGCTGGTGATTCTGGGCGTCACTTCGCTGGGGGTGTACGGGGTCGCTCTATCCGGTTGGTCTTCAAACAGCAAGTATTCCCTGTTGGGCGGGCTTCGTGCCAGCGCCCAAATGGTCAGCTATGAGATCGCACTTGGTCTCTCGCTGATCGGCGTGTTGATCGCGGCCGGCAGCTTCAGTTTGCGCGAGATCGTGGACGCACAGGGAGGGCACTTCTGGGGGATCATTCCGCGCTGGAATATCTTTCACGGCCAGATCATCGCCTTCTTTATTTACCTGACGGCTGCCTACGCGGAAACCAACCGGATTCCGTTTGATCTGCCGGAAGCGGAAACAGAACTCGTCGCAGGTTATCACACGGAATACAGCGCCATGAAGTTTGCCATGTTCTTTATGGCGGAGTACGCAAATATGATCACCGTCGCCTGTCTGGCGACCTTGCTTTTCCTAGGTGGATGGCACGGGCCTTTATTTGGGCCTCCGATTTTGCAGGCGCTTTTGCCTGTGTTCTGGTTCGGAGTGAAAGTTTTTGTTTTTATGTTCATCTACATCTGGGTGCGCGGAACGTTGCCGCGCTTCCGCTATGACCAATTGATGGCATTTGGCTGGAAGTTCCTGCTGCCGCTGGCGATTGCGAATCTGGTGATCACAGCGGCGGTGACCGTGGCGTGGTAGGGCATGCTTCAGAAATCTTCGGCGGCTAAGGCCGCTGGGGGCAGCATTCACAGGGAACGATGCTTCATCTGATCTTATTTACGGGGTTCGGCCTGGTCTGCGTCGCCGGTGCGGTGAATCTGCTGGTGCAGCGCCACCCCATCAACAGCGCATTGTCGTTGGTGGTGGTGATGGGTGCGCTGGCGGCGGAGTATCTGCTGCTGGGAGCGGAATTCGTAGCCGCAGTGCAAGTCATTGTCTACGCCGGAGCCGTGATGGTCTTGTTTGTCTTCGTAATCATGCTGCTCAATGCGGGCGAGGAAGAGCGAACCCAGGGAAGCCGTGTGGCCCTGCTGCTCGGAGTGCCGGGTCTCGTCGTCGGCAGCTTGCTGATTGCCTGGGTGCTAATTCATCGCTCCGGAACAGAGGCTGTCCGTGTGGGAGCATTGCCCGGATACCCGAAGGCCATCGCCCAACTCCTGTTCCACGATTTTCTGCTGCCGTTTGAAGTTACTTCGATCCTGGTGCTGATTGCCATTATGGGCGCGGTGGTGCTGGCGGCGAAGCCGTCGCAAGTTCAGCAAGGCAAGAAGGAGGGCTGATGATACCGCTGTCGTATTACCTGGTGCTGGGCGGGATTCTGTTTGCCTGCGGCGTCGCCGGGTTCCTCATCAAGCGCAATATCATCACCATCTTTATGTCGATCGAGCTGATGCTGAATGGCGTGAATCTTTCCTTTGTCGCTTTTGCTGCGCACTGGCATGCGCTCAGCGGACAAGTGTTTGTCTTTTTTGTGATGGTTGTGGCCGCAGCCGAAGCTGCCGTGGGACTGGCGATTATTATCGCGGTCTATCGCACGCGTGAGACGTTGAATGTCGATCAAGTGAACCTGCTTAAGCTATGACGCCAAATCCGCTCCATCTTTGGCTGATCCCGGTGTTGCCGCTGATTGGCGCGGCCATCAACGGCCTTTTCGGCAAGCGCTTCTCGCGGCGCGCCGTGGCTGCTGTAGCCCTGTCGTTCTGCGGCGCGGCTTTTGTCATGGCCCTGTGGGTGGTGTCCCGGTTTTCTTCTCTGTCGCTTCCTCACACTGAGACGTTGGCCACATGGCTTCGCGCCGGCAGCTTCCAGGCTGACTTCGCCTTTTACCTTGACCAGCTTTCTCTCGTGATGCTGCTGGTCGTCACCGGCGTCGGCTTCCTCATCCACATCTATTCCGTGGGCTACATGTGGGAAGAGGGCGGGTTCTATCGCTTCTTCAGCTATCTCAACCTGTTCATGTTCTTCATGCTGACCCTGGTGCTGGCCAACAACTACCTGCTGATGTTCATCGGCTGGGAGGGCGTAGGGCTGGCATCGTATTTGCTGATTGGCTTCTGGTTTACGAAAGACTCGGCGGCCTCCGCGGGCAAAAAGGCATTCATCGTCAATCGCATCGGTGACTTCGGGTTCCTCATTGGCTTATTCCTGCTGATCAAACACTTCGGTTCGCTGAATTTTGAGCAGGTGTTCCAAGTAGCCGCTCAACAGCCGGTAGAGACTGCGGGCGTGGGATTGCTCACCACCATCGGGTTGCTGCTGATGGTGGGTGCCGCCGGCAAGTCGGCGCAGATTCCGCTTTACGTCTGGCTCCCCGATGCCATGGAAGGCCCGACGCCGGTTTCCGCCCTGATCCATGCTGCCACCATGGTCACGGCCGGCGTCTATATGGTCGCGCGGTCGCACGTGATCTTCGAACATGCCCCAACTGCCATGATGGTCGTCGCCATTGTGGGCACATTAACCGCGCTGTTTTCCGCGACCATCGGTATGGCGCAGACCGACATCAAGAAAGTGCTCGCCTATTCGACGGTATCGCAGCTGGGATACATGTTCATGGCCTGCGGCGTGGGCGCGTTTTCTATGGGCATCTTCCACCTGATGACCCATGCTTTCTTCAAAGGCCTGCTCTTCCTGGCCGCAGGCTCGGTCATTCATGCGGTCGGCGGCGAGCAAGACATGCGCAAGATGGGAGGCCTGCGTACCCGGATTCCCTGGACATTCTGGACGATGACGGCCGCAACCTTCGCCATCGCCGGATTTCCACCTTTGGCGGGTTTCTACAGCAAGGACGCAATCCTGTTTCGAGCGTTCGTCAGCCCTCAAGGGAGCTGGGTATATTGGGCGATTGGCGTGTTCTCGGCGCTCCTGACTTCTTTCTACATGTTCCGGCAGTGGTTCCTGACATTCTTCGGTGAGTACCGCGGTGAACCGAACCACGCGCAGGATGAACACTCCTCACATCATTCAGGGCATGGCGGCATTCACGAGAGTCCGAAGGTGATGCTAATTCCGCTGGTGATCCTCGCAGTTCTGTCGGTCATCGGTGGATGGGTGGGTGCCGAGCGCTTCAACGCGTTTCTGTCTCCGGGGTTCCACGGACATGCAATAACCAAGCTGGTCGCGCCGGGCCCCGAGGAAGCAGCAAGGATGGCAGTGGAGAATCGAGCAATCGAGCATTTGGAACTGGGCTTAACTTTCGTTGCTGTCGCCGCTGCTGCGTCCGGCTTCTTCCTTGCCTGGCTCCTCTACTATCGCCGTCCGCAACTGCCCCAGGAAATCGCACGAGCTCTGGGCCGCTTTTATCAAGCAGTGGCCAATAAGTACTACGTCGATGAGCTGTATGCCGTGTTATTTGTCGAGCCTTTGGTCGAGGGCTCCAAGAATATCTTGTGGCGCGGCATGGACCAAAAGGTGATTGATGGCGCCCTCGACGGTAGCGCCCAGGGCGCGCGAGAGGTCTCCGACTCTGTTCGCCGCATGCAATCGGGCAATCTGCGTTCCTACGCGGGGTGGGTAGCTGTGGGTGCAGCGGCGGTGATCGCCTACATGATCTGGATGGGGGCGCGATGAACGGCTTCGAACATGCCATTCTCACACTCGTAACCTTCATCCCTCTGGCTGGAGCGCTCCTGCTCTTGGTCTTTCCCCGCCGTGACCGCGACGTCAAAGTGTTTGCCCTGGTGGTCACGCTGCTGGCCTTTGTGCTCTCGCTTCACTTGCCGGTTCACTTTGACCGCAGTCATACAGGTTTCCAGTACGAACTGGATAGACCGTGGATCCCTACTCCGAACATCCACTATCACATGGGCATCGACGGCATTTCCGTGTGGTTGGTGGTGCTTACGACGTTCCTGACCCCGCTTTGTGTGCTGATTTCGTGGAAGTCGATTCATGAACGGGTGAAGGAATTCTTCATTCTGCTGCTGATCCTGGAAACCGCGCTGATCGGCGTCTTCGTATCGCTGGACCTGTTCCTGTTTTATTTTTTCTGGGAAGCCACGCTGATTCCGATGGCCTTGCTGATCGGCATGTACGGCCACGAGCGCCGGGTTTACGCCGCCGTCAAGTTCTTCCTGTATACGATGATCGCCTCCGTGTTCATGCTGGCAGGAATTTTGTGGCTCTATGCCAAGACCGGCACATTCGATTTCGTCACCATCCAAGGTCTGATCCAAAACGGCCAAGTACCGGGTTTTGCTGCGGCTGCTCAGTGGCTCTTCCTTGGATTTTTCGTGGCATTCGCGGTGAAAGTGCCCCTTTTTCCGGTGCACACCTGGCTGCCGGACGCACATGTGGAAGCGCCCACGGCTGGCTCGGTGTTGCTGGCAGGGGTTCTCTTGAAGATGGGCACCTACGGTATGGTGCGCTTCAACCTGGGTCTGTTCCCGGAGCAGTCCCGCCAGAACGCCTGGTGGGTGATAACGTTGGCGCTGATTGGCATCATTTACGGCGCGCTTGTAGCCATGGTCCAGCCCAACATGAAGAAGCTGATCGCGTACTCTTCGATCAGCCACCTGGGATTCGTTGTGCTCGGAATCTTCAGCTTCACTCAGTTAGGATTGGATGGCGCGGTTTTCGTCATGCTTGCGCACGGCATCTCTACCGGCGCTTTGTTTATGCTCGCCGGGAGTCTCTATGAGCGTCGCCATACCTACGAGAGCTCGCAGTTTGGTGGTCTGGCCACGCCCATGCCTGGGGACGCGACATTTTTCTCTGTCATT
>Ga0335070_10000693_pt1 | contig 38191 bp, 40 predicted proteins | sample Lox_Sample_13_FD_206722 | JGI IMG/M metagenome (GOLD analysis project Ga0335070, IMG submission 206722) | Soil microbial communities from Loxahatchee National Wildlife Refuge, Florida, United States - Lox_Sample_1.3 | ecosystem: Environmental > Terrestrial > Soil > Wetlands | place: USA... | reverse complement strand
CGGCCCCGGTTCGAAGCCGCCGGTGAAACCGAGGATCGTCTTGCCGTCGGCGGAGAGGGCGGTGCCGACGAAGCCGGTCTCCCCTGCCTTGCCGATCGGCTTCTGAGCGCCGGTCTTGGCGCTGACGCCGACCGCGTAGCTGGTGTCCTGGCCCTCGAACTCGGCCAGGATCCGCGTCCCGTCGCCCGACCAGTCGGTTGGGAACAGGCCCTGCAGCAGCGGGTCGACGTTGGTGTGAGTGAGCCGCTTGACGCCCTTGCCGTTTTCGTTCATCAGGTAGAGCTCGTTCTTCGGCCCGTACTTGCGCGAGCCGGCGCCGAGCAGCTTGGCGAAGACGATCTGCCCGCGCGGGCCCCAGAGCGGGTCGAGCGAGCGGTGGTCGTGGGTCAGGGCGACGGTGCCGAGGCCCGCGGCGGAGACGCGATAGACGTCGCTGCGCGGCGGGTACTTTTCGGAGTTGGCCTTCGAGTAGACGATTTCGTTGCCTTCCGGCGAGAAGCTGAAGCCGCTGAAATAGCCGCTCGCGATCACCTTCTGCGCGCCCGTCGCAACCGTGATCAGGACCAGCTTGCGCTTGCCGAGTTCACCGCCGCGCAGGGCCAGGATCGTTTCCGAGTTCGGCGACCAGGCGAGGTAGAAGGTTTCCCGCCAGCCGACCATCAGGGTCCTCGCCGCACCGCCGGCGGTCGGCGCAACCTTCAGTTCCGCCTTGTGCCCGGGACCTTCGTGGAAGTAGGCGACCGAGGCGCCGTCGGAAGCGATGTGGGGGCTGTAGCCGGGACCGATCTTGTGCACCGCGGAGCCGTCGTCCTTGGCGACGTAGACGCTCGGGTTGAACTGGTTCTGCGGGCTGCGGGTGAAGGTCAGCGTCGCCTGCGCGGCGGCCGGCAGGGCGAGCAGGGCCGCGAGGGCGAGCAGGGGCAGGAGCAGCTTCGACTTCGGCAGGGATGGCATCGCGCGATCGTATCCGCGCCGCCCCCGGATTGGACTAATTAGCCGCACCGGGGGCACGAAGTGCCCCCGGGCGCTCAGCCGCCGCAGGTGCCCCAGCTCGGTTCGAAGGCGAACCGGGTGAGGACGCTCATCGCGGCCCAGCTGCCATTGGAGGCGACGGTGCCGACACGGTGGTTGGAGAGCGAGTGGAAGCCGCCGCTGGAACCGAGCACGCGGTGGCCGTCGCAGGAGAAGGAGACGCCGACGAAGCCGGCCTTGGGCCGCTGCGCCGGCCACTGGGCGTGCGTCCCGGGTTCGACCATCAGGGCAACGCCCGAGCGGGATCCTGCATTCGGGTAGACGTTCGCCAGCAGCAGCCGGCCATTGGCCGACCAGGCGACGGGGACGATCTCCCGCGGCTTGGCGTAGGACCGGCGCGGGACCATGCGGTAGACCGAGCCGCCGTCACCGGTCATCCCGTAGAGCTGCTCGTGATGCTTGCTCCCCATCTCTTTGACGAAGGCGATCTGATCGCTGACGCCCCAGACCGGGCGCTTGGAGCGGTGGTCGTAGGTGAGCCGCTGGACGCTGTGCGGAGCGCCGACCGAGATCCGGAAGATGTCGTTGCCCGGCCGTCGGTCACCGCGGTTGACGACGCGCGAGAAGGCGAGCTGGGTGCCGTCGGGCGAGAAGCTGACCCCGGTGAAGTGGCCGCGGGCCACGACGCGCTCGCCGCCGAACACGGTGCTGACCAGGACCAGGGCCTGCGGACCGTGGCGCGGAGCGCGCACGGCGGCGATCGTCTCCGAGTCGGGCGACCAGGTGACGAAGGAGATCCGGGCGGCGTCGAAGAGCTGGTCGGAGGCGCCTCCGCGCACCGAGACGACCTTCAGCCGGTGCCGCCCGCTGGAGGGCTCTTCGTTGATGTAGGCGACCGCAGCGCCGTCGGGGGAGACCTGCGGGTCGTAGCCGCGGCCGACCCGGATTTCTTCCTTGCCGGCGTTGGTCGCGGTGAAGACGTAGGGCGAGAGCGGGTAGCGGCCGTACTTGACGTAGGCGAGCATCGCGTGCGCCGCCGCCGGCAGGACCAGGATCCCTGCGAGAACCAGCATCGAGATGAGCAACTTCGGCTTCGGACCGCTGAGCATCGCGCGATCCTACACCTACTTTTGCATCAGTTTCAGAACACCAAAGTATTAAAAGCTGTGCGCGGTCGAAGACTCAGAGCTCAGGCACGTCTGCGCCCTGCGGCTCGAAAGGCATCCGCCGCACCTCGGCCCAGCCGGCACAGCGCTGCTCCAGCGCCGCCGCGACGGTTCCCGCCTCTTGCCAGGTGGTCCAGACAAGGACAGTCGGGCCGGCGCCCGAGATCGTCGCCCCCAGCGCCCCGATCTCGCGGGCGGAGTCGACGATCTCCATCGAGCGCGGGTAGAGCGGGCGGCGGCGCTCCTGGTGGATGCGGTCGCCGAGACCGCGGGCGACGAGGTCGAGGTCGGCGCTGCGCAGCCCGAGCACGAGCAGAGCCGCGGCGGAGACGTTGGCGACGGCGTCGGCGAGCGGCAGCTCGGCCGGGATTGCGCCGCGGGCGCGCTCGGTAGAAACCTCCTCGGGCGGGATCACGACGATCCCCTCGAGCCCGTCGGGCGGGTCGAAGCGGGCCGCCAGCGGCGCCCCGCCAGAACCCATGCCGCAAACGACGAAGCCGCCGTAGATAGCAGCGGCGACGTTGTCCGGGTGCCCCTCGATCTCGCTCGCGCGGGCCAGCATCTCCTCTTTGGAGAGCGCCAGCTCGAAGAGATGGTCGGCGGCGGCGAGACCGGCGACGATCGCAGCCGCGCTGGAGCCGAGACCGCGCGCCAACGGGATCTCGCTGCGCAGGCGGAAGGCGATCCCGTCAGCCGAGCGCAGCGACTCGAAGGCGCGCACGATCAGGTTCTCCCGCCCGGTCGGCACCTCGAGCCCGCCGCTCTCGAACGAGTACTCCCCGACCTCCTCGACTTCGAGGTCGAGGTGCAGCGAGACCGCCGCCGCCATCGCGTCGTAGCCGGGACCGAGATTGGCCGAGGAGGCCGGGACCCGGACCAGACGGCGGCGCGCGGTCAATCGAACACCGCGCGCTCGACCGCGGCGAGGTCGTTCTCGCAGGCGATCACGGCCGGGGCTTTGCCGAGCGCGGTGTCGGGGTCCTTGAGACCGTGGCCGGTGAGCACGCAGACGACGGATTCGGGGGCGGCGACGCCGTCGGGAACCGGCAGGCCGTGGGCGAGGAGGCCGGCGACCGAGGCCGCCGAGGCGGGCTCGCAGAAGACCCCCTCGCTCGCCGCGAGCCAGCGGTAGGCGTCGAGGATCTGCGCGTCGGAGACGGCGGCGACGCGGCCGCGCGAGGCGGTGAAGGCGGCCATCGCCTCCTCCCAGCGGGCCGGGTTGCCGATCCGGATCGCCGAGGCAACCGTCTCCGGATTGGCGACCGGCTCGCCGGAGACCAGCGGCGCGGCGCCCTCGGCCTGGAAGCCGTAGAGCAGCGGTGCGGTCTCGACCTCCTGGAAGCCGCGCCAGTAGGCGGTCACGTTGCCGGCGTTGCCGACCGGGATCGCGAGCGCGTCGGGGGCGCCGCCGAGCTCCTCGACGACCTCGAACGCAGCGGTCTTCTGGCCTTCGATCCGGTGCGGGTTGACCGAGTTGACGAGCTCGATCGGGTGCTTCTGGGAGAGCTCGCGGACGATCCGGAGGGCGTCGTCGAAGTTGCCCTGCAGCGCCACCACCCGAGCCCCGTGCATCAGCGCCTGGGCGAGCTTGCCGATCGCGATCTTGCCCTCGGGCACGATTACCGCGCCGCGCATCCCGGCCCGCGCCGCGTAGGCGGCGCAGCTTGCCGCGGTGTTGCCGGTCGAGGCGCAGATGATCGCCTCCGCCCCCCGCCCCTTGGCCCGCGAGACCGCCACCGTCATCCCCCGGTCCTTGAACGACCCGGTCGGGTTCAACCCCTCGAACTTGAGGTAGGCGCGGGCGCCGATCCGCTCCGAGAGCCGCGGCGCCTCGATCAGCGGCGTCGCGCCCTCGCAGAGGCTGACGACGGGGTCGCTGGGCTCCAGCGACAATCGGTCGCGGTAGCGCTCGATCAGCGGAGCGGCCATCGCGCCCTAGAACTCTTCCTCTATGACATGGATGTAGCGAGCGGGGGCGCGCAGGTCGTCGAGCTTGCCGAGCGCCCGCACCGCCTCGGCGAAGTGCGACTCGAGGCACTCGTGGACGACCATCACCAGGCGCGCGTCCTCGCCGATGCCGCGCTGGACGACGCTCTTGACCGAGACCCCGTGGTCGCCGAGGACGGTCGCCACCTGGGCGAGGACGCCGGGGCGGTCGGCGACCTCGAGGTGCAGGTAGAAGGAGCTGGGCACGTCGGCGACGATCGGCAGCTCGGTGCGGGTCTCGTGGACGGGCGTGTCGCCAGCGAGGATCGAGACGACGTCGCCGAGCACCGCCGAGGCGGTCTGCAGGCCGCCGGCGCCCGGGCCCGACATCGTCACCTCGTTGATCGCCGGCGCCTCGACCATGACCGCGTTGAACGGGCCCTCGATCGGCGCCAAGGGGTGGCCGCTGTAGAGGAAACAGGGGAAGACGCGGACGCTGATCCCGCCGTCGCGCCGTTCGGCGACGCCGAGCAGCTTCAGCGAGAGGCCGAGCTCCTTGGCGTAGGCGAGGTCGTCGGGCTTGATCGAGTCGATCCCCTCGTAGGGAACCTGGGCGAGGTCGACCGGGGTGTGGAAGGCGAGGCGGGCGAGGATCGCCATCTTCGCCGCCGCGTCGGCGCCGGAGACGTCGTCGCTGGGATCGGCCTCGGCGTAGCCGAGCCGCTGCGCCTCCTTCAGCACCTCCTCGTAGCCGGCACCGCTGGCCGCCATCTCGCTGAGGATGAAGTTGGTGGTGCCGTTGACGATCCCGAACACCTTCTCGATCCGGGTGACGCCGAAGCTCTCCTGGATCGTGCGGACGATCGGGATCACCGCCGCCACCGCCGCCTCGAAGCGCAGCTGCACGCCGGCCTCGCGGGCGACGGCGAAGAGCTCATCGCCGTGCTGGGCGAGCAACTGCTTGTTGGCGGTGACGACGGGGCGCCCGGCGCGCAGCGCGTCGAGCACGAACTGGCGGGCGGGGTCGGTCCCCCCGATCAGCTCGACGATCAGGTCCGACTGCTCGAGGATGGCGCCGAAATCGCCCTCGGAGCGGGTGAGGACTCCGGCAAGCTGCGGCCGGCGGCCGGTGGCGGCCTCGACCGCGGCGGCGCGGTCGGCGATCAGCTCGGCGAAGGCGCCGCCGACCGTGCCGCGCCCGAGCAGCCCGATGCGAACCGGTTTGGAGCCCTCGTCAGACATCGCGCGCGGTGAGGTCGTCATAGGACTCACGGCGGACGACGACGCGAGCCTCGCCCTCGCGGCAGAAGACGACCGGCGGCCGCGTGACGCCGTTGTAGTTGCTCGCCATCGCGTGACCGTAGGCGCCGGTCGCGGGGGTGACGAGGACGTCGCCGACCGTCGGCTCGGCCAGCATCGCGTCGCGGACGAGGACGTCTCCCGACTCGCAGTGCATGCCGGCGATCGTGACCAGCGTGTCGGGCGTGGCGGCGGCGCGGTCGGCGATCAGCGCTTCGTAGCGCGAGCCGTAGAGCATCGGCCGCATGTTGTCCGACATGCCGCCGTCGACGGCAAGGTAGGTGCGGACGCCGGGGATCTCCTTCAGGGTGCCGACCCGGTAGGCGGTGACCCCGGCGTTGGCGACCAGCGAGCGGCCGGGCTCGACCAGGATCCGCACCCCCTCGCCGAAGACCTCGGCGACGCCGCGGACCTTGACGTCGACGTAGTCGTCGATCGCTGGCGGCTCGTCCTCGCCGGTGTAGGCGACGCCGAGGCCGCCGCCGACGTTGACGACCCGGCACCAGTCGCCGGCGAGGTCGCCGAGGGCGCGGATCGCCAGCGTGTAGGGCTCGAGCTCGAAGATCTGCGAGCCGATGTGGGCGTGGAGGCCGACCAACTCGAGCTTGTCGGAGGCGAGCACGCGCTCGATCGCCTGCGCCGCCAGCCCGTCCTCGAGCCCGAAGCCGAACTTCGAGTCGAGCTGGCCGGTGGTGATGTAGTCGTGGGTCGAGGGCTTGATCCCGGGGGTGACCCGGATCAGGACCCGCTGGCGCCCGTCGAGCAGTCGCTCGCAGCGCTCGATCTCGTCGAAGGAGTCGAGGATCAGGTGGCGGATCCCGGAGCGGGCGGCGAAGAGGATCTCCTCGTCGGTCTTGTTGTTGCCATGCATGTGGATCCGGTCGGGGTCGAAGCCGGCCTTCAGCGCCATGTGCAGCTCGCCGCCGGAGGCGACGTCGGCCGAGAGCCCCTCCTCGGCGAAGAGCCGGTAGGCGGCGGTGCAGGGGAAGGCCTTGCTGGCGAAGAGGACCTCGTGCTCGACGCCGCGGCGCTCGAACGCCTCGCGGTAGGCGCGAGCGCGGGAGCGCAGATCGTCCTCGGCATAGACGTAGGCGGGGGTGCCGACCTCTTCGGCCAGCTCGACCAGGTCGCAGCCGGCCAGCTCGAGATGGCCGCGCCCGTTTACGCGACTGCCGGCGGGATAGACCGCGGACCCCTCGACCGGATCCCCGCTGGCAACCGACCCCTGTTCTCGTTCGACCTCCATCGGAGGCGCATTGTGACGATTAGCGCGCCGCCGGGCGGCAAGGGGTCAGCGTTTCCCGCCCAAGAGGCCGCCGACGGTTTCGCCAACCGTGTGGACGGTTTCGTCGACGACTTTGCCGACCGGCGATTCGGGGCCGGCGAGACCGTTGACCACGCCTTCGGTGGCTTCGGTGACTCCGCTTTCTTTGAGAGCGCCGCCGAGCACGGTTTCGTCGACGCCGGTCACCGTTTCGTTGACGGTTTCGGTCACTTTGCCCGAGGTCGAGGAGCTGCCCGAGCCGCCGGAGCTGGAGCCGCCGCCCGAGGACGATCCGCCGCCCGAGGAGGACGAGGAGGAGCTCTGCGTCGGAGCGGGGCTCGAGCCGCCGCCAGAGCCGCCACCTGCTTCGGAGCCGCCGCCGGAGCCGGTCTGGCCCCCGCCTTCGCCGCTGCCCGTCGGGCCACCGCCAGCGGGCGCCGTTCCGCCGCCCTGCTGCGCGTCGCCGCCAGCGCTACCGCCGCGGCCGTTGCCGCCCGCAGCCTTGCCAGCGGGCGCCGCCGCAGGTCCGCCGCCGCCTGCGGCAGCGGTAGAGCCCGACCCGGCGTCGACCGCCTGGGCGTCGGAAACGGTGGCGCCCTTGCCGTCACCGCCGAGGGCGGCGATCGGCCAGCTCTCGAAGACCTGGGCGGAGACGAGCAGGACGAAGGCGACGATGGCGATCACGATCAGCGTCGCTCCCGACATCGCGCTCACCAGATAGGTGTGCGCCTGGCGAATCATCTGCCTATTGCTAAAGGTAGCCCATTGGGTCGGTTACCTGGCCAAATATCCGGACCTCGAAGTGGAGGTGCGGACCGAGGCAGTAGCCGGTGCAGCCGGTGTATCCGATTACCTCGCCCTGGCTGACGGCAGCGCCGAGCGAGACGGCAAAGCGGCTCTGGTGGGCGTAACAGGTGGAGAGCCCACCGCCGTGGTCGATGCAGGTGTAGTTGCCGTAGCCGCCGCTTTCGGCCTCCGACTGCTGCAGGGCGACGGTGCCGGCTGCGGCGGCGCGGATCGGCGTCCCTTCCGGGACCGCGATGTCGATCCCCGGGTGGTACTCGTAGCTGCCGTTGATGTTGCGCGGGCCGAAGCCGGAGGCGATCGGGCCGGTGACCGGCCAGATCAAGCCGCCGCTGCCTTCCTGGATCGGGCCTGCCGGCAGCGGCGCCGACCCGGTTTCCGCCAGCTCAGCGGCGATTTCGCCCTGCAGCGCGCTGACCGAGCCGTCTAGCTCTTCTTCGTTGGCGCTGACCTGGGCGAGCGCGTCCTCGCGCCTGGCGCGGGCCGAGACCAGCGCCCGCTGGCGGCTGGCGAGGGCGGCCCGGGTGCTGCTCAGCCGCGCCCCTTCGGCGGCGATCGCGTCGCGCGCCGATTCGATCCGCTGCGCCGAGTCGCGGCGGCGGACGACGACGTCGCGCACTTCGTCTCGCAGGTCGCGAACCCGGGAGGCGACCGCTTCGTCCTGGCCGTGCAGGCGGTTGAGGTATTCGGTGCGGGCGGCGAGTTCGCCGACGTCGCCGGCGGAGAGGATGACGCTGAGGACGTCGGGGTCGCCGCTCTCGTAGATCGCGATCAGGCGCTGGCGCAGCGCCACCAGGGCACGGCGCAGGTGGACGCGGGCGGTGTCGAGGCGCCCCTCGGCGCTGCGCAGCTCGGCGCTCGCCCGGTCGAACTGGGCCTGCTTGGCAGCGAGGTGGGCGCGGACCGCGGCCTCGCGAGTGCGGATCGCGGCGACGACGCGGGTGAGGCGTTCGATCCGCGCCTTGTCGTCGGCGATCGTCGTCGTCAGCACCCCCTTGCGCGCGTGCACTTCTTCCAGCTTCGATTCCTTTTCTTCGAGCTGCGAGCGCAGGTCGGCGGCGGGCGCCGCCGGGGCAGAGACGAGCAGCGTCGCCAGCGCCGCGGCGGCGACCATCGCCGTCGCGACGAAACGGTGAGTCAGCATCGATCCGAGGCTAGAGCAGCCCGAAATCGGGCTCGAAGCGGCAAAAGTCCCTGCAACTGCGGTTGCGGCGAAGAGGCTGAGCGCAGCCGGGGAGGGCGCCGGCCACCCTCTCTGGGCAGGTAGGGCGGCCGGCACCCTCCCCTCCCAGGTCAAGGCGCGCCCATCGCGTGGTTCCTTTTAGACGCATAGCGTGCAAAAGGAACCACGCGATGGGGATTCCGGCCGATTCGGCGTTTCGTGGTTCTTTATGCACGCATATCGTCCGAAAGGAACCACGACTTCGCGGCGGGCGGGGCGGCGGACCTACCTGCGTGATGGTGGGCCGGTCCGCCCGTCCCGCTAAACGGTGCTGCTGGGGGCGTTCTCGACCCGGAGCAGGCGCTGGTCGGCCTCCTCCTCCATCTGCAGCGTCGTGTGCTCGATCCCGAAGCGCTCGTTCAGGGTCAACTCGAGGCGGCGCCGGATCAGGTCGCGGTCGGCGCCCTGGGCGACGACGACGTGGGCGGCGACGGCGCCGAAGCCGGAGGTGACGGTCCAGACGTGGAGGTCATGGACGGAGCGCACACCCTCCTCCAGGCAGATCGCCTGTCCCATACCTTCGACGTCGAGGTCGGCTGGGGCCGCCTCCATCAGGACGTCGAAGGGCTCCTTGATCAGCCGCCAGGAAGAGGCGAGGACGAGGGCGGCGATCAGCAGGCTGACGATCGGGTCGATGACGTCGGAGCCGCCGGCGAGGACGAAGGCGCCGGCGACGACGACCCCGATCGAGCCGAGCGCGTCGGCGGCGGAATGGCGCAGCGCCCCCTCGAGGTTGATGTCCTCGCGCTGGCCGCGGGCGAGGACCCAGGTGGCGGCGGCGTTGCCGGCGAGCCCGAAGAGACCGAGCGCGAGGACGCCGCCGGCCTCGATCGAGGGTGGGTCGGAGAAACGGCCGATCGCCTCGACCGCGATGACGACGCTGACCGCGACCAGCAGCAGGCCGTTGACGAGCGCCGCCAGCACCTCCGAGCGCTGATAACCGAAGGTCCGCCGCCCCGCCGCCGGCATCGACGCCAGGCGCGCCGCGAACAGCGCCAGCGCAATCGAGCCGACGTCGGAGAGCAGGTGGCCGGCGTCGGCGAGCACCGCAAGCGAGCCGGTGAGGACGCCGCCGACCGCCTCAGCGACGAGCATCGCGGCGTTGATCGCCAGCGCGACCCACATCCGACGCCTGCTGTCCGCCCGCCGCGCGTCGAGCGAGTGAGTGTGGCTATGCCCGCCGGGCCCGTGCATCAACCCGAGGATACGACCGCGGTCAGGCGGCGACGGGCTCCTTGGCGGCGATCGCCGCGGCGGCGACTTCGGCGCCGTATTCGAAGCGCTCCGCGTATTCGCGAGCCTGCATGCGGGAGATGACCATCCGCTGGATCTCGGCCGTGCCCTCGAACAGCTGGTAGATCTTGGCGTCGCGGAACCACTTCTCCAGCGGGCAGTCGGTGTCCCAGGCATAGGGGCCGACCAGGTCCATCAGCGTCGTCGTCGCCCACATCGTCACGTCGCCGGCCTTGAGCTTCGACATCGAGCCCTGGCCGCCGCGCATCGGGACGCCGTTGCGGCCCATCCAGCCGGCCCGCTGGACGAGCAGCCGCGCCGCTTCGATCTCGGTCGCGACGTCGGCCAGGGTCTGCTGGATCCGCTGCGCCTTGAGCAGCGGCACGCCGCCTTCTTCGCGGCCGTCGAGGTACTCGAGCGTCCACTCGTAGGCGGCCTGGGCGATCCCCAGCGCTGAGGCGCCGACGATCGGCCGCGTGATCTCGAAGGTGGCGAGGGCGTCGGCCGAGCGCGAGGCCTGGCCCGCGCGCGCCCGCTCCAGCTTCTTCTGCAGCTTCTCCTCGCCGCCGAGCAGGTTCTCCATCGGCACCCGGCAGTCCTCCAGCACCACCTCGGCGGTATGCGAGGCGCGAATCCCGAGCTTGGTCTCCTTCTTCCCCTGGGAGATGCCGGGCGTCCCCTTCGGGATCACGAACGAAGCCTGGCCGCGGGTGCCCAGCTCGGGGTCGACCGCGGCGACGACGACGTGGACGTCGGCGATGCCGCCGTTGGTGATGAAGACCTTGGTTCCGTTCAGCACCCACTCGTCTCCGTCGCGCCTGGCGGTCGTCTTCAGGCTCTTGACGTCGGAGCCGGCTTGCGGCTCGGTCACCGCGTAGGCGCCGAGCTGGACCTCGTCGCCGACGCCGAAGCACTCGGGGACCCACTGCGCGATCTGCTCGGGCGTGCCGCTGGCGGCGATGCCGGCGGCAGCGAGCCCCGAGCCGCCGATCGCGAGCGCGATCCCAGCGCAGCCCCAGTGCATCTCTTCGGCCGAGATCAGCTGCATCTGCCCCTCGGGGTCGGAGGCCGAGCGCTGGATCGCCTCCAGTCCCTGCAGGCCCTGGGCGCGCGCCTCCTTGATCACCTCCCAGGGGGTGCTCTCCTCTTCGTCGTGCTTGCGCGCGGCGGGGCGGATCACCTCACTGGCGAACTTGCGGACACGGGCCCTGAACTCGAGCTGCTCGTCGGTGGGTGCGAAGTTCATTGCGACCTTTCTGGGCTCAGGGCTTCTTTTTGACGCTCGTTGCGTACTGATTGACTGGTCAGTCAGCCAGTCCTCTGAACTGTACCCGAAGCCGATCCCGGAAGCGCCGGGAAGCACGGCTAAAACACGACAAGTACCTGTGTAGCGTTGACCCGGTGAGGCGCCCCAAGCCGATCAACGCCGACCTGCCCGAGACCCCGGAGGAAGAGCCGAGCAAGCCCGAGCCGGCCGGTGACGTTGATGAGGGGCAACCCTTGCTCCTCTCATCTCCCCCATCGAGACGGCAGCCGAAGCCGCTGACGCCGAAGCTGCTGGCGCTGCTGGCGCTGCTGGCGGTCGGGTTGATCGTCGCCGCGATCCTCGGCGGGACCGGTGGCGGCGGCGAAGATACGACGAGCACGGCGTCTCCTCCCGTCGCCGCCTCCGGCGGCGACTCCGGCACGGGCAGCGAAGACCTCGGCTATCCCGCCTTCGCGACCAGCAACACGACCCGGATCGGCGGCTCCGACGCGGCCGAGATCGCGGCCGCCGCGGCGCTCACCGCCTACCCGTCGACCACCGCCGCGCAGCGGCCGGCGCTGGTCACCCTGGTCGCCGAAGAAGACTGGGCCGGGGCGATCGCGGCCGCGGTCCTGATGGCCGAACCGGTGCGGGCGCCGCTGCTCGTCTCCGGGCCGGGCGAGGTCCCGGGCCCGACCGGAGAAGCGCTCGCGGCGCTCGCCCCCACGGGGGAGAAGCGGATCGCGGGTGCCAGCGTCGTCGCGGTCGGCGCCGCCCTCGCCCCCGGCGACCTCGCGGCGGAATCGATACCCGCCGGCAACGGTGCCGAAGAGGCCGCTGCGATCGCCGCGCTCCGCGACCGGGCCTTCGGCACGCCTCCCCGGCACGTCGTCATCGCCCCGCTCTCCCGGCCCCAGCTGGCGATGCCGGCGGCGGCCTGGGCCGCCCGCTCGGGCGACCCCGTCCTCTTCGCCGAAGCCGGCAAGCTGCCGAAGGCGACCGAACGGGCGCTGCGCCGCTACAAGGACATCCCCGCCTACGTCCTCGGCCCCTCCTCGGCGATCTCCCCAGGCGTACTGAGCAGGATCGGCAAGCTCAGCGGCAAGGTCAGGCGGATCGCCGGCAAGGACCCCGTCGCCAATGCCCTCGCCTTCGCCCGCTACGGCGACGCCAGCTTCGGCTGGGACGTCAACGACCCCGGCCATGGCTTCGTCCTCGCCCGCGACACCGAACCGCTGGTGGCGGGCGCCGTGGCGGCGCTCTCGGGCTCGGGGACGTGGGGTCCGTTGCTGCTCACCGACAGCCCGACTAAGCTCCCGGCCGAACTCCGCGACTACTTTCTCGACGTGAAGCCCGGCTATACCGACAACCCGACGCGCGCCTTCTACAACCACGTGTGGGTTGTCGGCGACGAGGAGGCGATCGACGTGAACCAGCAGGCCGAAGTCAACGAGCTGGCCGAACTGGCCAAGATCGGCGGCGGCGAATGAGCGAGAGCGAGAACCCACAGCTGCTGGGACGCGCGGCCGAGGTCACCGCCGAGGACATCCGCGCCCTTGCCGGCGCCTCGACGCCCCACTTCGCGCTCCAGGTCCGCAACCGGATACGGCGCCTGATCGAGCCGCTGCCCGCCGGCCACCCCGCCCGGGTCGAAGGCGAACGCAAGATCGCCCGGCTCGAGGAGCTGGCCGAGCACAGCGGCGACCCCCGCGGCACGCTCGGCATCTCCCACTAGGGGCCGAGGATGCGGTACATGGCACCGGGCGTCTGGCGGCTCGACGAGCTGCCGCGGCCGCTGATCAACGTCTACCTCGCCGAGGACGTCCTGATCGACGCCGGCCGCCGCTGGGACGGGCGCCGGATCGCCAAGCAGACGGCCGGGATCGAGCTCTCGATGGTCGCCCTGACCCACGTCCACCCAGACCATCAAGGCTGCGCCAAGGAAGTCTGCGACGAGCGCGGCATCCCGCTCGCCTGCCACGCCGACGACGTCGACGCGATGGAGGGGCGAAGGCCGGTGGCGGCGACGGCGGCGCCGCTGGCCAGGTTCTTCGGCTGGCTCTGGCAGGGCCCACCGCGAACGGTCGACCGCGTCCTGGGGGAGGGCGACGAGGTCGCCGGCTTCCGCGTCGTCCACGCCCCCGGACACGCGCCGGGCCAGGTGATCTTCTTCCGCGAGCGCGACCGGGTCGCGATCTGCGGCGACGTGATCCGCAACATCACCTACGTCCTCGGCCGCACCAAGCTCGACGAGCCACCCGCCGACCTCACCCCCGATCCAGCCGAGAACCGCCGCTCGATCCACAAGCTGGCGGCCCTGGAGCCGAGCCTGATCCTGCCCGGCCACGGGCCTGCGGTCTCAGATATGCAGGCCTTTTCGCGGTTCGTCGCAGCGCTTCCCGGGTAGCACCGCAGCGTCTCGCCTTGCGGCGGGTTACTTAATTTCAGTTACCACAACTGGAAGGGAGTCCAGATGAGCACGCTCAAGCGGCGTCGTCCGTCCCCCGCGATGGTCGTCGCGGTGATCGCTTTGGTCGTCGCCCTCGGCGGCACCGCCTACGCCGCCGGACAGATCAACGGCGGCGCGATCATGAAGCAGTCGATCGGGGCCGGCAAGCTGAAGCACAAGACGCTGACGGGGTACCAGATCAACACCAACAAGCTCGGCGTCGTGCCCAGCGCCAAGCGCGCGACCAACACCTACTGGGCGGTGGTCCACAACCCGGGCAACGCGAGCAACGCAACCCTGGCCCGGGCCAGCGACTCGGGGATCACCGCGACCGAGGGCGGCGGCGCCGTCACGGTCGTCTTCCCGGTCAACGTCACCGGCTGCGCCGACGTCGCCGCGCGCAACAACGCCGGCACCTCGGTGCCCGACGCGGGCTACGCCCAGACCAACACCTCGGCGGCAAACCCGAACGCGATCGAAGTCCACACCCACGACAAATCCGGCGCCAACGAGGACGCCGACTTTCACCTGATCGTCGTCTGCCCATAGATCCTTTCGGCGTGTCGGTCGCGCCGCTACGATCAGCGGCATGACCGACACGCCGATGGCACCCGAGCAAGGAGTCGTCAACGACGACAACGCCCGCGAACTAGCGATCCAGCGCCTCAAAATGAAGCAGGACTTCAAAGGCATGCTCGCCGGCGGAGCCCTCGCGATCGTCGTCACGATCGTGATCTGGGCGCTCGGCGACGGCGGCTACTTCTGGCCGGTCTGGGTGATCTTCGGGGTCGCGATCGGGGTCGTCGCCCAGGGCTGGAAGGCCTATGGGCCCAGTAACCGGATCACCGAGGACGACGTCCAGCGCGAGATGCGCAACGGCTAGACGCGGGCGCGGGCCATGTCGACCCGCTCGCCCCTGAACGGCACGCCCTCGGCGACCAGCAGAGCGCGCTGGCGAGAGCCCTTGGCCAGCGAGCCGTCGGCGCGGACCACCCGCCACCAGGGCAGCTCGTGCTCGGTCGCCCCGAACAGGACCGAGCCCGCGAAGCGCGGCGCCCCAGGCGAGACGTCGCCATAGGTGGCGACGCGACCGACGGGGATCGAGCGCACCCGCTCCAGCACCTCTCCTTCACGGTCGCGCCCGGCGCTCACGCCGCGCGATCCGGGCCGAAGGCATCGACGATCCGGGCCTGGAGTTCGCCCAGCTCCTCGGGCGAGATGAAGTACGTCGGCGGAGTCAGGAAGAGGCCGTCGGCGTACTCGGCGGTGGCTTCGACCCGCGCCCGCACCTTGTCGAGCGGGCCGGCGGCGCAGTAGGTGTCGACCATCTCGTCGCTGATAGCTGCCGGCACGCCGGCGAGGTCGCCGCGGCGGAAGGCCTCCCCCGCCTCGACCGCCTGCTCGCCGAAGCCGTGCATCTCCCAGATCGGCATGTAGGTCTTGACCGTCGCGTAGAAGGAGATCGTCCGCCGCGCCATCTCGATCGCCCGCCCCTCGTCCTCGTCGATCGCGCAGCAGACCGTGGGCAGGAAGTCGAAGTCGCGGCGCTCGCGTCCGCTGCGGGCGAGCCCGGCCTCGAAGCCGTCGACGACGACCTCCTCGAGCCAGCGCAGGCTCTGCATCGGGTGGCCGATCAGGCCGTCGGCGACGTCCCCCGCCATCCGCGCCATCCCCGCCTGCAGCGCCGCGGCGTAGATCGGAACGGCCTCGCGGGCGGCGGGATGTGGCCGCACCCAGCCTTTGATGTCGATGTCGTAATAGCTGCCTTGGAAGCGGATCGGATCGCCGGCAGAGGCCTGGCGCATGATCAGCCGCGTCGCCTCGATCGCCTCGCGCAGGTGCGGCGCCGGGCGCCCGTAGTCGGCGTTGTGCCAGGTCTCGTTCAGCCGCTTCACCCCCGCCCCCATCCCCAGCCGGAAGCGGCCACCCGACATCTCGTCGACGTCGAGGGCGGAGACGGCGGCGATGAAGGGGCTGCGGGTGAAGGCCCAGACGATGCCGGTGCCGATGCCCACCCGCTCGGTCCGTCCCGCCAGGTAGGCCGCCTGGGTGACGGCGCTGCGGAACAGCTCCGGCGCCCAGACGCACTCGATCCCCGCTGCCTCGGCGCGCAGCGCGTCGTCCTCCAGCTCGGCGACGGTGATGCCGACCGCGGCAACCGAGACGCGCTCGAGGGCTCCCATCGACGGCGCGCTCAGGCGGCAGCGGGCGCCGCGGCCCGGGCCAGCACCGCCTCGGCCACGCGCTCGCGGTGCCAGTGCGCGTCGCCCCACATCGCTGCGTTGGCGCGGCCGCGCTTGAGGAAGAAGTGGAGGTCGTGCTCCCAGGTGAAGCCGATCCCGCCGTGCACCTGGATCGAGGCGTCGGGGACGCGCCAGCCGGCGTCGGAGGCGTAGGCCTTCGCCATCGAGGCCGCGACCCGCAGCCCCTTGGGCTCGGCGTCCGCCGCCCAGGCCGCACCGTAGACCGTCGAGCGCGCGTTCTCGGTCTCGAGCAACATCTGCGCGCAGCGGTGGGAGACCGCCTGATAGGCGCCGATCGGGCGGCCGAACTGCTGGCGGTCTTTGGCGTACTCGACGGCCATCTCCATCGTCCGCGGGGCGACCCCGGTCGACTCCGCCGCGAGCGCCACGCAGACGCGATCGAAGACCGCCTCGTACTCATGGCCCGCCGCCGGCAGCGTGTCGGCGGCGTCGACCCGGACGCCGTCGAGGCGGACGCTCGAGATACGGCGGGTGGTGTCGATCGAGGGTTCCTCGCTGACGGTCACTCCCGCGGCGTCGGCGGCGACCAGGTGGCGGCGCCCATCCGCGGTGGCAACCAGGAAGAAGTCGGCGCTGGCGGCGTCGATCACGAGCACCTTCTCGCCGTCGAGCACGGTCTCCTCGCCGTCGCTGCCGGCGGCCATCTTGAAGGCGCCCGGGGTGGCGGTCGAGCCCGCGTCCCAGAGCGCCGGCGTGCCGCGCAGCTCGCCGGCGGCCAGCGGCCGCAGGTAGCGCTCGCGCTGGTCGTCGGAGCCGCAGAGGCTGAGGGCGATGCCGGCGACGGTATTTGAGAGCAGCGGAGAGGGCGCCAGCGCGTAGCCGAGCTCCTCGAAGAGAACGGCGAGGTCGACGATCCCGAGCCCCTGTCCTCCCCACTCCTCCGGCAGCGCCAGGCCGGCCCAGCCGAGCTCCGCCATCTCCTTCCAGCTGGCGGCGTCGAAGGCGTCCTCACTGGCGGCGAGCTCGCGGATTCGCTCCGATTTGAAGCGCGAGGCGAGGAACTCGCGAGCGGTCGCCTTGATCGCCTGCTGCTCGTCGGTCAAATCGAAGTACAAGGCTCTCCCTACCTCAGCCTCGGCAGGCCGAGCACGCGCTCGGCGATGATGTTCTTGAGGATGTCGGTGGTGCCGCCCTCGATCGAGTTGGCGCGCGAGCGGAGGAACCCGTACTGCCAGGCACCGCCGGCGACCGCGTGGTCGGCGCCGCGGGCGAGCGGCGCGTAGGCGCCCTCGATCTCGAGCGCGAGCTCGGTCAGGCCCTGGTTGATGTCGGCCCACTGCCACTTGCCGAGCGAGCCCTCGGGCCCGGGGATGCCCGACTGCATCGTCTTCGTCAGACCGCGGTAGGCGCCGAGCCGCATCGCCTCGGCCTCGATGTGGAGCTGGGCGATGCGCTGGCGGAAGTAGGAATCCTCGGCCGCGGTGGCGGCTCCCTCCTCGCGCGCTTCGGTCGCCAGCCGCGTCAGCCGGGCGAGGCTGTTCTGGACCTGGGCGATGGCACCGAAGGCGAGCCCGGCGCGCTCGTTCATCAACGTCGTGATCGCCACGCCCCAGCCGTTGCCGACACCGCCGACCACGTTCTCGTCGGGAATCCGCGCCTCGTTGATGAAGACCTCGTTGAACTCGCCCTCGCCGGTGATCTGGACCAGCGGTTTCGCTTCGACCCCGTCCTGCTCCATGTCCATCAGGAAGTAGGTGAGGCCCTGGTGCTTGGGGGCATCGGGGTCGGTGCGGGCGACGAGCATGCACCACTTGGCGTACTGGGCGAAGGTCGTCCAGACCTTCTGCCCGGTGACGACCCATTCGTCGCCGTCCTTGACCGCGCGCGTCTTCAGCGAGGCGAGGTCCGAGCCCGACTCGGGCTCGGAGAAGCCCTGGCACCAGATCTCCTCGCCGGTCAGGATCGGCTCCAGGTAGCGCTCCTTCTGCGCCTCGGTCCCGTGTGCGATAACCACCGGCCCGCCCATCGCCAGCCCCAGCACGTTGGCCGGGCTCGGCGCTTCCTGGCGGGTCGCCTCGTCGACCCAAATCGCCTGCTCGATCAGCGTCGCGCCGCGGCCGCCGTACTCCTTCGGCCAGGAGATCCCGGCCCAACCGGCGGCGTGCAGCTTCCGCTGCCACTCGCCGCGGAAGGCCATCACTTCGTCGAGTCCCCCCTCGGGCTCGGTACCCGGGTTGTTGGCCTGCAGCCAGCCGCGAGCCTCGTCGCGGAACTCCTCCTCCGATGGCGACAGCGTCAGGTCCATCGCGGCAACCCTACTGGCTGGGCGACCAGGGCCTCAAACCCTTTGGATCAGGGTCCCGGTGCCGAGTCCCCCGCCGCAGCACATCGTCACCATGCCCATCTCCTTGTCGGAGCGCTCCAGCTCGTGCAGGAGGGTGGTGATCAGGCGGGCGCCGGAGGAGCCGAGCGGATGGCCGAGGGCGATCGCGCCGCCGTTGACGTTGACCCGGTCCATGTCGGGCTCGAGCTCACGCCGCCAGGCGGCGAGCACCGAGGCGAAGGCCTCGTTGACCTCGATCAGGTCGATGTCGTCGATCTCCATCTCGTTGCGCTCGAGCAGCTTCTTGGTCGCCGGGATCGGGCCGGTCAGCATGATCACGGGGTCGACCCCGACCGTCGTCTGGTCGTAGATCCGGGCGCGCGGGGCGAGCCCCAGCTCCTCGGCCTTTTCCCGCGTCATCAGCAGCACCGCGGCGGCGCCGTCTGAGACCTGCGAGGAGTTGCCGGCGGTGATCTTGCCGTCGGGCTTGAAGGCGGGTTTGAGCGCGGCGAGGCCCTCGAGCGTCGTCTCGCGCAGCCCCTGGTCGGTCAGGTAGGTGTCGCCGTTGACCTGGAAGGGCATGATCTCGCGCTCGAAGCGGCCCTCCTCGGTCGCCTTGATCGCCAGCTGCTGGGAGCGCAGGCCGAGCTCGTCGAGCTCGGAGCGGGGGATCTCCCATTTGTCGGCGATCATCTCGGCCGAGAGGCCCTGCGGGATCAGGTCATAGCGCTCCATCAGCTCCGGGGTGAACGGCATCCCGAACTCCTCGACCTGCTTCGCCGCCTGGGCGAAGGAGTTGTGGCCCATGTGCTCGACGCCGCAGCCGACCGCGACGTCGTGGACGCCGGAGGCGACCAGCGCCGCGGCGAGGTTGACGGCCTGCTGGCCGGAGCCGCACTGGCGGTCAACGGTCGTCGCCGGCACCTCCTCGGGCAGGCCGGCCTGCAGCCAGGCGTTGCGGGTGATGTTGAAGGTCTGCTCGCCGAACTGCTGGACGCAGCCGCCGATCACGTCGCCGACCTCGAGCGGGTCGAGCCCGGCGCGCCTGATCAGCTCCTCTAGGTTGCGGGCGAGCAGGGTCGAGGGGTGGACGTCCTTGTAGTAGCCCTTCTCGGCGTGGCCGCGGCCGATCGGCGTCCGCACCGCCTCGACGATCACTACCTCGCGGCCGCCGAACTGTCCCTTTCCGTTAACCGCCATCGCTCGTCTCCGTTCCAAGTTTTGTGATGAAACTGACTCTGACCCAGATGATAGCTGGCCGACTGATCTGTCAATCGATCCTCTTGTCGACGATTACACAGGCTCACGGCACCGTCGCGCTGGCGCGTGATAGGAACCCGCTGTGATGAGCACAAAACAGGGGTACGACAGTCCGGGGATCGCGGGCTCGGGGGCGATCGCCACCGGTCTCGCCGCGGTCTCGACCACGACCGCGGAGACGATCCTGCTCGCTCGCTCAGAGGCCTCGGCCTGGCGCGCGGAGGAGAAAGTCGTCGCCGCCTGCGCCAAGATCGAGGGGGCCGAGCCGTCGCGGCTGCGGGTCACCACCGATCCCAGCGACCTCGCCGACTGCGACGTCGTCGTCGAGGCGATCGTCGAGGAGCTGGAGGCCAAGGGCGAGCTGATCTCGACCGTCGCCAAGGCGTGTCCGAACGCCGACCTGGCGACGACCACCTCCTCACTGGGGATCGGCGAGATCGCCAGCGCCGCCGGCGTAGAGCGGCTCTACGGCCTGCACGTCTTCAACCCGGTGCCGCGGATGCAGCTGGTCGAGGTCTGCTTCCCGGCCGGCGCCGCCGACGCCCGCGAGCGGGCGCTCGCCTGGTGCGCGGCGCTCGGCAAGACCGCGGTCGAGGTCCCCGACCAGGCCGGCTTCGTCGTCAACCGCCTCCTCTTCCCATACCTCTTCGACGCAGTGCGGCTGATCGAGCGCACGGGGATGGACCCGGGCGAGGTCGACGCCTGCATGAAACTCGGCGCCGGCCACCCGATGGGCCCGCTGGCGTTGCTCGACTTCGTCGGCCTCGACGTCGCCGAGGCGATCGGCGACGCGCTCTTTGCCGACTCCAGCGATCCCGCGCACAAGCCGCCGGGGCTGATCGTCGAGATGATCGGCGAGCAGAAGCTGGGCCGCAAGAGCGGCCAGGGCTTCTACAGCTACGACTAGACCGGCGCATATCGGCGTCCTCGGTCGCTTGCGTGCAGAGCACGCGGCGCTCCCTGCGTCCTTGATCTGCTTGGTCTAGTCGAAGCTGTGTTTGCCGGATAGGTCCCAAATTACGTCGGCCACAGAGATCCGCTGGTTCCTGGCGATCTCCTCGACCTCTTCCCAGGGCAGCTCGGCCTCGGGCAGCTCGTCCCAGCGGGCGAGGTCGAGGGCCTCGATCGAGCCCTTCAGCGCCGGGCCGAGATGCTCCTCGGAGCGCAGCAGCGCTCTCAGGACCTCGAGCTGCTTGTCGGTCAGGCGTACAACCCACATGCCGTACCTCCACAACGTTCGGGGGATCGCGGGTTGCCCGGGGAATCTAGGCCGCTGGACGGACGGAACTGCTGATCCGGACCGCCTCGATCCGGTTCTCGCGCACCGCCTCGACCCGGATCGTGTAGCCGTTGGCGACGATCGAGTCGCCGCGCTTGGGCAGTCGCCCGAGCTCGCCGAAGACGTAGCCCCCGACCGAGTTGTAGGCGTCGCTGTCGACCGGCAGCTCGATGCCGGCGTCGGCGAGGTCGCCGAGCGAGACGTGTCCGCGGACGAACCAGTCGCCGTTGGTCAGCTGCCGCAGCGCCGCCGCGCGCGGGTCGGTCTCGTCCTCGATCTCCCCCACCACCTCCTCGAGGATATCCTCGACGGTGACGATCCCGACCGTGCGGCCGTACTCGTCGACGACGACCGAGAGCGAGGTCCGCTGCACCTGCAGGTCGTGCAGGAGGTCGTCGAGGGGGCGGGTCTCGGGGACGATCAGGGCGTCGCGGATCACGGTCTCGATCGCGGCCTCGGGGCCGTCGCTCATATAGAGCCGGGCGAGCGAGTTGTTGTGGACGATGCCCTTGACCCGGTCTGGGTTGTCGTCCTCGATCACGACCAGGCGCGTGTGGCCAGAGGTGACGCAGCGGCGCAGCGCCGCCTCGACCGTCTCCGAGGAGTCGACCGTGATCACCGCCGGGATCGGCGTCATCACCTCGCGTGCCTCCTGCTCGTGCAGGTGGAAGACGCCGGCCAGGTGCCCGGCCTCGCCGGGGTCGAGGCGGCCGCGCTGCGCCCCGCGCGAGATCAGCAGCCGCAGTTCCTCGGGCGAGGTCTCATCGGCGACCGAGGCGGGGTCGACGCGGAAGATCCGGAAGACGATGAAGTTGGCCGGCGCGTTGGTGGCGACGATCAGCGGGTGCAGGGCGGAGCGGAAGAAGCGAAGCGGCCGCGAGATCCGGATCAGGGTCGGCTCGGCGCGGGCGATCGCCAGCATCTTCGGCGACTGCTCGCCGAGGATCACGTGCAGGAAGGTGACGATGATGAAGGCGAAGGCGATCGAGATCCCGAGCGCCACCGCGTGCGAGAAGAAGTTGCCGAAGATCGGCTCCAGCAGCGTTGCCAGCGCCGGCTCGCCGAGGAAGCCGATGCCCAGCGAGGCGAGGGTGATGCCGACCTGACAGGTGGCGACGAACTCGTCGACGTGGTCGAGCTGCTCGAGCGCCAGGGCGGCGCCGCGGACGCCGTCGCCGCGCATCTGCTCGAGCCGCTCGCGTTTGGAGCGGACGATCGCGAACTCGGCCGCGACGAAGAAGCCGTTGACCGCAATCAACAGCAGAAGGAGGACGAGCAGGAGGACGCTCATCGGCTATGCGGCCCGGTACTTCGGGCTGGGACGTCCTCGACCATGAGGCCATCGGAATATAGCTGGCTCCCCCGCGGCACTTTCCAGAGCTGAGATATTGACCGAATCGTGCGAGTCGCGACGCTCAGCGAGATGCTCGAAGAGGTGGTCCGGCTCGGCGAGGCGTCGGGGATGGAAGGGCACGCCCACGAAATGCGGGGCGAGCTGGAGGGACGGCTGGCGACGGTGCGGGCCGCGGTCGCCGGGACGCGGGCGCCGCGGGTGGTGGCGCTGGAGCGGCTCGACCCGGTGCGCGCAGCCGGCTACTGGATCCCGGAGATGATCTCGATCGCCGGCGGCGTCGACGTCGCCGGCGATCCGGGGCTGGAGCCGCCCGAGGTCGGCTGGGGCGAGCTGGCGAGCCTGCGCCCCGACGTCGTCATCGCGATGCCCGACGGCTCGCTCGACGATGCCCACGCGCAGGCGATGGAGCACTGGGAGCAGATCGCGGCGATCGGCGGCGCCCGCGCCTACGCGGTCGACTCCGACGCCGCCTTCTCGCAACCGGGACCGCGCCTGGTCGACGGCGTCGAGCTGCTCGCCCACCTCCTCCACCCCGACCTCTTCGAGCCGCCGGTCGGCGTCGGCTTCGAGGTCCTGCGAGCGCCGGTGCCTCGGGGCTGAACGACGACGCCTAGTGAGGCGCGTCAGGCGACCGCGATTCCCCAGAGGATCGCGACCACCGCGACCGCCGTCATCGCCGCCAGTTCTGCCGGCAACCGCCTTCGACCGAGCATCCCCCGCTCGCCGGCGATGATGATCGCCGCGCAGACAGCACCCCCGACCAGCCCGCCGACGTGCCCGCCCAGACTCACTTCGCGATCGGTCAGGTCGAAGACGAAGTTGAGGACCAAAAGTACCCCGAGACTGCGCACGACCTGCTCCGCGCGGCGCTCAAGGGCGATCACGATGCCCGCCCCAGCGACCCCAAAGATGGCGCCAGAAGCGCCGGCGGTTATGACATAGGGCGCGCTCAAGATCAGCGCCCCCAAGGCACCTGCGAAGAGCGATGCGAAGTAGATGCCAAGGAACCGTGGGGTGCCCACGGCCGGCTCGACCAGGCGCCCGAGGAAGAAGAGGACGAACATGTTGAAGCCGATGTGCGTGAGGCTGAAATGAACGAAGCCGCTCGTCAGCAGCCTGTAAACCTCTCCGTTGGCCACCTGGTTGCCGACCAGCCCCCAGTGTTCGATGAACGAGGGGCTCGGGTTGCTGAGCCCACCGGGACCACCGAGGATCTCGATCAGGTAGACGATCACGTTGATCGCGATCAGTGCCACCGTCGCCGGGAAGGCGCTCGCCTGGCCCGGCGTCCCGCTCGGGTTGCGGACGACTTTGGTCCGCTGCCGCGCGCACTCGGGGCAGCGCATCCCGACCGGGGTCGGCGTCATGCAGTCGGGGCAGATCGGGCGGCCGCAGGAGGAGCAGGAGACGCCGGTCTCGCGGTTGGGGTGGCGGTAACAGGTCTGGGCCATCGGACAGGGGAGCCTACAATCGGCGCCGATGGAGGCCGCTAGCCCCGCCCGTCTCTACGCCGCCGCGGTAGGCCTGCTGCTGGTCGCGGTCGGCGTCCTCGGCTTCTTCTACGGCTCCGACCTCGGCGCGCCGGGCAAGGTCGAAGCGGCGCTCGGCGTGCTCCGGGTCAACGGCTGGCTCAACCTCCTGCACTTCGCGATCGGGCTGCTCGGCCTCGCCTGCGCCGGCACCGCCTCGCGTCGCTACGCGCTCTGGACCGGCGCCTTGTTCACCGTGCTCGCGGTCTGGGGCTTCGCCCTCGGCCCGGGCGACGCGATCCTCGGCTTCATCCCCGCCTCCGGCGGCGACGACACCCTGCACCTGGTTCTCGGCCTGCTCGGCCTCGCTGCCGCCGCCGCTACTCCGCGCATCGCGGCATCCCAAGGCGCTTTCCCCCTGGAGGGAGGGAGAAAGGCGCCTCGCGAGCGCTCAGAGGCGGGAGCGGAGGCCGCTGGAGAGGGCGCGTAGGCCGCTCTCGCTCTTCTGCTTGCTGCGGCGGCGCAGCTCGAGCGCAACCAGCGCGCCGGTGGCGATGCTGCCGGCACCGACCGCGATCACCGGCCTGACCCAGTTGCGCGGGTCGCGCAGCGCGTGCAGCTCTCCCTCGGAGAGCTCTTCGGCCCAGCCGGAGAGCTCCTCGGCGGCGGCCTGGGTGATCGCTGCCAGGGTGTCCTCGATCCGGCCCGAGAGCCGCTCGGGCGGCTCGATCGGCGCCAGCGCGTCGGCCAGCAGGCTCTCGACGTCCCAGCTGCCGGACCCGGCCTCACTCATCGCCCATCTCCTCCTGCAGTTGCTTGATCGCGCGATGGATCAGGACCTTGGTGGCGCCGTCGGATTTGCCCATCGCCCGCGCGATCTCGCGGTTGTCCATGCCGAGCGCGAAGCGCATGATCAGCGCCTCGCGCCGGTCCTCGGAGAGCCGCTCGAGGTTGGCCATCACCTCGCGCAGCTCCTCCCTGCCCTCGGCGATCGCGACGGTGTCGTGGCGGGCGGCGATCGGGTCGGCGCTCTCCAGCGGCGTCTGCGGCCGGCGCGAGCGGTCGCGGTAGTAGTTGGAGGCGAGATTGTGCGCGATCCGGATCAGCCAGGGCCGCAGCGGCCGCCCGTCGGACTCGCGCCGGGCGCGGTCGAAGTGCCGGTAGGCCTGGAGAAACGCCTGCTCGGTCAGGTCCTCGGCGTCGTGGTGGTTGCCGACCCGGTAGTAGGCATAGGAATAGACGTCGCGCAGGTGCTGGCGGTAGAACTCCTCGAAGGCGCGGTCGAGCTCCGCCTTCTTCGCCGGCGACAGGTCGGCAGGCTCGACGTTCTCCGCAGCACCGCTCACCGGCCAAAGATAGTCCGCGGCCGGGTGCCGGCGCGCCGCCCATCAGGCGGCCCGCCTCGCCCGCTCGACCCGGCGCAACCCGGCGACCCAGGCGGCGGCGTCGAGCTCTCCCTCGATCAGTTCGGCGAGCCCGCCGAGCGCCTCGGCGGAGACGCCAGCGGCGGCCACCGCTTCGGCCAGCAGCGGCGTCGTGTCGAGGCCCTCGGAGGCCTGGCCGATGATCGCCGGGATCTCGGCTGCCGGGGTCCCGGTGCCGAGCAGCTCGCCAGCGCGGCGGTTGCGCCCGGTCGGCGCCATCATCGTCGCGGTCAGGTCACCGACGCCGGCGAGGCCGGAGAAGGTCTCGAGCTCGGCGCCGTGGCGAATCGCGTACTCGATGCACTCGCTCCAGATCTCGGCGACGGCGATGCCGGCGGCATTGAGCCCGTGCGGCTCGGCCGCTGCGGCGGCCAGCGCCGCGGCGTTCTTCGCCGCCCCTGCCATCTCGACCCCGGTGACGTCGCGCGAGCGCTCGCAGACCAGGCCGGCATGGTCGAAGACCTCGCCGAGCTGCTGGCGCAGGTCGGGGTCGGCGGAGGCGAGGACGAGGGCAGCGGAGCCGGAGACCGCCTCGCGCGCGTGCGCCGGCCCGCCGAGGCTGGCGATTGCCCGCGCCCGCACCCGTTCGCTCACGTACTCGGCGGGAAGCTGGCCCTGGGGCGGGATCAGCCCCTTGGTCATCAACAGGATCGAGGAGCGGCCGCCGACCCGGTCGGCGATCGCGCCAACCGCCTGCGGCAGGCTCTTGGAGGGGATGGCGAGGCAGATCAGGTCGAGGCCGTCGAGCTCGATCGCGGAGGCAACGCGGACGTCGATCGACTCCGGCAGCGGCACCTCGGGCAGGTAGCGCCGGTTCTCGCGGTCCTCGATCAGCTCGGCCGCCTGCTCGGGGGTGCGCGCACCCAGCTGCACCTCGAGCCCGCCGCGGGCGAGGAGGACGGCGACCGCGGTCCCCCAGCTGCCCGCGCCGATTACCGCCGCCCGGCGCAGCGGCGGCAGCCCGCCGAGGTCTTCCCACTGCAGTTGGACGTTGGGCCAGATCCGCGCCGTCACCGTTTCCGCCAGCGCCTTCGAGGGCTCCTCGGCGCGGGGGAAGGTCATCGCCTTGCCGAGCCGCACCTTGACCTTGCGGGGCCGGATCCGCCAGCCGCGGCGGACGTGTTCGGTGCCGAGCACCGCAGTTGGGATCACCGGCGCCCCGGTCTGCAGGGCGAGGCGGCCGACACCGCGCTTGGGCGAGGCGAGGGTGCCGGTTCGGATCCGGGTGCCCTCGGGGAAGATGCAGACGGTGCCGCCGCGCTCGACGATCAGCCGCGCGGTCTCCATTGCCTCCTCGTCGGACTCGCCGCGGCGGATCGGGAAGGCGCCGAGCCGGGAGAGGATCCAGCCCTGCCAGCGCCGCTCGAACAGCTCGACCTTGGCGACGTAGTTCATCGGCCGCCGCCAGGGCAGGCAGCCGCCGACGACGAAGGGGTCGAGGAAGCTGCGGTGATTGGAGGCGACGATCAGGCCGCCCTTGACCCGGCGAGCGTGTTCGCGGCCGGTCCGCGAGTAGCGGAAGTAGACGATGAAGAAGGGCTCGAGGAAGACGCGGGCGAGCAGGTAGAGCGGCCAGCTGACGCTGTGCTTGCGGGTGTAGGAGTGGTAGGAGGCCAGTCGCTCGGCGGTCACGCAGAGCGCTACACACGAGCTGGGCGCTAGTTACCCGGGTCCCCGACGGTGCGGGGGTTGACCACCGGGCGCAGGTTCGGTTCGACCTCCCCGCGCAGGTGCTCGAAGGCGGGCGGCAGCGAGAGCTTCTCGCCGAGGTGCTCGAGCGGCTCGTCAACGGTGAAGCCGGGACCGAGCGTCGCGATCTCGAAGAGGACGCCGCTCGGCTCGCGGAAGTAGATCGACTTGAAGTAGAAGCGGTCGATCTCCGGCGTCGGCCGGGCGCCGGCGGAGACTGCCTTCTCGCGCCACTGCATGTGCTCGGCGATGGTCGAGGCCCAGGCGACATGGTGAACGCTGCCGGCGCCCTGTAGGCCGGGCTCGGCCGGCGGCTCGTCGTAGAGGTAGCGGCCGCCGCGTGCTTCGCCGCGCGCCTCCCAGGCACCGTCGACCTCGGCGAACTCGAGCGCTTCGAGCAGACCGCGGCTTGCCTCGGGGGCGGCGCTGTAGGCGCGCACGGCGTGGAAGCCCTGCAGCGCCAGCTCGGCCGGGATCTCCGGGTGGTCGGCGATCAGCGGCGCGTCGGGAACGTCGACGACGAGCAGCTCGTGCTCGAGGCCCTCGGGGTCGGCGAAGAGGAGGCCGGCGCCCTCGATCCGGGACTCGACGTCGTGGGCGCCGAGGCGGCCGGCCCAGAAGGAGAGCGCCTCCTCGGAGGCCACCCGCCAGACGATCCGGTGCACCATCCCGGCGCCGGCCCGGCCCGGCGGCGCGCCGGGGTACTCGAAGAAGGTCAGGTCCGAACCGGGGTCGCCGTTCTCGTCGGCGAAGAACAGGTGGTAGACGGTCGGGCTGTCCTGGTTGACCGTTTTCTTGACCAGCCGCAGCCCGATCACGCCCGCGTAGAAGTCGACGTTGCGCTGGGCGTTCTCGGTAATCGCGGTGATGTGGTGGATGCCCTCTAGCTTCATGGGCCGTGTATAGCATCCACCCATGAGCCGCGGACGCCGACGCACGGTCAAAGCGCTGATCGTGCTCGGTTCGGTCCTCGCCTTCCTCAGCGTCTTCGCGATCTGGATCGAGCGGCAGGCGCTCAACACCGACGACTGGGTCAACACCAGCTCGCGGCTGCTGCAGAACGAAAAGATCCGCACCGCGCTCGCCAACTACCTGGTCGACCAGCTCTACGAAAACGTCGACGTCGAAGAAGAAGTCGAATCCCACCTGCCGAAGGCGATCAAGGAACTGGCCGGGCCGATCGCCAGCGGCGCCCGCCAGTTCGCCGGCACCGGAGCGGAAAAGGTGCTGGAAACCTCAGCGATGCAGGAAGCCTGGGAAGACGCCAACCGGGTTGCCCACGAACAGCTGTTGGCAGTGCTGGAAAACAAGAAGGAAGCGGTCTCGACCGCGAACGGCAACGTCGAACTCAACGTCGCCAGCCTGATCACCAAGCTCGCCGACCAGATCGGGATCGGCAAGAACATCGCCGAACAGCTGCCCGAAGACGCCGGCCACATCACGATCCTCCACTCCGACGAACTGCAGACCGCGCAGAACATCGCGATCGCGATCAAGGGGCTGGCGCTGATCCTCTCCCTGCTCACCCTGCTCGTCTTCGGCCTCGCGATCTACCTCGCCCGCGAGGGTCGCTGGGTGACGGTGCTGTTCTGCGGCGTCGGGCTGATCGCCGCCGGCTTCGCCGTGATCGTCGCCCGCCACATAGCGGGCGGCATCGTCGTCGATCAGCTGGTCAAGACCGAGAGCGTCAAGCCCGCCGGCGAAGCCGCCTGGTCGATCGGCACCTCGCTGATGACCAGCATCGCGACCACCGTGATCGTCGTCGGGGTCCTCTTCGCCGTCGCCGGCTGGCTCGCCTCGCCGACCAAGCCGGCCCGCTCGACCCGCAGGGTGATCGCGCCGGCGCTGGAGCGCTACCCGGCCTGGGTCTACACCGGCCTGGCGATCGTCGTCGGCATCTACTTCATCTCTGCCCCTAGCCAAGGTCTGCGCTCCTTCCTCACCGCCCTGGTGCTGACCGGGATGGCCGCCTTCGGCATCCACGAGCTGCGCCGGCAGGTCGGCGAGGAGTTCCCCGACGCCCAGTTCAACGACGCCTTCGGCGGCACCCGCGACAAGGTCGTCGCCGCGGTCAAAGGCGCCAACATCGGCGAGCGGGCGGCGAAGCTGCGACTGCCGGAAGTGCGACGGCCGCCGGCTCCGGGAGCCGGCGAGGAGAGCCCAACCGCCGAGGTGCCCACGACCGAGGCGCCGACCGAGACGCTCCGGCCCAACGGCGAGGACGACCGCCTCGCCCGCCTCGAACGCCTCGGCACCCTGCGCGAGAAAGGCATCCTCACCGACGAGGAGTTCGCCGCCGAGAAGGCGCGAATCCTCGCCGGTAAGTAGCCCCGCTCAGTCGGCGAGGTTGACCGAGAGGCGGCTTACATCCGCGTCGGAGGCGGCGGTGTAGGCGACCTTGACAACGACCTGCACCAGGCTCGACCCGATCGTTACCGGGCTGGCCGGGGTGTAGGTACGGCAGGTGTTGTCGGTCCGTTTGGTGTTGTCTTCGACCACGTTTTCCGAGCCCACGCGAAGAAGGACCTTTTCGAGCGCTGCCGTCGCACTGGCTTCGTAGCAGAGTTCGAAGCTCGTGATGCGAACCGGTCGGCCCTGGAGAACCGAGGGGACCGTCATGCCGGCGTCGAAGAATGCTTCACCGCTGGCACTCTTGTTGAGGTTGACCTGGTTCGTGAAGTAGCTCACGGTGCCGCCGCCGCTGGCCGCGACCCACGAGCTGGGCGAAACCTGCAGCGTCGACGGTGCCGATGAGGGGAGGAACTTCGATTCCGCTTCGGACTTGGAGACGAGGCTGGCGGCAGCCGACTTCGTCAGGTAGGTGGATCCGGCAGCCGACTTGCTGAGCAGCTTTTTCGCCGCCTTCTTGGTGACGAATATCGTCTTCGCCTGCTGCGGGGTGAGAAATCCGGGACCGCCGAACGCCGGCGAGACGAACCCGGCCAACGCGACGACCGCAAGCGTGGCCGCCACTGCAATGAGAGAGCGCTTCATCTCGACTCCTCGTCTAGTGGGGCGGCCGATCCGATGCGGCGTGCATCGCCAGACCGACCCCGTGGGCTCGACCAACATAGAGTTGACGACCGACAGCGGCAACAGCCGCGAAGAGAGCCCGCCGTCGGGTTCGAACCGACAACCTCCTGATTACAAATCAGGTGCTCTCCCAGGTTGAGCTAGGCGGGCGTGGTGGCAATGTGAGATGACGATGGACGTCAACTTCAGGTTCTTGGGGCCCCATGAGGGTACCGTGCTGACCGGGGCGATCGAAGCGGCCTACGGTTTGACGTACGACGTGCGCTGGGTCTACGACGCTGGCGAGGTTGCGGCGCGGCTCGGCGATGGGCGCTACGTCTCCTGCGTGGCCGAGACCGAAAACGGGGAGCTGCTCTGCCACGAGGGGATGAGTCTGGCGGCGGCCGGCGACGCGGTCGGCCACTCCGGACAGGCGGTGACGATGCCGGCGGCGCGGGGCCAGCACCTCTTCACCCGCACCAAGCGCTTCCTGATGGATTGGGCGACCGAGCGGGGGCTGGCCGGGATGTACAGCGAGGCGACCGCCGCCCACCCCTACAGCCAACGCGCCAACGTCGAGCTCGGCGCCCACGAGACCGGCTTCCTGCTCGGCTGGATCCCGGCCTCGGTCGACAACGACGCTGCGGCGGGCGGCGGGCGGCCGCGGCGCCAGTCGGCGGCGCTCTTCTACACGAAGCTGAACGACGGCCACGAGCGCCGCGTCTATGCGCCGCCCCGCCACCACGAGATCGTCGGCCAGACGCTCGCTCTCTGCAGCCTGCGCGGCACGCTGTCGGTGCCCCCTCCCGACGCCGAGCTGGCAGCGCGAACCGAGCTGCACGCCGAGATCGACAGCGATCACAACCTCGCCCTGATCACCGTCCACACGCCCGGAGCCGACCTCGAGCAGGTGCTCGGGGCCGAGCGGCACCACCTCTTCCACCACCACTGCCTCGACGCCGTCTACGTCGACCTGCCGCTCGAGCAGCCGGCGACGGCGCTGGTCGCCGACGACCTCGAGCGGCTCGGTCTCTCCTACGCCGGCGTCTTTCCCAACAACCGCACCGACGGGGACGTGCTGCGGATGCAGTCGCTGCACGGGGCCCGAGTCAAGGCCGACGACATCGCCGTCGCCTCGGACCACGGCCGCGAGCTGCTGGATTACGTGCTCAACGACCTGCCGGCCGAGCAGACCGCCTAGGCCGGCACAGCCCGGGAGGCGAGGTGCGAGCCCACCTTGCGCTTGACCCGCTGCAGGGCGTTGTCGACCGTCTTCGTGTCGCACTCCAGCTTCTCGCCGATCGCCTCGTAGGAGTGACCGTCGAGGTAGAGCGAGAGGACGCGGCTCTCGAGATCCGAGAGGACCCCCGAAACGCCCGAAAGACAGGAGACGAGGCTGTCCAGCTCTTCGCTGGCGATCACCTGGTTGACCGGGTCGTGGACGCTGGGACCGGGCAGGATCTCGTCGAGGGTCGTCTCCGAGTCCCCCGCGGCAGCTGGGGTCTGACTGAAGGAGACGTACTGGTTGAGCGGCGTGTGCTTGTTGCGGGTCGCGGTCTTGACCGCGGTGATGATCTGACGGGTGATGCAGAGCTCGGCGAAGTTGCGGAAGCTCGACTCGCGGTCGGACCGGTAGTCGCGAATCGCCTTGTAGAGGCCCAGCAGCCCCTCCTGGATTAGGTCGTCGGACTCGCCGCCGAGGAGGAAGTAGGAGGAGGCCTTGAGCCTGACGAAGCCGCGGTAGCGGCGGACGATCATGTCGTAGGCGTCAGGCCTGCCGTCCTTGGCGAGCGCGACCAGATAGTGATCATCAAGTTCAGCCTGAGGGTTAGACTGGTGCTGGGTAGGGGTGCTGAGAGCCACAGATCCTTCTCCTTGCCGAAGGGTCGTGGCGCCGCTTACCTCCCCAGGGGCGCCGCCTATACCGAGGCCGTCACCTCAGACTAAAGCTGAGGTTAAGGCTTATGTGGCCCGCATGTTTACCGCTCCGCGGAGTTCTGTCAACCCCAAATTGCGACTTTTTGCAAATGCCGTTGCATCTGCCGCGGGCGGCAGGGGTCGGGGCGCAGCCTCAGCTGCGCTGGCGCAGGGCCTCGAAGAGCAGCGCCGTGGCGGCTGCCGAGACGTTCAGGGACTCGACCTCGCCGTGACGAGGGAGGGCGATCAGCCCGTCGCAGGACTGGGCAACCCGGCGCCGCAGGCCCTTGCCCTCGCCGCCGAGGACGAGCACGGTGGAGCCGGTCAGGTCGGCCCCCCAGGGAGCGGCGTCGGCCTCGGCGTCGGCGCCCCAGATCCAGAAGCCCGCCCGCTTCGCCTCGGCGAGCCAGTCGGCGAGGTTGCGGACGTGGGCGACGGCGAGGTGCTCGACGGCGCCGGCCGAAGCCTTGCAGGCGGCAGGGGTGACGGTCGCCGCGCGACGCTCGGGGACGACGAGGCCGGCGGCCCCGGCGAACTCCGCCGAGCGGCAGACGGCGCCGAAGTTGCGCGGGTCCTGGACCTGGTCGAGCGCCACGAGCAGCGCGCCCTCGACCCGCAGCAGCGCGCCAGGATCGGCGTACGGGAAGGGGTCGACCTCGGCGACCACACCCTGGTGGTCCGGCGACCCGCAGAGCCGCTCCAGCTCCTCCCCCCCGATCTGCGGCGCCCGCCAAACCCGCCGCACCCTGCGCCGCCCCCGTTCGGCCTCGTGCACCGGCTGCTTGCCGTAGATGAGTTCAGAGGCCATCTCGACTCAGCGCGGCACCAGTTTCGGACCCTCAGCCGAGTCGCGCACTTCCCATCCAAGCGCCGCCAGCTGATCCCGGAGCTCGTCCGCTCTCGCGAAGTCCTTGGCGCCCCGCGCCTCCTCACGCTCTCGCATCAGCTCATGCGCTTGAGAGTCGGCCTCAGCACCCTGATCCGGCTCGGTGAGGGAGCTGAGGCCGATCAGCTCAAGCATCTCCGTCAAGACGGGCACTGCTTCGCCGCCCGAGACCTCGCCCCGGTTCGAATCTCCCACCAGCTCAAAAACCTGGGCCAGAGCCCTGGGCGTATTGAAGTCGTCGGCCAGCGCCTCACAGAAGCTCTCAAACCGCCCCGCAGCTGAGGAGGGGTCCGGTGATGGCTCGACGGAGCCTCCCCGCTGTTGCTCCGACGAGCCATCACCGGACCCCTCCCCCACCGCGTGCTCCCGGAAGAAGTTCCGCAACCGCTCGACCCTGGCCACCGACTGCGCCATCTCCTCCGGCCCAAAGGCAAGCGGTTGCCGGTAGTGCCCCGAGATCAGGTACAGCACGACGGCCTCGCGCCCATACGTGTCCAGCGCCTGCTTCAGCTGGAAGATGTTCCCATCCGATTTCGACATCTTCTCGGCGTCGGTCTCGACCATGCCGTTGTGCATCCAGACCCGGGCAAAGGGCCGGCCCGCGGCCTCCGACTGGGCGATCTCGTTCTCATGGTGGGGGAAGACGAGGTCGGAGCCGCCGCCGTGGATCGCGAACTCGGCGCCCAGCTCCTGCTCGGCCATCACCGAGCACTCGATGTGCCAGGCGGGGCGGCCTCGTCCCCAGGGGGAGTCCCAGGCGCTGTCCTCGCCCTCCTTGTGCGCTTTCCAGAGGGCGAAGTCGAGCCGGTCCTGCTTGAGCGAGGCCGAGCCCGCCTCCTCGCCCTGGTCCATCTCCTCGGGCCGCCGGTTGGAGAGCTTGCCGTAGCCGTCGAAGCTGCGGACGCGGAAGTAGACGTCGCCGCCCGACTCGTAGGCGTGGCCGGACTCGACCAGCTCGACGATCAGGTCGACGATGCCGGCGATCGTCTCGGTCGCCAGCGGCTCGGAGTCGGGGCGGCCGAGGCCGAGCCGGTCGGTGTCCTCGAAGTAGGCGGCGGTCATCCGTTTCGCGAACTCCTCGGAGGGCTCCCCCGCCGCCTCCGCCGCAACGTAGATCTTGTCGTTGACGTCGGTGACGTTGACGACGAACTTGACCTGGTAGCCCTCCTCGCGGAGGAAGCGGGCGAAGAGCGAAAAGACGACGTAGGGTCGCGCGTTGCCGATGTGGATGCGGCTGTAGACGGTCGGGCCGCAGGCGTAGATGCCGACCTCGCGGCCGCTCTCGAGCGTCCGCGGCTCGCCGCTGAGCGTGTCCTTGATCCTCACCTCGCGCATCGCGGGGCTAGGTTAAGACTTCGCTGACCAAAAGGCCGTCAGGCCGTTAGAAAGTCCGGTAGCCGCTGGGGGACACCGGCTTCGGCGTGCTGCGCATCCAGGTCGGCGTCGACTCGTCGGCGGCCGCCAGGACCTCGCGCTTGGCCTTGTTGGCGCTGGCGCGGATCTCGCTCTCGGTCGCCTCGCGGACCCGCTCCTCGCGTTTTTGCGCCTGGACCCGGATCCGGTCGGACTCGGCCTTGATCTGCTCGTCGGCGCGGGCGCGGGCCGCCTGCTCGGCGTTGCGCTCGACCTTCTCGACAAGTTTCTGGACGCTCTCCTCGGCCTCGCGGCGGACCTCCTCGGTCCCCTCCATCACCCGCCGCTCGATTTCAGTCTCCAGGCGCACCGCGGTCTCCTGCGCCTCGGTCGCCGCCGCCTCGGCTTCGGCGGCGCGCTGCTCGGCTGCAGCGACGCGGCGGTCGGCCTCGGCCGCGATCGCCGCCCGCGCCTCCTCGACCTTGGCTTCGATTTCGCGCTCGAGCTCGGCCCGCGCCTGCGCCACGGTCTGCTCGGCGCCGCGGCGGGCAGCGAGCGTCGCCTTCTCTGCGTCCTCGCGCGCCTGGCTGGTCGAGGCGACGATCTGCTCGCGCTCGACCTCGGACTTCTTCTGCAGCTCCTCGAAGGCTTTCTCCGCTCGGTCCCGCGCCGCCTCGGCGGCGGCCAGCTGGCCCTCCGCCCGCTTGCGCGCCTCGCGCTCCGCGTCGACCCGCTCGCGCGCCTTGTCGGAGAAGCCTTTGACGGTCTCCAGCGCCCGCTCCTTGAGCTCGGCGCGGACCTTCTCGGTGCGGGCTTCGGCGGCGGCGACCCGCTCCTCGCTGACGCGGACCCACTCGAGGGCCTGCTCGGCGACACCCTGCATCGTCCCGGATGCCTCGCCGACCGTCTTCAGCTGCCTAGCCGGATCGCTCATGCAGAGGTCAAACCTACCCGGTCAGCCGGATTGCCGTGCCTGGAGGCTTGATTCCACGGCCAGGCGCGCCTGGATGGCGCTCCCGGCACACTTCGCATCCCTGCGTCCTCGGGCTTGCCTTTGCCAACCGGCAAAGGCTGCGCCCTGCGTCCTTGGTCTGCTCGGCCGGGCGCGCCCCCAGTCACACCTGGCCGTGGAATCAAGCCTCGCGCTCGCGCAGCTCGCGCTTCAGCACCTTCCCCGTCGCGTTGCGCGGCAGCTCGGCGAGGAACTCGATCTCGCGCGGAGCCTTGTAGCTGGCCAGGTTCGCCTTGACGTGGGCGGTCAGCTCCTCGGCGCTGGGCTCGACCCCCTCGCGGACGACGACGAAGGCTTTCAGGCGCTGCCCGAACTGCTCGTCGTCGACGCCGATCACAGCCACCTCGACCACCGAGTCGTGGTCGGCGAGCAGGTCCTCGACCTCGCGCGGGAAGACGTTCTCGCCGCCGGAGACGATCATCTCGTCGTCGCGGCCGTCGATGAAGAGGCGGCCGGCCTGGTCGAAGTGACCGACGTCGCCGCTGGAGAGGAGGCCGTCGATCGCCTCCTTGGTGCCACCGCCGGTGTAGCCCTCAAACGACATGTCGTTGCCAACGAAGATGCGTCCGACGCCACCCTGAGAGACCTCGTTGCCGGCCTCGTCGAAGAGCTTGATCCGCGTCCCCCGCGGCGGTTTGCCAGCGGTACCGGGGGCGGCGCGCAGGTCGGCCGGGGTGGCGATCGTCGCGTAGGCGACCTCGGTCGAGCCGTAGAGGTTGTAGACGCTCTCGCCGAAGCGGTCCATCCAGGCGATCGCCAGCTCGCCCGGCAGCGCCGAGCCCGAGAGCGAGGTGATCCGCAGCGAGGAGAGGTCGTAGGAACGCAGCGTCTCGTCGGGCAGCTCGAGGATCCGCTGCACCATCACCGGCACCGCGGCGAGCACGTCGGCGCGGTTGCGCTGCACCGCGCGCAGCGTCTCCTCCGGGTCGAAGCGGCGGCGCAGGACCATGGTCGAGACGGTCGGCAGGCTCATCACGAAGTGGAAGAAGCCCCAGGAGTGAAAGAGCGGCGCCGCGATCGTCATCGTCATCCGGCTGCGGAAGGGGATCTTGTCGATCAGCGAGGCGACGGTGAAGAGGCCGTCCGGGCTGGAGCGCTGGGCGCCCTTGGGGGTGCCGGTGGTGCCCGAGGTGAGGATCACGAAGCGCGGCTTTTCCGGCGGCGGCTTCAGGTCGCCATCCTCGCCGGCGGCGATCAGCTGCTCGAGCGTCGCCTCTCCTCCTCCGTCTCCATCGGTCCAGGCGACGACGCGGTGGATGCCGCCCTCGACGCCATCGAGCAGGACCGAGAACTCCTCGTCGTAGACGAGCGCCTTCGGGCCCTCGCGACGGGTCACCTCGGCCAGCTGCGGACCGGCGAACATCGTGTTCAGGTAGAGGGCACTGGCGCCGAGCTTGGCCGCCGCCAGCGTCGCCTCGAGGAAGCCGCGGTGGTTGCGGCACATGATCCCGATCCCGTCGCCGGGACCGATCCCGAGCGCGGCGAAGGAGTGGGCGAGCGCGTTCGAGCGCCGGTGCAGGCGCTCCCAGCTGAGCGCGCCGCGTTCGTCGATCACGGCGATCTCGTGCGGGTGGTGGATCGCGGCGATCGTCACCCCGGTCGCCGGCGAGGCGCCCCAGCGCAGGAAGGTGGAGCCGATTCGCAGTGCCTTGTCGGGCCGCATCGGAGCGAGGATCCCCGCCTCGCGCAGGACCCTGGCCTCGAAGGCGGAGTCCGCCAGCGAGGACTTCAAGCTCGACAGGTTTGCGCTCGCATTCGCCATCGATCGGTGAAGACTATTCGCTTCCCTATTCCCCCTCCAGCATCGCGACGGCGATGCAGGCGATCCCCTCACCGCGGCCGATCCAGCCCATCCCCTCGTTGCTCGTCGCCTTGACGCTGACCCGCGCCGAGGTGACTTCTGAGAGCAGCCGCTCCATTTCGTCGCGGTAGGGACCGAGGCGCGGCCGCTCGCAGATCAGGGTCGCGTCGACGTTGCGGACCGCCGTCGGCAGGGTCCCGATCACGGTCCGCAGCATGTCGATCGAGTCGGCGCCGCGCCAGCGCTCATCCTCGGGCGGGAACATCGTGCCAATGTCGCCGCCGCCGGCGGCACCGAGCAGGGCGTCGATCACGGCGTGGGTGAGGACGTCGGCGTCGGAGTGTCCCTCCAGTCCCTGCTCGTGCTCGACCTCCACCCCGCCCAGGATCAGTGGCCGCCCGTTGGCGAAGCGGTGGCTGTCGTATCCGATACCGACCATCTCAGACGATTCTCCCCCGCCGTCCCGCCAGCGTCTACCCGACCCGGGCGCCGAGCGGCGCCAGGCTGCGGCGGCGGCCGTCGAAGACGGCGATCTCGGTCACCCCGAGGTCGTCGAGGAACTCGAGCGCTTGGTCGTAGCCGAAGCCGACCTGCTCGGGGACGTGGGCATCGGAGGAGAGCGCGAACGGAGCGCCGGCCTCGACGCAGAGCTCGGCGAAGGCGCGCGACGGATAGAGCTCGCCGACCGGCTTGCGCAGTCCCGCGGTCGAGACCTCGACCGCGATGCCGCTCTCGGCGATCGCCTCGACCACCGGCTCGTAGTAGCGCCTCAGGTCGCCTGCGGGCAAGGGCCGGCGGGCGCGGCCCCAGACCTTGACCAGGTCCGGGTGGGCGAGGATGTCGTAGAGGCCCGAGCGGGCGCATTCGGCGAGCATCTCGAAGTAGCGCCCCCAGATCTCCTCGGCGTCGGCACCGCCCTCCCAGACGTCGAAGCCGTCGTGGTCGACGGCGGCGTCGCCGTCGCCGACGAAATGGACCGAGCCGACGACGTAGTCGAGATCGCGGGCACCGAGCAAGGCCTCGATCCGCTCCTCGGCGCCGGGCACGAAGTCGCACTCGACCCCGAGCCGCAACGGCGTCGTGCGGACGAAATCGCAGTACTCGTCGATGTCGTCGACGGCGTTTTCGACCCAGAGCGGATGGCTCCAGATCTCGAGCGCCTGACCGAAGCGGTAGACGTGCTCGGAGACGCCCAGCTCCTCGATCCCTGCCCCGGCGGCGGCTTCGAGGTAGCGGTCGACGTTGGCTGCGGTGAAGTAGCGCTCGGCATCGGTGCCGGCGTCATCGGGGCGGAGGTGGAGGTGATAGTCGGTGAGCATGCCGCGAGACTAGGACAAGCGCGCCGTCGGCGACCCGCCGCCGCCTAGACTCCCGGCCCAATGGCGCGTCAGCTAGCGATCCTCGTGCTCGCCTTCGCCGGCGGCACCCTCCTCGCCCTGGCCCTGGGCGCCAAAAATCTTGGCACCGCCCTCGCCGTCGGCCAGCTCGTCTTCGCCGCCGTCCTCGTGGTCGTCCTCCTCACCGACAAACGCCGCCGCTAAGGCCGTGGCAGAGCTTTTAGCCGCATGGCGACCAAAAGCTCTGCCACGCGGTGTTAGGCCGAGCGGTCGCGGAGGAGCATCTCGGC
>Ga0335070_10000692_pt1 | contig 38193 bp, 30 predicted proteins | sample Lox_Sample_13_FD_206722 | JGI IMG/M metagenome (GOLD analysis project Ga0335070, IMG submission 206722) | Soil microbial communities from Loxahatchee National Wildlife Refuge, Florida, United States - Lox_Sample_1.3 | ecosystem: Environmental > Terrestrial > Soil > Wetlands | place: USA... | reverse complement strand
TGCATCTTCTCCACCTCCTTCTGCTGTTTTTCTCTCTTCTTGATATCACTCTACCTGAAAACCAAGGTGAATGTAATTGGCGGCTATTCCTATTCTGCCGGGAAATTACTCTTAGAACGGTCCGATAGCTTTCTGATTGGCCTCGGTTTCCTTTGAATGAGCCGCTTGCCCTCCTCAAGGCGGTTGCGACGGTACAGCAAAGGGAGGTGTGTTTTTTTATCCATGGCTGGATCACATCCAAAGAGCAGGATATGGATCCGGATCCCTCCACATCCTCACTATCATCCTCGGTGTCTTTTCCCCGACGATCCATGCCCTCAGACTGCATTACGTCGAGTTCTTCAGTCAGTTTATCGAATCGGGAGGGAGAAAATTTAAGCCCTTAAGAAAATAATCCCCTCAATTCACAACCGAAGATTCTGACTCTGGACGACCCTTTGCCCTCGTAATCGTTTACTTTGATCCTCCCTTGTCATCAGGTTCATCGGCCCCGATGGACTTCTTGAAGCCCCTGATGCTCTCGCCGAGTCCCTTGCCGATCTCTCCTAACCTTCCCGGACCGAAGATTATCAGGACGATCACCAAGATGATGATCAGATGCATTGGCTGAAACAGTCCTCTAAACATAGTCGTCTCACCCCCTTTCGTTCTATTAATTAAATATTATAACAAAGAGACCTCTCAGCGGTATCTTCGTCTGAAAAAGGGCATCAGGATAATCCCGACAATAAACCCACCGATGTGGCCCCACCACGCCACGCCACCGCCTGAGGAGGGGAGCACCTGGGCCACAGTTCCCGAGAATACCTGCAGCAAAAACCACCAGCCAAGAAACAGGACTGCCGGCACCTCTATCAGCCACGGGATAATGAATATCGGGATGAACGTCAGGATTCTGGCGTGGGGAAACAGCACATAATATGCCCCCATGACACCGGCAATGGCCCCGGAGGCGCCAATTACGGGCATTGAGGATCGGGGGCTGAAGTAGATATAGAACACACTTGCCAGGATTCCCACGATCAGGTAGAAGACGAGAAATCCTGCATGTCCCATCCGGTCTTCGACTTTGCTCCCGAAGATCTTGAGAAACCACATGTTCCCGAAGAAGTGCAGCCATCCTCCATGGAGGAACATCGTAGTCAGGAAGGAGAGGTAGTCTATCAGTGGGAGATGACGACCGTGGCGCCCAGTATATTCAGCGGGAACAATTCCAAAATAATAGGTAAATTCTTCAAGGGCCTCCTGAGGGAGGGTAGTTTCAAACAGGAAAACGAGCCCGCAAAGCGTTATGACGCCCCACGTTGTAACGGGGAAGCTCCTGTTGGGCACGGTGTCACGGATTGGGAACATATCGTTATTTCACTGAAGCTCATTTCCCTTCCTGGAATTAATAGGCCCAGGACTCGATATTGATAGTATCTCTTACTCTCTTATATTATGCCAAGGGAAAGCTCCTTTGTCTTGTCTCACCTCTCTCCTACGATAAAAGTATGCACGCTCTCGGTGAAATATTCGTGAAAAAGGGATAAAACTATTCTTTGATCCTTGGACGCATGTCCATTTGAAAAACCAATCAGCAACGGAGAAGAATGCGTCCGTGAAAGTGGCGCCAGAAAGATAAGGTAGGCATTTTGAGGGTAGAAATTGGTAGAATGGCGCATTTTTTCAACACAACAAAACAATGACGTTGGAACAGGCAGAGGTCTGTTAGATGTAATACCTTAATTTACAAGGCAATTCCTCACAGATCACGGCAATGCCTTCGGTTGGCATGCGATATGCATATCTACCATTAGGAGAGGAGGCTGAAAGATGGATAAGGCAAAGACCAAAGTCGTAATCTCTATACTCAAGGATTCCTCACTCTACGACAGCTTGCCCCACGAAGAAAAGATTGCTCTCCTTCTGAGGTTGGAAAAGGACTACCCCTTCCTGTTCCGCGCCGGACACGAAGGAAAGGTAGAGCTCAACACCGTCTAAGCAAAGAAGCTCACCTTATTCATTGATCATAATCAAGGGGGGTACCCCCGAGCCCCTCACAAAATATCCCGCTTCATCCTTTCGAATTCTTCCTTCGAAATCTCCCCTTTGGCATACCTTTTTTTCAAGATATCGAGCGCCGTTTCCTCTGATCTTATCTCGTGGCCTTTCCCTGTTGCGATGACCCATTTCACAAAATAGACAATCCCGATAATCACAACAATCCAGAAGGCGATCATGAGTATCAACGGGATCAAGAAGCAGCTGCCCGCACCGTAACCCCAGGGTCCCCAACTCCAGTGAAAACTCCTTTCCCATGATTCCTCGGCGTAGCCAAGCGATGGCACAAACGCAACCATCACAACCAAGGCCATAAGAACCTTTTTCATCCCTTCCTCTCCTCTTCTTTGTAACGAGACTCCTGACAAACGGAAGCAGCTCCAGTCAAACTTGAAGTTTTGAGAGGAGTCCTTTTAATTCCTTTGCGTTGTATGGCTTTGCTATGGCATCGGCAAAACCATACCTTCCGAAATCTTTCATCACAGGGTCTTCTGCATATCCACTCGAAACAACAGCCTTCACCTCCGGGTCTATCTCCCGGAGTCTCCTCAAGGCCTTCTCTCCTCCCATGCCTCCCTGCACCGTCAGATCGAGAATGGCTGCGTCGAATGTTCGGCCCCCTTTTTTTGCCCTCCGGTATGCGTCAGCAGCCTCCTCCCCGTTCTTCGCAAACTCCACCTCGTATCCGAGCTGCTTCAACATCGCACCCGCGATCTTCCGCACGCCCTCGTCATCGTCCATGAACAGCACCCTCCCCCTCCCTGCGGCAAAATGGCTCTCCTTCCCCGGCCGTTCTTCATCTCTCCCCTCGGCAGCCGGAAGATAGATATGAAAGACCGTTCCCGCTCCTTCCCTCGATTCAACTCCGATATGTCCTTCATGTTTGCTCATAATCGAGTGACAGATCGCGAGACCCAGCCCCATGCCCTTATCGCTTCCCCTGTCCTTCGTCGAAAAATAGGGATCAAAGATCCGCGGCAGATACTTTTCAGGAATGCCGGCGCCATGGTCTGCTACGGAGATCTTCACGTAACGCCCCCCTTTCAGGGGGAGATTGTCATCACCGGTTATCCTGACATTGGAAGCGCTGACTTCGACACTCCCTCCATCGGGCATCGCTTCTTTTGCATTGATAAGGAGATTGTTGAAGACCTGGTTCATCTGCCCCCTGTCCACCTCGACAAGGTCAAGGTCCTTTGGAAGACTCAGCTCGCATCCAACACTCGACCCGCTCAGACTGAGGCTGATCGACTCCTTAAGAATCTTTTCTACGAAAGTTGCGCGCCTGACAGGTTCTCCTCCCTTGGAGAAGGTGAGAAGCCGGCAGCTTAATTCCTTTGCCTGCTCAGAGGCCTTCTCCGCTTCCTCCAGGAGAGGGAAGACCCTCTCTTCCGGATTCGTTAACACCTTAGCCAGGGAAACGTTGCCCATAATCGCCTGGAGGAGGTTATTGAAATCATGGGCGATGCCTCCCGCAAAGATTCCAAGCGATTCGAGCCTCTGGGTCTTGAGGAGCTCCCCCTCCACCACCTTTCTCTGAGAGATATCACGGGCAAATGCACAGTCGATTTCCTTACCACCAAAAGTGAGGTAGTGCGCCATGATTTCCACGGGTATGATTTGCCCGTTCTTCGTGCGATGTATCGTCTCAAGGGTCAACTTCCCTTTTCGCCTGACACTCTCCCAAGCAGCTGTCCATCGGTCTGCCGTGAAGCCGGGATCGATGTCGAGCACTGTTAAGCCGAGCAACTCCTCGCGGCTATATCCCAGCATCTTGCACGCAGTCTCGTTCACATCCACAATCCGTGCCTTCGAGTCCAGCCAATAGACTGCATCGGCAGCACTGTCCACGGTGAAACGCGTCAGTTGCAGTGCCTCTTCTGCCCGCTTGCGTTCGGTGATGTCCTGGACGGTTCCGGCAAACCTTAGAGGTTTCCCCTCGGCGTCCCTCTCTACAACCCCGAAACCCTCCAACACCCATTCCCTGCCGCTTTCGTTTATTACTCTTGTTTCGACATGATAAGGCTTATTGTTGTTCAAGGTCTCTTTTGTCGCCCTCTGAAGAGCCTCTTTATCATCCGGATGTATGAGACGCCAAAAATATTCGGTAGTCGGTATAAACGTGTCAGGATCTTTATCGAATCTCTTGAACGCTTCCTTTGACCAGGCCAATGAATTGTTTGGTATATCCCAACTCCAACTTCCGATCTTCGCGACTTTCTGAGATTCTGCAAGCCATCGCTCGCTCCGCTCCACCTGATACTGAAGAGCAAATCCTTTCATCAGCCGTTTTTGGGCAAGATATTGCAACACCAGCAGTGTAGAGAAACAGAAGATCATCAAAACGTTCGCAGAAATAAAAAAGGATTTGTCCGTTATCGTGTCATATATCAGTATGGGCAACAGATAAATCAGGTAAATCACGAGAGATACAATAAGGCTTTCCCGAAACTTGAGAGGGAGAAATCCGAAAAAAATTGCGACTAAAATCATCCCCGCAAAATAAGGCGACCGATGTCCCTGGAAGCTATAGATCATCATTGCCACCATCCCCGCAACAATGATGCCGCCAATAATTGCGATAGTACTCTGATAGATTTCGTTAATTTTTCTTCTGTTGAGCGCATATAAGATAAGCAGGGACAGAGAAGTAACTATGCGATAAACCAAGAACGTCTTGAAATTGGATGGTGTTGCCAGGTAGTCGAGGGGTATCAAGAAAATTACAACGAGAGAACCGATTCCTAATGCGCTCTCTGCCCAATCATAGAGATACGCATCATACTTCGCCTTTATATTGCTATCTTCATTGGACATATAAAGTATCTATTCGTAAACGTTTAACGCTATCACATCCATCCTTGAATGTCAACTTCCAAAGGCACTTGACTCCACGAATGATTTTTGATCGGGTTGGTCTTCTCATAGCGTGGATGAATCCCTTTCAGAAGGACCAAAAGGGGGCGGCGACCATATTGTCTATTTCTCTTACTCGTCCTGCCTCGGGAATGGCCGCATGCTTCCCGCGTGACCTCATTCCATGTTCTCGTAAGGATGCGAGTCCATTCGTCTTCGCTGGTGCCGGAGGCCGGACTCGAACCGGCACGGAGTAGAACCCCGAGAGATTTTAAGTCTCTTGTGTCTACCAATTCCACCACTCCGGCAATCCACGAAACCCGCTGCTATCAAGGCTTTGTCGGGTATCATATACTATCATAAAGCCTTCCGGGGAGTCAAAAAAGCTCTTTCCTGAATCCTCTCTTTTCTTGCAAAAGCATTTATTGTGCTCCCTAATCGCATATGAAGAGGCCTTTTCGGGACGCCAGTCTGCCCGCCAGGCAAAGAGCCATTTCAAGAAAACCGATACGGTTCTGTTACAGCCCCACCTTCGTTATAACTCCGTGGAGCTTTTTTGGCGGGAAAATGTAGAACTGGATGAATGTGGGCGTCAGCCTCTTGATGACTGCGAAGAGCTTCCAGATCATATTTCTCGTGGAGATGTCTTCTATGCCGTAGAAGACGACTCGTTCATTTATTGCCGCTTCCCGGAGTATCTCGTTCACGTCGATGACTTCCATATATCCCATCTGCATCTCGAAGACCCGGAGGCCCTTTGAGAGGTCCTCTCTGAAAAAACCGGCGACGCCGTAAGGGTCGTCCCTCTTTATGAGAGAAACAAATATGTTGTCTTCATACAGTATGCCGTGGTAGAACATCGTCTGGGTGATATAGAAGGGGATCTCCTGAACGTCCTTGAGGAGGAAGAGTGCGGTTCCTCTGATCTTTTCCGAGGTTTCGTAAACCCTCCTGAACTTAAGGAGAAAATCCTCGAGCGGCATGAAATCCATCATCCGGTAAAGCTTCTTTTGGCCCTGCGTATAGAGGAGAATCGTCGCAAGAGGGAAGGATGCAATGACGAGGGACCAGTATCCTCCGTGAGGTATTTTGGTAAAGTTTGCACCGAGGTATGTGATATCGATGCACGTCACGAGCAGCGAGACAGAGGCAAAGAAATGGTTTTTCCTGGCGGAAAAGATCCATATCATCAAGATGCCCGTGAGGGTCATGGTACCCGTGACTGCCAGACCGTAGGCGGCCGCGAGACGGCTCGATTCCTGAAACTGAAGCATTATGAAGAGTACGGCAAAGAGCAAGAACCAGTTGACACTCCCGATATAGATCTGCGACCTCCTCTCCCAGGAGGTATAATCGACCTTGAACATGGGCATGATCCTGGTATTTATCCCCTGGTAGACGATCGAAAACATGCCGCTGATCATCGCCTGTGAGGCGATGATGGTGGCTGTGATGCTCAGAAGGAGAAACGGCACATAAACGGACCTTGCATAGTGGAAGACCATCTCGAAAAGGATGTTCTTTGCTTCGGGATGCCTCATCAGATAGGCGCCCTGTCCCATATAATTGATAACAAGGGCAATAAAGACTCCCGACCATGCCTGCCGTATCGGTCTTGCTCCGAGGTGCCCCATGTCAGCATAGAGCGCCTCGCCGCCCGTTGCGCAGAGGATGATCTCTCCCAGAGCGATAAAACCGGCGACCTTGTTTCTCAGAAGAAACAGGACGCCATGACAGGGGTTCAGCGCCCCGATGACCGATGTAGCATCCAGTATGGAGACCATGCCTGAAATGAGAAGGGCGGCAAACCAGAGAATCATGATCGGTCCAAAAGCGCCCGCAACCTTTTCCGTTCCCTTTCTCTGGAACGCGAAGAGAAGAACCGCTATCGCCATGGAAATGAGCACGATGAATGCCTTCGACAGATTTTCCAATCCGGGGATAAGCACAGCCCCTTCGACTGCGCTCAATATGCTGATGGCTGGGGTGATGACCCCGTCGCCTATGAGGAGGGAGATTCCTATGAAAGAAAGTATCGAAACAAGGATAATACTCTTCCGGGATTTGAGCCCTGAGACGAGGATCTCCCTCAGCACGATCGTTCCGCCTTCTCCCCGTCTGCTGAGATTCATGGCTATCCATGCGTACTGCACCGTGACCAGGGAAACGAGTGTCCAGATGACAAGGGACAAGACGCCAATGATGTTGTCATGCGTCGGTTTCAGGAGAAGAAATACTACCGTGAGCGTGTAGATCGGACTGGTGCCGATGTCTCCGAACACGAGACCGAGCGATTTGATGATTCCTTTTATCTGGTTCTCTTTTTCCCGCATGCCCACAACCATTGAGGGTCCGTCTATTTTATCTATCCTCTGCAACATTAACAAGTAGTGATGGCGGAAGTAGAAGTCATCCGCCCGCTTCATGAAGTCAAGGCATCAACTGCTCAAGAATCGGAAAGCCGTGCCTCCGTCTTGACGCGAGATTCTATGAAACCATTGAATTATGCGCTATCATTGAATCAGGACAGTTCTTGATGAAGAAGCCCTTTCATTACGAACGGTATGAAAGGAAAACGTTGAATTCAAATTTTCGGCATAGTTAAAGACTTCTTCTCATAGAGGCGGTTATGCAATCTGCAGATATAATCTCTGATATGTCCCAAATTATCGTACTTCTGGCCGTTCTTACTCTCCTCGCGAGGCCTCTCGGCGCCTATATGGCAAGAGTCTATCAAGGGGAACGCTCCGCACTTTGCAGGCTCTTTGTTCCGTTGGAAAGGGGGCTCTACCGCATCGCCGGCATTGACAGTGATACCGAGATGGACTGGAAACAGTATGCTGTTGCAGTACTCATTCTCAACGTTATCATGATCGTAGCGAGTTTTGCCGTCCTTGTGCTGCAAGGATATTTGCCTCTCAATCCCCAGAAATTTCCCGGCTTTTCATGGGACCTTGCGCTCACCACTGCGATAGGCTTTGTTACCCAAACCGACTGGCAACCATACAGTGGAGAATCAGCAGCCGCCTATTTCCCCCAGGTGATGAGCCTGATGGTAAACCAGTTTCTCTCAGCTGCGACAGCCATGGCCATCCTTATTGCGTTCGTCCGCGGTTTTATCCGCCGGACCGCCAAGACTATAGGCAATTTCTGGGTCGATTTGACGCGAGGTACCCTCTATATCCTTTTGCCGATGTCACTCGTGGCAGCGCTTGTGCTTGTCTCTCAAGGTGTCATCCAGAATTTCAGCCCCTATAAGACAGTCCGGATGGTAGAAGCAACCAGGTATCAGAAACCTAAGCTTGACGCGAAGGGCAACCCGCTCAAAGATGCAAACGGGAATCCGATAACCGAGACGGTAGTCGTGAAAGAGCAGACTCTGCCGATGGGTCCGGTCGCCTCAATGGAGGCGATTAAGAATCTCGGGACAAACGGGGGCGGTTTCTTCAATGCAAACTCTGCACACCCTTATGAGAATCCGACGCCCTTTTCTAACTATTGCGCAATTCTTTTGATGCTTATGATTCCGGCTGCCCAGACCAATACCTTCGGCCGTATGGTAGGAAGCACACGGCAGGGGTGGGCCATTTATTTGGCGATGATGATTCTCTTCATCGTCGCAGTCGGTGCGCTCTATTGGGCCGAATACAGCGGCAACCCACTGCTTCAGAAGCTTGGTGTTCCTGGTATCAACATGGAAGGCAAGGAGGTCCGCTTCGGACTTGGAGGATCTGCCTTGTTCGCCAGTGCAGCCACAGCGACAGGATGCGGGGCAATGAATGCAATGCATGACTCACTGACGCCTCTCGGCGGCATGGTCCCACTGATGCTCATGCTCTTAGGCGAGGTTGTTTTCGGGGGAACAGGAACGGGCCTCTACACCATGATCGCCTTTGTGGTGATCGCCGTCTTCTCTTCGGGGCTCATGATCGGGAGGATTCCCGAGTACCTTGGGAAGAAGATCGAGGTTACCGAGATGTGGATGTCTGTTGTTATTGTCCTCACCTCCGGAGTAGTCAGCCTCGTGCTTTTTTCCATAGCAATCATCAGCCCTGCCGGCGTGAGATCAATTGCCAATCCCGGTCCTCACGGCTTGACCGAGGTGCTTTATACCTTTGCCTCCACAGCAAACAACAATGGCAGCATGTTTGCCGGCCTGAACGCAAATACCGTGTTTTATAACCTGACCACGTCCGTTGCGATGTTGTTGGGAAGATTTGGACCCGCTATCGCGATTCTTGCCATGACAGGCTCCTTGGTTCAGAAGAAACATTATCCATCCGGTGTAGGAACACTGACGACCGATCGACTCCCTTTTATCATATGGCTCGTTGCGATAGTCCTGATCGTCGGAGCTTTGACCTTTTTCCCGGCGCATGCCCTCGGACCGATCGTTGAGCATATGCTCATGCAGAGGGGTGCATAGTCATGACAAAACGTATTGAGAAAGACAGAGGGATATTTGATCGTGTGGCGGCGAAGGAGGAACGTAATGGAGAGATTCTCCAAGACTATCTGCAGGAGCTTATGAATCGACCAAAGAAGCGACAGTGTTTCAGAGGCTTCGTGATGGAAACGATTTCTCTTGACAATCTTTTTGTCCGCGGTGATAATAGGGTAAATATAGCAGCCGAGATCCATTCCCATTACTATGGTGAGGATGGATGCGGGGGACCCAAGAATTTGGGGCGTACTTCCCGGAGACCCGGGAAAAGGGCACTTCCAGGCCCGAGCCCGTCAGCTAACCTCGTAGGCGTTTGGAAGGGCAAAAGGCTGAAATCAAGACCGCCGTTGCCGGCGGTTTTTTTGTTTTCTCCCTTTCCTGCCCCTCTCAAAAGGAGGACATATGCCATGCGAACGTAACCCCCTATGAAGGCATTGAATTGTGCGTTATCATTTGTTTAGACAATCACAGGGTTAGGCTAAAAAGATAGTGAAACGGAGAAAAACAATGAATAGAAGATTAGCTGCAGTAACAGTATTGGTGACATTGCTTTTATTAACAGGCATTGCACATGCAACGCCGTCGACCACATATTGGACACCCATGACGATGGATATCCAGCCTTACGGTGTTCTGCACCTCGGGGTGGACAACTACTTCCGTGTATTTACGAAGTCCTCGCCATCCGGCTCACTTCCGACAGACCTTACGGTCCCTGAAGTGGGGGTGTTGCCTTTTGAAAAGGTCCAGATGGAGGTTGGAGTCGACTATCTGACGAACTCTGACTATCCCTGGTACTTTAATGCGAAGATAGGCTCACCCGAGGACGTCTGGTTTAAAGGTTCTCCCGCGCTTCAGTTCGGCATCTTCGACGTGGGGACAAAGACGAGCGGACCGACCCGGACTGACTACGATGTCGCATACATGGTGATCGGCAAAACCATTGAACCGGTAGGACGAATTTCGGCCGGACCCTATATCGGCAACCACGCTGCCCTTGTTTCGAGCTCTGGAGAACCTAAGAACACAGGCTTCATGGCGGCCTTTGACCATGGATTTCTTCCGGTAAAGGATAAGGACGGCAACGTTGAGTATAACAAACTCGTTGTTGCTGCTGATTATGCATCCGGCAGGAACGTGATCGGCGGCGGAGGATTCGGTCTCTATTACTATTTCACGAAGGACATCAGTCTCCTCACGGGCCCCGTCTGGTTTAATGATTCAGGCATCAACGGGAAATGGAAATGGACAGTGCAACTTGATATTAATCTGCCGAAGCTGTGGTAGGTGACGAAAATGAAAACCATGATGGTTCTAATATTGATATTCGTTTTGGCGGCACTGGCAAGAAGTTCTCAAGCCACCTCGCCGATGCCGGAAGAGGTGAAGCCCGGCATGGCGGCCACGGTTTGCACGATCCATATTACGTGCACTAAAGATCGGGAAACAGGGACGTACGAGGAACTGACCTCCACATTTGCCTTCGAAGTCTCCGAGCCGAAGAAGGGCGTTCTTGAATGGGTAACCAAGTACGTCAATAACAAATTAAACGAACGAAACCTATCAGGATTCAAGGTCGATTGCAGATTTCCAAAATAGTGAGGATTTTTTAGGAGGTGACTATGCAAAACACAGGTATGACTTCTGACATTGTCCAGATCCTTACGTTTCTGGTGGTTCTCACGCTCCTTGTAAAGCCTTTCGGCGGCTATATGAAGAAAGTGTACGGGGGAGAAAGGACTCTTCTCAGCCCCGTTCTCGGCCCTCTGGAAGGGGTTCTCTACAGGATCTCCGGTATCGGACTGGATGATGAAATGAACTGGAAGCGCTATGCTGTCTCGATGCTCATCTTCAACTTTGTAGGGCTGGTTGTGATGTTTGCCGCCCTGATGCTGCAGGGGTATCTGCCTCTGAATCCCCAAAAATTCCCGGGCTTTTCATGGCATCTGGCAATCAATACGGCAGTAAGTTTCGTCACCAACACCAACTGGCAGAACTACAGCGGGGAATCTGCTGCGAGCTATTTCTCTCAGGTAATGGTTCTTGCCGTGCATAACTTTCTTTCCGCCGCCACGGGTATGGCTATTGTCATCGCCTTCATCCGCGGGCTTGCCCGACGGACAGCAGAAACCATAGGCAACTTCTGGATTGACATGACACGCACTGTCCTCTATATCCTCCTGCCGATATCCTTTGTTGCTGCCCTTGCGTTGGTCTCTCAGGGTGTCATCCAGAACTTCAGTCAGTACAAGACGGTACAACTCATGGAGCCGACCAGCTACGACAAACCCAAGCTCGACGACCGGGGCAATCCTGTGAAAGACGAAAAAGGACAGGCCGTCACCGAGAAAGTGGTGGTGAAGGAACAGATCTTGCCTATGGGGCCGGTGGCCTCTCAGGAAGCGATAAAGGAGCTGGGGACGAACGGCGGCGGTTTCTTCAATGCAAACTCCGCACATCCTTACGAGAATCCGACTCCACTGTCCAATTTTCTCGAAATCCTCCTTATCCTTGCAATCCCTGCTGCCCTTACGAATACCTTCGGCCGCATGGTCGGCAGCACGCGGCAAGGATGGGCCATTTATGCGGCCATGATGCTTCTCTTGATCGTCGCGGTCAGTGCGCTCTATTGGGCAGAATACAGCGGAAATCCTCTCATTCAGAAGCTGGGTGTGCCGGGCGTCAACATGGAAGGCAAGGAAGTACGCTTCGGACTTGGAGGCACTGCGCTATTCACCAGTGCGACCACCGGGACTTCGTGCGGGGCGGTGAATACCATGCATGATTCCCTCACCCCCCTCGGCGGGATGATCCCCCTTGTGCTCATACTTTCGAGTGAGGTGGTCTTTGGAGGGGTGGGATCAGGTCTTTATACCATGCTCGCCTTTGTCATTATATCGGTCTTCTCTGCCGGTCTCATGATCGGCAGGATTCCCGAGTATCTCGGGAAAAAGATCGAAGTCACTGAGATGTGGATGTCCGTAATCACGGTTCTTACCGCCGGTGTGGTAATCCTCCTCTTCGTGGCCCTGGCATTGATCACCCCCTCAGCCGTGAGCTCTATGGCCAACCCCGGTCCCCACGGCCTGAGTGAGGTGCTTTATGCCTTTGCGTCCATGTCCAACAACAATGGAAGCGCCTTTGCCGGCCTGAATGGAAATACTGTCTTTTACAACCTCCTGGGGTCTGTAGCCATGCTTCTGGGAAGATTCGCTCCCGCCCTTGCGATCCTGGCAATGGCGGGCTCTCTGGTGAAAAAGAAACATGTCCCCGCCGGAGTGGGCACGCTGCCGACCGACCAGATTCCCTTCGTCTTCTGGCTCGTGTCGGTGATCCTCATTGTCGGAGCCCTCACGTTCTTCCCGGTCCTTTCCCTGGGGCCGATTGTTGAGCACATGATCATGAGGGGAGGTGTTTAGTCATGGCAAAAGATATCAAAAGAAGCAAGGGAATCTTTGATCCGAAACTGCTAAAGGCAGCCCTCATCGATTCGTTCAGGAAGCTCGACCCCAGGGCACTCTGGAGGAATCCGGTGATGCTGTCGGTAGAGGTCGGCAGCGTCATCACCACGATCAATTTCATCTACAATCTGTCAACAGGAAAAGGGGAGCCTGCATGGTTCACCGGAACTGTTTCCACATGGCTCTGGCTGACGGTGATCTTCGCCACCTTCGCCGAATCCCTTGCAGAGGGAAGGGGCAAGGCCCGTGCGGAGTCTATGAAGAAGACCCGCAAGGAGATCATGGCAAAGAAATTGAAAAAACCCGAACTCACCGCTGAGTATGAACTTGTCCCCTCACCGCAGCTCAGGAAGGGCGATGTTATACTCGTTGAGCCGAAGGACCTCATTGCAGGCGACGGTGAAGTGATTCTCGGCGCTGCACTTGTGAATGAAGCTGCTGTTACTGGGGAGTCCGCACCGGTGGTCAGGGAGTCCGGAGGAGACAGAAGTGCCGTGACAGGGGGCACGCTCGTGATTGCCAACAGCATTGTCGTGGAAATAACCGCGAATCCCGGTGAAACCTTCCTTGACAGAATGATTGCCCTCGTTGAAGGGGCAAAACGACGGAAGACGCCGAATGAGATCGCCTTAGAGGTCCTTCTCGTCGCCCTGACAGTCGTCTTCTTCCTTGTCGTGGTCAACCTCAGCCCCCTCTCTATTTACAGCGTGAAGGCGATGGGACAGGGACAGCCGGTTACCCTTGTGGTGCTGGTGGCGCTTTTTGTCTGTCTGATACCGACGACTATTGCCGCCCTTCTGCCTGCCATCGGCATTGCGGGAATGGACCGCCTCTTCCAGAAGAACGTCATTGCCCTGTCGGGAAGGGCGATAGAAGCTGCAGGAGATGTAAATGTGTTGCTCCTGGACAAGACCGGCACCATTACCTTAGGCAATCGGCAGGCAGTCGCTTTTATTCCCGTAGCGGGCCGTTCTGAAAAAGAAGTGGCCGAGGCGGCTCTCCTGGCTTCCCTAACCGATGAAACACCTGAGGGGCGGAGCATCGTGGTTCTCGCGAAGCAGAAGTACGATCTCAGGATGCGGGAATTGCCCCCCAATGCCGAATCTGTCCCCTTTAGTGCCGAAACAAGGTTAAGCGGAGTGAACATCGATGGCCGGGCCTATCGCAAGGGTGCAGCAGACTCAATCACCCAGGTAGTGCAGAGCGCGGGCGCAACGGTTCCGAGCGATTTGGAAAGCCATGTTACGGGTATCGCCAAATCAGGAGGAACGCCGCTGGTCGTGAGTTGTGATACCGAGGTTCTCGGCGTCATAAACCTGAAGGACATTCTGAAGGGTGGCCTTCAGGAGCGCTTTCTCCAGTTAAGAAGAATGGGGATCAAGACGGTCATGATCACCGGCGATAATCCTCTCACTGCGGCGGCTATCGCTACCGAAGCACAGGTGGACGACTTTCTGGCACAGGCAAAACCGGAAGACAAGCTCAGGCTTATCAGGGACAACCAGGCGCAGGGATTCATGGTGGCGATGACCGGCGACGGCACCAATGACGCCCCCGCCCTTGCCCAAGCCGACGTAGCGGTGGCGATGAATACCGGGACCCAGCCGGCCCGCGAGGCCGCCAATATCATCGACCTCGACAGCAATCCCACCAAACTGCTCGATATTGTCGAGATCGGCAAACAGATCCTCATGACGCGGGGAACGCTCACAACCTTCAGCATCGCAAATGATGTGGCGAAGTACTTTGCCATCATTCCTGCCGCATTCGTTGCCGTTTACCCGCAGCTGGGCATCCTCAATGTCATGCACCTCGCCAATCCCTTCAGTGCAATTCTTTCCGCCGTCATTTTCAATGCGATTATTATCCCCCTGCTGATCCCCCTCGCGTTGAAGGGAACCCCTTACCGGCCGATGCCTGCGGAAAGGTTGCTGATCTATAACCTGTTGATATACGGGGCGGGAGGGCTGCTGGCCCCCTTTGCCGGGATCAAGCTGATCGACATATTGATAAATGCTTTGATTTGAAAGGAGTGACATCATGAAAGAGATAAAGAACGGCATTCTGCTCTTCGTTGTTTTATCGTTGCTGACCGGCGTACTCTATCCCGCTGCAGTGACGGCCCTTGCACAGCTCCTCTTCCCCAGGCAGGCGAACGGGGGTGTCCTGATTCGATCAGACGGCACTCCGGTCGGATCGTCGTTGATCGGCCAGCCTTTCTCCGATCCGAAATACTTCTGGCCCCGGCCATCGGCAACGACTGACTTCCCCTATAACGGCCTTGCCTCTGGCGGGTCAAACCTGGGGCCGACCAACAAGGACCTTATCAATCAGATCGCAGATCGCGTGAAAGCCTATCGGGAATCAGGTATTCAGGAACCGCTGCCGGCTGACCTCGTGACGGCCTCAGGGAGCGGTCTCGACCCGCACATCAGTCCGGCTGCTGCGGCATATCAGGTGAAGCGAGTAGCGAAGGCCCATGGACTGGATGAAGCGAAAGTGGGCGCCCTTGTCTCGGAGCATACTGAAGGCCGTCAATTCGGGATACTCGGTGATCCGAGAATAAATGTCCTCGAGCTGAATCTGGCGCTTGACGAACTCAGTCAGAGATGAAAACAAAAAGAGCCGGGAATTCGTACCGTGCCGGCGTGTTGACGGAAGGAACAGGGTGAGGGCTTCCTGATGCAGAATCCATTCCCAAAGATCAGGCATTATGTGATCTCTCCCGACAAAATCACGTCAGAGCTGGTTCGTCCCTTCCGCACTTTTTTCAGACATGAAGCATCCAGCAGCATCATCCTCATCGGGGCGACCCTCCTTGCCCTTGCGTGGACCAATTCCCCTTTCAGTCAGACTTATCACCGCTTCTGGGAGACACAGGTCTCGTTCTCCATGGGGGACTCATCGATCACCCGGACGCTCCGCCAATGGATCGATGAGGGACTCATGGCGGTCTTCTTCCTTGCCGTGGGCCTCGAGATAAAGCGGGAGGTCCTCGTCGGCGAACTCTCATCAGTGAAAAAGGCCCTCTTGCCCGTTGGCGCTGCTCTCGGCGGGATGCTCCTTCCTGCAGCGATATTTGTTGTCGTGAATAAAGGGCTGCCGACGACCAAGGGATGGGGTATCCCGATGGCAACGGATATCGCCTTTGCCCTCGGCGCTCTTTTCATACTCGGGAAGCGCGTTCCCCTCGGTCTGCGCGTATTCCTTTCTGCCCTCGCCATTGCCGATGACCTCGGCTCCGTCCTCGTGATTGCGCTCTTTTATTCCGGGGGGCTTTCCCTGCATTACCTCTTCATGTCTCTTCTCGTTTTGCTGCTCCTTGCCGTAGCGAACTTCCTCTGGATACGGGTGACCCTTATCTACGCCTTGCTCGGCGTCGGTCTCTGGATCGTTGTCCTCGGATCGGGGCTCCACTCGACGCTTGCAGGCGTTGTAGTCGCACTCTTCATACCGGCGACTGGAAGATACGATACCGACAAGTTTCTCGGCAACGTGACCAGGCATCTCAGCGAGTTCGCCTGCCCCCCGGAGGGGTGCGGACCCTCGATTCTCCAGGACGACAGACATTTGAGCTCAGTCCACTCGATCGAACTCGCGTGTCACCATGTGGAGACCCCTTTGCAGCGGCTTGAGCACGCCCTTCATCCATGGGTCGCTTTCCTTGTCGTCCCTCTCTTCGCCCTTGCGAATACGGGCATTACCGTAGTCGATCTGGATTTCTCTCAGGCCCTGCTGTCGCCGCTCACTCTCGGCATCGCGGCAGGCCTGCTCATCGGCAAACCGATCGGGATCAGCGCCTTCTCCTATCTCTTTGTGAGAGCCGGATTCGCTTCCCTGCCTCGCAGCGTCACCTGGCCACAGATCTTCGGCGCAGGCGTTCTTGGAGGAATAGGATTCACCATGTCGCTGTTCATCAGCAGCCTCTCGTTCAGAGAACCCCTGCTGCTCGATCATGCCAAACTGGGGATTCTATCAGGATCAGCCGCATCCGGGATCATCGGACTCATCCTGCTGTTCCATCTCACCTCGAGGGCAAGGTCCGACCAAGGTGATGGAAAAGATGCCGCTGCTCAAGAAAGTTATGACGTCAGCGAGCACGACACTTGATATCGACCGGGGCGGATATACATACAGACCTCTTTGCATGCACACGATTATGAGTATCTCGAATCAATAGAGGCAAAGACGATTGATCAGTTCCTGAAGGGAGTATAGTATAGTAGTATGGCAAAAGAAGAATATAAGAGACCATCTCCGGAAGCGCTGCTTGAACTGGCTCAAAAGGAAGAGGCACAGGAAAAGCGGGGCAAGCTGACCATCTATTTCGGGTCTGCTCCCGGCGTGGGCAAGACCTATGCGATGCTCCTTGATGCGCGTCACCGAAAACAGGAAGGCATCGACGTGGCGGTGGGTTATGTCGAGACCCACGGCAGGCGCGAGACCGACGCCTTGCTTGAAGGACTCGAGATCATCCCTCCTCTCATTGTCAAGTACATGGGTGTTCAGCTTAAGGAAGTGGACCTGGCAAAGGTCTTCGCAAGAAAACCGAAACTGGTCCTTGTCGATGAGCTCGCCCATACCGATGCCCCTAATCTCCGGAACGCCAAGAGATACCAGGACGTGGAAGAGATACTGAACGCCGGCATCGATGTTTATACGACGATGAACGTCCAGCATGTCGAGAGCCTCAACGATATCGTGCATCAGATCACCGGCATCCGTGTCCGCGAAACCGTTCCTGATACCGTCATTGAGGCTGCGGACGAGATCAAGCTCGTCGACCTGCCGCCCGAGGAACTCACGAAGAGACTCCACGAAGGTAAGGTCTATGTGAAGGACATGGCAACGAGTGCCGTGGACAGATTTTTCCGCACGGGAAACCTCCTGGCCCTCCGGCAGTTGGCACTCAGAGCTGTTGCAGGCAGCGTTGATGAGAAGATGCGCCGTTATATGCGTGCCCATGCCATAGCCGGACCATGGTCTGCAACGGAACGTGTCCTTGCCGGGGTCTTCGCCAGTCCCTATGCCGAGAAGCTGATCAGATCGGCGTTCAGGCTCGCAAACGATCTCGATGCTGAATGGATCGCCCTCTATGTGGAGACGGAGAGGCACAAGACCCTCTCCGAGAAAGAGAAGGAGTGGTTGAACAAGGCTTTGGACCTCGCAAAACAGTTGGGGGCACGCCTTGTCTGGATCAAGGGAAGCGATGCGGCAGAGGAAATTGCCGACTATGCTCGGAACAACAACATTACGAAGATCGTTATCGGGAAACCCCGTCGTTTTGGATTGTTCCAGACGATTCCGAAGAAACTTCTCACGAAGACACCGAACATCGATATCCATCTGCTCGATGCGAGGGTAGATCCCAGGGTCATGCCGAGAAAACGGATTACCTTCTCCAATCCGGTCAATTATGGCCTCGGCATCCTCGGTGTCGGCGCCATGTCGATCTTTGCCTTTCTTTTGCGCAACAGTCTCCATGAGGTAAATCTCCTCTTCCTCCTTCTGTTACCCGTTATTCTGAGCGCACTCTTCCTGGGAAAGGGACCATCCATTGTGGCCGGGATAGCAAGCATCGTGATCTTTGACTACCTCTTTGTCTCCCCCCGCTTCAGTTTTGCGATCAGAGATATACAATACTTTGTTTCCTTCGTCGTCTATATCATCGTCGTGGTGGTTATCAGCAATCTTGCACATCAGTTGCGCAGCAAGATCAGACTGCTCAAGGAGAGCGAGGTGAAGAACATAGGTCTTTATGGCTTGAGCAGGGATCTGGTGACTGCCCACACCATAGATCAGGTTCTCTCACTCATGGTTCGTCATGCGCTCGAAATCTTTCCATGCGAAATGGCGATTTTTCTCCCTGAAGATGACAAACTGACGGTCAGGGCCAAGACTACAGATTTCGAGGTGACTCCCAAGGTCCTCGGTGTTGCAACATGGGTCTTCATGAACAAACAGTCTGCAGGGCGCGGCACAGGTACCTTGCCCCAGGCAAAGGCATTTTATCTCCCCATGATGTCGGGCGAAGAGGTCATAGGGGTTGCGGGCTTTGATTTTAAGGGGACTGAGGAGATGATGACCAGCGAGAAAAGGGTGGTCCTGAAGACAATCACCCGTCTCGGCGCAATGGCAATAGAGCGGATCAGAATCCAGTAGCATTTCTCGGATATAATCTTCCATCACTATGGAAGCCTCAAAGAGAAAGATATTCATCGTCATATTCTTCTCCTCCCTGTCGAGCCTTGCCTATGAGATAACGCTTACAAGGATTTTTTCGATCTCCCTCTGGTATCACTTTGCCTTTATGGTCGTGAGCATTGCTATGCTCGGCTTCGGCGCCGGCGGTACGCTGCTCTCTCTTTATCCCCGGCTCAGAGACCCTTCCCGGATCCCCCTCAATGTCGTCCTCCTCGGCCTCAGCGTCTCGCTGAGTTATCTCATTGCCAACCTGATCCCCTTTGATCCCGTCAGGCTCTCCTGGGAGAGGGTGCAGTTTCTCTACATTTTCTTTTACTACCTCACACTCTCTCTTCCCTTTTTCTTCGCCGGGACGATCGTTGTCACGGCCTTTTCATCCATGAGCGATAAGGCCGGTCTCCTCTATGCCTCGGACCTTCTCGGCGCCGGATTCGGTTCACTCGGAATCCTCTTCTGCCTGAACGCCGTCGCCCCTGAGCGGGTACCATTTATCCTCTCTACAATCGTCCTCTCCTCTTCTTTCTTCGTCGCAACGGGAAGGTTGAAGAGGGCGATTCCCCTGTTCATACTGTCCTGTCTCGCCCTCCTCTTCCTCAGACCGGTCTTTGGCGACCTGAGAATGTCCCCTTACAAGGGTCTTGAGGCGGCCCTGAGATTCCCGGGCGCAGAGCATCTCAAGACCTATTTCAGTCCCTTCTCGAGAATCGACACCTTCCGAAGCCCGGCAGTCCGCTTTGCACCGGGACTGAGCCTCAGGTATCTCGATACTCTCCCGGAACAGACAGGTATAGCGATAGACGGAGGCGACATAAACGCGATAACTTATTCAGGTGATCGCCATTCGCATGAATTCCTCAGGTTCCTGCCGTCGGCGTTACCCTATGAAATAGGCGAGAAAAAGGACGTACTGATCCTCGATCCAAAGGGAGGGCTCCAGGACCTTGCGGCAAAGCATTACGGTTCACATGATATCGCCACCATAGAATCGAACCCCCTTTTGATGAGGATCATCAGACAGGAGTATGCTTATTATTCCGGAGGTCTCTACACCCAAAATGCGTGGTCAGGCAGCGGGAGGTCATGGCTCCGGAGAGGTGAAAGGAAGTTTGATATCATCGACATCTCTCTCATGGGTGCATCGCCGAGCGGATCTTTCGGCATATCAGAGGATTACCGCTTTACCGTGGAAGCCTTCAGGGAATACCTCGACCATCTGAAACCCGGAGGACTGATAAGTATAAACCTCTTTCTCCTCCCTCCGCCGAGAAGTGAGCTGAGACTCCTGAACACCTTTGTTGAAGTCGTGAAGGAGTCTGGGAATGCCGAAGCTGCCGCCCGTGTTGTCGCAATCAGGAGTTGGGACAGCATCTGTCTCCTTATGAAGAGATCACCCTTCACGCCGGGACAGATAGAGAAGGTTAAGAGGTTCTCCCATGACCGCAGATTCGATCTCGTACATTATCCAGGAATTCAGGAAGATGAAAGCAACAGATACATACGACTCCCATCAAACGAGTACTTCAAAGCCTTCCGGGATATCCTGGACTCCCACAACCGTACAGAATTCATCAAGAACTATCTCTTCGACATAAGGCCTGTTTATGATGATCGTCCCTTTTTTCAGTACTATCTGAGGATCGAGAATATCGCTCATCTCTACCGACTCATGGGTCAAAAGTGGCAATATTTCCTTGAAGAAGGCTATCTTCTTCCTGCAATATCTCTCCAGGTGCTGTTTCTGAGTCTCGTCCTCGTATCCCTTCCACTCTTCAAAAACAGAGCGGAGGGAGAGTCCCTCCGTTCAGGCAGGATTTTCCTTCCCTACTTCGCCTTCCTCGGACTCGGCTACATGTCTGTAGAGACCGCGCTCATCCAGAAGATGATCCTGCCCCTTGAACATCCGCCTTACGCGGTCGCGACCGTCCTCGCATCGATGCTCATGAGTTCAGGGATCGGGAGCCTTCTCAGCCACAAGGTGCCATGGCTTAGGCGTCCCCCTGTTATCCTGGCAATCCTGGCGCTCATCATGCTTTATACCAAAGTATTGCCGCCGATATCAAGCTCAGTAACAGTGTTTGCGATACCCTTAAGGATTGTGCTTTTCTTTGTCCTTCTTGCGCCTCTCGGTTTCTTGATGGGCATCCCTTTCCCTGCCGGTATAAGGATCCTTGGCGAAAGGGACAGTAATTCGATCCCCTGGGCCTGGGCAATGAACGGCTGTTGTTCGGTCTTCGCGCCGATCCTTGCGGTTATGATCGCGACGGCCTTGGGATTCGGGGCAGTCTTATGGCTTGGTGCATTGTCCTATGGTCTGGCGTTTCTGACGCTCACCGTCTCTTTTCGACCTCACCAACCATAGGAACAAAGGCCACGGGGTGCATCTGGACCAGATCGAGTTCACCTTTTTTCTTTGTCGCCAGCGTGAGGGTCTGGTAATAGACAGTGCTCCCGAGAGGAATGATGAGCCGCCCTCCTTCCTTCAACTGCCTGATCAGGGGAGGAGGGACATGGTTTGCCGAGGCAGTTATGATGATGGCGTCAAAAGGCGCGTATGCTTCCCATCCGAAATAACCGTCTCCATATTTCACCCTTACGTTTTTGTAACCGAGCTCTCTTTCCCTCTTCTCTGCCTTCTCGGCAAGAGATTTCCTGATCTCGATCGTATAGACCTCTTTCACGATCTCGGCAAGAACCGCAGCTTGGTACCCTGACCCTGTTCCTATCTCGAGCACCCGGTCTGATGGTCTGAGCTTCAGCGCCTCCGTCATCAGGGCGACGACATAGGGTTGTGAAATGGTCTGACCTTCTCCAATGGGAAGGGGATGGTCGGCATAGGCATTGTCCCTCAATTGCTCGTCCACGAAAAGCTCCCTGGGAATCCTTCCCATCGCCTCAAGAACCTTTCTGTCTGTAATGCCCCTTCCCTTGAGATCGTGTTCCACCATAGCCTCACGCTTCCGGACATACTTATCGGAAGCCGGCAGACCGGTGACGACGAAGAGCATGAGAAGCGCTGCAAGAGCACTCACCCTCATCAGCCTACTTCTTCTTAGATGATGACCTGCCAAGTGCATGACACTATCTGGCTCGGGAAGGCAGGCACGGTGAGAAGTCCTCTCTTGCGGTACCCTTGATGGTTGACGACTGTTGCCGTGCGCTCAATGCGCGAGGTCACTTTCGGTGAAATCCGGAGAATACCTCATTGCCGGAAGCTCATCACATGTCCGGGGCTTCGATCCATGCCTGTCTGACAGTTGTTTGCAAGAATCAAGGATAACCTGATATCACTTCTCGATCTCGATCGTTCGCAATTGTGCGACGACCTTTCCGATGGGAACTTCCGTCTCCACCCTTACCGGTATCCTGCTCGTATCATCGGTAAGCCAGATCAGCACATCTCCCTTTTTCTGGAAGAGGCCTTCTGACATCAATATGGGTTTCACGATTATCGTATCAGTTTCGCCCCTCCCCGCGACGTCGATTTTCTCCTTTCTCAGGACATCAACCTGAACAGAGAGAATCTTGTCACTGTCAAAGATATGAACGTAAATCTTCTTTCCGATCTCCAGCGGCTGAATTCTGAGGTAGAAGAATCCGGAAACAACATCCCACAGGAGCGGGAGCGTCACGTCGTGCTCATTCATGATGTCCTTGAGGTGATCGAAGTAAGTCACCTTCCTGTTCTTCAGGTCAAATCGCGTCTCCTTGTTGCTCCGGTATTTGCCTTCATGCTGTCGTATCCTGAATGATAGAGGCATGCCGTCTTCGATCCTGCTTTCCGAGTAGTCTTCAACCTTGTAAAAATTTGACAGGAACTTTGCGGAATGTGCCTGAGAGGTAATCGTCACGCTGCTGTTTTGAACGGTCGTTTCGAGTGCTGCTTTCCCGACGTAGATTCCCAGCCAGTAAAGATCGTAGTTCAGTTTCTCCCTGAAGGACTTGGTCGGCTCTGCCGTCTTTTCCTCAATCTTCTCCTCTGTCTTTTCACCAGTCTCCTCCCCGGTTGTCTCCTCAGTCTTTGACGCCGATGCCTTTTCTTCTTTCGCAGTACCGTCGCCGATCTGAGCAGGCTGGTCCTGCGAAAAGGTATCGGCATCACTCTCAGCAGCTATTATATCGGTCTTCTCTTCCGGCGTTTCCTCAGACTCAAGGTTCTCGTGGCGCTGTGATCGAGCCCCTGTCTCTGCAAGACCATTCTGAAGTTTCGCTTCCCGCTTCTGCCCGCTTTTCTGAAAGACATCTCGAATCGATCCCTTGTCGCCACCTCTCGGCATTGACTCTTTTTCAATGTTGACCACGATGAAGTCCGGAGGATGAAGACCCGCAATCGTAACTCCTCTGGCGCCGGCCAAGGCTATGAGATGGACCACAAGGGAAAGAGTTAAGGCAATAATAAAGGGGAGGGGCTTATTCTTGATACTCTTCATAATCAGCTCATTTTTATTCTAATCCTTTTCATCCGTAAGGAGCAATGCATCTCGGCCAGGAAGCGCTCCTCTGGCCGGGTAACATGCGCTTGTTCCTTGACTTTTCGAGGTATGCTGTATTATAAAACAGTATATTTGCGGGCGTAACTCAGTGGTAGAGTGTCAGCTTCCCAAGCTGAAGGTCGCGGGTTCGAATCCCGTCGCCCGCTCCAAGAATATCAAGGGTTCGCAAAGATAAGGCTCTCTTACCCTTGATGCGACCCATTCTATAGCGGGATACCCTCTCAAGGTCGCTCATAAGGCTCCGTGCGAACTTCTCTCCGCTGAGCGGTGTGTAGGTGATAGTGGGTCGATCGGTAAACGTACCGTGGGCCCCCATCCCAATAAACTGGTCACCAAATCCCTCTTTTTTTACGACCTGCCCGTTGACGTTGACTCCTGTTTCAAGAGAGTATTGGCTGATCACCGAGGCAACGTCAATAAAGATGGGAGTATCGCCATACCGGGCCTTTACCACATTTAAGAGCATCTGCTGCTTCCAGGAATCCCCGATCGCACCGGTGTAGTCGAAACGGTCGCGGGCAACGGTGTGAGGTCCGATGCTCGCACAGCCCCAGAGGGCAGATAAGCTGAGCGAAAGGATAACCAATATTAATTTTTTGATCAATCCATTTTCCTTTCCTTAGAGGGTGTCATAAAAGATTCAGCAGCTTATATCTGCCTCAGCCTCCCGTCTCCGTCAGTCCCTGAAGGCCGGGATTGTTCTTCAATACGTTCCTCCTCCCTGCCCTGCGACCATACCAATAAGATGCAACACCCGGAAAGGATCACTGCCGTAAGAATAGCGGCCAATATCAAAACTACCCCTATGTCCAGCATGGTCCGCTGCTGCAACAGCATCGTCAGCCACATGAACATGAAAAGGCTCGACAGGAACAGCCACGGTTCCTGCAGATCACCGGGCTGCCCAAACCATGGACAGACATAGACCGGTCCGAGAGTGCCGGTAAGCTGAGCGAAAGGATAGTCAATATTAATTTCTTGATCAAATCCATATTCTTCTCCTGCGGGGATGTCATAAAGAATTCAACTGATTATATCTTATTGTAAGTAAGCATAGTCAACACAAAGAAATTGCTTCAGCTAAGAGTCATTCGGCGAGGGGTAGGAGATGGAAATCGATAGTCATCGAAAACTGAAAGTCTTCTCGGTTACAGGAAGACGCCGAAATAGTTGATTGGGCCTTTGGAGATGCCCTTTCCCTGGCATAATGCGGGGAGAAACTCACATGGTCGCTTGGCTGATTTGAAAGATGCCCAGTCCTCGCGATGTCTTATATTAAATTACGTTTGTTGTGCTTATTTTGGAACAACTCTTCGCTTCAATGATTATTTTGTTGACGTTCCCCGGTAATTAAGAATTTTCGAAAATAACCATTGCTACTGAAACAAAGAATCCAAGAACTGTGAAAACACCAGCCATTTTTCTTCCATGTTCATAAGCTTCTGGCATCATTGAATTGGCTAACATCATCAGGATAGCTCCTCCAGCAAAAGCCTGGATAAATGCCAGCCAGTGCTCGGATGCATTCCTGAAAAGGCTATAACCTGCAACGGTTGAACCAGCACAAACCAAAGCAATGAATAACCAAAGAAAGATTATTTTTTCCCGGCCCCAGCCACTTGCTTTCATCCCGGTAGTCCCGGCAATGGCTTCCGGAAGATTGGAAATAAAAACCGCCACCAACATGGCCAGGCTTACGGTACCTCCTTCGAATATCCCTAATCCTATGACGATAGATTCAGGTATTCCATCAAGGATAATGGCCAGTACCATCGGGATTATCAATTTGGAACTTTGAGATCCTTCAACAGTCATAGGGTTGTCGCTTCCCAATTTTTCAATCAGCTTGTCGGCGAAAAAAAAGGTGAAAGCCCCGGTGAAAAAACCGAAGGCAGGAAAACCGGTTCCTTTTGCCAATTTTACAGATTCAAAAACTAATTCATAGGAGATTGCCGAAATCAATGTCCCGGCGCCAAAAGCCATGATGATCCCGATGGTTCGTTTGCTTAAGGAAAAGCTTGTGGCAATAAGTCCCCCTACTATCAAGGAGGACGTTGCCAGTAAGCCCCAGAAGAATGACTTCAACATATGAATGAATTTGAAGTTAAATTTTGTTTAAAAATTAATTTCTTCATTGTCCTATATCCATCGGTTGCCGTTTTACACAGCATCGACAAAGGTCTCCCGAGTTCATTATCGTATGGCTTCCTCTGCGTGCCACCCCTCGCAACCAACAAATGATATGCCAATACACAGAGGAAGATATGAGTTTCAACCCGTCGTTCCACCTGATGAAAAATGGGACGCTCTGACAAAGGACTTTTCATCGCCCGGAAGGCGGCCTCCGCGCGGGTCAGCGTCATGTATATTCGCCATATCTCATCTGCGCTCAAATCCGCCCTGTCGGTCTTCAGGATATAACTGCCGTCAAGGAATTCCGCCTTTCGCATCTTTTCTTTATCCACAGTGCAGAGCAAATCCTTCTTTCCGGCATCGTAGGTAAGCAGGTAATAGCGGGCAACCCGAGGGTATCTTTCTTTGAGACGGCCGATCGCCTCATAAATTGCTGTCTCTTTCATAGAACGGCGACCGCCTTCTACCCGCTTTTTAAGCCGTGACACATCGGCAAGATATTCCTTCTCCTGTTTCTCTCTGATGGCCTTGTCTTTTTCTGTCCGCCCGCTGCTTATACACAACACATATGTTACATCGCCCTGCCTGGATGGCCAGAAGTTATATCTTCAACTTGCAGACCATGAATCACATTATTCTCACGAATCACACGCTTCGCACTATTCTCACCAGTCGCATTATTCACATTACTCAGGCTATTAGGCCGAGATTTTTCCCTTTTACTGACCTATAAGCATTGCGTCCAGCTGCTTCCGCGCCTCGGCAATGGCTTCCTGAGTCTTTACGATCTCCTCTTGATTATCGTAATACTTATTGATCGCCTCGATACCGTTGGTCTGCACGTAAGCCCTGGGCGCGTCCGACTTAATGGTCTTGATAAAAATTTATTTCCCCTTCTCCTCAGCAAGAAAACCTATTCTCTTTTTCGGCTTTTCCGGAGGTTCTAATAATTGCCTGATAGCGTCAAAGACAATCTTAAACTGGTAATCGTACTTCTTTTCCATCTCCTCAATCTTCTGTTTCAAATCCTTATGAGTCATGAGCATTTCCCGAAGCCTTGCAAAGGTTCTCATGATCTGGATATTAACGTGAATAGCCCTTTGACTGTTCAGCACACTTGAGAGCATGGCTACACCGTTTTCTGTAAAGACATAAGGGCGATAACGCTGGCCGCCCCATCTTGAGGTGCCAAAATGGAACCTCAAGTTTTCAAACTCCTCGTCTGATAATTGGAACATGAAATCTTCGGGAAAACGGTCAAGATTACGCTTTACCGCCCTGTTGAGAGCCTTCGTCTCAACTTCATATAACAAGGCAAGGTCTCTGTCGAGCATCACCTTCTTGCCTCGGATGAACAGTATCTTGTCTTCAATGATTTCCCGCGGGATGATATCGCCTCTTTTCATTCGGCCTTCCTTTCCGAATTGATAAACTCTATCACAAGGATTTCGTTACAATCAATGGAAAGGCACCCCAGAGATTCCACCGATGCCTATTATTCTGTTTCTTGTGTGCTATTTGTTCGGATCGTTCCAGACAGCATGTGCCGGACCATTGCAACTTCCCCCCTAAACAAGCACTGAGATGTGCTTCCTGAAATCGACAACAGTTTCGATGTCCTGAATCTACCTCTTTCCGCTCAAACATCTCAGAATTCGGCAATCGGCTGACGTTAATTACTTCCGATACACCGCGCGGTCGAGGTCGGACCGGAAAGTGAGAAGATTCTTTCTGCAAATCCTCAGTGCCCGTGAAATTGTACTTCCTGCTAAGCGAACTGAGACATTTCTGGATTAGTTCGCTAGCTTCACCTGCAGTCTTAACATTCGTACTATTTCGAATTATGCCTTGCATGGGTGATAACATGAAACTTGACGGACATGCTGGATTGTGGTAGAAGGAAACTAAGGAGGCGGGGGTTAACACAGAAAAAGACGAGAAAGGAGGAGCTAAAGATGCGAAGAACAGACCACATTCACAACAAGATGAAAAGACACATTTTTGTTGTAACAGTTTTTGTAATGGTGCTAGTGGTAATGTCAATATCTGGAGTTTTAGCGGCTTCACTTCCTAAGGTCGTGATAGTGACAACCGGAGGAACATTAGCAACGAAGTTTGATCCCAAAGCAGGCGGCCTTGTTCCTGCGGTCAGCGGAGTTGACCTCGTTGCATCGGTTCCGGGGTTGAAGGACATTGCCGATGTCGAAGTGGTCGATTTCAGCAACATCCCAGGCGACTATTACACCCCTCAAAAATGGTTTGAACTTTCACAGAAGGTCAACGAGATACTGGCCCGGGCTGACGTGTCCGGTGTAATCATTACTCAGGGACTCGATGCAATGGAGGAAACAGCCTACTTCCTTGATCTGACCAGCATGACAGACAAGCCGATAGTTTGCACCGGTGGTAAGCGGGATGCCTCTCAATGGGATACTGACGGACCACGCAACATCCTGAATTCTGTGCGTGTAGCTATTGCAAAAGAGGCTATCGGTCAGGGAGTAATGGTAGTCCTTAACAGTCAGATAAATGCTGCACGAGAAGTTACCGACACCAGTAAGGAACGATTCGAGACATTCAAGTCCGGGCAGGCGGGCTTCCTCGGATACGTGGACGATGATCGAATCCTCTTTATCAGAAAGTCGCTGAGACGCCAGACCCTCCCAATCACAGGGCCCCCCCCTCCTGTGGACATTGTGGCCATGTATGGAGGGGCTGACGGAAAGTTCATCGATAAGGCCATCGACTCTGGTACGCAGGCAATAGTGGTCGTGGGTAACGGGATAGGCAATGTAAACGTAGAAATGTATGAGGCGATCAAGAGGGCTCGTGACAAGGGAATCCCCGTGGTCATAAGTTCCTGGGTTCCTGATGGCAGGGTGCGACCCAAATATGCGTGGAAAGGTGGCAGTCAAACACTCGCCCAACTGGGTGCTGTCTACGCAAACGACCTTAGCCCTAAGAAGGCGAGGATACTGCTCATGATAGCTATGGGAACCACGAAGGACTCTAAGGGACTTCAGGACATTTTCAACAAATAACTTAATAGCGGGGTCATCTTCTGCCGCTTGTTTGGCAGCTGCAGGCCCCGCGAGGTTACCATCCGAAATCCTCATCCTAATTAGGCAGCGCTCATCGCGGAGTTGTGGCTGTACATACGCCTTCGGGTATTTTTAGAGGTCTTTGTTTCCCGTCTTACTCCTCATAGAGTTTCGCCTTGTGATAACTGTGGATAAGTCGGTGAAGCAAACAAATGGATAGTCTATAATACGGAGAGAAACGTTGAGAGTAGCTTGTTTCGATGGAGGCTGCATTCGCCGGAATCCCCACAGACTGAAATAATTCTTAAACAGCCGAACAAACGATCACATGAACAATGAGAACAAACGGCATTATAGGGGACAAAGACTTTTTGTGAAGAAAAAGGCCCCGGGTTTTCCCAGCGCCTCATTAGATTCTTCTAACCGTTTTCTAACGGAACAACATCAAATACCCTAAAACCACATAAAGGTGAATTATAGCGTAATGCCCGTATTGCCTTGATAATCTTAGATTTGCTATACTCACCTTCAAGGTGGTTGACGGGTTTAGACCGCTTCCCAAGCTGAAGGTCGCGGGTTCGAATCCCGTCGCCCGCTCTTAAAATAAAGGGTTACGAGGGGCCCTCCGAAAACCTTCCGCGTTCTTAGAGGCACTTTCAGCGACCTTATCCGACTGTCCGTGGTGAGTAACTGAATGTCCAAATAGTCTCTAACAGTTCTAACATCTCTTATTAATGGTCTCATAATAGTCTGCACATTCTCGGCCGTCATTCCCGCGAAGGCGGGAATCCACTTTGAAACAGAATGGATGCCCGACTAAGGATCTCGGGCATGACCAATAATAGGGAGCACATCTGTAAATATTATTTTGAGACTGTTAATAATTGCTTTATCAACGACACTGCTATAAAATTCAAGCAGGAGGTGCCACATGGCAAACATCATTATTTACGGGAAGGCTGGCTGACCTTACACCGATAAAGCCAGGCGGGACTTTGGAACAGCACAATATTTCGATGTGAAACAAGATCACAAGAAACTCGAGGAAATGCTCAACTACTCGAAAGGTGTCAGGAACGTGCCTGTTATTGTTGAAGGTGAAAGAGTCACAATAGGTTATGGGGGACATTGAGGTGTTTAGATGCCGATCGTGTGTTGGCGATATGAACTAGTCATAACGGCGGAGCATTCAGCAACGTTCTCACCAGAATTAATTAATCTTGGAAAATTAGAGGAGGTGCATTATGGCAAAAAAAGCAAAAAAAGAATTGGTGAAGGTCGCACCGACAAAAACTCTATCACCTTTCAAGGAGATGGAAACAAAGTTTCATGAGATGGAAAAACGCTTTGAAGATTTTTTTAGAAAACCTTTTTCTTTCCTGCCGTCTTGGATGCCGATGATGAAAATGCCTGGGATCGAGGAGTTCGCCCCATCAATTGACATCCTGACGGAAGGTGATAACGTTGTGGTAAAGGCAGAATTGCCAGGAATGAAAAAAGAAGATATTGATGTAGCTCTGACTGAAGATACTGTCACGATTTCTGGTGAGAAGAAGAAAGAAGAAAAGGTAGAAAAAAAGGACTACCACAGTATCGAGCGTTCCTATGGCTCCTTCAAACGTTCGTTCAGCCTCCCGTCGGAGGTCCAGACTGACAAGGCATCTGCAAAATTCAAGGACGGTGTACTTGAGATAAGGATACCAAAGACAGAAGAGGCTAAGAAGAAAGAGAAGAAAGTTATGATTGAATAACGCAGGGGAAGCAACCCTTTGATGGGAAGTACTGATTTCAAAAGCGTACGTTGCTTCGACAGAAATGTTGTTTGACTCTGGTTCAGGATTGGAGGTGAAGAAGATGAAGAAAACCATACTTGGCATCCTAGTCGTTATGGCGCTCTGCCTCTTTGTCGGTAAAGGCATGGGAATAGTCTATGCACAATCTACGGAACAGGGAACGGATCAGGAATTGCAAGAGGGGACGGAGTCTGGACAAGGAATGCAGCAGGAAGGAGAGAGTCAATCTGGGCAGAGTGCGGACGAAGGCACTGGTTCAAGCCAGGGTGAATCTACACCATCCCAATAACACGTGACGTCAACACAACGGGCTGTTTCAGTCGTTTAAGAGAACTGTCAAAAAGAACTGACAACCATCTTAAATGTGCTATTATTTAATCAGCAGAAGTCGATGCCTTGGGATGGGTTAAGGCTTAGAATCAAGTTACATGGATTAGCGGCGGGAGTTGGATGTGGTGAGCAAACCTCCAGCAGCGAGGAGGATGGGTATGAAAAGGGCCATTTGTCTTTTACATAGCGTGTTAGTTGTGGTTTTTGCAGCTATTTCGATTGCTTATGCGGAAGTGCCAGTAGTGCCAGTAGTTCATTCTGGCGGCGGTGGTGGTCACTATGGCGGCGGTGGTGGTCACTATGGCGGCGGTGGTGGTCACTATGGCGGTGGATACTACGGTGGCAGAGGCGGTTACTACGGTGGCAGAGGCGGTTACTACGGTGGCAGAGGCGGTTACTACGGTGGCAGAGGCGGTTATTATGGTGGCAGAGGCGGTTATTATGGCCGATATGGCTATTATGGTGGCCATCATTATTATGGTTGGAGAGGGGGTGTTTGGATTGGTGGGTGGTGGTATCCTTGGTGGGGTTATCCATACTATTATCCTTACTATCCTTACTACCAGAGCTATCCGTACTATCCAAGCTATCTAGAACCACCGGCCAGTGTTGAACAACAAGCTCCAGAATATGCTCCGCCAGCCCCTAAACGGGAGGAGCATAACTATTGGTATTATTGCCCGGATCCGCAGGGCTACTACCCATATGTGAAACAGTGTCCCAAGGGATGGATGAAGGTTGTTCCTTCACGTCCACAGGACAGTAATGTGGGAGATTGAAAGAGCCACCACCGAAAGTGCCAGTGCTTCTTTCTCTTAGTCCATCTCTTCTTGTAGACTGGACATCCTCAGTCCACTACTTATCCTTCCATTTCAAGGTCAATCAGTTTTTTCGCTATGGGTGGCAAGCCCCAATATTTCTTGCTGATATTATGTTATAAATAATCATGAAGAGATTCACCATGACAGGTATGATTATAGGCTCATTAGTCGGCAGCTACATCCCTTCAATTTGGGGTGATGGCTCTTTTTCCATGTCATCCATACTCTTTGCTGTTATTGGTGGGTTAGTCGGGATTTGGGCTGGTTATAAAATAGGGCAAAATTTTGCTTAGGCGACAAGACAGGCTCCTTCCCTCTAACGGTATTGGAAAAACAGTGATGATTGCCTCAACCAAGAAAATGTCTAGCGCATAACCCAAACCCCAAGGTGTTGCACTTCTTTTTTGTTTGACCTGTCGATACCCGAACCCAACAAACAACACCCGGCAGTCAAAAGCACATTCCCTTTTTCCATCATATCAATCAATGTAACCATCGGCATGGTTACAAAGTCTATCCGTATGGAAAGCCAAGGTATCAAATCCTCAAATTGTGAAAAAGACTTAATAGAAAATTCAACATATTTTCACAGTACAGTATTAATCTTTACGCATTAGCATTATCAGCTTCAAGGGAGGTAATGATGAGTTTGCCATTATTTTTAAGAGGGATATTTCAGAATCTGTTGTGCATCAGAACCAAAAGGCATCAAGACCGTAAGTAGCGGGGAGTCTAACAATGGCGAATATATTGGTTGTAGATGATGAAGATGTAATCAGATACGCATTGTATGAAGTGCTGGAACGTTATGGGCATATTGTTACAGAAGCCTCAGATGGTATGGAAGCTCTCGATGTCATTAATAGAAACCCCCCACCGGACTTGATTCTTATGAATCACCAAATGCCAAGACTCAGTGGTATAGATTGTGCCAGACAACTAAGAACAGTACACCCTTCCCTTAAAATCGTCCTCATGTCTAGTAGTTTCGGTATTGATGACGATGGGTATCTTGCTTCCAATAAGCATTCGTTCACAGACATTCTTCTAAAACCATTCAGACTTAGAGATATGGTCAGCACTGTTGAATATGCTTTAGAGCGTAAGGAGCAGGAAAAGATAACGTTGTTTGAATATAGCAACAGTACAACCACGATTATCCCAAGAATCACACCAAACCTATGGATACATCCATACTTTCCATAGCAGGATGTGTAGTTGGTCACACTTGACCTGACGGACAGTGTACGCTAAACTCCATCAGATAGTTTCTTTAGAAAAGCAACGTTTCTTTCTTAAGTCACCCGGAAGATCTCCATTGATTACCCTGTCCACAACACGGTGGACATCAGCTAGGCATCATTGACCGCTGGGATTCTTTTCATGACATCGGCATGTGCCTTCTGCTTTGAAGCCCTTTATTCTCTCAAGGATCACGGAATGACCTTTGTTTTTCCTGACATCCCGCTCTATGTCAGCTTCTGAATACCCGAAACAATAACAAACCGGCTTGTTCATTCTGGAAACCTATCCTTAATGCCTAATCTGCAATTCATTTTCTGCGCGTCAGACTCGAGCTTAGCTGGCCTCCCTTTCAAGTCGCCAGGAAGGCCGCCTACTTTTCTCCCAAGATCGCAGCCCGATGCTTCTCGAGTAACGGATTACCCTTGTAATATTTTCCACCTTTAAGAACAATACTGCGCGCCTGAGAGATGTCACCCGTTAAATATAGAACCCTGGCGTATCCATCGATTACTTGTGGGTATTCAGAGTCCACTTGGTAAGCCCTTCTAAGATATTGGAGAGCCTCGGTATTGGATCCCTCCTGGATAAGAAAGATCCCATACTCGACCAATGTTGGAAGATCATTCGGGTCTATAGCGAGGGCTTGCCGCCACTGTTCTACTGCTTTTCCACCTTGCCCGCTCGATGCGAAGATAGATGCCAAATTCCTTCTTACAGAAACGAGTCGGGGGTTCAGCACCAAGGCTCTCTGGAACTCATCCACTGCGAGATCCGCCTGATTCATCTTCCAAAGCATGACTGCATAGCTGGCGTGAGCCGCAGCGTCATCTGGGTAAGTCTCTACTGCCCGCCGAATAAAAGACGTGGCCTCGGCATACTCACCTCTAAAATAGTGCAAGCGGAACTTACTCACAAGATATGAGCAAACCTCGTTCCGCAGGTTCCAGTTGAGAGGTGCAATACGAATTGCCTCGTCGTAATAGTGAATTACCTCGTCAGTTGGCAAACCCCGCAGCTGGGCTTCGTATCCCTTGAGAAACGTCCCCTCGGCCTGAAACGCAGCGTCCAAACGATTACCAACTGGACCCCTCTCTTCCGTCCTCACAAAGCGGTTAAAGTCACGTCCGAGCACCGACATCAATAACTCGTGGTTAGCTAACGTTCTCTCGTCAGGAGGCACTGCGTAGTCACGGGGTGAGTAGAATTCATAGTAGGGCGTTGTGAAGGTGTTGATGGGACCTGACGGAATGTAGCGACGCAATGTCTCCTCATTGCCAACAAAGTGGACCAGCACGTCTTCAGCCGTTCTCAATCCGTATTTGCGAATGCCCTGGAAGGCTTCTGGATCAGCCTGTAAAGCTCGGCTCATACTTGCGAGATCAATATCAATGCGCTCATTCGAGCCAATAAGAAAAGTGTTATTCAAAATAAACCGCCCTATGGGCGGGAAGTACCATAGCTGGACATGGGGAAAAGCGGAAAGAAACGTCCTTACAGCCAGAGCGTATTGTGACGGTGGCAGATCGGTGGGTACCCATTGGATAAGAAGTCCCCCTGGGGCGAGCCGCTGCCTCAGAAGCGAATAATAATCCTTTGAGTATGAAAATGAGTTGGATGCGTATTTTCCAGTCGTTTTCTCATCGGCCGATATGATATCGTATTTCGCCGTTGCGGTCTCGAGATAATTAACGACGTCTTCAATGATTATAGCTGCACGAGGATCATTGAGAATATTGAAATTTTCTTTTGAGAAGTACTGTGCCCCGGTGACTACTCCTCGCGCTATCTCTACACCCACGATTTTCCTGAGCGAGGCATGTCTGGCACTTTCACCCATCAGTATGCCCGACCCTATACCGACAGAAAGCTCAGAACCGTATGATTTGAGAAGTAGCTTCGGCAAGTGAGCCAGAACCTGTTGCTTATAATCGGAATCGCCGGTCCCTCCAATGTTGATGCCGTCTACGCTGATCAACTTGTCCCCCGTATCTGCGCTGATCCAAACCTTGGTAGTCACCAGACCACCTTCTTTATAGAAAAGCACCTCATCCCATCGTCTTTGGAACTCTGATGGAAATTGAAAGGAGATGGGCATGTGTATGAGTTCAATAGCGACACCTAGGAATACTGATGTCGTCACCGTCACCGCGGCGAAGACATGCTTCCATCGTGAAAGAAGAAGCAAAATGCCTAGGCTCACGTTTAGTGCAGCCATAAGGAGAATGCCCTTTTGGATCCCGATCAGTGGCATGATGAGAAGCCCCGGTAAAAGCGCCCCAAACACATTGCCCGCCGTGTTTACTGCATAGATTTTCCCGACGGTAGTGCCTGTATTTTGAAGATCGGAAACGAAGATCAGACTCATCAGAGGTAAAGTCGCTCCAATTAAAGTAGCAGGCAATAGCATGACGGACAGTGCAATTACGAATTCCGATACGGCGAGAAGCTCCAAGTTGGCGGAAAAACGCACAATGAACGTTCGGACAACTTCGGACTTCACAAGAAAAAAAAGCAGGGGTAAAGCAACTGCGGAATAAACACCAATGAGGATCTCAATTATGGCGAAGAGCCGCAAGGGGTCCTTAATTATTTCCTGAAGAAACCGGATTCCATAGCCGCCGAGCGCTATACCCAACAGGAATGCCGTGAGCATAAGGCTAAAGGCATACGTAGTGCTCCCGAGCAAGAAGACCAGTGAACGAGTCCAGAAGATTTCATAGGCAAACGACGCCAAGCCTGACAGTGCAAAGGCCGACAGTACAATGCGATGAGTCCGACGCGACAGCGTGCCACTCACATTGAACTCGTTATCAGGGGGATGCGATGAGGATAACGAAGGAATATCGACCGGAATATCTGAGAGGACTGAACGGGTGGATGCAAGCCAAGCTATTATGCCCACAGTTATGTTACACAAAGCAGCCACGTCGATAGCTCCCTGCAAACCGAAATGACCTATGATATAAAAGCCGGCAGCAAGACTCCCGACAACTGCTCCCAAAGTGTTGACTGCGTAAAGAAGTCCAAATTCCTGTCCAACCTGTGATAAACGTTTCACTACGACCCGAGACAGGATTGGCAGTGTGGCTCCCATCAGGACTGTAGGAATGAGGAGAAGGCTAAAGGCGATGACAAAGCGAACAACGGTGAATACCAGAGGATTTTTACCGAAAATCGCATGCACCCATACATAGGCCGGAGTTATTCTGACTAAAACGAGTGACACGATGAAAGCCGTTATGCTGATTCCTATCTCATAGAAAGCATAAATTCGCAGGGGGTTGCGGCTTCGGTCGGCATATTTCCTGAGTGCGTAACTGCCTAAAGCAAGACCCCACATGAAAGCCGCGAGAACGGTCCCGACAGCGAGGGTACTTCTTCCAAAGATCAGCATCATCATTCGGGACCAAATGACTTCATAGATCAGGCCGCAGGCTCCTGACGCAAAAAATAGGACAAAAACAATCCAACTCATATTGCTAAGTTAGTATTATATCGCTTTCATCAGACGCATTGTCAATTTTAAGGCTAGTGCCATGCCCTATTGGCGACCTTCTAACCGACTGTTTTCGAAAATTTATTTTCAGACTGGCGTAGAAGATGGGCTTTGGGACGAAGTTCTCACCAGAGCTTATACAAAAGGCTGTAGCCCGCCGTGGTTGCCTTCGCATCAGACAAGTGAGTGCGTTACTCATTGGTCCATTGAGCGATTAAGGAGGTAGAATGCCATCTTCACAATCACCCCTATTGATGATACAATCAACCCAGAGATTGCAATCCCGGAAAGGCCAAAACTTTCTCAACGGGGAACAGAAAGTGAGGACTTATTTTGTGCTTCAGGCGTCGATGACAAAGGGAACGGTTTGTATAAGAAACTTGCGAGCTAATCAGACCAGAGCAGGAGGAATGCAGATGAAGATGACGAGACTCGCCATCATGCTGTTGGTTCTTGCATCGTTTGCACTCACTGTGCCCATAGCGTGGGCAGGGCCCGCCCCGGCTAAGGGTGAGAAACAGGCGCAACCGGCGAAGGGCGATTTCCTCGCCGACATGCACAAGGGAAAGGGCATTGAGTGTTCTGCCTGCCATGGCGACAAAATATCCGTCGATGACAATGAAACGGTCGTGAACAAGAAATGCACAGAATGCCACGGTTCCCAGATGGCCCTTATGCAGAAATCAGTTGGAGAGGATCAGCTCCCTGAGGGTAAGGAAGGGGAAGGAATGGATCCCCACAAGTCACATCTGGGGAAAATCAATTGTACCGCCTGTCACCACGGGCATACGGCTTCGTGGACCTATTGCCTAGGTTGCCATAATTTCGACCTCAAGATCCCCTTCGGCGCAGTGGCAGCGGAGTTGCCGGCAATCGAACTGCCCAGGGTGGAAAAGGTCCCAAAGGGGATCAGGGTCGACAAGGCCGACGTCGTGATTATTGGGTCGGGCGCCACCGGTCTCACGGCGGCAATCACCGCCCATGACAAGGGAACGAAGGTCATCGTCCTGGAAAAGATGCCGATCACCGGCGGCAACAGCCAGCTCGCCGCAGGTGGGATGAATGCCTGCGAGACGAAGTTTCAGAAGGAGAAGGGCATCAAGGATACCTGCCGGCTCATGTATGACGACACCATGAAGGGGGGGAAGAATCTGAATGACCCCGAGCTCGTGAAGATCCTCGCGGACAAATCCGCTTCCTCTGTTGACTGGCTCACTTCGCTTGGAGCCGATCTGAGCGATGTGGGAAGAATGGGTGGAGCCAGTGTAAGCAGGACCCACCGCCCTAGTGGTGGGGCCGCAGTCGGAGCACACATTATAAAGGTGCTCATGAAAAATGCCGGGGACCGTAACATTGACGTCAGAGTAAACAGCAGGGTGGTAAGGATCCTTGAAGACAGCAAGGGCCGCACCAATGGAGTACTGGTCGAAGGGAAGCACAGCAAACTCTACAAGATTTCCGCTAAAGCGGTCATCATCGCGGCGGGAGGATTTTCGGCGAATCCCGAGAGGGTCGCTTACTACCAGCCGACGTACAAGGGCATGACGAGCTCCAATCAACCGGGCGCTACCGGTGATGGCGAGGACCTTGGCGCAGGCGCGGGAGGATACCTCATCGACATGAAGGAGATACAGATACATCCGACGGTTGCCGCGGGCAGCCGCATTCTGATAACCGAGGCTGTGAGGGGAAACGGCGCTGTCCTCGTAAACCATGAGGGGAAACGGTTTGTGAATGAGATTACCACTCGCGACGCCGCCTCAGCCGCCATCCTTGCCCAGACAGGCAAATCTGCGTATATGATATTTGATGAGGGGATACGCAAGAGCCTCAAAC